>Ga0209777_10004186_pt1 | contig 17202 bp, 9 predicted proteins | sample FrelakmetHBP12HB_FD_187147 | JGI IMG/M metagenome (GOLD analysis project Ga0209777, IMG submission 187147) | Freshwater lake sediment microbial communities from the University of Notre Dame, USA, for methane emissions studies -HBP12 HB (SPAdes)... | ecosystem: Environmental > Aquatic >...
GTGTAGATAAGAAGCTAATTGGATTTTCATTTGCAAACTTGATATACTCTCCTATTGGATCAGAAAGTGGATTCATTTTGTTTTTCACGATAAGATGCTACGGCAAATCGGCATTTATTGATTATGGCTTATTGAAAGTTGGTCACAACACTTGCTCAGAAACTGATAGCTGAAAAATTGGTCTTCAAGGTTTTTTGGAGTTAGTTCATGGAATCTGATGTTAGCCCAAAATAGATTTCTGCTCTTACATTTTGATATGGAAAGACAAATGCCTACAGTTTAAGTGACTCTTAAAATAACATTAAGCTTTCAAGTTAGCACTGCTTGCTTCAGCTTAATTTCTATTTATTCTGAGAAATACTGGATTTAAGGCTGACTTAAACTCAGTTAAAATTAAAAAGCTTAAAAAAACTTGTTTGCCACATCGGAAGCGCTAATCCCTTATTGCTTCAGCTTCTGCCGTTGTGCCGCCAATTCTATTATCTTTATTTTCAAATGTTCTCCAAGCCTAACGTTTGCAACGTGTATCACTAAACTTTCAACTCTAACAATGCCCTCCCTTTTGGGCTACATTCCAAAATATCCACTTCCAATTCTTCGCCCACTTTAACGGGGTAACATTTAAAACCCTTGCCTTGACCCCGCCTCCCCTCGTAACTACCAACTTGTCTCTTTGAATAACCCATAAAAACCTACACACTTCCTTGCGCTAAATCTCTCACTCTACTTGGAAGACGTTTCCGCATTCTGTGCAACTAATGCTTTGCTTCTCAGTTTCTTTGGAAAATACCAAAAGATAACCGCAAGAAGGACACTTGATTGATAGTATCTTATTGTTCACTGCTTCCGTTCTTGCAGCTGTTTCTGTCCTAGGCTCTGTTTCGGTTCTGCCTTCTGGCTCTGTTCTAGGCGTCGGTTCTGTTCTAGGCTCGGGGTCCCATTTTCTTTCTTGAACGTTTGTCAACTAACTCATCCCGATAGTAACTTCAAAACATCTGCCACTTTTATGTTTACCGTAAAAAATCTGAGACCTTCATAGAGACAAATTATAAAACTCCAATATTTGATATATTGTCCGTGGGGCTTGCTATGGAAGATGAAGTACTAATAATCGAATTTGAGCCTACTATTCTGTTCTGAAGTTCTTTCTTGAGAATTTCTGCTGCTTTGATTTTTACTTTGATTTCATCTCTTTTGCAGTACCATCTTGCGAAACAATATGCACAATCGTGAATGCGACCAACGTAGGCGTTTGCAGTTAATCTGTGGGTGAAAATTAGAAAGTTTAAAGGATATTCGCTGACGTCAACTAGAAGTGTTTTGCAGTTTAATTCTTTTATTTGTTTGGACATAGAAATTTCAATTATGAAAGCGTCGGAGTATGTTAAGCCCAAGAAACTACTTGCTGACTCACGCGCGCGAAATAGTCCGCAGATACCTAATTCACTTGAGTATGCGCTTCTACATTGTTTGATAACAGTGCTTGAACGGTTTCTGCAAGCTTCTGCAAATGTTTCTCAAGTGGTGGAGTCGTCGCGTCGAGCCATTGTGAAATAGAAATCAAATACTCCATACTTTCAATCGGCAAGACGTTTTCTATTCGAAATGGTATTATTGGAATTCCTCTATGAACAGCTAATTCCGCTTCTCTTATTATATGGTTAGATTGGTTTGCATTGTTGCTGAATACTAACACAAAGATCTGGCTATTGTTTAGGGCGTGAATAATCTCGCTTAGAAATGGTTTACTTATATTGACGTTGCGAGGGGCTATCCAACATCGAATCTCCTGACTCTCCAAGGCGGAACATATAGCATCGGCTACTTTTTTATCAGTTTTGGAATAGCTTATAAATACATCATAGGCTGATTCAATATCGTAGCTTGTTTGTAATCCCGTTTCATCAACGCAAACAATTCTAGGCTTGATTTCAACTGGTCCTTTTTCAGAAGATTTCAAAATAATCCTTATTATTTCAGTTTTAAGAGGACCAAGTTTCTTTCCCATCATAACTAAGGCAGTGCCCTCGATAGAACAGTAGTCCGGTTTAGTTATAACTTGAAATCCAACTGGGAGGACTTTTTCAATTTTCGTCATTCGAACAGATTCTTTGCCTACGTTTACAATCTTTAATTCAAGACTTATGGTACTTTCCAAGTCAGTTTCAATATCTTTTTGAACTAACTTTGCTTGTATGTCTCCATGCTCGAACCTCTCTAAACCAACCGCCTCTTCCTCATTTGGTCCTATAGTCGCAAAACTCGCTGTTGACGACGCAATACTTGAAGCATTGAAGATTTCATTCAAGGAAAGCACTATATCCTTCTCATCTCTGACTTTCCTAAGTAGACGCTGAACTTGATCATTTTTTTCGATGTGCCCTGCTTTATTAAAACATTCAGCAGATATCTGCAACACTTTTTCCGCCATTAAATAGTACTTTGCTTCTCTCTGCGGATCTTTTTCACGTTTAGCCATATCCATGAATACATATGCATCGAATAAGCGTTGAGTGGCTTTTGTGAAATCCGAAGCCGATTCAAAACCAGCGCGCAGATAATAGTTAGCTGCCGAACTCATATGTTTAGTTGTTTGTTCGTACATGGTTGTGCTTCTTGTCATTTCAAATTCTGTTCCAGCTTCCAATGCTTTGCAAAAGCTGCTGTGTCCTAACGCTAATAGGCTAGTCGACTCTTTGGTTGAGAATTTATTTGCAAGCTTGAATAAGTCTGCTGCTTCCTCGTACAATATGGGAGAACTTCTTGCCTCCGCCAAAGTCATTTTTTGCCATGCTTGGCAGAGATAAAAGAGTGGTTCAGCTTCTTTTCCCGTTTGTTGCGGATCGATCTGGACAATTTTTCTAAAGATTTCAGCTGCATATTCATATTTTCGAGAGCTATTGTCGTGGTCGCCTTGTTTGTCAGAAATTATCGCTTCTTCTATTGCGATTCTTCCATTACTATATTCAACCCTATTGTTTGATGCCTGTATTAGTCTCTTGACTAGATTCTGTTCATCAACCTTATTGATTCTGTCCAATTCATTATGCAAGATTCGCTCGGATTCTCGAAAAGTTTCTACAGATTTCTTGAAGGCTACTATAGATTCTCTGCAATTGTCTTTTCTGCTCAGGTCTTCTGCTTGCTCCAGAAGTGACCAAGCAAGAAAGTTTGAAGACAAATAGTTCCAGGATTTAGATTGTTTGAGAAGATTTGAAGTCTCTTGATAATGGTTCGCAGCGATTGAGTATTTATCGTTGTTATGTGCATATTTGGCATTTTCAATTTCGCTCCATGCTTTCATATAGGACGCATAATCGAGATAGAAGTCGTTGAATTGGTCGATTTTTTGAGCCGCTGTTTTGTACCAGGAAAAGGCTTTCTCAAAGTTCTCTGCAGCTTGAGCGTTCTCGCTTATTAGGTCGAGGTTTATAGCAATTTTCCAATAGGATTCTGCTACTCGACTGGGTAAATCTACTTCTTTGAACTTTGCTGCGGCTTCGCTGTAGGTTCTGTTTGCGTTGACCAGATCCTCTTTTTCGCAAGTTTGTTGGTATTGTTCAGCTAGCATTCCCCCGAACCTATCTTCATAGTTTGCTGCAACTGTTACAAGTGAGGGTACGGAGCAGGTTTTGAGCCATTTGTTACTGTAAGATACGCCGTTTTCCATATCTTTAACTGCTTCTCTTAGGTAAGTGGCTTTGGTGATTTGATTTTCCTCAAGTTTGGCCAAGTCCACTTTTATTAATGCTTCATAGATCATGGCAACGCCTAAAATCCAGAAGTTGAATGAAAAAGCCTGTTCTCCAATCCTTAGGCTTTCTTCTCTGTAGCCTAAAGCATTTTTCAACAGTTCAAGTTTCTTATCGATTCCGGGTTCGAGTTTAGAACGATAATGATACGCTTTACTCAGGGCGTGAACGGTAGAGAGAATTGCATCAACTGAACCAGAACTAACAGCAAACTTCAACCCTTCCTCTCCAATTCTAACCGCTTTTTCGGAAAAATCTTTTTTATCTTTTATGGAGATGGCGATTTCGTTTGCCAAAGATAAGTAGCTTTCTGCATAAAACAAATAGGCTTCTGCAATATCCGAATCTTGGCAAACCAAGTGATAATACCCAATTGCTGCTTCTGAAGAGGAAATAATTTCGCTGTAAGCTTTCTTTTTCTTATCTATATCTTCTTCTTCTTCGACGCTCCAATTCTTAATGTAAGCCTCCAGATAGCACGCGACACCCTTGAAGTAGTTGTCTTCAATGATTGAGCTTTGCTTGAACATTTTTTGTGTGTATTTTGAGGAATCCTGGGTTTTTTCTCCGAAATAGAAAGTAGACAGCGCTTTTGCCCATAAAGACATGACGCAAGTGTAAGGGTTATCTGTCTGGTTCGCAAGAGTTGCAGCATCGGTTGCGTAACTCAAACATTTCTTGGTTAAGTCTTTTCTCTCCTCTTCTTGATCGCTAAGGTTTGCAATGTGCCAACTGAGGAGACTAGCCAAGGAGAAGGAGGTGATCAACTCATCTTTTTCGTCAAAATTAGACAAAACTGAGACTGCCTCCATTACGTAAAGTAATCCTTTTTTGGCAACTTCGAGTTTTTCCTCTGTTTGAGAAGTAATAGAAACTAAGTCAAACATGCACTGGGCTAGAAGGTTGCATGTTCTGGAGTAGTTCAAAGTCTCAGCTATCTTTTTGAACGCTTCCAGAGCATTTTGCCCATTGGAGATGCATTTGTGAATTATTTCACATTTCTGAACAGAGTTAGGAGCGAACCACGATCTCGTATAGTCGGCCATTGCTAGACAATCTGCGCTTCTTCCCTCTTTTTCTGTAGCTTTGCTCTCGCGAAAAAGTTTGGCGGCCGTTTCGTAAGCTTCGATTGATAGTTGCCTAAGCTTCTTGAATTCCTCTGAGCTATGAGCTTGTCTTGAGGCTAAACTGTACCAGAATCCAATTTTTTTCAAAGATTCTGCTGCGACATTTTTGTTTGTTTCTGTTTTTAGCTCTTGCTCATGAAACTTCGCTACTTCGAGCCATTTGTATTCCTTTTCAGCTCGGATAACATCCATAAACATTCCTTTCTCTTATACAGTTGTGAGTTGACAACGCAATTATAAGTGACTGATAGAATAAAACGTTTCAGTAGTTACCGAAAAAAATAAGGGTGGGATGCGAAGACAACTCCACTTTGCTATTTTATGCGATATGTGAATCCTGGACCTGTTGCGACAAATGAGTCACCACCTAGGAGGTTTCCGGTCACGAAAGTCTTAAGAGCTGTACCAACAGGAAGGCTACTTGGGCAGAAAACAAGCAAAATATAGCTTTTGAAAGTTAAGACAAGAAGTGGGTGAACAATAACCGTAGCGTCAACAATATTGTCACCGTTTGTGTCTACGAATACGGTAGCTACGACAGAGTTTCTTATCAATAGGTTACCATTGAAGGGACCACTGAATAAGTCACTATCAGTTGGTATGACCCAAAGTGCTCCTTTTGCATCAATCTGCAAGTCGGGATAGTACACATTTGATGATGCTGCTGCAATGCCTATAGAAGCCAGCATTGATATCAATAAAATGCTTGTTGCAGTTAAGAGTATAGTTCTTTTCATTTCTATTTTCACCTCCAATTCACTTTGATATTAGATTTATGAACCATTGTTATGTTACATTACTCCTTTTTCGCAGTTCAGTATTGTGTTTTTCCCTGTGCCGTGTATACAGATATCATAATCAGCTCCGCCATCGATGTAGTTGTTGCCTGAACCAACCGTGATTTTGTCGTCTCCAGCTCCAGTTTGAATGTTATTGTTGCCATTTCCAGCTGTCACTTCGTCGCTTCCAGCTCCAGTTGTGATTTGATTATTTCCTTTTCCAACTGTTACCTTGTTGTTACCGTTACCAGCTTTGATAATGTTATTTCCATCACCTGAAACAATTACATCACTTCCAGAGCCAGCTGTAACTTGGTCGTTGCCCTTACCTAAAACAGTGACTTGGTTGTCGCCGTCACCTACATTGATGATGCAGTTGCCGTCTCCAGTTATTCGGATCATATCGTTTCCGCTGCCAGTTGTTATCTGGTAGTTTCCTTGTCCTGTTATGTCGATGTTGTTGTTTCCGTTGCCCGAAGTTATTATGTCATTTCCGCTTGCTGTTTCCTTGACAAGGTTGTCGCCTTCTCCAAGATAAATCACATTGTTTCCCGAACCCGTTTTAATAATTGTCGTAACAGTTGCCTTCCTACAGTCAATAACGTTATTGCCGCCTGCCACCAATATCACGTTGTTAGCTCCTGTGAAAACCAAATTACGGTTACCAGTTACTACGTAAGCAAAGTTTGCAGTAATTGTTCCTGGTCCGTTGATAGTTGCCGTAGTGGATGCTGAGGAGTTGCTTTGGAAGTATATAGCTGAGGGTGAAGTTGTAGTCCAGCTCCAGAAGTTGTAGCCTGATTTTGGAGCTGCAGAAATCGGGACTTTGGAGCCTGCATCATAGTAGGCGGATGCTGTTGTGTTGACTGTCCCTGCCCCCGCCGTGTTCACTCCACAAGATACTTGGTATTGAGTAGTGTACGTCACGGCTTTCGATGTTTGACCCGCTACAGTAACTGTTCCCGAGGAGGTCGATGCCGCGTATCTAACTCCTGTAGTTCCAGAAATTAGAGCAGAAGCACTCCAGCTGTAACTTTCCGAGGGCAAATTGGTGAATACAATCGCGCTAGACGTTGAAGACAACGTCTGACCTCCCACTGTTACACTCCAAGATTTTTCTGAAGGCAACCCTGTTTCAGTAAAAGCCAAACTGTTGCCAACTGTGGAAGCAAATGCACCAGTTATTGTTCCAGGTCCATTAACTGTTGCTGATGTTGATGCCTTTGCAGCATTAGAAAAAACTATAGATGTATTGCTTGAGCTCCATCTTAAAAACTGGTATTGATCATTGGCTGTTGCAGAAATCGAAACCTGGGAACCTGCGTTGTAGTAGTCGGTGCTGCTTGGATTAATATTTCCTGCGCCTACAGGATTAACTGCAAAAGACACTTGATATTGAGTAATGTAAGGTACAATCTTAGTTAAGTTGCCAGTTATGTCAACTGTTCCTGATGAAACAGAAGCAGCGTATCTAACTCCTGCACTTCCGTAAATTTCTGTGGATGAATTCCAGTTATAGCTACCTGAAGCTAAACCTGTGAATGCAATAGTTGAGTTTGTTGAGGAAAGTGTTCGACTGCCAAGGGTTACGCTCCAAGATGCGCCAGTAGGCAACCCTGTTTGTGTGAAAGTTATGCCGTTGTTGATTTTTACTATGTCTTCTGCTTGAACCGTAGCCAAAGTCTTTGGAGGAACAGATTGATCAGCCATGCTTAACACTTTAACTTCAGCTGTGCCCGTTGGATATGTAGTTGCAAAACAAAAGGGCGTCCCGTCATTATCTAAGGGCGAGGCGTCAAAACTAATCGAGCCTAAAACTGTTCCGTTGGCAGCTAAAAATTGAAGCGCATAGTTCCCGGGCGCTATTGAATCTGGAATACCCTGGGCCACATCATACCAATTTGTAGCTAAATTTACAGTACCGTTCTTGTAAATTATGCCGCTAGCTATGAGAATCGCGGGGTCAGTGAGGTTCATTCGGAAATAACTAAACAAAGAATTATACGTACTTGTGCCTACCCAGTTGTATCCAGATTCGCTAGAATAATCCATGATGTCCAGACCTGTTCTCCACTGATATCCACTAGCATTGACCCCGCTGACAATTGTTCCCTGAAGAGCTGTATAATAATACTCAAGTGCCGTTCCAATGTATATTCCGGATGTAGCATGCGCAACTTCATGAGCTGCGTCAGTAGAACCGCCTTCCAGCACCAATACGCTCTTTGCATCTTTGGCAAAAGTAACCCCTGCGGGTACTGGACTAAAACCATGATACGTGAAATAACTGGCAGGTTCAATTGCGATGCCGATCGCGTTAGTATTTTCACCAAAATGAGTTTTGGCGTATATTCCAAAATTGTTAGTATCGTTTTTTGCACCAAGTTGGTTGGTACCGACTTTTACGTTACCCGGATAGCTGTTGTAATTTAAATTGGCTGGAACGTTCGAAACTGGGTAAGCTGCTTTTATGAAATCGGTTGAATTAATGGCCGTTTGTGAATAGCTTGTTTGCGATACATTTCCGTAGTTGCTTCTAGTAAGGTAACCATAGTATAAAGGTAACTTTGCAGTGTCTTTCACAGCCACCGTTAAAGAAGGAAAATTAATTGAAGCTCCATTATTTATTTGATATGTACCATTGAGTTCTTTGTTTCCAAGGTTTTTGGGCGTTATGGGGCAAAAGGAAACTATCGAATCCGATTTCAAGATAGCTCCATAAGCTATTTTAGTGAATATATTTTGATCAAACTTAACTGAGAAAGTAACTATATCACTTGGGGTAACTGGTGCTGTGAAGTTGATGATTACCGCCATTGTTTTATTAACCACCATATCGAGTCTGCCGTCGTTGTTTGCATCAGGGTTCCAGGCGGCTTGAATCGGAATTAGAGTCAGAGGCGGTATAGAATAGTTCATGTCGCTAGGAGGTGGCAAGTCCAGCGATCCTGAAGCTAAAGCCGTGTTTGTAAAGAGTACTTGTAGATTGTCACCGGAGTCTACATTGACTATTGACTGAAAACTATCAACCACAGAACCATTAATTTGTATACTTGTATGGTAACCAAGCTTCGGTTCTTCAAAAACTACATAGCTTCCAGCGCTGTTTAACTCTACCGTGTTTGTGTAGCTACTGCTGGTTCCTGCAGCTGGAAGAGTGAATTGGCTTATCACAGTTCCTGTGGCACTGTCAGTTACTTTGCAGTTCCAATCCGAACTAGCAGGATTACCTACAACCACATTTCCAACCATTATTACTGATTTAGCAGCCGTTCCTCCTTGTGCGGAGAACTTTTGAACACGACTATAATATCCATTATCGGTTACATAGACGTACCCTGCGCTGTCAACCGCAATGCCTCTTGGACTTGAGAATTGTCCGTCGCCAGATCCGCTGCTTCCCCAACTATTCACTAAGACGCCTTCACTAGTAATTTTCTGAATACAATTAATACCGCTGAAGAAACCGTCATCAATTACGTATATGTATCCTGCTTGGTCAACGGCAAGATCGCTTCCGTAGTAGCTCCATTTGTTCACGAAGACACCGTCTCCGTTAAACTTCTGAATACGTTTATTGAAAACGTCAACAACGTAGACATACCCAGAATTATCGACCCCAATGCCCGTAGAAATCATGAATTGACCGTCGCCAGATCCCCAGCCACCCCATTGGGTTACGAATACTCCGTCATCTGTAAATTTTTGGATGTAACTTGAACCTGCGTCGTCTAAGTAGATATATCCCCTGTTATCGACTGCAATATCCACGCGTGCGCCAATACTCCAGCTTCCCGCCCACTGGGTCACGTAGGTGCCGTTAGTTGTAAATTTCTGAACGCGACGGTTGCCTGAATCTGTTGCGTAGATGTACCCTGAATTGTCAACTGCCAGGCTCATCCCGTTTGAGAAGGCTACATTAAATTGTCCATCATCAGAACCAAATCCGCCCCATTTGGTAACGAATACGCCATCACCTGTAAATTTCAGGATGTAATTGTTATTTATGTCAGCAACGTAGACGTATCCTGCGTTGTCAACTGCAATACCATCTAGAGTGTTGAATTGTCCACCCCCAGAACTTGCGCTTCCCCATTTGAGAACAAAGTTGTATGTTTCTGCTGCATGGACAGTTGAAGAAAGGTTTAGCATTGGAAAAATAAATAATGCAATAATCACTAACACTATAGTTTTAGTTATTGATTTCCTAATTTTTCCCATTCTCCTCGCTCTCCCCAACTACCAACACTTAATTGTTATTGTACTTAAAGTAATTCAAAATGTCGCGGAACTCGCAACAATTTCCACAATCTCTGGTTTTTCATCTGCAACCAGATGTGCGACCTCATCAACTTAACTCTTTTTATGCTACTCATGTGAGCACTAACATCTTTCAGCTTTCTGTCATCCAATCGCTCATAGAGATCTAAGTGAAGAAGCCTTGAGGAGTAATTGATAAACATAGATTCTTACCACACCTTCCAAAGGCTACTTCAATAAATATCTTATTTCATTTTTGTAATAAACCTGTAATAGTGAAAATCTTGCTGTCAAGCGCTTAATTGTATGCAGTTTTAAGATTTGATTCTTCCTTGTTTATGTAATAGCTCCGTGGTTTCACTTGAATTTGCGGAGAAACAGTTAATCTTTTAACCAGTGTTTCCTTCATCTGAATTAGGTTTTTGGACTCTACTGCAGTTTTAGTTCTTTTAATAGAGTAGTCAATGTTGCATCAGAGGATCCTTGGCAATCACGGAGAGCTTGAAAGAGACTTAAGGAAAAACTTGCATCTTGACGATTAACATAGATAACTTTCACTTTTGGTGCCCTAAATGATATTCCGAAACTATTGTCGCTTATACATATTCGACCTGGAAATTCCTGGATTGATTTGAGTTCAAATCGTCCGTTTGTTTCTTCTTCAATTTTCTTGTATCTTTCTATGTTTGCTTTTACTATCTGTTCAAGCTGGTTTTCTTTCATCTCATTGTATGTATCTTCAACGGAATATAGATATAGCATTTTTTTGTTTTCATCGTTTTTCATAGTCTCTATCCAAGTAATTAAGGCGTGATAAAACTTGTTTTTTGCAAAGTTTTTGTGTACTGAACTATACGGTCGAGGCCCAAGAAGAAGTACTGGCGTTTTAGCAACTATAAGAAGTCTTTTTCTAGCGTTTTGGACCATGTTTAGATTAGTTTCCAAGATTAGGTCAACGTTAGTTGTTGTTAAAACTGGTTCTGTGAATCTGTCAGAAATAAGTTTCATTACTCCTTCTTTTATCTCATGCTCCAGTTGACTAAGTGTTCGAAAGTTTTTGCGAAATGGAACAACGTGATTATTATTCTGTAGATTCTGGTTTGCCGCGATATTTATTAGATTTTCAAGTCGTTGAGTTCTTGCTTCCCTGAAAGTTGGAATTTTAACCATCATTAGAATTGGGAGCCCATATTCATTGGCTGCATTATATTCTCTTTCAACCGCTTCTGTCAGATCCTTCCAAAGAATTAAAACAAAGATATGAGCATCCTTTATTGCATCTACATATGCGTTTTCCAGTGTTTTGTCCATTGCAGGAAGACTTTCAAACATTACAGGCTCTAAGTTTAGTTGAGCAATAGTCTTTTGAGCGATTTCCCTTTCGCTTTCAAGTTCAGTTAAAGATGAACTAATGAATACCCGAATTTTTCCCATGTAGGAAGAACCTCTGTTATTTTAACTCACTCTAACATACCTAAGTACTTTTTCGATTTAAAGAATTTGAGATGACTAAAAAGATCTGAAAAATCCTTGAATCGCAATCAACTGTAAATGTATGAACAACGCTAAGTTAAAAAAAAACTTCACTTTGGGTGAAAATTAAGCTTAAACATGTTGTCTAATCCAGTTCATGAGCACATCATTTTGCGCGCCTTACTTCCAATTTCATCTTTGATAGAACTTCCGGAATTTTCTTAACTGCGTCTCTATCATAGTCCTTTATTTCCTCTGGTAGTTCTGACCAGGAAACTAGATAGGGGGTAATCTTTTTGTTTACATCTTTTGGTCCTTTTTTCCATCCATCAAGAAAGCGTTCAACATTCCATCGGGCGTGCTCCATTTGCGCCATTGTTTCTACTTCACCATTTGAGAACTGCATAAGTGAAATATCACGGTCGGTTACTAAATGTGTGGAACAATTAATGCGATTGAGCTTTTCTATTATGTGATCAGCTTGCTGGCAATTTGATTCCTTCAAATCATCTTTTAGATTGTGCCAATTCTGAAGTGAGGGATCAAGACTTTTCTTTTGCGAGGATGCATTTAGATAGTTCTTGTGGATAATTTGGCCTAGTCGTTCTCGGCTAGCTGGGTCCAGTTTTTTTGCTCCGGACTGAACAAAAGCCCAAGCTGTCAAAGAATCATTAAGTATAGGAACAAAATTTTTCAGAGTATTCCAATTTCTATCTGAGAACAGCGTTTCTTTTTCCATTTTGCCATCCTCAATAATAGCTGTGCTCGCTCCAAGTGCTAACGCTATTTTGTATTCGATGGAAGATATGATTCCTCCATTTATTCCCAAAAGCTTAACATCATTACAGTTAATGCCTGAGTCAACAAGGTCTATCCAATACTGAAGAGGCTCTGTTGGGCTAAAGTTTTCACCCTCAGTGAAGCGAATTTGACAGTAGCGTTTATCTATCAATGCTGCTTTGGTTGGTTTCGGAAGGTAACCAACTGTCTTAATTGTGCTCGAATATTTTTCTTGCACTTGTCCTATTAATCCGCTAATGCCTGAGATTGTACCTCCAGAAATGATTGTACCTTTAAAGTCCCGAAAAGCCTCCAACATAAGGCCCTGGTACGTTAACATTTGAAGTTCAACTTCGGAGCTGACTCCGCCGGCCACAATAACTATTGGACCACTAAGCCGTTCATATCTAGTTGAGGCTAATTTTTTCACCTGGTTTAATGCAGTTTTTCCTGCAGCACTCTCAGGAAACTTGCACGATAATCCAATTAGAAGCAGCCGTTTTACCCATTCATATCCAGGCAATTGGCTCTTTACAAATGCAAGTCGATCAATAGATCTAAGCGCAGCTTCGATGACCCACTCATTTAAGCTCACCTGTATCGCTTTTGCATAGGCGCTGAGACTCTCGTAGGGTTTTCCTAAAAATAGGTAGAACCGGCCAATATCATAAAATACCCATTGCAGATTTACGCCAACTTCAGCTTGACTTTGGCTTCGCTTAATTGCCAGCTCAATTAAGGGATTAACCAAGGATAACGCAGAAACATCGAGTCCACAGATTAGTTCAGATTCTAAATAATTGCCGAGCACATAAGGATTAGTTGAATCGAGAGCAAAAGCTTGCTCGTAGAGTTCGCGTGCCTTATCTTCGTCAACCCCCCTGTAGGTACCTGCTAAAGAGGTTAACGCATCGATGTCTTTATTTTGGGAAGCACAAGCAATTTCTAAAAACTTTCTACCTTGAGAGAACTCTGTGCTGTCTTTATTGTCTTTATTAAATGTACAAAGCGCAACACCAAGGTCTCTAATTAAAGGATGATAATCGGATTTGACGAACTTGGAGAGAACATTTATGGCTTTTTGCCAATCACCCATTACTATAGCTATTTTTCCTATTCGGTGTGCGACTTCAAAATTATTGGGATCGTTTTCTAAAACTAACTCTTGAAGGCTAATTTCATTTTGCATTTGCTCTGCAGACATGTAAGCTCCAAAGTTGGAAGCATAAACTTGGAGGCCATTATGAACTCGGGAGTAGGTTTTATCTGCAGATTCAAGTGAAGCAGCTAATCCGGCAAGTTCGCGTTCCCATTTTTGAGGAATCTTAAAGGAGCCTTTATAGCTCAAATCATGACTAAAATCAGCCCAAGAATGCTCCAAGATTGTTCTTACTTGAATTTCTGCCTTCAAACCAAATAATTCTTTGGGAATCTTTACGGGAACATCTTTATTGGGAAAAATGTCTTCTTTAAATTGCACAACATAATGAACCGATCGATAGCCAAATTCTGTGGGCTTTAATCTCTGGTTTACATCAACACTGTTGATGAAATCGACATTAAAACTATTCTCAATAAATTTGCCTATTTCCTCGACTTCTTCAGGAATATGTGTGATGACCCTAGCGCCGCATAAATCAGTTATCTGATTAAGAGGGTCAGTGTACTTATTTTTCCGCAAAATTTTTTCGGCAAAGCTTGAAATGGATTTCGGGCGAGCTTGAACTATGGCTAACGGCGCATATTTTGTTGAAGCTTTCTCAAATATTTGAATTAAGATATCAGCAAATAATTTGTAATTTGAAAATAACTTTGCGTACCGGTTAACCTGCTCTTTTAGCAGTTGAGCTTGATCTTCTTTCGTTGAATTCACTTAATCTTCCCTTGTCAGTAGGAACAATTATTTGAAGTCTAACTTAGGTATTTCTGGTTAAGGTTGAGGCTTTCTTTTCAAGGTATTCAACTGCGAAAGGAATAAACCAATCTGCTAAGTCAAAGTTGTTGAGTTCCTCAGGTTTAATCCATTCAAATTCACTGTGTTCTTCGCTAATATGTACTTGTCCTGATTCTAATTTTCCTTCTAAAATCAGGTGAACTATCTTTACTTTAGATAATTCGGATTCAGATGTTCCAGCAACATGCTGAATGGAAGCGGTCAAGCCTGTCTCTTCTTCAATCTCGCGCATAAGCGCTGTTTCAAAGGTTTCACCTTGATCAATTTTTCCTCCGGGTGGCTCCCATTTACCAGGATTTCCCTTCGAGTTTAGCGACCGCCTTAACAGCAAAAATTTTCCATCGTTATCCAAGATCAGGATTTTGACAGAGAGCTTCCAAGGTTTATCTAACATAGTTGTAACACTTCAAATAGTGAATTACTTATCTGAACACTTTTTTACATTTCCCTTAAAACAATAAGAGGTGATGTTCTGATTGATATATTAATGTGTCAAAATAATTCTTTCGGACAATAGCCTCTCTTATCAAAACGGAAAATTACGAGAAGCAGAAAGCTATTATCAAAAAGAATACGACAAGATTGGTTTTGTACTTTGAACATCTGGGAAATGTTAAATATAACATCAATGCATTTTGAATATTGTGAGCACTATCGATAAAGACGATTTACAAAAAAAATACAAAATCGTCGCGGAAATGTTTGAACATATAACCGAACTTAATGAGCATGAGGATACGAAAGCTGGCAGAATATTGGAGGCGATGGCATTTCTGTCTATTACCGCCGCCACCACATTCGCAGTTTTTGCAAGCTTAAAGTTATCTGTTCAAATTAATCTTTTGAATTCTCACTTTAACTTGATTTCAATCTCTTTTGCTGGATTCGCTGTCTTTGTTGCTCTTGGAATATTTATTTTTTTGGAAGCTTCTCTTGGTGGAATCGGCAGACAAGGCAAAAGATTCCGAAATGAAGACAAAACTGAGATTAAAGACGGCAAAAAAACCTTTGAGCCTCAGTCTCTTTTTTATTTCAAAGAGATTTCAGACGAGAAACTCGATCAATGGACCAGTTATTTCAATAGCAATACCAATGACTTATTGAACAAGGCATACAGAGATCATGTTCGTGAGACTTTTTCAATTTCAAGGAAAACTAAAACAAAACTGCGATACTACAAACTTGGCAAACTAAGTTTCTACTTCGCTATACTCTTTTTTGTAATCCTAGTTGGAGCAGGTTGCTTCGCACAAGCTTAGTTTACTTCACGAGTGCAGGAATAGTGGAGCGCGTGCGCAGTTAGTTAGAAGCAGGGAAAAAGACTAGATTTTAATCCAAAGCACTGCCAATGTTCCTACAAAACAATAACCTGAATCGCCGATGTCAGATGAGAAAGCGTAAATTAGGAAAGTTACTAAGAGTACGAACATGCCTAGAAAAATTGTTGTTAGGATTTACAGAAATTTCATAGACATACCTCGGTCTATCAAAATAGCGAAATAAAATTTAGCAGAGCATGAAAAGTACATGCGAAAGATATTTGTAATTTTTACTGACCAAAAGATTTCTGGCTACGTCGGCATGAATTGGTGCGCTGCAAAGGAAAGAGGAATAGATTATCCTTACGACAAAAATGTCATCTTAATATGGCGTGATATGACTAAGGAACAGCGTTTGGCCACGATAGAACACGAAATACGCGAAATGGCCAAAATGTCTTGCGGCGCAAAATATTACACGGCTCACGCTATAACACTTGTAGAAATGGGCGACCTTGATCATTTGGAGAATGAAACGGCTGCTGCAAGAAAACAGATCAGAAAACTAACCTGAGCTTAGTCAGTCCAAGCAGCAGCATTAAAATTTAATGCAAAAAAATTAAACGTGGATTTCAAAAAGTAGCGCGGGCTTTGCCGCTTCAACACCCTTAATCACCTTTCATTGACTTCCCCACCTTTCTCAGCGATCTTTTCACCTTCGCCCTGTCGTATTATCTGCTAATCTCTGTGCTTCTACTACATCTGCTAATCTCCTTGTCTCCGCCACATCCGCTAATCCTTTTGCTTCTGCTGCATCTGCTAATCTCTTTGTCTCTGCCCTCTTCTGTTCTTCATTCATTTCATTACTCACCTACCTCAATTTTTCTCACTATTGAAATGAGTGATTATGAATCCCTTTTCTGACTTAGTAACCAGTTCTCAGGGTCTTTATTTTCCATAAAATGTTCACGCTGAATTCATGTTTATTGAGACATTTCACTGTGTATCTTTTCTTCTTTTGGTCTTTTGGTACCTTTCGAGCGATTATAATATCGCCTGGTGGTTCCCACTCAAAATCAGTTTTGCAAATAGGACATGTTAACTTCAATTTAACGTCCTCTTTTCAATTATCTTATTGGAACGGTTTTCTTTAGCGCGCATGACTGTGTTCCGAAATTGGTCAAAAATGGTCATAAGTCGCAATTTTGTTACATAACACAACGTGCGTTTCCATTCAGAATTCATTCTGTAACATAAGCCCCAAACAGAAAACCATGATTTTAACCATTTTAGGAACACGCATGCGCACGTATTCCCATTAGTTTTGCAGTTTATTTCATATCTTTTTTCTCATCTAAACACAGGCAGCTGCTGTTGTCGGCAAAAACAAGTCCTGCACCTCACGAGTAACGTTTATCTGGAAGCGGGTACCAACGGTAATTGGTATATCACATTATAATAAAGACAACTAAATATTGGGTCTTCGGGTGTTGTCTCCACCGCCATGTGGGTCAATCCAGTCCCCCCGATTATTTCTAATTGGATTCCTGAAAAGAATTTAAACTGACTCTAAACGATTACCTATGGGTGTGCAGAATTTAAGTATACTTGGCTTTTATTTCTAGAACTGATTCAGCAGTGTTAGCAATTGCTTGTTTGTCTCGTTGTTTTTGTTTCTGTTTTTCAGAGGAGTTACCGATTTGGAAATACTTTAAATAACACGGCTCATTGAAAATCCTTAACGAATTCAAATACTTCGGAGATTTAATAAATGGTTCAACTCAAAATAAAACTTTTCACTACACCTATTCTGATTCT
>Ga0209777_10004187_pt1 | contig 17199 bp, 34 predicted proteins | sample FrelakmetHBP12HB_FD_187147 | JGI IMG/M metagenome (GOLD analysis project Ga0209777, IMG submission 187147) | Freshwater lake sediment microbial communities from the University of Notre Dame, USA, for methane emissions studies -HBP12 HB (SPAdes)... | ecosystem: Environmental > Aquatic >...
GAGGAATTCAAGGTAGCTGGCTGATAAAAGGCTCCTACCCATTTAACGTAAAGCGGTTTTATCTCTCCGCTTGACTGCACGCCCAAATCGCTCTAACCGTATATTTTCAAACTGGCTGATATGGTACTTATTGCCAGTAGGGAGCGACTTTAATGATTTCTCGTCCGCACTACCTTTTATTCAATTCTTAAAGTTCTTTGTTGGCTCTGCTGGCTTTCTGTTCGGAGAGGCAAACTTGACCTCATTTCAGCCCGTTCCGTCCTCAAATCTTCTACTTATACTCACCAGCAGAGCAGGGTAATCCACCACATCAACCTCGTAGCTTAGCTTTTATATAATAGCATAGATGGTTAAGGTTTGTCAAGAGTATTAATCAATGATATATAGAAACCTATGGGACTGAGTAATGCATAAATTCCCAAAATTATTAGGGTAGGAAGGCTGGCAGTTTTGTAGAATATCTCAAGCAAAGATGCTGATATTACCATTGATAAGATAGAGATTACGAGAAGAGACATCCAGAAAACAAATTTGGCATTTGTTGATTTAAAGATATTTACCATTTCTATTTCCTCCTATATTTACGATATTGTATATTTAGATGCTTAGGGTTTGTCAAGATGGTATTTGAAGAAGGACGATGAACAGTATAATACCTAAGATGCAACAAGAGATAGCAGGGATATAGTAATCGGCCAATGTGCTATCCTTCCAGTAGTCCTCTCGTTTGCCGTAATCAAAGGTATTTGAGTGAAGTGTGCGGAGGCGAAATTTCAGTAGGATTGGCAACTTGGAATCAAGTACCTGAAAATCAACCCATTTGTATTTTGGGTCTGCCAATGTGTTCTTGAACTTGTTGTATTCCTGATCCATTTGGAATGTCAATTGCCCACTATACTCAACCATACGCTTGGCATTATTTGCCTTATTCTTGATGGGCATTAAGATAAATAAGACTATGCCTAAGACGAGAAAAGGTAATGATATTCCTAATAATATCCACATTGTTTCATATTCCTCCTATATTTACGATGTTGCCTATAGTTTAGTACGTTCCGTTATCTATATGAAAAAAGTGACAGTCATTCCGATGATGACACACAAGATCAATATCCCTACAACTGTAGTTAATATAGCAGAGGTCTTGTTTTTACGTATCCATGAAAGGACAATTGCTCCACATATTCCGAGAGCGAATAAAGACATACCTATGATACCCAATACGTTCATTTTGATGATTCTCCTATATTTTATTCTGTTTGCCTCTAAGTATAACATACCATACACCACTTGTCAATACCCATCCCCCATTCCTTTACTGTAATAAATAGAAGTGGTAATGCAACATTTTGTCCGAATGTTAAGGAAATATGAATATGGATAGCAGGAAATCCTTGACATGTTTATGCAAAAACCTTACACTAAGAAGCACATCCATAGTGGAGGGATATGTTGTTATGAAAAAGGGCATATTCATCATTTTAGCGGTTATCTCGTTACTTTCCTTGGTAGCCTGTGTACCTCAAGCTGCTGCTCCGGCTGCACCCGCACAAGCTGCTGTAGATTTACCAGGGATGCAGAAGTCTATTAATGATCTAAGTACATGGAAACAAGTAGTTGCTGACCCTGCCATCGCAAAGATTAGTACGTTATCTGCTCCTCCTGCGGTTGATGCTTATACAAAAGCACAAGCAGATACCGCGATAAAAACGGCAGTAGATGATGCCATATCTCAACTCAAAAAGGACAAGCCTTGGACATCGGATTTTACTACTGCTAATAATAATGGCAATGTCAATAATGGGATAAACTACAATACCGGCACAGGGCAAAATACTCAATTTACCCCAGGGCAACCAGCATCGGGTGGATATCCATCAAATATCAATGGGGGAATAGTTTCTCAGGTAAATTGGGTGCAGGGCAACTCGCAAATGTTCACTTCTCCTACTGGTAGTTCGGGCACGATTTGGTATACCCAGCGGTTGATAAATGAGAGTACAACAATACAATATGTACGGCCAACGATTTCGCTGGGGTTATCCTCGCAATACAATAATGGTATATACCAGACTTATTTCGCAGGGTTGAATATCCAAATGTCCTCTGGGCAGGGTAGTGTTTCGGGCATTTATATGCCACCTACTAGTTGGGCAGGAGCAGTACCTCCTGTATGGCCTTATGGCGTGTATTCTAGCATTAATAATACGGGTGCAAATTCGGATAATACTGCTCCCCTCACGCCTTCTATATGCTTCCAACCCACTGCCCCATATACCTTCACATTAGCCCCAGGCATAGGCCAACCAACTAATAACTTGATAATCATACCTTCCACTGGATTAGGGGACAATCAAGGAGAATTCTATATTGCGCCTAGCGGATTTGTAGACACTACTGTGCAGATTAGTAATGTTTCTACCTCTACTGCGGTCATGTGGAACTTGAGTGCCGCTTACTCGGCTAATACAAATCCGTAAAAGGCTATTTGCTCTTAATCACGTTAATACTGATTTGCAGGTCAGTGCCTTCGATTTTCTTGAAACCTGATGTAGAGAATACGATAAGGCTCTTGCCTGATTTGCTTCGCTCACCCTTTCCCAAGGGCATCTTGACGGTTAATACGTTGCCATCCAGCTTTGTTTCCATGTTAAATCTCCTCGCCTTCTATAATCTTAGCCCCTTCTGGTAATTCCTCGCCTGCACAAATGATGGCGTATTCTTCCTCAGTGTGGGCTTCGGTTATTTCTTCAGGCACTTCTTTGATTATCTTAACTTTCTTACATTCGCCTGTTCGGTGTAAGTAAATATAGATATTCAGTTTAACACCGTTGGATAATGTTGCTAGCGACCTTATATATGGCGTTGTATTCCACTTGTTTATCTGAGGTTTCTCCACCTTAATATCATCAAACAAGGAAATTAACCATCCTGTTGCAACTGCGATGTTCAAATCATCGTTCTTCTTAGTTGTCAAATATATGGAATTGACGAGAAAACTCTGTGAATAGCATGAGAAAGATATGCTCTCCCAATCATATGCAAGTAAGGAAGCTGGTAAGAGCTTTGTCCAATCATTGATATTGGCAATCTTGCCTTTGCAGTCGGTATTGATGGCTGTTCGTTCTTTTCTCAGTTGCGTTAGTAAGTTCATTTCCGTACTCTCCTATTTCCTATAAGGCAATCCTATTATTTCAGGATACAAATCTTTGGGGAAAAAATGCCGTGCATCCATTTCAGATAGTTTGCAACCTTTTTGAGCGGTAAATTCTACTGCCTTTTGTTCTGAAATATCAGCAGGGCATCCGCTAATATATGCTGTCCAATCAACCCCTTTAGTTACGACCGCTACGATTGCACATGCATGATAATTGGCGTTGTAATATCGCGCTTCTATTATTTGACGTTCACCTGTCATTTGTTTGCAACCTCCATTTAGTCAATTCAGCTTCTAACGTTTCTCTGTTCCTAATCTCATAATGAGGCAACTTAGTAGGTTTAGGTATAATCCTCACATCAAATCTTATAGGGTGTCCATACCATTGAAATAAGTTGATATGCAATCTCCCTAAGATGACGCGGTGGGCGAACTTTAGACCGAACATGCTCATATTATACCATTATACAAGGGGTTACGTCAACCACATCATGATAACAATTTATTCCACTTATCCGTTTCCATATCTCGTTTAGCCATGCGATAGCCTAAATCTACTCCAAAGAAGAACGCATCTTGCCGATGCTCAGGTGGTATCTGATAGCGGTCTCCCCAAACTAAGAGCCATGTAACAAGTGTAGCCCCGAAGCTCTCTACGATGCGTTTCGCTTCTTCGGTGCTGAGTGCGGGTAAATCCTTCATAAATTCTTCTATGGTTTTCATCTTGTCTCCTATGGTCGTGGCTCAAACCATCGCCCGTGTATATTGCCCTTAACAAGCTCCTTAGAGGCCACTGTCATGTTTTCTGGTGTCATAGGTTTGGGACAAGGTTCACATGGCATATAGTCGTTGAGTGAAGTGGCAAACAACCCTATGTTGTAACCTAACTTGCAATTGCCGTTTTCTAAGGCTTTACATCCAAAGCAAGTGCGTTTTTGTGATAAATTCATGATTCACTCCGTTTGGCGAAGGATATATCCACACCGAAAAGCGAAGGCAGATTAGGCAATTCCACTTCGGTAATCTTGTAATCAGTCATGCTTGATTCGTATATCCTTGTTTTTATACGTTCCGACAATTCCCTTAAATCATGATCGGTAAATTCAATTACGAGCGTTTTCTTATTTATGCCATTCATTTTTACATACATGGATTATTCCTTTCCTTCAGCCTTTGCTATGGCTTGTTCACATTGATCTATTAACTTCTTCATACCCAAGTCATGCTTAGTAGTATGTATTTTGAGTTCTTTGATAGCCTCTTTCAACGCTTCATATATATCAGATAACTTCGTGAGTACCTTGTCTTTTGCGGTTTCGCTTAATTCGCTATAATCGTATAACTTGACTTTAACGGTTTTCATTTTCTCATACGCTCCTATTTATAAATTATATCGAAGTCACGGCCTTCGGCCAGGTCGTCATCGGTTAATATTTCGATGATCTCTGCTAAGAATAAGCGGTCAACTGTAAACGAGTTATTATCGTCTCCAATCCAGTCAACGCATGCGTACTCTTCTATACATTCCCTTGCGGCTTGTGAATTGACGGTCACTATGGCAATTTGCGTTTTCGTTGCAGTAGTCATTATTTAGCCTCCTGATTTAATTCTTGAGTTAACGCTTCGGTTAGCGTCTCGTATAGGTAATCTTTTATGCCCTGATATTTTCCGAAATTGCCAGTTATAAGAAGGCCAACGTCAAACGCAAGGGAAGGCTGTATCGTAAGCGTAAAGTCAATTACTCGGTCATAGAATCCGGCATCGTCCATAGTCTCGTATATTTGCGTTAATATGATTTTATTCCCGTTTGACTTATTAAAATCAATATGCCAGTCTCCGTTCAATCCTGATCCGTGCGGCATGAAGTTTAGCAGGTTATTTGCGTTCTGCTCGTGGATTGCTTCAAATTCTGCATTTTTAGTCTTAATACAGTTTTGCCTTGCGATGATTAGCTTTGCCATTTCCTGATATAGTTTGCTCATTTTATACGCTCCTGATTTAATTTTATTTCCGCATGATTGCAGATACGTTTCAGCGTCAATGGGATTCCCATTAATCCAATCGTCGTAAAATCCCCTCAATGTTAGGTATGGGATATCGGTCACATTCCAACGCTTACAAAGCAAGGTTTTAAAATCACACATTGGCATTGATAATCCCCTTTCAATAGGAGTCGGGCAACAATCTACCGTTTGCCAGCTTGAGCCGCATATCCTACACATGATTATTGCCTATCCTGATTTAGTGCAATCCGTAGCACGTTATTATTTACCATGAGCCGTCTTATTTGGAGCATATATATAATGTAAGTATCTAGCTCCTCAAGGCTCATGATAGCTGGCGGCTGATAATTCATTTTCAGTAATCCGCCGTTTCGCTGATTAGGACTTGTGACTTGTGTTTGCGTTTGTTGCATATTCGGCCTCCATTTAAAATGTTATTTTGTTTATTGATTATGCTTATACTGAATAAAAGCCGCTATAAGACATACGGCCAGAGTTATAAGGCATATCCAAAATACGCCTCTCCATTCGGGAGCATGAAGTTTAAAAAGATTGTCAGAGATTGTGATTACAAATACGCTCATGCATACGAGCATAAACGGTTTCGCTGTGTAATTCCCTTTAGTTTTTTGCTTCATTTTCTCGTCTCCTATGCTTTAAAATTTAGGTGCGAATACCTTTATATATAAATGTTTACAAATTAGCTCAGTCAAGCTTGCCCGTACGGGATATATAGGACAGTACCATAATCGGCTATGGTTATAAATCAATCCCTTAATCTTGTTTAGCATTTTCGTGCTACCTTTAAGAATTTATGTATGCATGTAGTTCCGATTGTATAATGTAGGCTAAATTGTGCATTAGTGGTATCATAAAAATCGTAAAATGTTTGTTCTTGTCGCTTATTGCCGTAATGCTTTTTATGGCAAATATCACAGGTAAAATCACAATCCGTAAATCCCATGAAGTAGAGCTTTCCGGCTGTGGTCTCATATTGTTTACCTTCAATTAGCTTTAGCATTTTATTATTCCCTTTAATTACTCATTCGGTCGGCTAAATGGTCGAATACTTAGCCGATCCGCTGAATAATGAAAACCTTTAGTCCTGTATAATAGTATTGACCGTGTGCGCTAGTAGTGAATTACCTAGTATAGTATATAATTCAGTTGCATGTTTTTCGTCTATACAGTCGAATTTGATTATGCCTGTTGTAGGACTGATTTTGTCAATAATCAAGACGCTGTATACTTTGCTGCCATCGGTCAAAGCTTCTTTTTTTAATCGTAGTAAATACATATTTTTTAATCTCCTATATTCATTTATTCCTGTATGCTATCAAGTTAACACAATCTAGCCGACTTGTCAATAGGCTAAACTGATATTTTATAGAAGTTTTCTAAAATCGTTTACACTGGCAAATTTATGCCTTTACATTTATATATATGCCTTGTGGCTCGGCTCGGATCGGCTCAGCTAACCTTTATAACTTCTGTGAGGTGTCCACAAGACGGTCACATTTTAGCTGTGAGGTGCGGCTTGTTTGCCTCTAATAACGGCTAGTGCCTTTCCTGAAGTGCCTTGCCGTGCCTCTAATGGTACTTGTGAGGTGCTTTTGTTGGCCTCTAATACAGCGTCTAGCGATTGCTTGACGTGCCTCTTGTTTGCCTCTTATTTAAGGTTGTGGTATGCCAGTTTACGGCTAGGTCAATTATGAGGTACTCCATAGACGTTATAAGACGATCGGCTCAATTGTGCTATTGACATAATGTTACTCTCCCCTGCCCTACTCTTGAAAATCAGGTTTTCCACTTTGGCTCAAAACGAGCTTCTTGTCTTTTATTTTCTAGCGTGGTTTCACAGCTAATATTGATATATGGCAAATATACCCTACTCTCAAATACGCTCACGTCATCATCATGTTCACTCGTAGAATGAACGTAGGGCTTGATTATAATTTGACATGAATAGCCAAACTAGTTTATATTAGGAAAGTAGTAAGCATCATGATATTGGAGTAGAATAGCTATGAATAAATTGGAGTATGGCTCTTTCAAATGTAAGAAATGTGGTAGGAGCTATCGTTGTTGGGTTAAATCAGAATGCTATAAGAAAAAGAAATGTTCAAAATGTGTAGATAAGAAATAAGAGGTAAATGATTATGAAAAAGAAAGTAAAGCAAGTCAAACACAAGACTACGGTAGATGGGCTAAAGACTACACTTCATACGAAGCCTGTAGCATCGCTCCCAATCTACAAATGTAAGAATCCCAAGTGTGGACATCAGTGGATGCCGCGAACTAATATGCCGTTAGTTTGCCCAAGATGCCATCGTCCTTGGGCGGGGTAAAGTTATGAACGAACAAGAAGCCAAGGCTAAATTACCAAATGTGAAGGTAGAGATTGGTGGCAAGGTACATGTAGGACATGTGAGAGGTAGGATGAATCGTTTTGCTACGGTATTTGTCAAAGGCTATGGTAGCTATGAATATTCGTGGTCAGCCATAGCTCGTGCGGCTACAAATAAAAGTGTTTTGAGGGTGTAATTATGAAATATGAAAAGGGCGACAAGTTCCATTGTTTCTGTGGCAAGAATGGTGGCACGTCAGTAAAAAAGACTTTGAAACGTGGTACTAACAAATCCCCTTTATGTCCAAAATGTCGTAAGATAATGACTTTCGGAGGATAGGAATATGGCAAAAGAGAAAATGCCGTTAATTAATCCCCATGCTTCTGCTATGAAGCAATATGAGCAAAAGAAGAAACAAAATGTTTGGCTCAAAAGACATGGTTTCAAATCAGCAAGAGATGCAATGAACGCGGGGTATTAAAGATGACTTATACAAAATGTCCTAAGTGCGGTAAAAAGGGAGTGTATCATAAGAAGCTAGTTGGATATGAGAGGGGGTTCAATGTTAGGAAGTGCAAATATTGTAAGCGGTTGGTGAAATAGCCGTGCCAGAAACTATCAGGTGTTCGATTTGCGGTAAGCCCATAAGGGTAAAGAACTTCCAAAATGCCATGAAGCTTTTACGCGAACACCGTAAAAAGCTTCACCCGAAGGCATTTAGAGCTTCAATCAAGAAAGGTATTGAGACAAGGAAAAGGAATGAGGGAATATAAATATCTTCCCTTGAATGAGATACGCAAACATGAAGCTGAAATGCAAAGGCTTAAGGTAAGTGAGGTGGCACGTAGTCTAGGGGGTTTTCTTACTGCTTATAAAAGAGTAAATGGAGACTCTGATAAATTAAGTGAGCATTGGAAAATAAAACGGGACGGATTCATTAAAAGGCATATGGCACAATATGTAAATGATAAAGGTAAACGTAGAAAACTGGCTCTGATTGCATGGGCTTATGAGCCGAAATAATAAAATACGAGGTAAAATATGACAAAACTAAAAATCCATAAAACCAAAGCCGAAGCGAAAAGAGTAGCTGAACGCATGAAAAAGTCTGGCTACAAACCATCTATTCGTAAAGTGAAGGGTGGGTATACTGTTAGCGGCTCTATGAAATGGTAATAAACAAGAAAAAGGAATAAGGAATGACTTATGTGTTACTGCAACAAATGTCATAAACATCATAAAGAAGGAACAATAATATACAGAGAGCATTATGGGTCGTTAAATATACCCAATAAAGCACGTAAAAAAAATGGAGATTGGGCGATCAAACTTAAGAGGAAGAAAGGCGGATTGGACATTTCTCTGCATTATACTAAGAAGGATACAAGGCGTATAAGGAAGCTAGGGAATAAAGTAAAAGATAAGGTTCTAAGTTGGGATGAGAGATTATATCGTAAGGCTCATGGATACAGCTAAATAGGAGAGTGTACTATGGCATATTGTATGAAATGTAAAAGAGATCATAGAGAAGGGACAGTATTGCATAGAGCACATTATTCTTCACTCAATGTGCATAAGGAAAGGAATAAGGATGGGAATTGGAGTTTTCATTTAGGGAAGATAAAGATACAATCAGCGAAACACAAATCTACTAAGAAATTACCAACGAGATTCAGGGGAGCCAAGAAAGGTCATATATATACCGATAGATATGTGGGTTGGATTTCAAAAGCAGAATTGGAAAGGTTAGGTGGTCGTACAGTGGCTAAAAGGAAATATGGGTGTAATAAATTCAGGGCATCTAACACATGGGGCAGCCCTGGATATGAAATGTGGAAGTAAATGAAACTCCATATCAAGAAAAAATACTACAAAAGAGTTCGAAGAGGTGAAGAGCCGATCAAATTCCATGCTGTACAACCAAAAGGTAAAGGGACGGATGTATATGCTACAATACACCTTGACCCTATTCTAAGAAAGAAGAAATTACGTATAATCAAAGATGAGATGTTAGAGCATGAGATGGAGGAAATAAAAGATTGGGGTAAAGGGAAAACAAACGCTCATACAATCGCAAAACATAAAGAGCCAAGGACTTTAAGGAAATGCAAGGGCGTGACGGGATTCTGGGAGAAAGCCAATCGGATATTGGGAGATTGATGAAAACAATCCATTTTAGGCGGTGTAAGTATTGTAGAAATCCTCATCAAATTAAAAAACGCCCAAAGAAGAAAATAGTTAAATGCACAAAATGTGGGCGTGATTCATTTGAACACTTTACTCAGGGATAGGAGAATAGCATGAAAATATGGTGCCCACTCTGCCGAAAGCCAGTAGAAGTTGGAGACAATTATACAACAGAAGATGTACTCGTCAATCATGGTACGCGTAAACGGGCTAACAGTGTATGTCCCAAACATCACAAACCTATATCGGGTTTCATCTCAACTAAACCCGCTCCACCGCCTGCGAAAAGGAAGAAGAGGCGAAAGGCTAGAAATCCGTGGGATTTTTAGAATTACTTGACAGGTAGATTACCCTTTCTTTATTATAGTTACAAGGTCGATGAAAACGAATATTACCACCCTTCTTATGTAGTTGTCCTTGATTTGAGGGCTAAAAAGGACTAACCAAAATGCGGATGGAGAATATCCTGAAAGTGGCAATCCTTGGCATCTTGACTGTCACTATCGTGATGTCAATGATTCTTGCTACCAACACAGTTTTATGGCCATCATCGGTGACGAGCATCATAGGGACAGTGCTTCCGATAGTCATTGCGGTTGCGATTATCCTAGTCATCCTGTCTTTCGCTCTTGGCGGCGGCAAGAAAGGGCTTTAAGGTTTCGTACCGACAAAAGAGAGGGGGCTTTGCAAAATAAGCCCTCTCTTTTTTATTGATGTAATTGCAGATAAGTTTAGGTGGTTGAGGTGGGGCATCTATACCGAGCCATAATTGGGAACAGGAATAGCAAGGGATACGGATGTTGGGAATGCTATGGGATTAGAAGACGTAAACCAAAATAACTTGACATAGGAAACATAACTGCTCTATCATAGTTTACAAATGGGGTCGATAAAGACAAAACATTCCTACCCTTCTTATGTCATTGCTCTTGTTTTGAGAGTTAAAAAGGACTAGACAAAAATGAGAATGGAAAACATCCTCAAAGTCTCAATCCTTGGCATCCTGACCGTCACTATCGTGATGTCGCTGATTCTAGCTACGAATACGGTTTTATGGCCGTCCTCGGTAACGAGCATAATCGGCACAGTGCTTCCGATAGTCATTGCGGTTGCGATTATCCTAGTCATCCTGTCTCTCGCCCTTGGCAGTGGCAAGAAAGGGCTGTAACTAGCAGAAAAGTGTCCCTAAGAGGGGAGAGGGCTTTGGGCTTAGCCCAAGAAAAAAGTCCTCTCCCTTTTTTAATAAGTTAAAAAGGAGTAAAACAACAATGGTTGTAAAGCATAAGAAACAAATAATTGCCAAGATGCATAAGGCAATAGATAGATTTGCTGATGAGATCGCTGACAAAGTGGTACACGAGTTAAGAGAAAGCAAAGCCGAAGAAAGGAAAGAGTATCGGCATCATCCCAAGAATTGTAAGTGCGCAGTGCATCGCAAGCATCACACAAAGAGGTAGGTAAGCCTCTCGTGAAACCTAATATTATGCGATTAGGCATAGTGGCAATTTGTGCCATATGTCTTTTTATATCAATTTTCCCTAATATTGCAGAAGCTACGGCTACAAATGTTACTACCTTAAGGTGTACGGGCTTTGGCAATAATTGGCTTTTATTTAATGGCAATGTAACCCCAGTATCCAATATTACACGAGTTGGGTTTACTTATGGGATAACTACGGCGTATGGGGCGAATGCGGATTTAACTTATACCAACTATACAGCCACAACAGGCTATTACCAATATGTTAGTGGATTGAATCAGGCTACTACTTATCATTATGAAGCCAATGCTTATAACAATGGGTGGTATTATGGGACAGATTGGCGATTCTCTACAGCCAATAATGGTGGGCTGATGGAATGGGAAGGGAATGTTCAATCTATCAATACGACAGAAAATGTCTATGGTGCGAATTGGGGCATGGAATCGTTCTATACCACCAATGTAACAGCACATACTATATCATCAGTGGATATATGGTTGTCAAGGGGAGGGGAGACAACATTCAATGGAGTGACATCAATTGGGTTTCCAGGTGATGTAACTGTAACGGTGCAGCGAGCTGGGACGGGTGGATATCCCTATGGCACGATATTATCTTCTGGTACGTTATCAGGACAATATACGGGGAATATACCACCCTATACAGCTAACCAAACCACAAGATATAATATTCCACTAACACCTGAAGTCCCCTTATTAGCTAATACGAATTATTGTATTACAGTCAAGGCATTGCAAGGCGATTCAAATAACTATATTAAATTGGGAGTTGCAAATAACTCAACTGCTACTAATAATTTAGGTTATTTTACAAATATCACCTCAACGTGGGTATCAACTGCTTCAAATTATAATTTCGACCTGTGGGGGCATCCTTGTTTACAGGTAGATAATGCCAAAGTATTTACGTCTTATCAAACAGCGGGCGATTGGCTGATTGTTTTTTACTATGATAATATCTATCCGCCTTATTATCCCGCGTCGGTCGCAAAGCAGACCTTTGTATATCAATTAGTCGATCAATACAATACAGTCTTAGCACAACAACCATGCCAGCAATGGGGTATTAATCCAGGGTCATTATATTTAGGGGCGAGTACGGTTGCGCCTTTACAATGGGGTGGTTATTATAGGGTAAGGCTGATAGACCTCTATGATAGTACGGTTTATATGGAATATCCCTTACAGCCGAGCGATTGGTTGGGTTCTTCGACTTCAAGTTGGACAGGTACAGACCTGAGTTTGTTGGATTCTTGGTCTATATCAACAGCACAGCAAATCTCTCAATATACTGGTGTAGCCTTGACAACACCTGTAGCAGGCAAGGGCACTGTATTGAATGCGACGGGTAGTGCTATGTTCGAAAATGGAATACCCATGCTGGCTGAAACACGCCCCAATATATTCCAAGTATCATCTACAACCCCTACGTACACGCAAGGACAGTTCCCTCAACTTATGAGGCAAAAATTGACAGTTCCTCTAATGTTGGGGCCGGATGCAACCGCAGCCATGACTTCAGTAGGCAATCTTTTTGGGGTTGATGCAAGGACAGTGGGGTTGGGTTTTCTTTTGTTGATTTCTTTGTTCTTGGCAGGCTGGTGTTTCCAACCTGGACATACCATAGCGGCTATTACCATGTCGGGTTGTCTTTTTATATTAGATATGGGATTGGTATCGGGTATTATTGACCCGCTTATAGGTGGTTTATTATTAGCTATCATAGCTATCGTAGGGGTATACTTCATATGGTGGAGGGGAGGTTAATATGCGGAAGAGCTTAGCAATATTAGTTGTAATCCTAATATCTAGCTTCGTTATCCCATCTATTCCAGCGCAGGCTGTACAGATGGATGTATTACAGACGTGCCCTTACGGTGCTGAATATGCTCCTGGTGATAAGATAGCTGAATTAGCCACAGAGACTAGTGATGTTACATGGTTGGGTGGTAATAGATATGCCCTCGATAGTGCAGCAGGGCCGATCAATTACAAGGATAGCTATGACGATCCCAGTGAACTTTGGAAGCCTATAGATACAACAATAGTAAATGGACAAATTACCAGAGCACCTTATACAGCAGTATTTGATTATGACAATAAGGTCGTAACTGTTACTGATAAAAGGACAGGTGCAGTCACTACCATACAACTTGATTCGTTAGGCGGAAATTCAATGGCCGGAGTTGGGACAGATGTGGAGAATGGGAATACGGTTACTTGGGCAAATGTGGCAACCGATACCGATGTTAAAGTTGTAGCAAATAATAATCAGATAAGGTTTGAGCGTATATTAAAGTCTGCCAATGCACCTACTGACGCTACTTTCGACATTACTCAAACGGGTGATAGTATCAAATTGACCTCTCAAGCACAGGATAAGACTAGAACCATCCCGTTAATTGCCAGTGTATCTGATCCTGTTGTATCAATGGGCAAAAGAACGATACAGTCCGTATCAATGGCTGATCTAAATTTAGAAGACACTCAGATCAATGGTACATTGAATGAAGATATTGATACGGATAATGCTGGAGAGATTGTCTATCCGTTAGTAATTGACCCTACCTTGAATATCTCTGTAGCCGCCAGTACAGATGATTGTTATTTTTTCACTGGTAATATATATCTAAATGCTGCATATATGCTTCTAGGCAATGGTGGCTTTTCTGTAGATAGTGCTCTTAGATTTCTAAATGTAGCAGTCCCTATAGGGGCAACTCCAACCGCTGCTGATATAATTTTCAAATCTTATGCGGCTCAGTCTGGAGATACATGTAAAGTTAAGATATATGGTGAAAACCCCACAAACGCCAATCCCGCTACATATTCAACTTATGCAAACGTAGTAGGCAGAACACTGACCTCCGATTTTGTGTCTTGGACGATTGGGCATTGGACAGGAGCGCAAAGTGATGCTGGCACAACCACTTCTGATTTAACACAACTTATCAAAGATATCATAGCTAATGCAAACTGGGTCAGTGGCAATGCTATGGCCTTCCAGTTAAACGATGATGGTTCGGATGGTGGGGCAGGGAGGCAAGCAGATGCTTATGATTATGGTTCAGGCTATGCCGTTTTACATATTGAATATACTACATTTGTTCCGCCATCAGTGACCACTAGTGCAGCATCTCCAGTTAGTGTTACCACGGCAACTTTACAAGGGGCAATCACTACTACGGGTGGGGCAAATGCGGATCAAGAAGGATTCGCATATGGTACAGTCTCGCAATCATTATTGTCAACCAATGTTACTCCACCTAATGGGTATACTACCAATTGGACACAATTTGGATCATACGGGATAGCTTCTTTCAGTTATGGAGTGATAGGGTTGGTGTCAGGGCAAACTTATTATTATCGTGCGTATGCACATAATACATATGGTTGGAATTATGGAAATGAAGTAGTGTTCTCAACTATTGGCACTCCTACTATTACTAACCTTCCACCTGCATATGTTTCTGTATATACAGCCCAATTAAATTCCGTAGTTGTTAGTGATGGTGGACAACCCTGCGATGTCAGGTTTGGATTTGGTACTTCCTCACATGCTGCAAGTTTTAGCAGCTATACCAATTTAACGACATGGGTCAATGATACATATTCCACTGGTTCAAACCCCGATGTCAACCTTGTAGGATTAACATTGGGGACAAAATATTATTATAATGTTCAGATTGAAAATGATAGTGGGCTTTCTACGGGTGTAGAGTCTACCTTTACCACGGCGACTGGATTAAATCCACCTACGAATTTTATTGCCATACCATCTTATAATTCAATTACTTTCACATGGAGTAATGCGGCAGGGTCGTCTTTAACATTAGTCAGGGTTTCGCCTTCTACCTACCCGAATACTACAGCAGATGGGACATTACTATATTTAGGCACGTTGTCATCTTGTACCTATTCTGGTTTAACGGCAGGGCAGACAGTTTATGCTTCGGCATGGGGTTCGTCTGGTGGCTTTTATTCAGCGGCTAAGGCAACAACCCTGGGAACGACTACGGCAGGAGCTTCAGTTTCTTACCCCGCTCCTCCTACTCTTACAACTAATCCGTGGACAGCTATGCCTTCGGAATTAGGACTTGCCAATTTCCCGCTATACTCTGTAGGAAATCAGCTATTTGATACATATTCAATGCCACGGGCTACGGGTTGGGTGTTACTCTATATACTTATCGTGTTTATTATTGGAGCATTGATCTATACTAAAGCTCCAACGCCAAACTTATTGCTAGTCACTTTTACAATGTCAATATTGCTGGCATTTGGATCAATTCTCTCTCCCCCCCTTATTCCTCCGTGGTTAGATTTCTTCTTTATTTTGACGGTGATTGTGATAGGATGGGTGCTGAATAGGCTATCGTAAATGTGGACAGGATTAAAAGTGAGGTGTTAAAATAAACTATGTTATCTCCACGATGGTTGATAGGGATGGCTTTCTTGGTCGTTCTGTTCTTTGCTATAAGCAACTGGATAGACGGATTTCCCTTGTTCACGACAGCACAGGCTGCCAGTTATGAGCAAATGACTGGGGCATCAGCCGTATCTGTGCAGAATCCCAGTGGAGGGTCGGTGAACTATATCAATATTGCCATAGGTGCACTTAGCAATATCTTCAGTGCCCTTACATGGGATTACTCGTTCTTCCATGATACTGACCCTACTACGGGACAGGATGCAAACAGTTGGTTACAGGCTGTTCTTTTTGATATCAGGATGATGCTGACCGCTGTATCAGTGGGTATTATTTTTCAGATGTGTTACTTATTGAGGCAAATTATTGCAGGATAAAATCGTATGTGGAAAGGCTGGTTTTTCTTAGTTAGCATGGTCGGTTTATGGTTGTTTGCCCTTGTGGGCAAGCCGATCATAGGTATTATCACGGATAATGGCACTTTTGTTACTTTATTGGGGGCGGGTGTTGCCCCTGCATGGTTGCAGGCGTTTGCAATGGCATATATGTGGGTTATACCTGCGATTTTAATGGTGATTATCTTAATCATAGTTTTCAAGAAGGATGAGTTGAGGTCTCCCTTTGAGCAATTTGAGCAGAAGATGCCACAGATGCCAAGGCAACCACGACAGCCGAAGCCTAAGCCAATTAAAAGGCAGAGGAATAAGGGTGCTCAACCACCGTATCTCATGAGGTAAAGATGAAAGTCAAAGAACTGACGTTAGAGAAAAAGTGTGAGGCCGTTGGAGAAACGGCCATGATTTTAGATAAGGAAGGTAAATCTCATGAAGTATATACCTTTATATATCCTGCGTGGATTATTACTTCAATAGTAGTGGAAGATGATTTACCTATTTGCAGTGCAAGTTACCTTAATGGGAAACTGAAAGGTGAGTGGTGTTATCCTGAATATCAAGATAATAAGGAATTACTTAGAATAAGGAAGAAGGTATGGAATAGGGCTAAAAAGAGCGGAATATTTGACTCTGATTGCATAACAGGGCTTATCAATTCTAAAGAGGATTTAGCAAAGAATGGTGAGGCAGGAATTTTAGAACGCGAAAATAAGCTCTACGAGTTAGGTGAACGATGTGCTATAAATGAGAAGGAAATATGGACACCAATTTATACGGCATGGGTCATAGCTACGGTTTGCGAAGGTAAATTGATTGCCAGTTTGAATTACTTGGAATCGGGTGAGCATCGGACAGAATGGCGTGTATCCGAATTCCGAGGAAGTAAAGGATTATTGGCTCATAGGTTGAGGGTGATAAGAAGGTCTATCTTGGCGGGATTAATCAATCCGTTAGGCGATTATATATTCGGACTTATCAATCCAAATAACTTGGCTTCTGTAAAATATTTCCAACGGATGGGGTCTGACTTTGACGAGGTAGAATTGCATGGGCAAAAGTGGATACAGGGAAGGACACATATCACAAAATTCCTTGTTGAAGGTGGAATGGAGGAAAGGTGAAAAATCGGATTGTCGATTTATATGATGTTTTAAGTTGGGTTACTAAACATACTCG
>Ga0209777_10004188_pt1 | contig 17192 bp, 15 predicted proteins | sample FrelakmetHBP12HB_FD_187147 | JGI IMG/M metagenome (GOLD analysis project Ga0209777, IMG submission 187147) | Freshwater lake sediment microbial communities from the University of Notre Dame, USA, for methane emissions studies -HBP12 HB (SPAdes)... | ecosystem: Environmental > Aquatic >...
GTACCTGGCACAGGCGCAGCAAATGGCAGACAATTTCCCCGCCGCGATCGAAGACTGGCAAGCCTATGTCGCCCAGGTACCAGACAACGCCAACGCGCACTATCAGCTCGGATTGTTGTTCGCGGCTACCAACCTGGAAAAGGCCCAACCTGAATTAATGCGAGCCATCCAGCTCAGCCCAGATCTGGAGAAACCCATTCAGGGTCTGCGCACTGCGCTGAATACCGCATTTCTCTCAGACAACCATGCCTACCAGTATCTGGTGTCTGGGCAGGCACTGGCAGCGCTTGGGCACTGGGACATGGCAACTGAAGCATTTCACAACGCACTTCGGGCAAATGCAAACTACGCTGAGGCCTGGGCCTGGTTGGGACTGGCAAAGCAACAACAAGGACAGGTAGGAAGTTACGAATTTGGTCAGGCACTAACTTTCAACCCGGAATCGGCCATCGTGCAGGGCTTGTACGGCATGTATTTGCAGCACGAGGGGAAGCTCAATGAAGCGTTGGCAGCCTACCAGAAAGCCGCCAACCTTGAGCCGGACAACCCCGGCTGGCAGATGGCCCTGGGTAACGCTTTCGAACAGGCCGGCGACCTGGTCAGTGCGTACTCAAACTATTCCCATGCCGTCGAGTTGGCTCCGGAAGATCCATCCACGTGGCGGGCACTGGCGACCTTCAGCGTGAATAACGTGGTTGATGTGGATGTTGCCGGTATGCCAGCGGCTCGCAAGTTGGTTGAACTCGCTCCGGATGATTGGCAATCTTACGATCTGGCAGGTCAGGCGGCTTATTTACTTTATGATTACAGCACAGCGGAAACGTACCTAAAAAAAGCAATCGAACTGGCTCCGACCCAAGCCGCCCCAGACCTGCACTTAGGATTAGTCTACTTGCAGGTTGGAGCACTTCCTTCCGCGTATTCATTTATAAACCTTGCAAAAACGTTTGACCCAAACGGGCGCTATGGGTGGCAGGCTGGACGTTTATTGGAGCAATTTTTTCCATGAAACGTTATTGTTGGTCCATCCTTTTAATATTATTTCTGGCAGCCTGCCAAAACTCGATGTTCACAGATCTGACCGTACCGTCGGGAGGAATACTTTACAAGGATGATTTTTTTGATCCCACCAGTGGCTGGCCGAGGATCGTCAATGCAAACGGAAGCCAAGATTATGTCGATGGCAGTTATCGCATTGAGGTTAATATCCCGCAGTACGACCTGTGGGCGGTTCCCGGTCAAACCTTTGGTGATGTGAAAGTGGAAGGGGAAGCGACCCGGCTTGCCGGTCCGGATGCAAACCGTTTTGGTCTCGTCTGCCGGTATCGCGACCCGCAGAACTTTTACTTTTTTATCATCAGCAGCGATGGCTACTATGCCATCGGTAAAACCTTGACTGGGACGGCCTCCCTGCTCGGACAAGAAATGATGGCCTATAATGCTGTTATCGTCCAGGGTGCCGGCCCCAACCATATCCGTTTTGACTGCATCGGCGAAACACTAACGGGGTACGTCAACGGTCGAGCCCTTGCCAGAACCACTGATGCCGATTTTAAAAGTGGTGACGCAGGCCTTATTGCAGGAGCATTCAACACAGCCGGTGTGCAGGTGGCCTTCACCAATTTCGTGGTAACAAAGCCGTGAAGATTTTCCTCGATACCATCGGCTGCCGTCTTAACCAAGCGGAAATCGAAATACTGGCTCAGCAATTCCGGGCAACCGGTCATGAGATCGTCCCAACTGCCGCAGAAGCAGACCTGGCAGTAATCAACACATGCACTGTCACGGCTGAAGGCGCATCTGATTCGCGCGCGGCGATCCGCCGGGCAAAACGACTGGGTTCAGGCAGCGTTGTGGTTACTGGCTGCTGGGCAACGCTAGAGTCTGAAAAGGCAGCTGCATTGCCGGGTGTCACCCGCATTATTCCCAATTTAGAAAAAGACAGCCTGGCCGCCGACCTGCTCGGATTGCCCCGGGAATTTTTCGACCTTGAGCCTATTGCGCGCCAGCCTCTGCCCGGTCTCCATCAACGCACGCGCGCCTTCATTAAAGTTCAGGATGGCTGCGACAATGCCTGCACCTTTTGCATTACCACGGTTGCGCGTGGTAACAGCCGTTCACGCCCAGCACAAAAAGTGCTTCTCGACGTACAGGCTGCATTAAAAGGCGGAACGAAAGAGATTGTATTGACCGGCGTCCAGCTCGGCTCGTGGGGGCATGATCTAAAAATCCCACATGGTTTATCTGACCTTGTGTCTGAATTGCTTGACCAAGCCTCCATCCCGCGCTTGCGCATATCATCGCTCGAACCCTGGGACCTGGAGGCAGATTTCTTCCACCGTTGGTCTGATCCTCACCTGTGTCGTCACTTGCACCTGCCGCTACAATCTGGGAGCAGATCGGTATTAAAGCGCATGGCCCGCAAGACCTCACCAGAGGACTTTGCTGCTTTGGTAGCATCCGCAAGATCAGTCATTCCCGAGGTCGCCATCACGACCGATCTCATTACCGGTTTCCCAGGCGAGACCGATGCCGAGTTTGCTGAAACAATGGACTTTGTCAAAGCCATGGGATTTAGCGGAGGGCACGTTTTCCCGTATTCAGCCCGCCCCGGCACTCCCGCGGCACGAATGAAAGAACCGGTACGTAGTGAGTTGGCAAAAAAGCGCGCTGCCGCCCTGCGGTCGGTCCTGGCAGAATCTGCCATAACCTACCGCCAGAAGTTTATTGGAAGAATAATGTCTGTGCTATGGGAAGCGCGCGTCACTCCGACCGATACCGGTTGGCAACTGGAAGGGTTGACGGACAATTACATCCGTGTGGTGGCACCGGCTCTTGAACCAAAGTGCAACCAAATTGATATGGTTCACCTGAAGACAGAAGGTCCCAAATACTTGATCGGAGATATCCTTAAAAAATAATATAAAAGGAGATTAACAAAATGTTTGGGATCTTTTGCCCTGGCTGCAAGTTAGTCTCGCCATCAGCGAATTGCTCCTAGGAAATATATCGGAGCCATTACAGTTGCATATGTTTCCCCCATCTTATTATCCGGACGGCTGGATCAGCCTGGTCCAGCATTTTGTTGGGTGTTATTGGGGAGATTGTTGCCAGATACCCTAAATCATGAAGGAATTTCGTTGATAACTGGCTCCTTTCCTTATTTAATCCCCCTTGGTAAAAACCCTGTACCGAATCGACTAGAAAACAAAGATTAAATTGGTACCAGGGTGCATAAATATCGTGCTACATACCGTAAATGCATCCGGTAGAGTTTGCTATTCATACCTGAATCGCAGGATGCCAATTACGAAGAACACTGCTGCGAATCCAATCAACACACCTGCATCGGGCAGGATGGCAATCAACCCCTGGCCTCGCAGGACGATGTCCAGCAGGCCGCGCATCGCCCATGTGGTCGGGATAACCTGGACAATATTCCGGACGGCTTGTGGAAACATTTCGAGCGGATACCAGCAGCCACCGAGCAGAGCCATAACCATGCCGATCATGATACTCAAGCCATTAGCCTGGCCCTCCGTTTTGACAAAGGTACCCAACGTGGTGCCCAGGGCAGCCGCAGCCAGTGCTGATGTGATCATCATTACGGCCAGAGCGAGAGGCTGGCTTCCCCAGTTCAGCTTCATCACAAATATCCCAAAACAAATCAATAGTAGCATCTGCACAAGCGCAGTGACCACCTGGCCAAAAATCGTGCCAAGCAGATAAGTTGCTTTCCAGGTCGGGGTGGTCATTAAGCGACGCAGAGTGCCCTTTTGGCGCTCATAGGCAAACATACCTGAAATACTGATCAATGGGATGAATACCCATGTGATCAACTGACCGGCAGAGGAGTTGGCACTTGGGTTGTAGTTAATTGGATCCTTGGTATTCCCCTTTGCTTCCGAAATCCGGCTGGGGGCTGCGGACATCAGGGTCTGGGCTTGATTAAGAGCCGCATCGAAATAGACCTGACGGTCTGCTTTGGAAGTGAAGGGCTGGATCTGTTCAGCCCTGGCGACACTTTCGGCGGCGATATCAACAACGGCGCTGACCCGGCTGATGACCGACATCACGGCCCGCTGTGCAACCAAGGCATTCATGTTATTAGGTTGCTGGCGCAGCTCCAATTGAATGTTGCCCTGTTCAATATGAGCAAGATCGAAATCTGCCGGGATGATCAGAATTGCTGAGGCGCTGCGCTGGGAGAACTGTGTATCGGCGTTAGCGAGTGTTAAAAGGTCGGGACGAACAGCCTGGGAATTTTGCAGCGTAGTCACCAGTTCCGCGGAAAGAGGTGAATTAGCCTGGTCAACGACCACCAGCCGAACCCGGTTATCTGCACTTCTTCCGGTCCCACCAGCCAGGATAAGGGTAAAGATGATCGGCAGGACAAGGAAGAAGAGCCACTCGGCCCAGCCGGTAAAGCGCATGAGAGTATCTTTCCATGCAATGGCGAAGACTTTTTTCATCAAATACTCCTACTTCTCCATCAGCCCGCGACGATTGAATAGAAAGACTGCAATGAAGAACAACAGCAACCCCATTACGAGCAGTGCCAGGATGGGGGTCAGAATGTCTTGAAGCCCACCGCCCAAGGCCAGAGTGGCGAACCCGTCCAGGCCCCAGGCATTGGGGGTTATCTTGGACATGTAGCGGAACCAAGCAGGCATATTGTCCAGATTGATAAAAGTGCCACCCAGAATGCCAAAGATCAGCATGAGAGCTGATCCGATGGTGCTCACCTGGCCGGGGGTCTTAGCAATCGCAGTCAGGAGCATACCCCAGCCGACCGCCCCAAAGACGGCAGCAAGAACCAGAACCAACACTGCTAATGGGTCCCCCCACTGTAACTGGAACAGGAAGGTCGTGCCGAGGATCAGGATAAGCATTTGGGCTAATCCGGTTAAAAAGATGCCAATCATCTTGCCGCCCAGCACCTGGACCGTCGTGGTCGGAGAGACCAGCAGGCGCGGCAGGGTGCCCAGGTTGCGTTCGGTCAGCAGCGTGCGGCCTCCGTAACTTACAGTGAACATCAGGAACATCAGCGCCATTCCCGGAGCAAGGAGCGCCAGCACATCAAATTTAACGGTTTCACCGCTGGGAGTGACATTGTTCAGCGTGACGGAAGTGCTCTGGCTGGATGTGTTTGCCTGGTTGACTCCCATCGCCAAGCCGACGGCCTGGGCTTGCTGGAGCTGAATGCGACCACTGGCGAGCAATTGGGTGACCGCCACCTCACCGCCAATCCGTCCAACCTCCACCTGGCTAATGAACTGATCCAATAAGGTCTTGACGACGCCGACGCTGGTCGGTGTCGTTGGGTTGCTATAAAGTTCGATCTGGACAACTGCACCAAGAGAAGTCTGTCCTTGAGAGGAGATCACGCTTGCGGTGAATCCAGGGCGGATGATGACCGCTGCGACGGCCTGGTTATCGTCCACTTGCTTGAAAGCGGCTGCCGTATCAGCAAAGACTGTTGGGTCCACCAGTTCGTTCAAATCTTTGGATTGGAAGAGTTCCACCAATGCATTTCCAAGCTGTGCACCGTCCTGGTTCACCAGTACAACAGGTATGTGACTGATGCCATTCGATGAATTGCCCGAAAAACGGCCGGTGACGACTCCCAAGCCCAAGGTTAGGAGGAAGGGAGCCAGCAGCATCAGGATCAGGGCGGCCTTATCTCTAAAGGCGAGTTTGACATCCTTGAGGGCAATTAAGAATAGTTTCCGCATGGTCAGCTCCATTGAGGATCGCTGAAGGAGGACGATGGGTCCTGGTCGGTAGCCTACCGTCCTTCGTCAGTCTCGCAATGCCCTTCCCGTCAGGGATAGGAAGACAGCTTCCAAGTTAGATTCCTGGATATCCACCGAGCGGATCTTGACACCCAGTTCGTTGGCTTTGGTGATGACAAGAACCATAATCTCCTCTGCTTCCGGAGTGATGATCACCACCGCATGGTCGATGACATGTGCTTTCAGGACGCTGCGGATCTGGCGGACAGCATAAACCAGAGCTTCCCCGCTCTGGTTTTCATCGATATGCAGGATCAGCGTGTCAGTTTCGCCGACCTGACGGTTCAATTCTGCCTGTGTACCGATGGCGATCATCTTGCCATGGTCAATGATGCCGACCCGGTCAGAGAGTTCCTCGGCCTCTTCCATATAATGAGTGGTGTACAAGACTGTCATCCCCTGCTGGTTGAGAGCCTTGACTGAATCCAGAATAGCTCGACGAGACTGAGGATCGATGCCCACAGTCGGCTCGTCCATGAAGAGCAGCCTGGGTTTATGCAGCAAGCCCACGCCAATGTTTACGCGTCGTTTCATACCCCCTGAAAAGGTTTTAACACGGTTTTTAGCCCTATCGGTCAGACCAATCTGTTCAAGCACCTCGTCCACGCGGGTCTTGAGGGCTTTTCCCGACAAGCCATACATCTGACCCCAGAAGACCAGATTCTCACGGGCAGTCAGGTCATCGTAGAGGGCCAGTTCCTGCGGCACAACACCAATCATGTCGCGAACGGTCATGGTTTCTTTTGTAACTGAATGCCCGCCAATAGTCGCTTCACCACTAGTAGGAACAAAGAGCGTGGAGAGCATGGAGATGGTCGTCGTCTTACCAGCACCATTCGGACCCAGAAGGCTGAAGATCTCCCCTTCCCGGATATCGAACGAAATTCCGTCCACGGCAGTAAAATCGCCATATTTCTTCACCAGGTTAATAACTTCAAGGATGGATGGCATATTAATTCTCCAGATTAGAGATTTCACATGAATATTAACGGTAGAAAGGGGAATATGGCGTATTTTTCTTTACGAAAATTCGGGGACTTCGTAATATATTTCCCATCGCCGAATCAACCTATGAGAGCAGGAATTACTTGAGAAGAATGTTTCGTCCAACCAGCCTTACCAGGCGAGCAGCGATGCTTTCCACATAAACATCCGGGACCCCATCGATGGCCTTGGATTGAAAGCGCAGGTCCACCGGATCGTTGACATAATCCACCACCATGAAGCGACCGGATTCTGCCAAGGCAATTTCAGTTGAAAACAAGTGTAAGTGGCAGATCTGGGCGATGCGTGAAGCTACGTCGCGCAGGTTGCGCAACCCGAATCGGAAACGCTCTTCGGCTGTGACAGTAGAGTAAATGTGGGTGCTCTGGTTCCACCAACAAGGGTAAACTGCCCCATCACAGAACAGTACGCGGAACCAGGCAGGGCGTCCATCCAGTATCTGCGGTGTAACCTGAGCCTGCAGGAGGTATTTCTCGTCCGGATGCTGCTGACGGACAGCCAAAACTTGATCCCAAGAGGTAGCTGCGAGCACAACTCCTTCCCCCCCACCCATGCAAGCCGGCTTTATGGCAAATGGCCCACCAAGCGGGCTCAAGTCTTGAAGATGGATGCCCGGACGCTCAGCGTAGGGAGGAAGCAGGATAGTGTGTGGTGTATCCAAACCATGGCTGATAAATTCCATATGCATGGTGGCTTTGTCCACGGCCCAGATAGTTTGACTCTGCGGATTTATACGAAAGAGCCTGTGCCGGCGCGCCCAATCCACCAGAGGCTGAAAGCTGGCATCAGATTCCGATGCCCGATCAAAGAAAGCAGCAAAGGACAATTCCTCACGCTCGAGGCAAGTAAATACCTGTCCCAGATTTTCCGGTTTAACCGAATAAAATGAAATTCCATAGTGTTGACATGAGGCTTCAAGAAGATGGCTGAATTCGGCATCATATTCCCAGTTCCAAGCAAAACATAGGTCATAGCGTTGCATCAGGGTTATTATAGCGGTAGTTTCATCCTTCGAGGATGTTAATTTTATAACCTTTACTGATACTCCACTTTAAAATTGAGGATAAATATAGCATCGTGTGATTCTTGTAGTAAAGACCCATACCGACCTTTGTCTCGTTCGCGTAGATTGATCTCCTGTCGAGCTTTCAAGTAGATGTGACTATTCTCAATTGCAACTGCTGAATGGGTGACAATTATCTCCAACAAGCGGATCTGATCCACATTGTTTACATTCGGATGGTAACTCCGCAGTGAAATGACAACCACCACTTATTCCGCGACAATCGACGCAACACTTAAATAGAATACTAGTCTTTAAATGACAGGCTCCCAAATTCCTCGGGAGCCTGTCATAACAACGCGGTTAGACAACAAATGGTGAGTTACACTTTTTTACCACAATACGGGCAATTCTTCCAGTCGGCCTGAATTGGTTTCCCGCACTTTTTACAGGTAGTCATCGATGTTTCTGGCATGGCAGAGGGAGCATCAACCGAAGCAGGGGAAGTAACTGCAGGGGTAACCGCGGCGGAAGCATCAACGTGATTCGGCTTTCGTAAATAGCTCACCAGCCAGATAATGCCCAACACAACAAGGGCGAGGAAGCCAAGGGAAAACAATCCACCTATGAATCCGCCAAAAGGCATCAGCCAACCACGACCCATCATACCCGGGCCACGCATATGTCCGCCGAAAGGCATTATTCCTGAACCCTGTTGTGGCCAGCCGCGCGCATATCCATTTTGGAAGCGAACGGAATGGAAACCACTAAATACCAAGAAACCAACACCAACGAGGGCTGCAATAACGACCAGCCCTATTACTATACCAATTACCCATTTCCATACTTTCTTCATAACAAACTCTCCTTTTTTATCTAAAAGGAGTATAACCAACAAGTATGAATAATAGATGAAATTTTGCAGGCATATGCTCTACCATTAAGGATAATCGCGGCCATGGATCTATCTTGCGTAATGATATACTACGTCCATGGCCCCATTGATCGGACTATTCGGCGGTACTTTTGATCCCCCCCACATCGGTCATCTCATACTTGCAGCCGAGGCACAATCTCAACTTAGCCTTGATCGGTTACTCTGGATACTGACTCCCCAGCCTCCGCATAAGAAGGGCCAACCCATCACCCCACTCAAGGATCGTCTGGCGATGGTTCGTTTGGCCCTGTTGAACGCCCCCGCTTTTGAACTCTCGACGATAGAGATGGAGCGTCCCAGCCCACATTATGCACTGGATACTGTGAATATCATTGCGGACCAACATCCAGGCGCATCCCTGGTCTATTTAATGGGCGGGGATTCTCTGCGAGATCTGCCGCTGTGGCACCGTCCCAGTGAGTTGGTAACCGCCCTCCAATTTATTGGTGTGATGCGCCGCCCGGGAGATCTGATTGACCTCTCCTCCCTTGAAAATAAAATCCCCGGCCTTACAGCCAAAGTTCGCTTTATAAATGCACCCTTGCTCGATATCGCGGCGCATGAAATACGCTTGCGCGCCGCTGAGGGCCGTCCCTATCGCTACTTCCTGCCAACAGAGGTTTATAATTATATAGTCAATCATAACCTGTACCAGCCAGCATAAGGTCCATACGAAATTATTTATTCAGTTTTCCCTTCCCAAGTACCCATCCAACGAATTGAGATCATTATTTGTTTTGTGCCCAGCTTGCCACTCCAGACGCTTTATGCTAGACTTTATTTAGTGCTGATGAGGATTTACCATGGCTGACAAAATATTAATCATTGACGATGACGTAGATACCCTAAAATTAGTGGGGCTGATGCTCCAAAAACAGGGTTACCAGATCATAGCTGCCAACAACGGCGAACATGGCCTTGCCCAGGCTGAGGCTGAAAATCCTGACCTGATCCTGCTGGATGTGATGATGCCGGAGATGGATGGATACGAAGTCGCGAAACGTCTGCGCGCCAACCAGTCGACAACCTCCACCCCTATCCTGATGTTCACTGCCAAAACACAGTTGGATGATAAAGTTACCGGTTTTGAAGCCGGAGCAGACGATTATCTAACCAAACCGACGCATCCCACCGAACTGAGCGCTCACGTAAAAGCTCTGCTAGCCCGTTCCAGTAAAGGCAAAATACCCACATCACCACTGTCAACCGAGACTCGCTCCCTGACAATTGGGATTCTCGCCCCGCATGGTGGACAGGGTGTCACGACAACCGCTGTCAACCTGGGAGATGCCATTCGCCTGGCATTCAATGCTGAAGTCATTATTGCAGAGTTGCGCCCAGGGATGGGTACCCTTGGCCCCGATATGGGTGAAGCCGATCCAAAGGCTCTGACCGAACTTCTGACTGCTTCGCCATCAGAACCCACCGGTCAAAAAACCAAAGATAAACTCTACGTCCATGCAACCGGACTTCGGATGCTTTTTGGTTCAGTCAGGCCCAAAGACGCTCTTTTGATGAATGCTTTGGGCCCCATGGAAGCTCTGGTCAACCAATTGAGCAATTTAGCTCCATACCTGGTTCTCGACCTGGGATCCGGCCTCACTCCGCTGACCCAGAAATTAATCCCGGTCTGTAATACCATCCTGGTGCTGGTGGAACCGGTTACGAATTCGATCAATCACTCAAGAGCTCTAATGGCTGACATCGCTGAAATAGCGGGAAGCAAGGAAAATATTCGCGCTGTCGTAGTCAACCGCATACGCTCAGATACACAACTCAATATGTCACAGATAGAAGAATTACTCGGTCAGACTCCTCTCATCGCCATTACTCCTGCACCTGAATTAATATATGCGGCCACCCGGATGAAAACAACCGTCTTAGCCAACCGACCCGACAGCCTGACAGCCCAGCAATTTACCAAACTTGCCCAAGAAGTTGTCAAGCTTGAAAAACAGAAGAAATAAATGACACTAATTAACGTCCTGAGGGTTACAAGAACCTAATTGCTATCCCCGCAATCCAGCTTTGACAGTTTACATAGGGGTTTTTCTAAATCATAAACACATAGTTGTTGACATCATGGGGACAGAGAATGCTTCCATCTTGTTCTATGATGTCATTGCCAGACAAATAAATTGATCTCGCAGGCGGCAACAAACCTCGATATTTAGGCCAAGTGCTGCCCGGTCGTCCCGCTTGTCGTAGGGTGGATAGTGACCAGCCGTATTCTGGTGCAGATCGCCAACGCCCACAAGATACCCGCTTCCATTCTAAATTGAATATGTAACATGCTTTCCCTTAGAATCCACATTGGGGGTACTTCTCTTCAACAAAGACAATATCTTCGGCATATTGGAAATTATCAACACATTCATTATTTTTTTATCGAAGCCGACGAAGACTTGCCCTTACCATCATGATTCTCAAAATCGTTTGAAACTATTAATCGGACACCAAAAAATCTTGACGATCGAAAGAAATTAGATTAATATCTAACATATTAGACAATAGTCTAATATAAATGGCCACTATGACTACCATTCAATGGAAAACTGGCACTGCCTACGATTTTTTTATCAGCTTGCTCGTACTTCATCATGCTGCTGACTTTGGCCTACGTCGCTATTGGGCAGCCGGTGTGCGGCAACGCCTATCCGATCCCCAGCGGGATGTTCTGGAACGCGTTGCTTCATATGCACCTGTGCCAATGGACTGGATCAGCAGCCTGCCGGAACCAAAAGACGCCTTGCCTGTCCTGCACTATGCAGCGGAACTAGCACCCGCTGACCGTTTCCGAGCGCTGACCTTATCCCTGGATACTCCAATCGAAGTTCTTGAAACCCTGGAAGGCATCTCCAAATATGGATCATACACAACCGTCGAAAAGGATTTCCTGGGACGCATGCTTAGCCGGAATAATAAATATCTTAAGGCAGCCGGCTTGGATCACCTGCTCAAGGATTGGAAAAACGTTGAAAAATCCAGTGAACAGCTTTTGACGGCTTTGCTTGAATATTACAGTGTTTTTTTCAAAGAGGAAGAGACCCGCATCCGTCCTGCACTTCAAACCGGCCTGAACCAGGCCCGGGAACTAGCCGATCGGCTGCCGCTTAATGTCCTCGTGGAGAAACTCTCACGCGGGGTTCATTTTGAAGATGTTGATACCGTAAAGCAATTAACCCTGGTGCCATCATATTGGTCTGCTCCTTTTGTCTTTCACACGAATCCGGCTGAGGGCAAGACACAAATAGTCTTTGGCTGCCGGCCCGAGTTCCAGAGTGTGGCACCCGGTGCAGAAACGCCCGACTTGCTGATCAACGCGCTCAAATCCCTGGCTGACCCAACCCGCTTGCGCATTTTGCGCCATCTGACCGGGCAGCCACTTACCCCCACCGAGTTATCGCGTCTCCTACGGCTTCGCCCGCCCACGGTGCTCCATCATTTAAACACACTTCGACTAGCAGGTCTGGTTGCAATCCATATAAGTGAGGGTAGTGAGAAACGTTATGCGGCGCGGGCAGAAGCCCTAAATGTCATTTTTTCGCTAGTCCAGGATTTTCTCAAAAAGCCGGATTAAATGGCAACCATCCTTAATATCTATTGGAAAAGAGTAAAACAATTTTCTCCCAATGCCCGTCTCTACCTGATAAGTGCCATCCTTACCGGGGCAGCACTGGGTGTATACCAGTTACTATTCAATTTTTATATTCTCAGTTTAAAAATGGATGTCAATGTTGCCGGCCTTTTAGCATCGACCAACAGCACAACTGCCCTAGTCCTTGCCGTGCCAATGGGCTATCTGGCTGATATCCTAGGTCGGAAGAACTCTTTAATTATCAGTGGTGCAGCGGTCTGTCTGGCCATCGCCGGGATGGTTATCTGGCCGGTCAAATCGATCCTCTTCGTCATGAGCGTCCTGATGGGTGCGGCCCAAAGTCTTTCAGCCGTCACCATGTCACCTTTCCTGTTGGAGAACAGCGGCCAGGAAGAGCGAACCTACCTCTTCAGCCTAGCTTCTGGAGCGCAGATGACAGCTTCTTTTGTCGGCAACTCGATCGGTGGTAACATGCCCTCCTGGATCGCTGCGCGGCAGGGCCTTTCGCCGACCAGCAGTACGGCCTATGCTGGAGCACTTGCCATTGTCGCAGGGCTTTCCGTGGTTGGTCTGGTGCCATTTTTCTTTATGAAGTTGCCAAAGTTAAAAATGTACGAAAAGGCACTCTTTGCACCATTTGCATACGCCTCCAAACAGCCAAAAACACTATGGAAGTTGATCGCTCCGATATTGATCACATCCATTGGCGCCGGGCTGCTGATGCCCTTCATGAATATATTTTTCCGTGTGACATATCACCAGCCGGATCCCGTGATCGGCAACCTGCTAGCTTGGGGCGCCTTAGCGATGGGAATTGGTTTGCTAATCGCCCCCCCGATCGCTGATCGTATCGGCAAAATACAATTGGTAGTTATCACGCAGGGCCTCTCAATCCCATTCCTGGCTCTTCTGGGGTTTGCACCATGGTTCTGGTTGAGCGGCGTAGCATATTATGCACGCATTGCCCTCATGAACATGAGCACTCCTATCTATCAGGCCTTTGTAATGGAGCGTGTAGAACCGGAGGCCCGCGCGACCATTGCCAGCCTGGTGAATATGGCCAATAACTTTGGCCGTGCATTCAGCCCCTCCATCAGCGGTTGGATGCAAATCACATACGGGTTTGCACCGGTTTATATCGGGGTGATCGTGACATACACAATTTCGGTCTATCTGTACTGGAAATATTTCTGGAAGGCAAAGCCGGTAAATACGCTGTTGCCGGCACCCGCCGATTGAGAAAGGAGGAAAAACGATCCTTGCCTTGAACCAACAGGACGACATCCCGAGTGCTGTCCTGTTTGGTATTAAGGGATAAAATGAACATATGCCTTACCTGATTGATGGCCATAACCTGATCCCAAAGTTGGGTCTGCGGCTGGACTACATTAACGACGAAATGGATCTCGTGACCCGTCTGCAAGAATACTGCCGTTTGCGGCGCATCCAGGTGGAAGTCTATTTTGACGGCGCGCCACCTGGGCAGGCTTCCACATTCAAATTGGGGGCAGTGACGGCTCACTTTATCCGGCAGGCGTCGAGTGCGGATGCAGCCATTGAGAGCCGCCTCACGCAACTTGGCAAGGCAGCCAAAAACTGGACAGTGGTCAGTTCCGATAACCGGATCCAGCGCGCGGCAAGGGTAGTCCATGCCCGGGTGCTATCATCGGAAGACTTCTCCCAAAAGATGACAAAGACCAGTTCAGCCCACGAAGGAAACACCAGCGATGAGGCAGGACTGAGTCCCAACGAAGTAGATGAGTGGTTAAAGACCTTCAAAAAACAGGGAGAATGATGTTTGCAAGTCTAATCTTGTTTTAATACAAATAAGACTATTCCGGTGTAATATAGCCACAAGATACCTGCTCTCCTTTTACTGGTATTACAGGTATCAACCATCTGTGGTCAGCATGTCCCCCCCATGACGGCCTATAAGATGGTGTCCCCTCCCCCTTAGATCACCAGGCTTAATGCCTGGTGATCGCTTTAACCGGGAACAATGTGGTTTAATTAGGTTATGACCATAACTGCAAGGAAATTTCCTCTCCATGGCTGGATTGGGTTGAGCTTGGTGACTGTCTTTTGGACACTCAATTGGAGCCTGAGCGGTTTGCGTACGCAGTGGGCTTTCTTCCCGCTTTGGTTGGGCTTCTGCCTGACGATGGACGCGCTGGTCTTATGGCGCACTGGTACTTCACTGTTCTTTCGCAATCATCGGAAATATATCTTTTTATTCATTGCCTCTGCACCAGTCTGGTGGCTGTTTGAGCTGGCCAACGCCCGCCTGCAGAACTGGCACTACGTGGGAGCGGAGGCATTCTCCCCCATCATGTTCTGGTTCTGGGCCACGATCAATTTCACCACCGTCGTCCCGGCTGTATTCAGCAGTGCCGAACTGATGCGCAGCTTTTTCAAGAAGCCGATGAAAGGCCCCGTCATCCAGCCAACCAGAATGATTACGGGGATCTTTTTCCTGGCTGGTTGGGTCATGCTAATCATGATGATAACCTGGCCAGGGATATTCTTCCCATTTATCTGGATCTCCCTTTTCTTCATCCTGGAACCGATCAACATCTGGTTGGGTCATCATTCGCTGATCGAATGGATGAAAGATGGCAACTGGCAGCCAGTGGTCACACTTTGGCTGGGTGTCCTCCTGACTGCATTTTTCTGGGAGATGTGGAATTTCTTCTCCTACCCGAAATGGATCTATCACGTGCCGTGGGGCAACTGGCTGCACATTTTCGAAATGCCACTATTGGGTTATGGCGGTTATCTGCCCTTCGCCCTCGAACTCTTCGCCCTTTATCATTTCATTGCAGGGGTGTTTGGTGAAAAGAAGACAGATTACGTAATCAAATTCCCGGAGGGTTGATGTCCCAACACTTTATCCCCTACAATCTTCCAACGCAAGCTGCAGCCATCCTTGGCGTTTCAGGTGGACCGGACAGTCTGTGCATGCTGCACCTGGCGAGCCAAATTTCCTCCCTAGAGATCACCGTGGCACATTTCAACCACAAACTCCGCTCTGAAGCAGACCGCGAGGCTGAGTTTGTGAGCAAGGTGGCGGAACAACTAGGGGTGTCCTTCGTCACTGATTCTGCAGATGTGCGCATGTATGCAGATGAGAATGGCCTTTCATTGGAGGAAGCCGCCCGCTTGCTGCGCTACCGATTCCTTTTTGCTCAGGCACGCATACGACATGCCAGTGTTGTGGCTGTTGGTCACACTGCAGATGACCAGGTGGAAACCATCCTGATGCACTTCCTGCGCGGCGCAGGACTGGGGGGTTTAAAAGGAATGGCCGGACGCGCCTGCCCGAACGAATTTGATCGGGAAATTCCCCTGGTCCGTCCCATCCTTCACCTTTGGAGGCATGAGACGGAATCCTACTGCCATGAACACAACCTTCAGCCGATCCAAGATCCATCCAACTCCGACGAAACCTACTTCCGCAACCGGCTGCGCTACAGCCTGATCCCAGAGCTAGAGAAGTACAATCCACGCTTTAAAAACATGCTGCTACGCACTGCCGATGCCCTTGCAGGGGATTATGAAGTGCTGATGGATTCCGTTGATTTAACCTGGCCAAAGGTCGTTCGGGAGTCTGGTTCCGACTATGTAGCATTTCGATCATCGGCACTGGCAGGTATTCCGCGCGGACTTCTCCGCAATATTCTCCGGCGAGCCATGGAATCGCTGCGGCCCAATATGCGTAACCTGGATTTCAATGCACTTCAACGAGCAGGAGACTTTATTGCAATCCAAAATAGTCCGACCCCGAAAATCTCACCCCGACAGGTGGATTTGACCGAAGGACTGTATCTCAAGCGCGAGGGTGATACCCTCTACCTGGCGGCTCTGGAGGCTGACCTGCCACCAGCACATTGGCCACAAATCGAGGGGACCTATGAATTGCAGATCAACCACCAGGTGAATCTCGATGAGACCACCTCCCTGTCAGCGTTTGAAGTGGATATCGAAACAGCCCGTCAATCAGCCCAAAGGAATGACAATATCTTCATTGCATGGATGGATGCGGATTTAACGGGAGACCGGTTCACAATCCGCACAAGGCGTCCGGGAGACCGTTTCAAGACGCTGGGGCTGGATGGACATTCGGTCAAGCTCTCGGACTTTTTTATCAACTTCAAATTGCCGGAACGAGCGAGGGGAAAATGGCCTCTGGTCGTCGTGGGGAACGAGATTGCCTGGGTACCGGGCTTTCGACTGGCGCACCCGTTCCGCATCACCGAAGAGACAAAACGGGGGGTGAAAATGACACTTCAAAAAAAATAGGGACACAGGCCGACTGTGTCCCTGAGGGTTTACACTGTTTGACCCGACAGATGTCTTAACTTCAAATTGACCTCCCGCCACTGGATCTTTGAGATACCCAATTTTTGGCGGATCTTTTCCGGCTCGACATTGTTCAAATAATCCTGCAGCGCACTTGTCCAGCGACACATGTCGAAGGACAAGTGCTTGGACAATCCAGCTTCTCTGCCGATATCTTCAAGTAAATACTCCAAGCGCCGTGGCGACCAAGGGAAAAGACGGTCGGCAGGGTTGTACTGTGCCAGATATTCTTCATAGGCAGGGATCCAATCCTCGGATAGGGTCAATTTACGTTCCTTATAACGGTTGGCTGGGCTGGCATAACGAATGAAAACATATGGTTCCCCGGGTTTCTCCGACAGATCAACATGATTGATGTGGATACCCAGACACTCTGATTTTTTAACACCAGTAGCCAACAAGAGAGCCAACAAAGTATACGGACGGGCGTCGGGGCGGGAGGCTCGGCGGTACCGGTCAGCAGCAAGTAAAACTGCGTCAATCTCTGCATCGCTC
>Ga0209777_10004189_pt1 | contig 17191 bp, 16 predicted proteins | sample FrelakmetHBP12HB_FD_187147 | JGI IMG/M metagenome (GOLD analysis project Ga0209777, IMG submission 187147) | Freshwater lake sediment microbial communities from the University of Notre Dame, USA, for methane emissions studies -HBP12 HB (SPAdes)... | ecosystem: Environmental > Aquatic >...
CTACCACCTGGCCAGTTTCACGGCGGCACTCGGGCGCAGGGAAGAGGCGCTGGATTGGCTGGAGAACGCCGTGGACCGGACCTTCGTTCCCGTGACGCTCTACGAGACGGATCCGTTCCTGGCGCCTCTCCGCGGGGACCCGCGCTTCGAGGCCATCCTCGCCCGCGCCCGCCGCGTGCAGGCGTCTGTGCCGGACGAGCCATGAGTCTCGCGCCCGGCACACCTCTCGGGCCGTACACGATCGTGCGGGAGATCGGGGCCGGTGGCATGGCCACGGTCTACCTGGCCCAGGACCTCAAACACGACCGCCCGGTCGCGCTCAAGGTCCTTCGGCCCGAGCTGGCGGCGAGCCTCGGCGCCGAGCGGTTCCTCGCCGAGATCCGGCTCACGGCGAAGCTGCAGCACCCGCACATCGTGCCGCTGTTCGACTCGGGCGAGGCGGGTGGGTTCCTCTACTACGTCATGCCGTACATCGAGGGCGAGTCGCTGCGGGCGCGCCTCGAGCGGGAGAAGCGGCTCGACGTCGAGGGGATGCTCGCCATCGCGCGCCCGGTCGCGCAGGCTCTCGCATATGCCCACGAGGCGGGGGTCGTTCACCGCGACATCAAGCCGGAGAACATCCTCCTCTCCCGGGGCCAGCCGTTCGTCACGGACTTCGGGATTGCACGCGCGGTGCAGGCTGCGGGGGGTGAGCGGCTGACGGCGACGGGCCTCGCGATCGGGACGCCGGCCTACATGAGCCCGGAGCAGGCGCTGGGCGAGCAGACTGTGGATGCACGAAGCGACGTCTACTCGCTTGGCTGCGTGATCTACGAGATGCTGGTGGGGGAGCCGCCGTTCAGCGGGCCGACGGTGCAGGCGCTGATCGCGCGGCGGCTGGCGGGTCCGCCACCGCACCTCACGGGCGTGCCGGCGGCGGTGGACGAAGTGGTGCGCCGCTCCCTGGCGACGGCGCCGCAGGACCGGTTCGCGACGGCCGTGGCGCTGGCGGACGCACTCGTGGAGGCGGCGAAGCGGCCGGCGACGCCTGAGCTGTCGCTGGTCGTGCTGCCGTTCGAGAACCTGTCTCCCGACCCCGACAACGCCTTCTTCGCAGACGGGCTGACCGAGGAGCTGATCGCCGACCTGTCGAAGGTTCGGGCACTGCGGGTGATCTCGCGCACCTCAGCGATGATATACAAGGGGGCGAAGAAGAGCGCCCCGGCGATCGCGCAGGAGTTGAACGTCCGCTACGTCCTCGAGGGCAGCGTGCGGCGGGCGGGGAACAGCCTGCGGATCACCGCGCAGCTCATCGATGCCGCGACGGACGCGCACTTGTGGGCGGAGAAGTACACGGGCACGCTGGAGGACGTCTTCGACCTTCAGGAGCGTCTGTCGCGGCGGATCGTGGACGGGCTGAAGGTGTCACTGACGCCGGACGAGGAGCGGCGTCTGGCGCAACGACCGATCCACGATGTGCGGGCCTACGATGCGTGGCTGCGGGGCATGCAGGAGGTGATGACCTTCACGCCGGAAGGGTTCGACAAGGCGTTCCAGCTGCTGGGGCGTGCGCTCGAGGTCGTCGGCGAGAATGCGCTGCTCCACGCGGCCCTCGGCCTGGTCCATGCCCTGGCCTACGACTTCGGGATCCGGCACGACGAGGAGACGCTGGCGCGAGGCGAGGAGCACGCCCGCCGCGCGCTCGCGCTGGACCCTGGTCTCGGGCAGGCGCATTACGCGATGGCCTATCTGCGGTGGAAGCGCGGCGACTACCCGGGCGCCGTCCGGTTGGCCAAGCGGGCCGCGGAACTCGACAACAACATCTCGGCGATCCAGATGCTCGGGTTCGCGCTCGGCGAGGCGGGCCTCATCCCCGAGGCGCGGCGTTACGCCGAGGCGGCTTTTGCGGCCGATCCGCTGAATGAGATGTCGATACTCTCCTGTGGCATCGTGGAGTTCCACGATGGCCGGTTCGACGAGGCGGAGGCGTGCATCCGGGGCCACCTGGACAAGGTGGATCCGGACAGCGTCATCCTGCGGTGGTGGCTGGGGCTGGTGCTCGCTCATGCGGGCCGCGCCGCCGAGGCGCGAGCGGTCTTCGAGCGGCTGGCTCCGCTCGGACTCCCCACGATCTCGGACCTCTGCACGCTTTACTGTCTGGCGGCCGACGGCGACGGCGACGAGGTCCGGCGGTGGCTCGGCGCGAACGCCCTCCTGCAGGAGCAGGGGAAGACGGACGAGTGGTTCCCCAACGTCATCGCGGCCTGCCTCGCGATGGTGGGCGATTACGAAGGCGCGATCGACTGGCTCGAGCGCGCCGTGGCATGGGGGTTCAGCAACCACCGCTTCCTGGGGGAGTTGAGCCCGTTCCTCGCGCCCCTCCGCGGCCATCCGCGGTTCGCACTACTGCTGGAGAGGGCGCTGGAGAAGCAGAGGGCGTTGCAGGCATAGCGGCGCGAAAGGGATGACGGCAGCGCAACGGTTCTTCGACAGGAGGTCCCCATGAGAGCCTTTCGCCTCACTTGCGCGGGTCTAGCTCTGCTGCTCGCCGCGGCCTGCGTGCGGCCGGCCCCGAAGCTGACCGTGGCCTCGGCGGCTGACTCCGCCGCGGTGACCCGGACGTTCGCGACATTCGACAGCTGTGCCCGCACCGGCGCCGTCGACGTGTTCATGAGTCATATGACAGACGATGTCGTGCTGCTCGCGCCCGAGGCCCCCGCTGTGGTGGGGAAGGCGGCCGTGAGCGAGTACTACACGAAGCTGTTCGGCGCCATGGAGTTCGACGTGCGCCACACGTCGGTCGAGACCTTCGTGCTCGGCGATCTCGTGCTGACAAGGGGCAACGCCAGCGGCACCGCGACGCCGAGGGCCGGCGGCCCGGCGATGCCCGTCAGCAACAAGTACCTGATCGTGTTCCGCCGTCAGGAGGACGGGTCGCTCAAGGGGTGGAGGACGGCGGCAAACTCCAACGCGCCGCCCGCACCGCCGCCCCCCGCGCCGAAGCGCTAGCGCCGCGCGCCGGAGGCCCAGCGCGCCGCCTGCCGCGTCGGCCGCTCGCGCTGCGGCCGCGTCCCGCATCTCCTCGTGATGGGAAGCAAGCGAATGGCGACTGATTCAGTCGCCATTCTTCGTTTCGGGGCGCGGACGGACCAGTCGAGGTACGGCGGGAGTCGCTAGCGGCGCTTCCCGATCCAGGGGCGCGCGATGTCGAGCCGGTCCCAGTGGTCCAGACCGGTGGGGCGGACGCCGAAGTGCTCGTCGGCGGTCTCGCGGACGCGGTCCGGGTCGGCGCGGCCGCCGGTGAGGAGTGCGTGGCGCCGCATCCGTTTGGCGGAGAGGAGCGCGGCCGCCCCGGACGGGTCGAAGCGGCGCGCCTGCGCGGCCTGGCCGGTGATGAGGAAGTCCATCACCAGGTCGAAGGCGGCGCCCATGTGGGCCTCGACGTCGATGTCGGGGAGGTCCCAGCGGCTGTTCACCGCCGCCAGCTGCACCACGCGCTGCCAGTTGGTGAGGTCGGTGAGCTGGACCATCCCGCGGAACAGCCGGCGGTTGGTGCGGAGGCTGAAGATCGTGGGTGAGATGATGCGGTCGAGGTGCTCGTCGCTGGCGCTGTGGTCGAGGGCGATGACCTCGCGGGCGCGCCGGGCGCTCTCGTCGCCGACGTGCATGTCGAACCGGGCTTCCCAGTAGGAGTGCCCGAGGGCGCGGGTGGAGCTGGTCAGCACCAGCTGCCGGGGGACGAAGTAGTTGTGCGCGACGACGTCGGCGGCGAGGTGCACGAGGTAGCCGAGGCCGAAGGAGAAGAGGGCCTTGGTGCCGGCCAGCTCGGTGATCTCCTCGCCGACGTGCCACGAGTGCGAGTGGCGGCCCGCGGGGACGTACTTCTTGGCGAACGAGGTGTCGGCGGCGATGGAGCCGTAGAGGAAGTCGAGGGGGAAGGCCTGGAGCGCCGCGGCGACGGTCGAGGGGAGCAGCTGGAGGTTGGCGAGGACCGCCTGGCCGAGGAAGATGTGAGTGCCCGGAGACCACGCCCAGCCGTCGGTGGGGAAGAACGCCACGAGGAGGACCGCGGCCACGAGGAGCAGGGCCGCGCGGCCGGGCCGCAACCCTACGCCCTCCGCCGCCTGGCCCGGAGCGCCGAGCGCGCCACGCCGAAGAGCGCCGCGGGCCGGCGCGCGGTGCGCACCAGCGCCGCCACGTCGAGGGCGGTTTCCTCCGCTTCCTCCTGCAGCACCTCGACCAGGGCGTCGAGGTCGGCGAGCCGCTCCTCCACCTTGCGCACGGCGGACTGGAGCTTGCCCCGCGCGTCGGCGGAGATGTCGGCGAAGCCCTCGACCTCGGCCCGCACCCGGCCGGTCGCGGCGCGCGCGTCGGCGGTGAAGGCGGTGAGGTGCCCGCCGATCTCGCGCTTGGCGCGCCGCAGCCCGAGGCCGATGGCGACGGCGATGCCGCCCACGACGAGGAAGCTCGCGGCGATGATGGCGAGGGAGATGGCGGCGACGGGCCCGATCCAGGTGGGCATGGGGTGTAACGTCGCGGTGGCTTCGGAGGGTGTCAAGCAAGAGAGCCGTCAGCCGTCAGCCATCAGCCATCAGCGCCCGCCGTTCCGACGGCTGACGGCCGACGGCCGACGGCCGCCGCCGTGCTTGACGCGTTCCCCCGCACTCCGCACGTTTGGCCCCATGGCGCCCTTCTTCACCGTCGAAGGCGGCCACGCGTTGCGCGGGACGGTCCGTCCGTCCGGCAACAAGAACGCCGCCCTGCCCATCCTCGCCGCGACCCTCCTCGCCGACGGCCCCGTCGTCCTGCACAACGTCCCCCGCATCCGCGACGTGGAGACGCTCATCGCGCTCCTCCAGTCGCAGGGGGCGAAGGTCGCGTGGACGGGGGACCGCACCGTCGAGGTGGACGCGCGCGGCGCCTCGCCCTCCGACCCCGACCCGGAGCTGTGCAACCGGATCCGCGCGTCCATCCTGCTGGCGGGGCCGATGCTGGCGCGGTTCGGCCGGGTGCGCCTGCCGCCCCCCGGCGGCGACGTCATCGGCCGGCGGCGCGTGGACACGCATCTCCTGGCGCTGGAGCAGCTCGGCGCGCGCATCGAGGTCGGCGCCACCTACGACTTCGAGGCGCGCCGGCTCACCGGCGCCGACATCTTCCTCGACGAGGCCAGCGTCACCGGCACCGAGAATGCGCTGATGGCGGCGGCGGCGGCGAAGGGGCGCACGGTGCTGCGGAACGCCGCCTCCGAGCCGCACGTCCAGGACCTGGCCACCTTCCTCATCGAGCTCGGCGCCCACATCGAGGGGATCGGCACCAACACCCTGACGATCGAGGGGGGCCGCCCGCTCGGCGGCGGCACCTTCACCATCGGGCCCGACCACATCGAGATCGCGTCGTTCGTCGGCCTCGCCGCCGTGACGAACTCCGACCTCACGATCGAGGGCGTGCGGCCCGCCGACCTGCGCTCGACGTTGCTGGGGTTCGAGCGCCTCGGGGTGGCGCCCCGCTTCGACGGCGAGCGCCTCCATTGCGCCCCGGGCCAGCCGCGCCGCATCGCCCCCGACATGGGCGGGCACGTCCCCAAGCTCGAGGACGGCCCGTGGCCGTCGTTCCCCGCCGACGCGATGAGCATCGCCCTCGTCACGGCGACGCAGTGCGAGGGGATGATCCTCCTGTTCGAGAAGATGTTCGAGTCGCGCCTGTTCTTCGTGGACAAGCTGATCGGGATGGGCGCGCGCATCGTGCTGTGCGACCCGCACCGCGTGGTGGTGTCGGGGCCCGCCAGGCTGCACGCGGGCACGGTGGAGAGCCCCGACATCCGCGCCGGGATGGCGATGCTTCTCGCGGCCCTCGCGGCGGAGGGCACTAGCACCATCCACAACGCCGGGCAGATCGAGCGGGGGTACGAGCGCATCCACGAGCGCCTGGCGGCACTGGGCGCCGTGATCCAGCGCGGCGAGCGGTGAGTCCCGGCGCCGCGGCGCCTTCCCCGGCCGGGCCGCGGGTACTCGCCGAGGAGCCGGTCGGCGGCGCCCCGGTGCCGCTGGCCGAGTTGGCGGAGTGGCGCGAGCGGTTCGGCGTGGTGGCGGGCGTCACCGAGCGCGGCGAGCGGGGCGACTTCTCGATGGGGCTCTGGTCCGCGGAGCCCGCCCTCGGCATCACCGAGCGCTGGCGCGCCTTCCGCCGGTGGATGGCGTCGCGGTTCCCCACGGTCGTGATGGCCCACCAGGTCCACAGCGCGGCGGTCCGCTGGCACCGCGCGCTCGAGCCGGGATGGCACGTCGGCGACGAATACGACGGCCACCTCACCGTGGAGCAGGGCCTGCTCCTCGCCGTCACCGTGGCCGACTGCATCCCCATCTACCTCGTCGAGCGCGCCGGGAAGGGGCTCGGCCTCCTCCACGCCGGGTGGCGCGGCACGGCGGGAGGCATGCTCGAAGAGGGCGTCCGCGCCCTGTGCGCGCGCACCGGCGCCGAGCCCGCCGACGTCGCGGTCCACCTCGGCGTCGGCATCTGCGGAGCGTGCTACGAGGTGGGCCCCGAGGTGGCCTGGGCGGTCCGGGGCGAGGGCGCGCAGGGACCGGTCCACCTCGACCTCCGTGCCGAGCTGGCCGCGCGCGCGCTGCGCCTCGGCGTGGAGGAGGTCACCCTCTCCCCCTTCTGCACCGCGCACGACCGCGCGCGCTTCTTCTCGCATCGCGGCTCCGGGGGCCGCGGCGGCCGGATGGTGGCGTACCTCGGCCGCCCGGCGGTGCTCCCCGCCGGCGCTTGACGCCAAGCTGAGGCGCGGGTACGTTTTAGCTCTGTCGGGCGGTTGTTCCTGCTGGTGTGGACGTGGGGTTGACGGCCCCACTTCTTTTTTTTTCGGGGTTTCTCGTGGCGTTCCTCCCCGATCTCGAGCAGCAGACGGCGGCCCGGCTGGCCGCGCTCGGCTTCGCACTGGTCGAGTTGCGGCAGGGCGGAACGGCGCGCCGCCCCCTCCTCCAAGTCCGCATCGAGCGGATGGATGCGGGGGGGGACCAGCGGGTCACCGTAGACGACTGCGCGGTCGCGAGCCGGGCGTTGGAAGCGTGGCTGGACGGGACGGGCCTTGGTGGCGGTCAGTACGTGCTGGAGGTGAGTTCTCCCGGACTCGACCGGCCGCTGCGGCGCCTCGAGGAGTGGCGGCGGTTCGCGGGGCGGCAGGCGGACGTGCTGGTGCCGGCGCTGGGCGGCCGGTTCGCGGTCCGCATCGTACAGGTGGTGGAGGACCCCGAACCCTCGGTGGAGCTGGAGTTCCCCAAGGGGGTTCGGCGGACGGTGAAACTGGCGGAGATCAAGGAGGCGCGCCTCGCGGTAGAGTGGTAGGCGCGCGTGGAGCGACAGGGATGAGCAATCCGGATCTGCTGGCGGCGTTCCGCGAACTGGCGACGACGAAGCAGTTGGAGCGCGGGGAACTGCGCGACCTGCTGCGCGACGGCGTGCTGGCGGCGCTGGCCAAGAAGTTCGGCCCGAACGTGAGGGCCGAGATCGACATCGACGAGATGACCGGGAAGATCAAGATCACGGCGCTCTTCGAGGTGGTCGAGGAGGTCGAGGATCCGAGCCGCCAGGTCACGCTCGAGGAAGCGCGGTTCGACGATCCGGCCTTCCAGGTCGGCGACGTGCTGGAACGGGACGTGGAGTTCGCCGAGTTCGGCCGGACGGCGGTGCAGGCGGCGAAGCAACGGATCATCCAGCGCGTGCGGGAAGGGGAGCGCACGCGGATCCGCGAGGAGTTCGCCGACCGCGTCGGGGAGCTGCTGATGGGCGAGGTGCAGCAGATCGAGCGCGGCAAGATCGTCGTGATGCTCGCGAAGTTCCGCGAGGCCGAGGCGATCATCCCCTACCGCGAGCAGAACCATCGGGAGCACTTCCACCAGAACGACTCGATCCGCGCGGTGCTCAAGCGGCTGGAGGAGACGCCGAAGGGTCCGCGCCTCATCCTGACCCGCGGCGACCCGCTGTTCGTGAAGGCGCTCTTCAAGCTCGAGGTCCCCGAGATCCAGCAGGGGATCGTGGAGATCCGCGCCACGGCGCGCGAGGTGGGGAGCCGGACCAAGATCGCGGTGTTCAGCCGCGACGACGGGATCGACCCGGTGGGCGCGTGCGTCGGGCTGAAGGGGAGCCGGGTGCAGGCGGTCGTGAACGAGCTGGGGGGCGAGCGGATCGACATCGTGCCGTGGAGCTCGGACCCCGAGCGGTTCGCGAAGCTCTCGCTCGCGCCGGCCCGGGTGGCGCGCGTCTTCTCCGACCCCGAGGCGAAGACGGTCCAGGCCATCGTGGACGAGGACCAGCTGAGCTTGGCGATCGGCCGGAACGGCCAGAACGTGCGGCTGGCTTCGGAGCTCACCGGCTGGAAGATCGACCTCTACTCGAGCCGCGAGTGGCTGGAGCGGGGTGGCGAGGGGCCGCTGTTCGCGCCGCTCCCGCCGGTCCGTGAGGAGGGGGCGGATGTCGCGGACGTCCCACTGGCGGAGCTGGGCGGTCTCGCCCCCGACCTGCTGGCGGTCCTCGACGCCGCCGGGTACCGCACCTTCTCGGACATCATCGACCTCGACCGCGACGAGATGGGGCGGATCCCGGCCATGACGCCCGAGATGGTGGAGCGCCTGGTGACCCTCGTGGACGAGCTGAGCACGGACGAGGACGAGGGCGGCGAGGCGAAGGCCGAGGGCGACGCGGCGCCGGCCGAGAGTGGGACCGTACCGGTGGCCGAGGGCGGCGCGGCGCCGGGCGGGCCCGCCGCTGCCGACGGTAGCGCGGCGGACGGCGAGGCCCCGCCGGCTGCGTGACGACTGACCGGATGCGGGCCGGCGCGGGCCTCCTGGGGCTTGGCGCGAGGGCGCGGCGGCTCGCGATCGGGGTGGAGGCGGCGCGCGCCGCCCTGCAGCGCGGGGCCGCCGAGGGGCTGGTGATCGCGGCGGACGCGAGCCCGCGGGCCCGGGAGAAGCTGCTCGCGTTGGCGATGCACCGCGGCGTCACGGTGCTCGTCGGGCCGAGCGCCGAGGAGTTCGGCCTGCTGCTCGGCCGGCCCCCGGTGCACGGCGTGGCGGTGCTGGACCGGCAGTTGGCGCGCGGGCTGCGCGCGTACCTGGAGGCGGAAGACCGCGGGGAGAAGGTCACGGTATGAGCATGCGGGTGCACGATCTGGCGGCCGAATTCGGCGTGAACAGCGAGGAGTTGATCGCGACGCTGCGCGAGATGGACATCTTCGTGCGGAGCCACCTGAGCTCCCTCGAGGACGACAAGATCGCGCGGGTCCGGGCGCGCTACGAGCGGGAGAAGCGCAAGGACCGGCAGGCCGCCACGCCGGCGAAGGGGCGCCGCCGCGGAGCGAAGCCGAAGGCGGCGACCATCGAGGCCGCCAAGAAGAAGGAAGAGGGGCCGGCGCCGGAGCCGGCGATGCCGAAGCGCCGGCGGCGCACCGCAGCGGAGATGGCGGCGCACGAGGCCGACCAGGCCGCACTGGCCGCCGCCGAGGCAGCCGCCCGCCCGCCCGTCGTGGTCCAGCTCTTCAAGGACGAGACGGTCGAGGAGACGCTCGAGCCGGAGCTGGCCGAGCACGACCTCTTCCCGCCGGAGCTGCAGCCGCGTCCCGAGGCCGAGGTCGTGGCCGAGGAGGCGCCCGCCGAGGCGGCCGGGACCGCTGTCGAGGCGGAGCTTCCCGCGCCCGCCCCGGCCGCGGGCCCCGCCGCCGCGCCGCCCGTCGCGCCGCCGCATGCGGCCGTGCCGATGATGGGCGCCTATGTGTCGCCGGCGCCCCACCGGCCCCAGCCGTTCGTGCCGCAGCGGGTCGAGCGCCTGCCGTCGGCGCGCCCGAAGCCGGTCGCGAGCGGCGTGCCCGGCGCCATGGTGCCGCCGCGTCCCGTCGCCTCCGCGGCCCCCGGCGCCCCGACCACCGACGACCGCCGCCGCATGGACAAGAAGGGCGGGGGGAAGCGCAAGAAGGGGAAGAAGTGGGCGGTGGACCAGGAGGCCGTGGCGGCCAACGTCGCCAAGACCCTCGCCTCCATCCGCGGCCCCGGCAAGAAGGGCCTCCGCCGCCACGACGACGAGCCGTCGTTCCGCGAGCAGGAAGCGCAGCGCGCCGCGGAGGAGAAGGAGCGGGAGAAGACGCTGGTCCGCGTCAACGAGTTCATCTCGGTGGCCGAGCTGGCGCAGAGCATCAAGGTGCCCTCGTCGCAGCTCGTGACCTTCGCCTTCAAGGAGCTGGGGCTGATGGTCACGGTGAACCAGCGGCTCGACTTCGACCAGATCGAGCTGATCTGCTCGGAGTACGGGTTCCAGGCGGTGCGCGAGGCGGAGTACGTCGCCGAGGTGGAGGAGGCCGCGGTGCCGGAGGTCGCGGAGGACCTCGAGCCGCGTCCGGCCGTCGTGACGGTGATGGGCCACGTGGACCATGGCAAGACGTCGCTGCTCGACTTCATCCGCAAGACCAACGTCATCGCGGGCGAGGCGGGCGGCATCACGCAGCACATCGGCGCGCACAACGTCCTGTTGGCCAGCGGGAAGCGCATCACCTTCCTCGACACCCCGGGCCACGAGGCGTTCACCGCCATGCGGGCCCGCGGCGCGCAGGTGACGGACATCGTCGTGCTGGTGGTCGCGGCCGACGACCAGGTCATGCCGCAGACGGTCGAGGCCATCAGCCACGCCAAGAACGCGGGCGTGCCGATGGTCGTCGCCATCAACAAGATCGACCTCCCCGCCGCCGACGTGGAGAAGGTCAAGCGCGAGCTCCTGCAGCACCAGGTGGTGCTCGAGGAGTACGGCGGGACCACGCTCTGTACGCCCATCTCCGCGAAGAAGGGCACCAACGTCGAACAGCTCCTCGACCAGATCCTGCTCCAGGCCGAACTGCTCGACCTCAAGGCCAATCCGCACAAGCCGGCGGTCGGCACGGTGCTCGAGGCGCAGCTCGATCCGGGGAAGGGGCCCGTCGCGACCGTGCTGGTCACCGGCGGGACGCTCAAGCCGGGCGACAGCTTCATCTGCGGCCTGTTCGCCGGCCGGGTGCGCGCGCTGCAGGACGAGCGCGGCCGCCCGATCAAGGAGGTCGGTCCCTCCACGCCGGTGCAGGTTCTCGGGTTCGAGGGCATCCCCCAGGCGGGCGACGCCTTCTCGGTCGTGTCCGACAGCGTGCAGGCGCGCGACATCGCGCAGAAGCGCCAGCGGCTCGACCGCGAGGCGCAGAACCGGCGCACCAGCCGCGCGGGCGTCACGCTGGAGGAGTTCTTCCAGCGGCGGGCCGCGGGCGAGGCCGGCGTCCTGCCGCTCATCATCAAGTCCGACCAGGGGGGCCCCGCCGAGGCGCTGGCCGACGCGCTCAGCCAGCTCTCCACCGGCGAGGTCCGGGTGGACGTCGTGCACCGCGGCGTCGGGGCGATCACCGACGGCGACGTGCTGCTGGCCAAGGCGTCGGGGGCCATCGTCATCGGCTTCCACGTCCGGCCCGACTCGAACGCCCGCGCCTCCGCGGCGCGCGAGCACGTGGACATCCGGCTCTACCGCGTCATCTACGAAGCGGTCGAGGACGTGAAGGCGGCGCTCGAGGGCCTCCTCAAGCCGGTGAAGAAGGAAGTCATCCTCGGTGAGGCCGAGGTCCGCCAGCTCTTCAAGATCTCGGGCGTCGGGACGATCGCCGGCTGCTTCGTGCGCAGCGGCACCATCGTCCGCAGCGGGAAGGTCCGCGTGGTGCGCGACGGCGTCGAGGCGTTCGACGGCGCGCTGGCGTCGCTCCGCCGCTTCAAGGACGACGTGAAGGAGGTCAAGGACGGGCTCGAGTGCGGGATCGGGGTCGAGAACTTCAACGACCTCAAGGTCGGGGACGTGATCGAGTCCTACCGCGTCGATACGGTGGCCCGGAGTCTGGAGAGCGCAGGGCCGGCGCGCGCGGAGTAGTGGCGTGGTCGTCGGCGTGCGCACCTGGGACCTCCACCTCGCCGGCTGCCAGTCGCTCAAGGACAAGCGCCGGATCGTGAAGAGCCTGAAGGACCGGCTCCACCAGCGCTTCAACGTCTCGGCCGCCGAGGTGGACCATCAGGACGTGTGGCAGCGCGCGGCGCTCGCCTGCAGCGTGGTGACCACCGACCGCCGGCACGCCGAGGAGGTCCTCACGGCCTGCGACGGCCTGGTGGCGGGGAACCCCCTGGTGCACGTGCTCGCCAGCGCGCTGGAGTGGCGGTGAAGGCGCCCGGGCGGCGCCCGCAGCGCGTGGCCGAGGCGATCCGCAAGGTCATCGCCCCGTTCGTCCAGCACGCGCTGCGCGATCCGCGCATCACCGCGCTCGTCACCGTCACGGCGGTGCACGTTTCGCGGGACCTCAAGCACTGCGTCGTCGGCGTGGCCATCCACGGGGAGGAGGCCGAGCGCCAGCGCACGCTGGAGGGGCTCAAGAGCGCCACCGGCCTTGCGCGCCACGAGGTCGCCAAGAAGCTCAGCCTGAAGACGGTCCCCGCGATCCACTTCGAGATCGACAAGGGTGCGGACCACGCGAGCCGCATGGAGGCGGTGCTCGCCGGGTTGCGGCGCGCCGAGGGCGGGGACCCCTGACCGACGGCCTGCTGCTGCTCGACAAGCCGACGGGCCCGACCTCGCACGACGCGGTGGCGCGGGTCCGCACGCTCCTGGGCGCGGCGCGCGTGGGGCACGCGGGCACGCTCGACCCGCTCGCCAGCGGGCTGCTGCTGGTGCTGGTGGGGCGCGCGACGCGGCTGGCCCGCTTCACGGGCGTCCTCCCCAAGCGCTACGAGGCGACGCTGCGCTGCGGCACCGAGACGGCGACCGACGACGCGGCGGGCGCCGTAACCGCCGAGGACGACGCGTGGCGGGACCGCGACGACGGGGCGGTGCGACGCGCCCTGGCGGAGGTCGCCGCGCGCGGCGAGCAGGTCCCGCCGGCGGTGTCCGCGAAGAAGGTGGCGGGGGAGCGGGCCTACGCGCTCGCGCGCCGCGGCGAGCCCGCCGAGCTCGCGCCGGCCGCCGTCCAGATCCACCGGCTCGAGGTGCGGCGGGTCGCCCTCCCTGACGTGGACTTCGCGGTGGAGTGCTCGGCCGGCACCTACGTGCGCGCGATCGCCCGCGACGCCGGCCGCGCGCTCGGCACGCGGGCCCACCTCACGGCGCTGCGGCGCACCGGGATCGGGCCGTGGAGCGTCGAGGCGGCCACGCTCCTCGCCGGCGCCACGGCGGCGTCGCTGGCGGCGGCGCTGCGGCCGATGGGCGAGATCGTAGCGCACCTGCCGCGGCTCGACATCGGGCCGGAGGCGGCCGAGCGCCTGCGGCACGGCGCCAAGATCGAGGCCGACCGGGTGATCGAGGGCCCTGTTGCGCTCGCGGCTGCGGGGGAGCTGCTGGCGGTGGCGGAGTACCGCGACGGCCTGTACGCGCCCGCGGTGGTGCTGGTCGGATGAGCGTCGTCGCCACCGTCGGCACCTTCGACGGGGTGCACCGGGGGCACTGGGCGGTGCTGGAGGAGATCGCGCGCCGCGCGGCGGCGCGGGGCGGGACGAGCCTCCTCGTGACGTTCGATCCCCACCCCCTCGAGGTGGTGAACCCGCAGGCGGCGCCGCTGCTCCTCACGACGCCCGAGGAGAAGCGGCTGATCCTGGCGCAGTCGCCGGTGGACCGCGTCGCGTTCGTGCGGTTCACGCACGCGCTGGCGGAGTTCCCGCCGGAGCGGTTCGTGCGGGAGGTGCTGGAGCGGGAGTACGGCGTTGCGGAGCTGGTGATCGGGTACGACCACGGCTTCGGGCGCGGCCGCTCGGGGGACGTCCAGTTCCTGCGGGCGCTCGGGGAACGGGACGGGTTCGCGGTGGACGTCGTCCCGGCGGTCCTCGTCGACGGGCGCCCGGTGTCCAGCACGCTGATCCGCCGGGCCGTGGCGGGCGGCGACATGGCGTCGGCGGCGCAGGCGCTGGGGCGCCCCTACGGTGTGACGGGGGCGGTGGTGCGAGGGGCGGGGCGGGGGCGCACGATCGGCGTGCCGACGATCAACCTGGCGCCGCCGCACGCGCGCAAGCTCCTGCCGCCCGACGGGGTGTACGCCGCGCGGGTGGCGTGGCGGGGCGGGGTGCACGGCGCGATGGTGAACCTCGGCGCGCGCCCCACCTTCGGCGAGCACGCCCGGGCGCTGGAGGCGCACCTCTTCGCCTTTGCGGGCGAGTTGTACGGTGAGACGGTGACCGTCGAGTTCGTGCGGCGGCTGCGGGACGTGGCGATGTTCGCGTCGGCCGAGGCGCTAAGGCGCCAGCTCGACGCCGACCGGCAGGAGGCGATGGCTGCGTTGACGGCGTCGCCGGGTGCGGTTAACCTCTAATGTTTGCCAAACTTAGCGGACTTCCATGTTCGATTCTCTGAGAGCCCGATTCATCGTCATCGGCATCCTGGTCGCTCTGTCGATCTGGAGCCTCTGGCCGCGTCAGATCACCATCCGGGTGCGCGGTGCGGACGGCCGCATGCGCGACACCACCGTGGAGCGGGTCCCGATCAAGCAGGGGCTCGACCTGCGCGGCGGGATGCACCTCGGCCTCGAGGTGGACCAGAGCCGCGGCAAGGTGGACAACCCCTCGGACGCCATCGACCGGGCGCTGAAGGTCATCCGCACCCGGATTGACGAGTTCGGGGTGGCGGAGCCGCTGGTGCAGAAGGTCGGCTCGAGCCGCATCGTGGTGGAGCTCCCCGGCGTCTCGGACCCGGCGCGGGCGAAGGAGATCACGCTCCGCACGGCGTTCCTCGAGTTCCAGATGACCGACAAGAACAACCTCTTCCGGAACGCGCTGCCGGGCATTGACCGCGCGCTGACGGTGGCGGGCGTGACCGAGCGGAGCGTCGGCTCGGCGCGCGTGGGGGACAGCGCGCAGGCCGCGCCGGCGCCGACGTCGGCGGTCGAGGACATCCTCGGCGGCGCGAAGCAGGCGGGCGCGGCGGACACCGCGAAGGCGGCGGGCCGCGGCGGGGCGAAGCCGGCCGCGAAGCGCGACACGGCGGCGGCGGACACGCTCGGCTCGCAGCTCGGGCAGGGGCCGCTCACGCCGCTGCTGTTCGCGGGTTCGATGAACGGCGAGTACCTGGTGCCTGAGGAGAAGGTGACGATCGTGGAGGCGATGCTGGCGCGGCCCGAGGCCCTGCGGCTGATGCCGCGCGGCTTCGTGCGGCGCTGGGGCGCGGAGCCGGTCTCCCGCGGCGCCCGAGCGTTCCGGCCCCTCTACATCCTCGAAGAGCGGCCGATCATCACCGGCGAGTATCTCACCGACGCGAAGGCCCGCATCGACCCGATCTACAACCAGTCGGTGGTGGACTTCACCCTCACCCGCCGGGGCGGACGGATCTTCGAGCGGGAGACCGGGGCGCACGTCGGCGACAACATGGCCATCGTGCTCGACCAGATGGTGCAGAGCCAGCCGCCGGTGATCCGCAGCGCCATCTCGGAACGCGGCCAGATCGAGCTCGGCAAGTCGAGCCTCCAGGAGGCGCAGGACCTCGCGCTGGTGCTGAAGGCCGGGTCGCTCCCGGCGCCGCTCATGATCGTCGAGGAGCGGTCGGTGGGCCCGACCCTCGGCGCCGACTCGATCCACAAGGGGATCCTGGCGGGCATCGTGGGCGTGGGGCTGGTGATCATCATCATGCTCGTGTACTACCGGTTCGCCGGCGTGCTGGCGGTGATCGCCCTGGGCCTGTACGTGCTGTTCACCTTCGGCGGGCTGGCGGGGCTCGGCTCGACCCTCACGCTGCCCGGGATGGCCGGCTTCGCGCTGTCGGTCGGCATCGCGGTGGACGCCAACGTGCTGATCTTCGAGCGCATCCGGGAGGAACTGGCGCACGGCAAGTCCGTGCGGCTGGCGATCGACGCGGGCTTCCGTATGGCGATGAACGCCATCGTGGACTCCAACGTGTCCACGATCCTCACGGCGGCCTTCCTGTTCCAGTTCGGGACCGGGCCGGTGAAGGGCTTCGCGATCACGCTGATCCTCGGCATCCTCGCCTCGATGGTGACGGCGATCTACGTGACGCGGACCTTCTTCAACTTCTACGTGGAGCGCCGGCCCGGGCTCCAGACGCTGAGCATCTGATGATCCGCCTCTTCGCGAACGCCAACTACGACTTCATCTCGGTCCGCAGGTACGCGTACGCCGTGACCGCGGCGATCATCATCCCCGGGATGATCCTCCTGGCGATCACCGGGCTGAACTACAGCATCGAGTTCACCGGCGGGACGCTGGTGCAGATCACGACCCTCGGCGACCGGCCGGTCGGCGCGGGGGAGATCCGCGCCGCGCTCGACGCCGGCGGCCTCAAGGGCGCGGAGGTGCAGAACTTCGGCACCGCGCAGGAGTTCGTGATCCGCGCCCGGCTCACCGAGCACGGGGCGGGGACGCAGGCGGAGGCGCAGCGCACCTCCATCACCGTACAGAACGCGCTGCAGCAGCGATTGGGGGCGAACGCGGTCCGCGTGGACCGCGTGGAGGCCGTCGGCCCGAAGGTCGGGGGCGAGCTGCGGCAGAAGGCCCTCGTCGCCATCCTCCTCTCGTTCGTCGCGACGCTCGTCTACCTCGCCTTCCGGTTCGAGTTCCGGTTCGGCGTGGCCGCCGTGGTCGCCACGGCGCACGACATCCTGACGACGCTGGCGTTCATCAAGTACATGAACCTCGAGGTGTCGCTGGTGGTGGTGGCCGCCATCCTGACGGTGGTCGGCTACTCCCTGAACGACACCATCATCATCTTCGACCGGACGCGCGAGAACCTGCACAAGTACAAGCGGGACGACCTCGGTGGCATCCTCAACCGGTCCATCAACGAGACACTGCCGCGCAGCGTGCTGACCCACGGCACGACGATCGCCACGACGCTCGCCCTGCTGATCTTCGCGGGCGAGGTGATCCGGCCGTTCGCCTGGGTGATGACGTTCGGCATCTTCACCGGCACGTTCTCGTCCATCTACATCGCGGCGCCGATCCTGCTGTGGATCGAGCAGAAGTGGCCCGGCAGGGAGGCGCGGGGCGTCAAGGCGCACGTCGCGCCGGCGAGCCACCGCGTCGCCGCGGCGCCCCCGGCGCGGGGCTAGCGCGCCGGCCGGCGGCCCGATGGGCGCTGCGGGCCTGGTCGATTCCCACTGCCACCTCGCGGATCCGGCGTTCGACGCCGACCGCGAGGTGGTGCTGTCTCGGGCCCGCGCGGCGGGCGTCGGCGCGGT
>Ga0209777_10004190_pt1 | contig 17191 bp, 13 predicted proteins | sample FrelakmetHBP12HB_FD_187147 | JGI IMG/M metagenome (GOLD analysis project Ga0209777, IMG submission 187147) | Freshwater lake sediment microbial communities from the University of Notre Dame, USA, for methane emissions studies -HBP12 HB (SPAdes)... | ecosystem: Environmental > Aquatic >...
GATCTTGGAGACTTGGTCTTTGGCCCCTTCTAAAAAAATGCACCCCCGGCGTTTCCTGCACGAACTGGCTGACGCCGTTCCAAAGGGATCGATCATCACCACCGACGTGGGCAATACCTGTTCCATGTGCAACAGCTACTTTTCCTTCAGCCAGGGACGGCAGTTTCTACCCGCCCTTTCGTGGGGTAATTGCGGCATTGCCTACGGCCTGGCCTTGGGGGCCAAGATCGGCGCCCCAAAAACCCCGGTGTTTGCCCTGCAGGGGGATGGGGCTTACGGCATCAGCGGGCTGAGCGAGGTCATGACCGCTGTCCGGGAAGAAATCCCGGTGATCGCCGTGGTCTTCAACAACAATCAATGGGGAGCGGAGAAGAAAAACCAGATCGATTATTATGGAAATCGGTTTATAGGAACCAATCTGGACAATCCCGATTTTGCCCAAATCGCCCGAGACATGGGGGCCGAAGGCTTTCGGGTAAAAGACCCCAAAGATGTAAAAGGGGGGGTGGAAGCGGCTTTGAAGTCCGGCAAGCCGGCGGTGATCGATGCCCTGATCGACGGCACAGCCGAGGTCCTGGCCGAGCCTTTCCGACGGGATGCCCTTAAAATGCCGGTCAGGCATTTGCCCAAGTACGCCCATTTGAGGGCCAAATAAAAACGGGGCATAAGGATCGAGGATTCAGGGGTTCAAGGATTTTTATTTGATTTTTCATTTGAATCCTTGGCCCTTTGAATCCTTTAATCGATACTTCTCATTATCATTATAAATGACGCCCTGATGAGGCATTCTTATATTATTTTTTTATGATCGTCCTGGTTTTAAACAGCGGCATCTCTTCGCTAAAATATAAATTGTTTGATATGCCGGAAGAGCGTCTCCTTCATTCCGGTCGGATCGAAAAAATCGGCGAATCCGGCCGGACTTCTTTTTTTCAAACGAATTTCAGGGTTCCTCCGATTACAGAACCGACCTACTGTCCAAACCATGAAAAGGCCCTGGAGTTGGTCTTTGCCGCACTGATCCACCCGGACAGGGGCTGCCTCTCCAGCCTTGAAGAAATTGGGGCTGTGGGGCACCGGATTGTTCATGGACGGGATTTATTTACCGAGCCTCTCTTAGTAACACTGGAAAACCTGGATCAAATGAAAGGGCTGATGGATCTCGCTCCCCTTCATCTTCCAGCCAATCTGGCTTGTATCGAAGCCTGTCTGCACATGCTCCCCTCTGTCCCGCAAATAGCTCATTTTGATACTGCATTTTTTCGCCAGCTGCCTCAACACGTCTATCTCTATCCGCTCCCTTTGGAGTGGCATGAAAAATATGCGGTTCGGCGTTATGGGTTTCATGGGATCTCTTATGACTATGTCACCCAGGAAGCCTCCCGAATCCTGGAAAGGCCCTTGGAGGAATTAAAATTGATTGCCATGCATCTGGGTAATGGGGTAAGCATGATGGCCTTTAAAGAAGGCCGTCCTTGGGATACCAGTATGGGGTTCACCCCTTTGGAAGGTCTGATGATGGGCACCCGCCCAGGGACGATCGATGCCGCTATCATTCCCTATATCATGGCCAAGACCGGTGCATCCTTGGAAGAGATCATGAGCATCTTAAATCATGAAAGTGGTTTGGCCGCCATCAGCGGTATCGGCCGTGACCTCCGCCCGATCCTGGAGGCCTGTAAGCAGAATAATGAAAGGGCCGTCCTGGCCTTCCAAATGTTTATCCACTCCCTTCGAAAATATCTCGGGGCCTATTTTTTCCTCTTAAAAGGGGCCGATGCCCTCATCTTTACCGGCGGGATCGGTGAAAATGCCCCGGAGGTCAGGGCCGCCCTGCTCAATGATCTACAAGGTATGGGGATCAAGATAGACAAGAGGAAAAATGCGGCCGTCATCAACGGGAAGACCGGATTCATCAACACGGCCCGGAGTCCGGTAAAAATCCTGGTCATTCCCACTGATGAGGAAATCCTCATCGCCCGGTCGGCTTATCAACTCATGACAACAAAGGACGGCCCATAAGCTTAAGAAGCCAATAATTTTTCAATCTCTTCGGCCTTAAACCCGACCAGATAATTCTCCCCTTTTTGAATGACCGGCACCCTTTTTTGCCGGGTCAATTTCAGCATCCGTGTCACGGCGGCTTGATCCTTGGAAAGATCGAATTCCTGAACGGCAATCCCTCTTTGACGAAAGAACTCTTTCGTTGCCAGACACTCGGGTCAGGAAGGCAACGAGTAGACTATAATTTCTTCCATAATGCTTCTCCTCTTCTTTTTGCCCTAGGGATAAATCGACCATACTTTATTATAATAGCCCAACTCCCATTCTTAGCAAAGGTAAAACGTTGAAAACCAGGGGGGGAGTTCTATACGGTCCTTCCACTGCAAGAAAAAATGCTCTTTCCTGCAGACGGGTATATCTTTTTTCTTGACAGCGGCCTTTAAATGGGTGACACCATTTCTTCGTCTTCGAGAGCCTTAAAGGGGTTGCCGGCGTAAGGACTTAAAGTTAGGAACGTTTTCTTTTGCAAATCTTCTTGCTCCAGGCTCCATAGTATTCTGGTAATGAAAAAGTTGTAAGAGTAAGCTCATGAAAGGAGAACTTCTTGGATAAAAGAACGCAGTCGGGACGGATCCACTATGGATGGTATATTGTGGCAGCCTCTTTCATGATACTTTTCTTTAACGCCGGGGCGCGATACGCCTTTGGGGTAATGTTCAAGCCTATCATCAAAGAATTCGGTTGGGGTCGCGGCGAAGTCTCTCTCGTATTCTTCGTGAATATGGTGGTCTTTGCCATATCTCTGTTGGTAGTCGGAAAGCTCTATGATCGATACGGACCCAAGTGGGTAGTCATCATATCAACCATTTTCATTTCCACCGGATTCATGCTGACGTCATTTATCCATTCCATTGGCCAGTTCTTTTTCTCCTACGGTATTCTGGCGGCCTTTGGAATCGCAGGTACGGCGGTACCGCTCATGGCTACACTGACAAGCAAGTGGTTTGACAAGTGGCGGGGTTTTGCAGTCAGCCTGGCCATATCGGGAAATTCCATCGGTCAGTTTGCCCTTGTGCCCTTGTTCAGTTTTTTCGCCCTGAGCTACGGCTGGAGGGCCTCGTATCTCTATATCGGCATCATCATGCTGGTGATCAATATTTTGCTGGCCTTCCTGGTAATAAAAGGCGACCCGAGGCACTTTGGTTTGAAACCTTTTGGTTTTAGGGAAACAGATGAAGCAGCGGAGGACATGAAGAGTCCGATTTCTTCCATGGGCAGCTCTGAAGATCTGGGGCTCAAACAGGCCATGGGTACTTCTTCATTCTGGCTGTTCACCATAGTCATGTTCATCTGTGGCGGCGGCGATTACCTGGCCACAATCCACCTGATCCCGCTTGCCACGGACTACGGGATCTCCCCTATGACGGCGGGAAACATGCTGGGATGGTATGGCCTCATGAGTCTGGCCGGTATACTCATTGCCGGTCCCGCAGCCGACCAGATCGGGACCAAAATCCCCATTATCCTCACTTTTATCCTCAGGGTCTTGCTGTTCGTAATGCTCATCCGATACAAGAATGAGTTATCTTTTTATGCCTTTGCCCTGGCATTCGGTTTCACCCACCTGATCACGGCGCCCCTAACGCCGATTCTCATTGGAAGGCTTTATGGCTTTACGTACCTTGGTATCCTCACGGGCTTCATCAACACGGTACATTTCCTGGGCGCGGGCTTCTGGCCTTACCTGGCAGGAGTGATCTTCGACAGGACCGGCAGTTATCAATTGGCCTTCATCCTTTCGGCGATAGCGGCATCAGTGGCGGTTTTAGCCATGGCCTTGGTCAAGGAGCGAAGGCATACGGTGGCGGAGGTGTAGCACCGATCTGGTTTCTCATACCAATAACCTGCCGTGTGCCAGGGTTCATACTGCTTTTTATCAGGCACTTTCTGCACCACGTCCCGTAATATTTTTACTGAATCATTTTCCTGGCTTTATCCAAATACTCTCCGGCCTCTTTTCCCATGCGGTCCAGCAATTCCTGACAGGTGGGGATATCCCTGATCAGACCGATGGACTGGCCGACCGGCAAGACAGCGGATTCCACATCCCCAGAAATCCAGGCTTCCCTAATCCGCAGGCCGGACAGGAGGGGAAGCAGATCATCAAGATTGCCGCCCCGGTTTTCAATCGCCTTGATTTCTGATACGGTTTTGTTCTTCAAGCTCCTGCCCTGGAGCCCGGTGGACTGCCCATAAAGAACCGTATCATGTTCCTGCCTGTTTATTAGCTCCTGTTTGAGCTTATTATGGACTTCACACTCCTGGGTGGCGATAAACCGGCTGGCCATCATAACCCCCTGGGCCCCTAATACCATGGCAGCGGCCAGGGAACGGCCGTCGGCTATGCCCCCTACCGTTACTACCGGAATTTTGACCGATTCAACGATCCGGGGGGTCAGGAGCATTGTAGTCACGTCATCATTCAAGGGATGGCCTCCCTCTTCTATCCCGGCGGCATAGATGCCGTCATATCCCACCTTTTCAGCATGGACAGCGTGCCTGACCGACCCCACTTTGTGAAAAAGTTTTACCCCTGCTTTTTTGAGCATCTCCACGGTTTCCATGCCCAGGGCCTTATCGATGGGTGTCCCGGATATCTCAAGGGCAGCCACTTTCTCCTCGGCACAAATACGTGCCCACATGATATAATTTTCAGGATTCAAACGCACCGAAGGCAAAAGGGTGATATTGACCGTAAATGGCTTACTGGTCAATTTTCGGGTTTCTTCAAGGGCTGCGCGAAATTCTTTTTCAGTTTCCCAATTTCCCGCTGTCAGATTGCCCATGCCTCCAGCATTAGATATAGCCGCACAGAGTTTAGGTTTGCACAAAAACATCATCGCCCCACAGATGATGGGATATTTGATGCCGAACATTTCTGTAATCGCCGTCTTGAACATAATTTTTCTCCTTATTTTGTTTTATAAGGTTGCCGGATAGATGTTATCATCACATCTAATTCAACAACGCCCCCGATTACGGCATGTCATTATTGAAGACTTATCCCTCATCCCATAAGATCATTGTTCTCAAGCAAGCTGTAATAACCCGTTCGGTTGAAGATGATATGATCAAGGAGTTTGATGCCCAGAATTTCTCCTGCTGATTTAAGTTGCCTTGTGATTTCCATATCCTCCTTGCCGGGTTCCACATTCCCTGATGGGTGGTTGTGGGCAACGATAACCGCACTGGCCCGATCCGTTATGGCATCGGCAAAGACCTCGCGGGGGTGGACATGGGTTTTATTAACCAACCCCACTGAAATGACCCGCACCGCTATCACTTCGTTGGAACCGTTGAGGGAAACGCAGAGGAAATGTTCCTGTTTCCGGTCGGCATAATGCTGAATCAAGGGAAGTACATCAGCAGGGAAGTTTATTTTAAATCCTTCCGGTTTGATCCTTCTTCGGGCAAATTCAAGTGCAGCGGCAATCAGGGTGGCCTTGGCCGGTCCCATGCCGGCGATATTCTGTAATGCCGCCAAATCAGGTGTCCCCCCATTGGAATCAATGGCGCTTAAGACCTGTTTGGCCACGGACATCACATCATGCCCTTCAACGCCCCGGCCAAGGAGAATAGCGATAAGCTCCACATCGGACAAAGACTGCGGCCCTTTCTTGGCCAGCTTTTCCCTTGGCCTTTCATCCTGCGGAATATCCTTGACTCGTTTCATCCTCACCTCATTTCAAGAATAATTTATCTTTTCAAACTCTTTAGATATTCGATAAGAATGTACATTTTTGTGGAGGGATTATCTGTTTCGCTGAATTCATGATATTTCTCAATTTGTTTTGCGTTTTTGATAGCTTCCTCGGTCTTATCTGTAAGATAATCCAGAAAGTTCTGAGAACCCTTTTCATAGCCTGGTATGTAAGTTTTGAGATCTGAAACCACAAGTTCGCAGTTTGATTCATTCAGAGGGGCTTCATATTGGCAAGTAGTATAGTTAAAGTAAAGGAGCAGCCAAAACTCGAAACAGGGAATCGAGGTGATAGCGTGGATTTTAGCACCTCCTTTGAGACGGACGGAACGTATTTTATCGATGGCTGCATCGTAGGTTGTATGTTTATCCCTGTCAAAAACACAATGGACGTGGTCAAAATCCCAATCTTTATTAAATTCCTCAATGGCATAATCAACAAGCCTTTTTGGGTCAAGCCCGCCTTTTTTATCGGCAATGACCACATTAGCCCTGTTCAGACCAAAATTGTTTATCAACCATCTAAAGTAATGAGGCTCTGTCTTTCCTCCTTCACAGGCTATCAATACCCTATCGTAGGGACTACGACTGGCTATTTTCCTGCGGTGCATTTCGGCCTTGCGGGCTTTTCCTATACGAAAGAGGTTATCCGTGCCCATCAAGCTCTCAAATCTCTAATTAACGGCAGAGCGCCATACCGTCCCTTTAAATACCATTTTTCGAAAGCCTCTCCCTTACGGGGGCTGAAATCACTAAGGGGGTAAAGTTTGGTGGTATTTTCACGATCTTTTTCAACAAACCAGATCTGATCGCGACGAAAGAGGTCGGTATCAAGAATAGAAGTATCATGGGTGGTAAAAACTAACTGAGCATTGTTTCTATTGGTTGTTTCATTGTGAAAATTTTCAACAAGAAAACGCATCAAGAGAGGATGAAGACTCGTATCTAGTTCATCGACGAAAAGAATACGTCCTCTTTCTAGGGCATCGATCCAAGGACCAGAAAAAGCAAATAGTTTTTGTGTGCCACCTGATTCTTCTGAAAGAGGGAAAAGTACGGGTTGGTTGGTGCTATCTCGATGTTGAAAGTAGATTAGAGGAACTCCTTTTTCCTGTAAATTTTTCACCATCTTCTCTTTCACTTCCTGAGGAATATCCGACGACAGTATTTCCGGCGGCACAGGAATTTTCTTCCACTCAATATCAATTCCGTAAATGCTGATATCCGCTGAGTTCATGAACTCCATAATCCGGTTCTTGCCTTCATCAAGCGCACATTTATCAATAGTAAATTGAAGATTGATCGCTTCGCCCGGAAGAATTACGGCAAGCTTTTGCTGAAACCAATTAAAAACAGGCTTTAGTTGTTCATTGTTAAGCTGGATGGCGGTCGATAAAAACAAAGCATTCTTCCTCGTGGCTTCCTGCCAAAGTTGCTTTCGTCCGGTGAATTTACTTCCAAAATACCAGTTTTCTTTGTCCGTCTTCTTATCATAGGATCGTTCAAACCAACGCTGCGCCTTGCCTTCCGGATAGGCCAGTAACCATTCCCTCTCTACTCGGAAGGTATTAAGGGCAAAACCGTACTGGTAACGCACCTGATCTTGGATAAAAAACATTTCAAACTCGCAAGGTGCTTCCTTGGTATCAACGGCAAGGGCGAAAGGGGCCACATTAATCTTCTTACCTTCCTGAAGGGAATGAGAGGTAAGGATAAAGGTTTGCATAAACTTAAGACCCTTAAATAAATTACTTTTTCCCCCCGCATTCGGCCCCAAAATGACCCCTGAGCGGAGCAATTTCGGCAAACCGGCAAGGCCGGATTCCAGACAATTGGTTTCCTCAAGGCCCTGGTAATACTTACTGGCTGCCATACTAAGGGTCAAAGTTTCCTTGACGGAACGAAAATTTGTTACATTGAATTCAATAAACATGGCTTAATTTCCCTTGAATTATATTTTAGAAGCAATTATTGCTCATTTTTTACAAATGTCAATGCTTAATTTGATATAACATCAAATTTAGTTGCAAGATGTCGGTCTAAAAAAACAGCTCTCCTAGTACATCTTTTGGGTAGTAATTCCCATGTGATGGGAATTAAAGCACTTAGAATATACTATGTCTTCCGCTTTTTTCTTTTGGTTGGAACTCTGCGAGGCCTATCTTCCACCTTTTGGGCTTTGATTCGATTTAGAAGCTCAGAGGCCGGTTCGTCGTTTGGGTCTTGGGGGACGAGTTCGCCGCGGAAGGCTTTGGCCAGGATGGATTGGGTGAGCTTGTCCACCTGGGCTTTTGCCTTCTGATAACGGGCTTCGATCTGATCGGCAAGGGCAAAAAGTTTATCCACGCGGCGGACGATTTCGTGTTGTTCAGATAGCAAGCAAAAAGGTACTTCAAAGGTTCCGAGTTTCTGGGCATTGATGTTTGACTGGCTAACGCCGTCTGTTTTCACGTTTAGGCAAAACTCCTTTGCGTAATTCATATTGAGGCAGAAGTTTAAATATTCAGGGTCGAGTTCTGGATGGTGGTTAATCCTGATGAGATAGCCAGCAAAAATTGCGGGTCTCTCACCACGGTAGATGGCGGTTTTGCCAACAAGCTCTGGACTGTTGGTTCGATTAAACAGGACTGTTTTCGGTCGCAAAAAGTATTTTTGAATTTCATTGTCGTCAGATGTATAAACCAAATTCGTCCAGTCAATCTTGCCGCTCTGGATATTTCCCATGCGGAGTACGGGTACTTTCCCTGAAGGTAGCGACTTAGCCGAGGTCCCGTAATCAAACGAATTACATAGCTTACTGAGGGTTACAAAACGCCAGCCGTCTGGCAGATCATTTGAATCATTTTCCTCTAAAATCCCATATAGTTCCCTGAGTTTTTCCTTTTGTGCCACTGACTTGGCTTCCGTCTCACGTCTATGTCGAATCGCTTCGAGTATTGCTTCAACGCTCTCCTTGCTCGTAATATTCTTCCGCCAATTGGCGGTAAGGCGGCCAGAGCAGGCAGCGGTGAGGACGGATTGGCGAAAGCGTTTGAGGATGGCGGGAATCTTTTCAAGTCGTGTCCGGCTGGCTTCGACTTTCTCCATGAATTTTTCCAGCTTTGACACGATGCGGCGTTGCTCGTTGATTGGTGCAAGTCGTACCGGGATTTCATTCATCGAACCTTGTGTAAGTTTAAGGCGAGTGGTACCGTTCACATAATCGTGGAAATCAAACCAATCGAAATAGTATTTTAGGTATTGATTTGTCGTAATACCTGTTAAAGCTCGAAGGACATGGGCATGATTATTCACCCAACTTTTTCCTTGAATGATATAAGCGATAGGCTTGGCCTTATCAAAGAATGGAGCACCATCTTCCCCAATAAGAACCAATTCCTCGTCAAAAATAAAATCATCTATCCACCCGACCTGTCCTGTAGCCCCATAGTATGGAATGTTCCCTTGACGTTTAGCTCTTTCTTCTGAGTTTACCGGAATACGACGGCTATCAAGAACATCAACGCATTTGTGTAGTTTTGCTTCGGCCCACCCCTCGGGCAACTCTCCGCTCATTCCTCCAAACCCTCTTCCTTTTCCAGCAATTCCACAATATCCCGCAGGCTATCCACAACCGTTTCAAGTTCCGTAATCGCCTCAGCGGCCAAATCCTGTGGTTCGGGCAAATCATTGGCGTCTTCGAGGGATTCGTCTTTGAGCCAGGTTATATCGAGCTTATAGGCGCGGTCTTTGATATCTTTTATCTGAAATCGTCTGAACCGACCCTGTTCTCCGGTATCCTTTCTTTTGCTCCTTCCGTTGGGGTCTTTGCCGTAAGCGACCTCGAATTCCGCAAAGTGTTCAGGAGTCAGGGGCCGATCCTTCTTAGTAATACCCTGAACATTAGAGCGGGCATCGAATATCCAGACGTGTTCCGTACGTATGCCTTTTTGAAAAAAGATCACATTGGCCTTTACGCCAGCGCTGTAGGGGGTGAAGGTCCCTCGCGGGAGGCGAAGGATCGTGTGCAGGTTGCAGTCCTGCATAAGGATTTCAAAGACCTCGGCCGCTTTGTCTTCAAAGAGACAGTTGTCGGGCAGGACAATGGCCGCCCGGCCGCCTTCCTTGAGGATATTCATGACGTGCTGGATGAAATTGAGCTGTTTGTTACTGGTGGCAATGGTGAAGTCATCCCGCACCGGGGCCTGATTGGCACCCTTGGTGCCGAAGGGCGGATTAGTCAGGACACAACTATGCAGTTTTCCTCGGTAGGGTTCATAAATGGCATCACCAAGGTAGATCTGGGGTTCCAGGCCGTGGAGGAAGAGGTTCATCAGCGAAAGGCGTCTGGGGCGGGGCACCAGTTCCTGCCCATAATAAGTTTTCGTCTTTATCCGTTTGGCCATATCCCGTTCGATGGCGCCACCGGTGATCTCCATTAGCCACTCATAGGCACACATCAGAAAACCTCCGGTGCCGCAGGCCGGGTCGCAGATGGTGAATTCAGAGTTTGACCGGGGATCGGGCTTCATGACCCGGACAATGGATTTGATAAGGACCCTCGGGGTGAAGTACTGTCCCGCACCCTTCTTCCCCTCGCTGGCCGCCCTTTCCAATAGCCCTTCGAAGGCCGCCCCTTTTACATCGATATCGAGGGCCGACCACTCTTCTTCGTCGATCATGGTAATGAGTCGTTTGAGGTTTACGGGGTTATTAAAGCGGGGCACCGACTGGGTGAAGATGTCGCCAAGCAGGCCCTTTTCATTACGCAATTTGCGAAGTATCTCCGAGTAGAGATCGATCAGGGCCGGGCCGGACTCTTTCTTTAGGGCCTCCCAGGTGCAGCCCCTGGGGATGGTGACCTTTTTCTCGTCGGCCATTTTAAGGAAAAGCAGATAGGTAAGCTGTTCGATGTAATCGCCGTAATCCACGCCGTCATGTCTTAGAGTGTGACAAAATCCCCAGAGTTTGTTGACAATATCCGTCAAGACCAATCCTTTCTATGCGGCCACCGCATAGTTTATATTGTTAATCCATTTTGATAGATCGTTGTTGAAGACCTTGTCGGCCCGGGTCCGTCCGCCATGCCTTTCAAAAACAGGAAGGGTGTCGAAGTCTTCCAGATCGATGGTCAGGTTCTCAACAAGGTGACTTCTTATGTATTCAAGCCAGTTCTGTTGTTCTTCCGTCAGGGAAAGCCCGGCAGTTACTTTGGCAACGGCCCGGTCAACCCGCTCCTGGGCTGAGGTAATCGGCTCCTCCTCCCTGGCGGCGTGTTTTACCATTGAGATAATATCCGCCAGGGCCTTTTTATAAACCAGCCGGTGGGCCTTTTGCAGTTCCTTCTCGGGAAATTTGTTGAGGTTCAATTTTGCCCTCAGCTCTTTAAGCGCCCCGGCGTTCCACTGTTTCGGACTTTCCGTAAGAATTTTAATGGCCTCGATCTGTTCCGGATTTTCTCGGACGAAACGGGCAAAGGCCTCCAGATAATCTTCCGGTTTCTGATAGTCGGGACCGACCCTGATCATAACATCCGAGGATACGGTATCCTCTATTTCGTATCCCACGATAAAGGTCCGTTTGGCCCGCTCGTAATTGACGAGCAGATCCTGAAAGTCTTTCTGACGAAGAAGTGCCAGGGTATTTGTAAAATCGCTCTTGATCTTTCCCGACAGTTCTTTGGCAAATTTACCTAGGTCACCATCAGGGATAAAAGCGCTAAATTGCTCCCGGGCTTGGCCGCTCATGGTACGGTCGATGCGGTGGAGCCGCTTGACCAGAACCTTGGTATAATAATCCCGGTCGATGTTCTGATAGATATTTTCAATGACCTGGGCGATGGGCACGGGCTCTTGGCTTAAGACTTGGACATCAAAGTCAGTCGTGTTTTTGAAATATTCAATCAGTGTGCCGTCGAAACAATCGAAGATAACAAATTTTTCTTTATTGATAAGGTCGCATTTCCTTGTGCCCCGGCCGAGCATCTGCACCCAAAGGATCCTTGACTTGACAGGTCGCAGGAAAACGATGAACTCCAAAGCGGGAATATCAACGCCGGTGGAGAGCATATCGACGGTCACCACGATTTTGGGATTAGGCCTGTTTCTGAACTCCCGTATCTTCTGAAGCGGTCTGTCCACTGTGGGACTTCCGGTAATCTTCTGGACAAAACTGTCGCCCTGCCCGAATTCTTCCCGGCAGATTCGAACGATTTGGTCGGCATGCGAGGTGTGGGGCAGGTCATTGGAGGCAAAGATGAGCATTTTCGAAAAATGGCCGTATTCCTTTTCATGGGCATAGGCATATTGGGCAATCTCTTTGATGATCTTTCGATTACTGTCCGGGGAAGTAATCTTTACCTCTATCTCTTCCGTGGCAAACTGGCGCTCATCCTCGAGATGGTCGAAGATCTCTTTTCCCGTATCCGTATCGATGAGGCCCACCCGTTCGCCCTCTTTGAGGAAGGCCCCTTGCATACGCACATTGGACCTGATCTTTACCGCCTCGTAATCAACTAGCCAGTCGTCTAAAATGGCCTCTTTCGTTGTGTACCGGTAAACCACCTCACTAAAGAGGGACAGGGTATGGGCGGCCGGGGTCGCCGTCAGACCTATCTTTATGGCATCGAAATGGTCAAGAACGCCACGCCACACGGCATCATCTCTTGCAGTATAACCTCGATGACATTCATCGGCGATAATTACATCAAAGGCATGGATGGGAATGTCCAGTTTATCCGCCTCATCTTCATAATCGGGATCGCTTCGATTTTGCGAAAAGGCGGACTCAAACCCAAAGAGGTTGATGGCCATCCTCTGGATGGTGGAGACGTACACAAAGGTATGGGAAGCCTGTGGAGCAGTCAGATAGGCATTGGGCAGCACCTTGGGATCGAAGGGTTTGTCTTCATCAAAATCTTCACGGCGGAACCGTTGGCTGTAGACCTCATATTCCTGATCGAACTTATTGCCCCGAGGGGTATTGAAGGAAGCGAACTCCCGAACCGCTTGGGCTGCCAATGCCCGGCGATCAACCAGAAAGAGAACCCGTCTGGCGCATTTTGTCTGAAGAAGCCGATAGATTTGTGAGACGGTTAGAAAGGTCTTCCCTGTTCCTGTAGCCATAGCAACAAGCATGGCCCGTTTGCCTTGGCTCAGGGCCTTTTCAATGGCTTCAATGGCTTTCTTTTGGTATGGTCGAATCCCTTCGATATCGATGGTATAATCTTTCAGAAGAACGTATTTATTGGAACCGCCGTGTTCCAAGAACTCTTCGAGGGCCTCGGCGGTATGAAAATTAAACAATTGGCGAGAGAGGTTTTTATCGTCTCTGACATCAATATGCCAGATCAATTCTCCATTGGTGGCATAAAGAAAAGGGACTCTGAATCCGCTCCAATTCCCTATACCTTGGAAAACCCCTCTGGCGTAACGCTTGGCTTGCTCAAGCACATTGTAAGGGCCGACGCCGACTTTCTTGGCTTCGATAATGCCGAGAAGTTTTCCCTTCACAAAAAGTGCATAATCGGCTGGGCCGTTGGCGGTCGGGAACTCTTCGACCGCGCACCTATGGAGGTTTTTGGTATTCAGCCCATCGGAGTATTTGAAAATATTCCAAGGAGGGTTTAGAGATGTTAGCTTTTTATCGATTCTTTCTTTTCTGGTTTGCCACTCATATTCAGTCATGAGAGTTCCCTGGACAAGGTAGAGGAGCTGTCCGACCTGTTTTGATCTAACCCAATTACTTTACTCCCTTTTATCATCCATCCCAAAACAAAAACCCCATCTCTTTTTTAAAAAAGGGGGCCTCGTCGGACTGCTTCATGGACCATCCTCTTATGGGATTGTCAGTGGCGGTGGCCAAGCTTTGCCAAGATGGTTTTTATAATTCGCTCCTTGAAGACCTGACGATCAAAAGTTAGGGCATGGGCCCGCATCTTGGCCGGATTCAAAAGATGAGCGTGTTTCTCAAGCCTTTCCACCGCCTCAATTAGAGAGGCCTCCGTCTGTTCCTGAAAAAAAACCCCGCCAAAAAAATCCTTGCGCCCTTCCAAATATTCGTCAAGGGGAATAACCGTTTCCAAGACACCGCCGCGGCCATAAGCCACCACCGGCCTGCCGGAGGCCTGGGCCTCCAAGGGGGTAATACCCGCATCTTCTTCTCCGGGGAAAATCAGGGCCCGGCATTCCCCGTAAAGTTGTTTTAGATTTTCGTTTGGTTGCCATCCTAACCAGGAAATGGTTTTGCCTGATTCCTGCTGCAAGGAGGCCATTAAAGGCCCGGACCCTACAATGACCAGAGGTTTTTGCATCCGATTAAAGGCCCGAACGGCCAGATCAATTCGTTTATAAGGGGCCAGGGCCGACACCATCAAATAATAGCCTTTGGACTCAAAAGAAAGGTCAAAGTGGTTTGCATCCACCGGAACCGGAATGACCTCGGCCTCCCGGTGGTAGTATCTTAAAATGCGCTGGCGGACATTTTCCGAATCGGCCAAGAGATAATCCACTTTCTGACTGGTGCGCACATCCCATTGTCGGAGGAGCTTGGCCACGGCCGGCATCAATGATTTGACTAAAAAACTAGCCGAGGAATCCTTCCCAAAATATACGTCGTACATATCCCAGACATACCGTATGGGGGTTAAAACATACGAGATATGGCGTGTGGGAGGATGCACTCGAACCCCTTTGGCCACACAATGACTGCTGGACAGGACCAGGTCATACCCCTTCAAGTCAATACCTCGAACGACCAAGGGAAAAAGGGGAAGATAATGGCGGTATTTTTTTTCAACCCAAGGAAGGTGCTGGGCCCAGGTGGTTTGGATCCGGTGCCTTTCAATGATAGGCGAAACGGAGCCTTTAACATGGAGAAGGGTATAGAGGTCGGCTTGGGGGAAGATCTCACAAAAGATCTCCAGACACTTTTCCCCTCCACGCATGCCGGTCAACCAGTCATGGACCAAGGCCACCCGAAAGGATTGGAGGATCTTTAAATCTTCTTGATAATTGTTGCTCGTCACTTTTTTTGACCCCTGAGGGTTCAAAGTTCAACGTTCCAGGTTCAAGGTTCAGAGTTCAGAGAATAGTATTTAACGAATCATAAGTCTCCAGAACCGTCCCAGCCGTTTTCTCCCACGTATATCGGGCGGCTCGGTTCAATCCCTGCTCTCTCATCTTTTGACTTAATGTTTTATTCCGGAGTACCTGCCGGACCCCATTCACAATGGATGATACTTGATTGGGATCTACTTGGAGACCGATATCACCGGCAATTTCCGGCAAGGCCCCCTGATTCCCGATCAGGACCGGGCAGCCGCAAGCCATGGCTTCCAGGACCGGAAGGCCGAATCCTTCATAGAGGGATGGGGCCAATAAAAGTTCGGCCCCTGAATAAAACAAGCCCAGGTCTTCGTCGTTACTATGAGGCAGGCACAGCACCCGATCTCTTACTTCGGCGGATAGTTGCTGGGAAGGAATGCCGATAGCCACCAGTTTTCCGGGATAGTGATCTTCTTTAACCAATACTTCAAAAGCGGAAAGAACCCGGAAGAAATTTTTATGCGGCTTTGGATTACCGACAAAAACCAGATAGCCCTGATCCAACCCATAACGGCGATTAAATTCCGTATCCAGAGGCTTGGGTGCCCAATGGGGGTCCAGACCATTGGGAGTAATCACGATCCGTTCTTTATGGCCCTGGAGAAAGGAAACAATATCGTCTTTTGATTTTTCTGAAACCGTAAAAACCTTTGGACACCGGGATACTGCCCTGCGTACGATGAGACGATAAAAAAGACGGTGGCCGAGGCTATAATCTCTTGGAAAAATCAGGTGGATCAGGTCATGAATAGTAATAATCCCCTTTTTAGCCAAGACCAAGGGGATAGAATAAGTGGGTGAATGGAAGAGATCAAAGACCTCTTTCCGGACCCGCATAGGGATCAAGAACTGTTCTTGTATACTGTATAACGGAATTGAAGTCTGGATCCAGCGGACCGGCGCAGAAGGAATGAATCTCTCTCGAATTTGAGCCTGGCCGATCAAGACCAGGTATTCATTGTCCCCGTCCTCTGCAAGCAGTTGTTGCAGCAGATTTAAACAATACCGGGCGATCCCGTGCATCTGTTTTCCAAGGACCCTGGCATCAAAAAGGATTTTCATCGCTCTTCACTGTCTTGTTAAGAATCTGAATCTTTAACCAATCGATAAACATCCAGGGTTTTTCGAGCTGCCTCGACCCAGGAAAATCGGGCGGCCTGTTCTTTGCCCAACTGACTCAGGCGCATTCTTTCAGCCGGGTTCCTTAACAAATGAATGATCCGCTCTGCCAGGTTCTGGATATCGGTCGGGTCAACCAAAACACCGGCCGAACCCACGATTTCCGGAATGGAAGAGCGATTGGAAGAGATAACCGGCGTTCCGCAGCTCATGGCCTCCAGAACCGGCAAACCAAAACCTTCATAAAGAGAAGGAAAGACAAAAATCTCTGCGCCGTTCATGAACAGGGGCAGGTCTTCCATTTGGATATAGCCGGTAAAAAGGACCTGGTCCCGCATGGGGTAATTTTTCAAAAAATGGCTTAAGGAATGGATCAACCATCCTTTCTGACCGCTGACCACCAGTTGATATTCATTTCCCAGCTCTCGGCAGACAAGGGTGAAGGCCTCCAATAGAACGATCAAATTTTTTCGAGGCTCGATATTGCCCAGGTGATAGATAAACTTCTTGGAAATCCCGTATCGGTTTTTCAAATGGGATTGAACCATGTCTTTATCGCCGGGACGAAAGATCGGGGACGGGGCCTCATGAATCACGGTGATCTTTTCCGAAGGCACGTTCAATATTTTTATCAAGTCCTGCTGGGTATGTTCGGAGACGGAAATAATCCGGTTGGCCCTTTTCACCGCTTGTCTCAGCAGGTAGCGCATATAGGCCCCATATTTTAAAGGAATGGTTTCTGGGAAGAGAAAGGCCACCAGATCGTGGATGGTCACCACTAAACCATAATGATCCTTCCTGAAAGGTATCAAAGAAGCCGGGCCGTGAAAAACATCGATCTCCATCCTCTTTAAACGAACGGGTAGAATGAAATGTTCCCAAAAGTCACTCAGGGGATGATTCTCATGGGAAAACAAGGTTAGAAAAGAGTTTTGTTTTCGGGTCAGATCCCCCAGAAGAGATAGATTCTTCTTCTGGGCCAGGAAGTAATACATCGGCTCCGGATCGACCTGTCGTAAATTCTGTATCAGGTTTAAGACATAGTTCCCCACACCGGAGCGGTTAGGTAAAACGGTTCGAACGTCTATAGCTACCTTCATTGTTTAGATCCCCCGTGACTTATACGGGTATCACATCTTTATGAAAAATTGGAAGCTCCTTGACAAAAGGTCGGAGCTTCCCCAACAGCTATATATTACTTCTTAAGATTTGTATCCCTTAACCC
>Ga0209777_10004191_pt1 | contig 17189 bp, 13 predicted proteins | sample FrelakmetHBP12HB_FD_187147 | JGI IMG/M metagenome (GOLD analysis project Ga0209777, IMG submission 187147) | Freshwater lake sediment microbial communities from the University of Notre Dame, USA, for methane emissions studies -HBP12 HB (SPAdes)... | ecosystem: Environmental > Aquatic >...
GCTGAGTAGGCCGGGTCTGTCGGCCGTATCGAAGCGCGGGTTCGGAGCTTACCGCCCTTCGATACGCCTTCGGCTACTCAGGGCTAACGGCAGTTCCCGCAAGACTGAACTCTCACCACCCGGCACTTGACACAGCCATTGATATCGTGCAACGATTGAATGGTAAATAAGGACGCCGGCCGCGTTCATACAAACACGGTCATGACATGCGCGCTCTCGACGGTGACTTCGATATTGTGAAGCCCGGGATTGTGTGTGCGGCGATGGGACCGTTTCACTGGCCCGACGCCATTCTCACACTCAGGAGATTGAAGTGAGCAACGTCGAATCCAACGACGATAAAAAGACAGACATGGAGACTCCCCAAAGAGAAATAGGCGCTCTGGAAGCCTTCTGGAGCTTATTTAGTTCCATGAAGACCGCTATCGCGCTTCTGCTTGCTCTCGCGGTGGCATCGATAGCCGGAACAATCCTCGAAGACAAAAAAGGAATATCGATATACTCAAGCACGTGGTTCTCTCTGATACTCGTTCTTGTCGGGGTCAATCTGGCGGTCTGCAGCATCAACAGGTTCGGTATTGCTTGGAGAAGAACGTTCCGGCCCAAGGTCGAATCAACACCGGAGTCCGTGGCCGGAATGATGAGATCGGAGAGCGTGACGTGCGGGGGCTCGCTTGAGTCCGTGACCGATCAAGTCATAAGGGCGCTTCGTTCCAGGTCCTATCGCTTGATCAGGCAGTCGAAGGACGCGGCGGTCTCGATCTACGCGGCAAAGGGCCGCGCGAGTATATGGGGGCCTTACCTCACCCACCTGAGCATCCTTGTGATCTTCGCGGGAGCGATATACGGCAGCATGGTTGGCTCGGAAGGAAACGTCATTATTGCAGAGGGCGAGCGCGTGTCCGAATACTCCTCGAATGACAACTCGGAAAGCAGCGTTCCCTTCGGCTTCGAAGTCGCCCTGCACAGCTTCACCATCAAGAACGACGAGAGCCACAACGTAATGGGTTACGAGAGTGATCTGGAGATATTCGACGGCGGCAGATCGGTCGCGCGCAAGGTGATCGATGTCAACCATCCTCTGTCCTATAACGGAGTATCGTTGTATCAGTCCGGTTATGGGCTTGCCGGGCTCGTGGTGAAGGTCGTCGCTCCTGACGGCGAAACCGTCGACCTGCCCTATAACATCGGGGAGGAGCAGGGCGAAGGTGGTCCGGTCTACGCTATCAGCGATGAGCCTTGGAAGCAGTTCAGTCTCGGCGGGAAAGCGTTGATTTTGTTCGTGCACAACCTGGTCCCCGACTATATTGGCGGAGAGATGGTCAATGGCTCGCCGCTTCCTCTGAACCCCGGCGTCAACTTAGTGATCAGCGATCAGTTGTCGAACCTCAAAGCGAAGGGCGCGTGGACGAGGCTGGGGTGGCTGACGACCTACACGCCGCCCGTTACATATAAGGGCTTCACCGTGACACTGGACCGAGTGCGGAACTATACCAGCCTCAGCGTCAGCCGCAATCCCGGACTGCCCGTGGTTTACCTGGGCTTTGCGCTGATGGTGCTGGGTGTGTTCATGTCCTTCTATGTGACGTTCAAGGTCGTCAGGGTGAATATTGCCCAGCCCGGCGACGGAGTGAAAGTGATCATCGGCGGGACCACCAGGTCGACCGCAGCCGTTTTCGACAAGGACTTCAAACGCCTGCGAGATACGCTTGGTTAAGCGCGCGGCGCGGCAGCCATCCGTATCAGAGTGGAGGACTAGCGCTTATGACAGAAGAACTCGGACTCAGCCTGTTTAAGATTGCATTTTGGCTTTACGTCATCGCCACGGGAGGCTACCTTGTCGGCTTTATTCAGAACTCGACGGTTCCGGCTAAACTGGGGCGCTGCTTCCTGCTGCTGGGGCTGGCCGTGCACACTGCATCGCTGGTCGTCATCACGGTGGCCATTGGACGGGCTCCGTTTTTCAATATGTACGAGTATATGCTCTCATTCACCTGGGCGGCAGCCGTCGTCTATGCGGCAGTGGAACTGACAACGAGTACCACCAGTTTCGGCGCGTTCTGTCTTCCGGTAATTTTGGCGCTGGCATACTGCACTGATGTGATTCCACGGGGCGAGATTGACAAGAGCGTTCTGCCGGTCCTCAAGACCTGGTTGATAATTCCCCACGTCGCGACAGCGATTCTCGCTTATGGAGCATTCGGAATTGCGCTTGTCCTCGCCATCTTGTACTTGATACGGGAAGCTGCGGATACCGCGCCGGGCAAGCGCAAGGAAACGTCATTCTGGGCGAGCCGGCTGCCAATCGCTCAGAAGCTCGATCAAATCGTCTATCGCACAGTCGCCTTTGGCTTCTTGATGCAAACCCTGGTCCTGATCACAGGCGCTGTCTGGGCGCAGGTTTCGTGGGGACACTACTGGACGTGGGATCCGGTGGAAGTTTGGGCTCTCATCACTTGGTTGATATACGCAACCTACTTGCACACGCGCATGACCCTGGGATGGCGCGGCCGCAGGTCAGCATGGCTGGCGATCATCGGGTTTGCTGTGGTCGGTTTCACCCTGTGGGGAGTCACCTATCTGCTTAAGGGTCTGCACACCTACGCATAGCAGGACGTTATGGCACATTATTCGATAAGCATTGACTTGGACAATCGAAAATGCGTCGTGATCGGCGGCGGCATGGTTGCCGAGCGCAAAGTCGAGACATTCCTCGAGTTTGGCGCCGCCGTCGCCGTCGTGTCGCCGGAATTGACTCCCCGGCTGCGTGAACTTGTCGATCAGGGCAAGATCGAATACGCAGCCGAGGCCTATCAGCCCGGCCACCTGGAGGGCGCTTTCCTGGCCGTGGCCGCCACCGATGACCGAGACATCAACACAGCCGTGTTTGCCGAGGCCCAGCAGAGTGGTATACTCATCAACGTTGTGGACGTGCCCGAATTGTGCACGTTCTACATGCCCGCGACGGTCCGCCGAGGCGATCTGGTGATCAGCGTCTCCACCTCCGGCAGGAGCCCGGCGATGGCCCGGCGAATCAGAGAAGAGATAGAATCACGCTTCGGAGAGGAATACGGCGAACTGGCCGAGATCCTGGGAGACATGCGCGATGAGATCAAGGCCCGCTATCCCGATATCGCCGATCGCAATCGGGCTTACGTTCGGATACTGGACTCCGATGCTCTGAGCCTGCTTGCGATTGGCAGAAAAGAAGAAGCGGTCAAGAGGGCTCACGAGTGCATCTTGTAGTCATCGGTCTCAATCACAAGACTGCTCCGGTCGAGCTTAGAGAGAAGCTGAGCGTTCCAGAGGCGCGGTTACCCGATGCCCTAAAGAGCTTGGCGTCCCGCGAGCACATCTCTGAGTGTCTGGTCCTGTCCACGTGCAACCGCACGGAAATCCACGCATACACATCCACCAAATCCGACGACTCCATTGTCATCGCCTGGATGAGCGACTTCTTCGAGCTTTCCGAGCAAGAGTTCAGGCCGTATCTTTACTCCCAGTCGGGACACAAGGCCATCGAGCACTTGTTCAGGGTCGCGTCGGGAATCGACTCGATGGTGCTCGGCGAGGCGCAGATCCTGGGTCAGGTGAAGGCCGCCTACCAAGCCGCTCTTGGAGTATCCACCGGCGTTGTCTTGGACGCCCTCTTCCAGCAGGCGATAAACGTCGGCAAGAGGGCGCGCGCGGAGACCGAGATCGGCAGTGGGGCGTTCTCGATCGGGTCGGTGGCGGCGGGGCTGGCAAAGTCGATCTTCGGCGAGCTAAAAGGCCGTGTCGTACTCATCATCGGCGCGGGTAAAATGGGTGAGCTTGCGGCCACCCACCTGCTGGCTTCGGGAGCCGCCGCCGTTTTCGTGACGAACCGAACCCACGAAAAGGCGGTGGACCTCGCCGAGCGCTTTTGCGGGCATGCCGTCAGGTTCGAGGAACTGCACTCAGCCCTGGGCAAGGCCGATATAGTCATCACATCCGCCGGGGCGACGGAGCCGATAATCACACGGCCCATAGCAAACGATGTCATGCGCGCGAGGCGCGGACGCCCACTGTTCTTCATCGACATTGCCGTGCCCAGAAACGTGGACGCCGCCGTGGAGACCGTCGACGGCGTTTTCGTGTATGATATAGATGACCTCCAGTCCGCCATCGACGGCCACGCGGCCGGGCGGGAGAGCGAAGTGGCGAAGGTCGAGGCCATAATAGCCGAGGAGGTCGAACAATTCCTGGCCTGGTTCAGAACACTCGACGCCGTCCCGGTAATCACGGCCCTGCGCGACAACTTCGAGAGCATTCGCCTGCGGGAACTCGACAGACTCAACGCGAGGCTGACTCATCTCTCGCCGGAGGACCTGGAACTGATCAACATGACGACCCGCTCCATCGTCAACAAGATATGCCATACACCGATGATACGCATCAAGGACTACGCATCGGGGGACAACGCATCGGCCAGGCTCGATACTATATGCGACCTCTTCGGCATCTGTCCCGTAGATTCCGACGCGACCCAAAGTACGCCCGACACCCAACAGGATAACAACCATGAATAGTGCCGCCATTTTGCTGGATATTGTTGCAGTGTTATATGCCTGTGCGTCCATACTCTATCTGTGGGGTTTCGTGAGCGAGGCCGCGCGCGCCAGGCGGATGGCCTCGATAACGGCTCTGCTGGGGCTGCTGGTCCACGGGGCTCTCATCGCGGATATATGCCTGGCCAAGCACACGATGGCGCTCACTAATCTGTTCGGGTCGCTTCTTTTCGTGGCGTGGTCGTTGATGGCGATATATCTCATTAACGAGCGCAAGTACAGGATAACCGCGCTGGGCGCGTTCGCGGCGATTCTGTGCCTGAGCACGGTCGGCGTCGTGTCCACGCTGCCAAATGGGGTCAACGAGACTCTGCGACCCGCGCTACGAAGCCATTGGAGCGTGATACACATAACAAGCTGCCTGCTGGGTTACGCCGGCTTTACTCTGGCGTTTGGCGCCGCGATATGCTACGTGATCCAGGAGTATATGCTCAAGGCAAAACGAATAAACGTGATCCAGAGGCATCTGCCCTCGCTGGATGTGGCCGACCATCTTGCCTACACGATGGTGTCTTTCGGCTTTCCTTTGTTTACGTTGGGCATCGTCACGGGCGCGCTGTGGGCCCAGACAGCGTGGAACTCCTACTGGAGTTGGATCCCCAAGGAAACCTGGTCGCTGATCACGTGGCTGGTCTACGCGGCATATCTACACGTTCGGATTGTCAGCCGATGGCGAGGCAAGTGGGCGAATCGATTGCTCATAGCGGGGCTTGTCTGCGTGGTGGTGACGTTTATCGGCGTCAATTTCTTCAGCGGTGGCCTGCACAACTACAAGTGGTAAAGTCAGGAACCCAAACCCACAAACAGACTCCCGCCGCGCTCCAGCAAACGCCGGGCTATCTCGGCTCCGATCTGCTCGGCTGAGTCGTTGCCGCGGCTGATCTCCTCGCGTATGACCGTCGTCCCGTTAGGGTCGCAAAGCGCGCCGACCACGCTCAGGCGGCCATTCTCAACAGTCGCCAATACGCCCAACGGAATACCGCAGCCCCCGCCCAACGCTGCCAGGACCGCGCGCTCGGCCAGGACCGCCCGTCCGGTGTCCTCATCATGAAGGGTGCGCAGGCTGGCCGCGATGTCGCCCGCATCGCTTCGTGTCTGAAGCGCGAGCGCTCCCTGTCCCACCGCCGGTGCCATCACATCGACGCTTATATACTCGGTGATCCTGTCGCGCAATCCGAGCCGATGAAGCCCCGCGGCAGCCACGCAAATGGCGTCTAACCGACCTTCATCGAGCTTGCACAAGCGAGTATCCACATTCCCACGCAGGTCCACTATGTTGAGGTCCGGGCGAACGGCCAGGAGCTGACACTTTCTCCGGGGGCTGGACGTGCCGACCACCGCGCCCTTTCGCAGCTCGGCGATCGTCCCGGCGGTGCGGCCAATCAAAGCGTCCCTGGGGTCTTCTCTCTTGGGAACGCAGGCCAGCATAAGCTCCCGGGGCATCTCACCCGGCAGGTCTTTCATACTGTGCACCGCAAGCTGAACCCCGCCTTCCAGCAGCGCCTGCTCGATCTCCGAGACAAACAGTCCCTTGACACCGATGCTGCCCAAGGGCCGGTCCGGCGCCTGATCCCCGGTCGTCTTGATGATCCGTAGCGTGATCTTCCAGCCCAGCTTCCCGAGCTCTCCGGCTGTCCAATTCGACTGCGCCAGCGCGAGCGCGCTCCCGCGGGTTCCCAATAATGCCTCTCGCTGATTCTTGATCCGCTCGCTCATCGGGCCATCTCCATGAATGCATTTTCCGGCTTGTCTATCGTTTCGCGCGGCATGCTCGCGCTATGGTCTTGCTGGTGTATGGGGAATCTTGTTCCCGATACCTGAGCGAGGCAAACGAGGGCACGACCTGGCAGCCAAGTGATCACTTCTCGGCGATCAGTACATCCACGCCCGCATCCTTGAGGTTCGCGCGGTCGCGCGCGGTGAGCTTGGGATCGGTGACCAGCGTCTGCACCTCATTCCATTGGGCATAGCGGGCGAACGACTTGCCGCCGAACTTATGGCTTTGGGTAACCACTACCACTTTGTCCGCTACACCCATCATCGCGTGTTGGAAGCGCGCAACATGGAGGTCGACCGCATACAGGCCCTCGACGCTGTCTGCTCCATCACAGCCTATGAACAGCACGTCAACGTGAAAGCTCTCGAGCATGCTCTCGGTAAGTGGCCCATAAAGGCCGGGGAAATCCTTGCTGAGATATCCGCCCAGCATCAGCACGTCCATCGATGTCCCGAACAACGCCTGGGCGACGCAAAGCGATGATGTGGCAACGGTGATACCCGCGTCTCGCGGCAGGTTCATCGATACTTCGAGGGCCGTCGTCCCCCTGTCCACCATCACCGTTTGGCCGGGCAGCACCAGCCCCGCCGCCAGTTTGCCTATGGCCTGCTTTTGGGCCGAGATCGAGTAGTGCGGGAAGGCATGCTGGAGAAACCTGGTCCTGCCGGATGAAACCGCTCCGCCGTGCGTCCGTACCAGGAACCCTTCTTCCTCCAGCTCCGTGAGGTCCCGCCGGATGGTCATTTCGGACACGCCCAATCTTCGCGCGAGCTCTCGCACATCCAGCTTTTCCTGTTTGCTCATCAACCGTACTATGTCCGTTTGCCTGCTGTTCACAGCTCCCCCATCGTTTCCGCAGACATTGTTTGAAACGCACATCGAGTATACTGCCGCCTGCCGGCTGCGTCAAGCCGACGGCTGAAAGGTAAGAGATCAGGCTCAATGAGCACGACGTGGTACTCACGAACGGTGAGCTGTTACGCTGAAAGTCGAGGAAAACGCACAACATCGAACATGTGAAGCGGGGGGTGTGAAGCATTGAAAAGGCGCGAGGCTGCATTACATCGACCGAAAAAACGAGAACGGTTTCGCCTTCATCAACCTTTGCTGATGAGGCCTTGTCCAATTCTTCGGGAGCCGGCACAGCAACTATGCCGGCTCCATTGTGTCGTGGATGAGAATTCACTGGCCTGCGAGCAAGAGCTATTTGCCGCTAACCTGCAGCCGGATCACCGTGTCCAGTTTGTCCCACATTTCGTCTTCAGGGAGTGTTAGCACATATCCCGAGACATTCGATGTGAAGCCGAGCGGTTTGCCGCTTATAAGCATGGATGCACCCATGAATACCACCCCGTTCGCGGCCTTGCCGATCGTCAGTGTCCTGCCTGCCTGTGGTTTTAGGACGTGGAGGAATGTGGCTGACCCATCGGCGGAATCTGTCGCCACGCCCCACGCGACTGAGTTGATCGTCGCGCCCTCGGGAGTCGGATATGCTGCGCTCGCATACACGTTCTTGATCGAGGGAGCAATTGCCTTGATATATGCTCCCACCTGGGTCATCGTCTCGTTGACGCCGGTCTCCCATCCATTGCCGCAGTAAGGCCCGCTGGCCCACTGGACTCCGCCGCCGGCGGTGTTGGCCCCGGCGTTCAGTACGGTGTAGCGGAAAATGCTCTCGGCGGAGTAAGGAACAGTCCAGGTCCCGGCCGGTGTCGCCGCCCAGAACGTGGTCCCGACGCAGATGGCGGAAGGCCAGACATATGCGGGCCATGTGTTACCATCAGTCGAACCCCAGGGGCCATTATGCACAACTTCGTGGTCGCCAATGTCGCAGGTATACATGTGGCCGTACCAGTTCTGGATCATGATCAGGTTCGGGTGGTTTCCTTTGATCACTTGCCATAGTCGGTTGTAGTCCACGTGCGAACCGCTGAAAGCGGACGGATCGTCCCCGTCGAGGTAAATGCCGATTAGGTCATCGCCGTAGCGGTCGACGAGTTCACCGTAGAGGCCGCAGGTGAAGTCATTCCACTTCTGGTAGTTGAAAGGAGTAAAGCCGGTTACGGCTTGATCGTTGGCGCTAAGGTCCCAGCCGTCGCACGGGTGGGTGTAGAAGAGTACCTTGATGCCCTTGGCTCTGACTGCCTTGATCATGTCTCCGAGCACGTCTCTCTGGCAGTGATGGTTCGGCAGGCCCCAATCGAGCATGGTCTGGCTTGGGAAGAGCGGGTTGATGTTCGCGTGCCACGCTGTGAAGATCACATATTCGACCTGCCAGGACGCGAGTTCATTCGCGAACCTGTTGGCATCGAACGTGTTGGCGATCTCCGCGAAGCTGGAAGGCTGCGAGCCGTCGGGTTTGATGGTAACCCCGTACGTGTCACCATGCCACACGTAGTGAACGAAGAACCCATAGTGCATCTTCTTAAGCTCCGTATTGCCATCGATAATATCCGGCGTAATGCTCATGGATTGTAAATAGACCTTTCTATCGGATGCCAGATAGCCCGTGACCGTGGCAGTCTTCGCGGTGTCCAGGTTCGAGGGCGCGGCCAGGCCGTTAAGCATGACCGTCACATCGCCGTACCCATCGTTGATGACAAAGTATGCCGGCAGGTTCGAAATGTCCTTTACTTTGCCCCACGTGCGTATCTCCCTGCCGGGAGCGGCCTGGTCTGTCAGGACCGACTTCGATCCCATGCCCACGGGCTTGCCGAAGGCCGCCGTGATGGTGTGGTTCGCGGTCACGTTAGTGAACTTATAACTCGTAGTTGGGGGGACCGACATGCCATCTATCTTCAGGCTCACAACCACCTTGCCGGAATCCGGGGTGATGTCGTAGCTCTGGTCCTGGCCCTGATAGAGAGTCGTTGTCCCCGCCGGACTGATTGTTCCCCCTGTCCCGACTACCGATGCGGTTATGGTATAAGGCTGGGCCGCAGCCAGATTGAAGTCAACGCCTGTGACATCGCTGGTCCCGACCGGCACGCTGATCTCGCTCGATCCCAGATACTGTGGGGCCTTGGAGGCCTTCAGGAAGTACGTTCTGCTCGCGTCGGCCGGGATGATGTAGGTCCCGTCACCCAACGAAACAATGCTGTAATAGGGCCCTCCCGATGTGGTCGAGTAGTAGATGGTCGCCCCGCTCAGCGCCGTGCCGCCGCTGCGCACGGTGCCCCTGATCACGAGTGTGCTCATCACGGAGATATTCGTTACATTCACTGTGTAGTCGCCGCCGGAGGGTGATACGTTCTTGAATACAAGCGTGGTTGCTGCCGGAGCGGTGAAAGCGAAGTTCACCTGCTGGAACGCCGATGTGCTGACTACGCTGGTAAGGCCGGTCAGATCGGTGCTCCCGCCATCGCCTGAGATATATCCCCTGATCGAACCAGCCGCATAACCGCTTCTTCCCGCAACGCTGTATGTAGCAATATAAGACTTGCCGGCTGCGGTGGCGATAGTCTGTTTGATATACGTGCCGGAGTTTTGCATGAAGCACCAGAAGCCGGAAGGTTTCGCATCCGGGCCGAAGACGTTGGTCACCGAGTTCCCGTTAACACCCGCCCCGATGCTGTTGACCGCCCACGCGGTTGGAGCAGTGGGATTGGGGCTGGCTGAATAGCCCGGGGCCGTCGTGTATTGCGCGCCATTGGCTGAAAAGTCGCCGTTGGCGACAATAGTCCTGGCAAGATTGAAGTTTACGCCGGTGACCGGGCTGGTTACCACCGTCACCGTACTCAATGCCGAATCAGTGTGGCCGAGTGCACTCGCCTTCACGTAGTAGATCTGGTTCAAGTAAGCCGGAAAGCTGTAGGTTCCGTTGGAAGCGCTCGTGACCGTGCTGAAAGGCCCGGACTGCGAAAGCGAATAGCTAACGGTTGCACCCGAGACGCCACCAAGATCATCTGAAACCGCTCCACTAACATTGACGGTGGGAGCAGGCGACAGATTGAAATCAATGCCGGTCGCGTCTGAATTGCCAACTGAGACTGATCTTTCGGATGAATCCGCATACTGGGGTGATTTGCCGGCTTTGATATAATATGGCCCCGAGTTTGCGGGCTCTGAGATCGAGTAAGTGCCGTCGCTTGCGGTCACGACTGTGCTGTAAGGTCCGCCCGAGGTTGTAGAGTAATAGACGGTAGCACCCGCAAGGGCGCTGCCGCCTGCTGTCACCGTGCCTCTGATATTGTGATATGAACCGATCTTGGTGGCTGTCAGGGAGAAGTTGCTAATGTTGGCGCCCTGAGCCCCTGGGCTGTCCGTGACCCAGCCGACATAGGCCAGGCCCGTGCTGTTTGTCCAGCCGGGGGCGGTGGTATCGAGGGTCAGGGTGATTGTCAGCGGCTGCCCAGGACGAGCTAACTGGTTCAGGTCCATGACCTTCTCAGGATCATTATAGAGCGAGTGACCGTTGCCCCCGACCCAGTTGCCCGGTGTCTGAGCGAAGCCGAGCGTGAACCAGTCGACCCCGGAGAGCGACTGGATGGTCGCCGTCAGCGTGTAGACCTCACCGGCCTTAGGCGTAAATGCAAGCCAGTCGCTGCTTGAGGCATGCACGTAGGTGTTGGGGGCCGTGCCCTGATTTGTCTGGCCCCACCAGGCGGTCTCGGTGTATTCGCAGTGCCAGACCTGCCCCGCATAGCTTGTCGCATCGAAGTCCTGGCTTGCCACACTTGGAGCCGTTCCATCCAGGGACGACGTGTACGGCCCGCCCCTGTTCGTCCCTGGGGTGTTAAAGGAGTCCTGGTAGATTGTACGCGTATCAGCGTGCAACGCTCCTGCCAATTCGAAGAGAACCAGCGCCACAAAGACAGCAGCCAGTATTCTCACTAGTTCTTCCTACTCTTTCGCCAAACCAATATGTACAGGGTCTCCAGCGAACGTCTAGCTATCGTGTAATGACAAGTATTCAACCGCAGGCTTCGAGCATCCGGTCTGCTTGTCGCTCATTGCTCCAGCGTCTTCATGCTGGTCGCGAACCTGGTCCCCAGAGTTACCTGGCTGTCGGCGTTGTAGTGAATGCCCTCCACAGTCGCCAGGGTCATAGCATCAACAACTCCCGTGTATGGTATGCATGTCGACGGGTAAGCCGTGACAAACAGAACCGGTGCCACTCTCACTCTAATGATTTCTCCAGTCTTTCCCATCTCCTATTTTAGTATCACCCCGAAATCAGCCTTTGTCAATGACCACAGTGACCGACCATATACACTTTCTGACCGGTTTTTCGCCAAAGCCCGGGACCCAATCCTGTATCCATTGAAACCAGGGCGTGGCGCTGCCCTCATGAGAAAGCGGCCTGATAATAAAGAGGGCGAAGCTCGAAGCTTCGCCCTCAACCAAATCTCTATTCGATAGGCGCTTACGATGGCGCGCGGAGGGATTCGGGAGCCTCCTCGCCCTTAAGCCAGTCTTCTACTTGTTTCGCCAGACCCAGCGGCGTCGGATCGACCTCGGCCGCCAGCGCCACATAGTAGCTGACGTAATCCGCCAGGTAGATACCATAGAAGAGCTTCTCCACGGTAGTCGCGCCCTTGATATCGGCATCCAGTATTTGGAAGCCTTCCAGCACGCCCTTCGCGGCCTGCGCGAGCGCGGGGATCTCGGTGCGGTCCTGTGAGTCCTTGAGAAACACAGTCGCGATCGCGCTGGCTTCCCTGCCCGCCATTTCCCAGGCACATATCTGCCCCAAGGCAAAATCCGGCATGCTGCACGTAAATGCGGGCGTCTTGCCGTTCATGGCGATCTGGTCTTTCCAGCGACCGGCCAACACCGACCTGTAGTCGTTGGCGCCGCATATCACGACATATCTACCGACCAGCGCCAGAGCGATCTGCTTTGCGGTATTTCTCGCGGTGGGGTTCTCGAACCTGAGGGTTTCCCTGGCATTCTTCATCAGCCGGATGCCGTAAGAAAGCTTCTCAATGAGACCCTCGCCCAGGCCCATCTGCTCAAACAGAGCCACCACGGGCACGAACAGATAGCCGATCGCGGTCCTGCTCGGCTGTCCGGGCGGGATCCTGACGATCTTCACTTGGTCTTTTGCCGCTATCTCGCGCAGTTTGCCCCCACTTGTCACGCATACCAGTCTGGCTCCATGCCCTTTGGCCTCCTTGTAGACCCGAAGAGCCGACGGGCTATTGCCGGAATAGTCTATTACTATGACCAGAGCGCTTTCCGTCACGAACTTGGGCACCGGGCCGCCGTGATCAGCCACCACGGGCACGCTGACATAATCGCCCACGGCCGCGGCAGCTATGTCCGCTGCCGTGCCGGAGTCGCCCACTCCGGAGATGAAAACAACGTCCGGCGGCTCCGCTGGCTCTTCCGCGACGAAACTGCGCCCGATTCCCAACGCGGTTTCACACTGCTCGGGAAGGTCATTTATCAGCCGAAGCATATTCTTTGTGTCCAGTGACTGCACTCTTGCGAGATCGTCAAGGACCGGGATTGGCTGCTCGGTATTCATGGCACACCCCTGATAGTATTATTACGGATAACACACAAAGCCCCCGCTCGCCATCGGGAGCTTTGACAGACCTTACTCCGCCGTAAACGGCAGCAAGGCTATTTCCCTAGCTCTCTTTATAGCGTGAGTCAGTATACGCTGATGAGAGGCGCACGTGCCTGTCGCCCGGCGCGGCAGTATCTTGCCACGCTCGGATACGAACCTGCGCAGGCGGTTGACACTCTTGTAATCGATAAAGTCAACCTTGTCCACACAGAACCCGCACACCTTTCGGCGCATCTTCCTAAACTTAGAGGGCTGGCTGCTTCTTCTTGCAGGCGCCGGCATCTGCCACCTCCATATTCCTCAAACAAGTACCACAATTCCTTCTTATCCTGTCAGGATTATTGGAATCTGGCGCATTTCATTCTTCAGCGAACGGATCATAGTCCATGTCGGACTCAGGACCACCTGTCGGCGCTTCCGGCGGCACATATTCACCTTCAGCCGGCTGCGCGGCAGCAGCGGGACCCTGACCTTCTCTGGGCCTGTCGAACCCGCCCTGCACACTATCCGCCACCACTTCCATCTTGAACCGCTTCTGACCGTCCTGCTGGACCCAAGAACGTGTCTGGAGTCTGCCATGAACGGCTACCACCCTGCCCTTGCCAAGGTAGTTGGCCGCGAACTCGGCCGAGTGCCTCCAAGCGACTACATCAATGAAATCAGCCTGCTTCTCGCCGGTCTCGGACTTGGCCCAGCGATCCACGGCTATCCGGAACGAGCATACAGCCACCCCGCTGGGAGTGTATTTCAACTCGGGGTCGGCTACCATACGGCCCATTAATACCACAACGTTCAGCATATCACATGCCTCCAATGGTTATGATAGTGGCTAACTAGACTTCCGTTGCCACCTCTTGCGGCTATTCGCCGGCGGATTCCTCGGCCGGAGGTTCTTCGGCCGGTTCTTTTTCAGCTACTGGCTCCTCTTCGACCGTCGAGGCCTGTTCAGCCGGGGCTTCTTCGGCCACCGGCTTCTCACGAGGTGCCCGGGCCTTCCTCGACCGGACCTTTCCCACCACGGGTTCTTCTTCGGGTGCCGGGGCCTCCTCGACCGGGGCTTCTTCGGCCACCGGCTCCTCTTCGATTGCCGGAGCCTCTTCGACCGGGGCTTCTTCGGCCACCGGCTCCTCTTCGATTGCCGGAGCTTCCTCGATCACCGGCTTCCCCTCGACCCGTGCTTCCTGGGCGGGCGCTTCCTGAGCCGGAGCCTCCTCAACCGGGGTCTCCGGAGCCGCCTCCTCGGCTGGAGCTTCGACAGCCTCCGGAGCCTCGGCAGCTTCGACAACTTCGACCGCCTCGGGAACCTCGGGAGCCTCGACAGCCTCGACAGCCGCCGGAGTTTCAACAGCTTCGACCCGCTCAGCCGGAACCTGCTCCGCACTCGGCGCGGGCTTCTCAATGCGGGTCGTATCCACTCGCTCGGGCTCTATGCGCAGGATGATATGCCGGATGACTTCGTCGGAGATCCTGAACACGCGGTCCAGTTCCTTCTCGACTGTCGGCTCACCGGAAAAGTACATGAGTATGTACAACCCTTCGCGACGGCCCTTGATTTCATAAGCGAGGCGACGCCTGTCCCATCTGCCGGCGGCCTGGACTTCACCGCCCTGTTCTGCAATCAGCGTGGAATACTTGCTGATAATGGCGTCAGTTTGCTCGTCGTTAAGCGTGGAATCGACGATGTACAGCGTTTCGTAATTGCGTATCGTGGTTTTTCACCTCCCCTCGGGCTATAATCGGTTCCGATCATGGTCGGAACGGAGAGCAATCCCGGCGCTTACGCGAGCAGCCGGATCCCTCGGTCTTTAGTTGGCCCGTGCGAAAATCCCCGCACAGACCAGTTATTATAGCATTGTTTCGGTGGCTTGGCAAGAGGTTTTTACGATGCTCACGGTCCCAGCAGGTTCTTGATATCAGACGACTGGCTCACCAGCAGCGTCGGACTTGCCTGCCCGCCGGAAACGACACCGACCACGTAGATCATCGTCCAGGCCGGGTTGATCGTCACCCCATCGCCCAAGACGCACTTGACGTCGATTCCCGATGGGTCCTTGAGAATGAACCACTTTGCCGGGCTGGATGAATCGATAGCCCCCAGCGTGCCCCACATCTTGACGATCTTGCCCAGCGAGTCCGGCGTCTTGAACAGCCATCTTGGGGACGTGCCGAGCGGCCTGGGGAGCGTATTGCCGGATGAGACCACGCCCACATCGAAAGCCTCAACCGCCTTTTCCGTGCCGGATGCATTGACCGTGCCGATCAGGCCGATCTTGTCGCCGATGCTCAGAGTCTTGCTCGTCCTTGCCCGAATACCCGAACCCCGGTCGGTGCTTTCGACATAATAACCATCCCCCGTGAGCGCGGGCACGGCCACAACGATGGCGTTGCCCACCCTGACCGATGCGCCGTCATCCAGGGTCTTCGCCTTGCCCGGAGCGTAGGACGGCGCGCCGCTGTTGATTGTGACCGGCACGGACGCGCTCGCGATGTTTCCGGGGTAATCTTCGACGGTTGCCGTAAGCGTGCGGCTGCCATCGACCAGATAGCTTGTGTCGACCTGGCACGTCCAGTTGCCGCCGCTGACATCCCCGAAGCCGACAACGGTGTCGTCCAATTTCAAAGTCACCGCCGCCACAGCCACATCATCCCCGCAGGTCCCCGATGCGGTCACTGTCCCGCTCAATGTGGCCCCGGACGCGGGCGAAGTGATAGTCACCGTGGGCAGCGGGGTCGATGACGCGATGTAGATCGGGACTTCCACGCTCCCCTCATTGCCCGCCAGGTCCTCGGCGACAGCCTTCAGAGTCCAGTTGCCCGCGCAGTAATCGGCGATTTTGATATCGGCGCTCCAGCCATCCAGCCCCGAAGTGTCCTCGCCGACAAGATGATCGTTCAAATAGAACCGCACCCGCCACGCGCCGAGGTCATCGTTGACAGTGGCCTTGAGCGTCGTATCCGTGCTCACAACTCCCCCATATACGGGATTGTCTATGAACACCTCCGGCGCGGTGGTATCCGCCGGCAGGTCCGCGCTGATGCAATACTTGCCCAGAGCCGTGATCGGGCTTTCGATTGTCTGAGTGCCGGGATCGACCGTCCCGCCGACTTTCAGCCAGGCGGATGAGGCGTCGTCGTAGCGGTAGATGGCGAGGTAATCGGTACCGCCGAGTGGGCCGAGGTCCGCGTCCTCGTAACTCAATTGAACCGACGCCCCGGGCGGTACGGTGCCGTCGTCTGACGTTACCCCGCATGGATTACCCAGATAGCCGCGCTCCGGCGCGGGCGGAATGTCACTGCTGATGAGATAACTGACGTGTAAAGACGACGTGCCGGACATGGACTTGCCGCCGGGAGGAGGGGAGTACTGGGGCGCCCATACCTGGGAGTCTATCCAAATAGGCTGGGAGCGAATGTAGAGCGTGCACCCCAGACTGCAAGACACGTCCGCCTGCACCCTGATGTACTTCTCGTGTCCGTCGCACGTGTAGTCCGGGCCATTAAACCATTCGTTGCCGTTCGTAAAATGGATTGTCGCGGTCTTGCCGTTGAGGTCGTTTATCTGCGCATGTATCGTCGGGTACCCGCCGGAAGCGCCGACGGTGACGTGCATCGTTGGGAAGCTGCCCACCCAGTAAAACCCGGATGACAGCCAATAGGAATAGAAATCGCCGTTCACGATCTCCGGACGGATGTCCGTCCACCCCGTGCCGGGGTTCCCCGGCACGCCGATCCAACTGACTCCGAGATACCGTGACGACAGTGTGTCGGGATGATAGTCGTCCTCCGCGTACCCCCACACGGGCTGGTTGTACCTGTTGAGGACTTGGTCCCACGTCGATTCCGCGTTCGGGCATGCGTGGTTGTAGATAGCGATGCCACTCGGTTTGACGATTCGGCATATCCGGACAAGCTCGTCCACGGTCTCATTGTACGGGCTCGCGTCCGGATGGGCGATGAATGCAAGCCCACCGTGAGTCTGCACCCGCCTGATCCGCTCACTCATGTTCTTCACAACATCTCGCGGCTCCATGCCGCTCCCGGAATCATAGTCGATCATATCCATGGTTGTGCCGTTAGCCATGTCAATCGATATCAGATGGCCGTCACGTAGACTCTTCAGATGGCCGTTGATAACGGCAATTGACCCGTGGGTTATCTCCGTGCTCGTCGGAACCCAGCCGGACCACGGCGGAGAGAATAGGCTGCTGGCCGAGATTGTATTGTGGTTTGTCTCGGCTAGGAAGTCGTATCCAAGGTTTGTGTATCTGAACGCAAAGACTTCGTCCGATAACGTCTCCCCCGGAAC
>Ga0209777_10004192_pt1 | contig 17189 bp, 19 predicted proteins | sample FrelakmetHBP12HB_FD_187147 | JGI IMG/M metagenome (GOLD analysis project Ga0209777, IMG submission 187147) | Freshwater lake sediment microbial communities from the University of Notre Dame, USA, for methane emissions studies -HBP12 HB (SPAdes)... | ecosystem: Environmental > Aquatic >...
GGGAGCTTTATGAGGACGGAAAGAAATGCATATGGACAGAGTTCACCCCTGAGTTCATCAAGACAGTTCCCAATGCAGTGCAGATTGCCACTCAGGCAAAGGACCGGGAAAACTATATTGTGCAGCCCCCCACCGGTGAAAAATTGAACGAGCAATCGGCTGCAACCCTTGAAAAGCTGCGGGATTCCTGGGCAGGCAAAGACCCTGATGTGCAGATTGTCATCTCTGACGGGTTAAACGCCAATGCAATCATGAGCGAAGGCCAGGTCGTGGCATATGTTACTGCGCTGAGAAAGAACCTGCAGGAAGCCGGCCTGACTGTTGATGATAAAAATATTGTGGTGACCAGCGGCCGCGTGAGGGCTGGTTATCAGGTTGGCAACATTCTGTTCGGCAAATCTGACCCCACCAAAAAACGAATTGTGCTGCACATCATTGGCGAGCGACCGGGGACCGGACAGAATGCGTTTTCAGTGTATATAGCAGCACCCAAGGCACAGGTCTGGGCAGAGAAAAAGTGTGACCACGATATTGTGAAGGTGGTGTGCGGAATCTCCAATAAAGGCTTAAAACCTGAAGATGCAGCAAAACAGACGGTTAAAATACTCAAAGAAATGATTCAGGCCGGCTAATAGCCGGGGGCAGATAATTCCCGGCGGTGCATATCTTTTCTTTCATTTGATTATACAGCCGCCAAAATCAAGGCCATTACGGATCAATACGGCCCGGAAAGCCTGGTCTTGGGCGAACGGCTCAATCTGGGAGCCCAAGTAGGAGAATAAAATAATGGCAGATAAAATTTATCGGGTGAATATGACGACGCTCACAACCTCGTCTGAAGATGTACCTGAGAAATGGAAAGGCCTCGGCGGCAGAGGTCTGACGTCAACCATCGTGGCACAGGAAGTAAAGCCCACCTGTGATCCCTTGAGCAAGGATAACAAACTCATCTTTGCACCGGGACTGCTCGCTGCAACGCCTTGCGCCAACTCAGGACGGCTTTCGGCTGGGGCAAAGAGCCCGCTCACAGGCACGATCAAAGAGAGCAACGCCGGCGGCACTGCGGCTCAGTGTCTCGCCCGGCTGGGTATTAAAGCACTCATCATTGAAGGCCTGCCTGAGAAAGACACGTTTTATTCACTCCATGTTGACAAGAACGGCGTCACCATTCGAGAAGAAAAAGAATTAGTGGGTAAATGGAATTACGAAGTAATGAAAAACCTGACCAAAAAACACGGGGATAAAATAGGAATACTGTCCATCGGCCCGGCAGGCGAAATGTGCATGGCAGCCGCCAATATCTCTGTGAAGGACCCTGATGGCAATATTCGCAGCCATGGCCGCGGCGGCCTGGGCGCAGTCATGGGTTCCAAGAAGATAAAGTACATTGCCATTGATGATGCCGGAGGCCCCGGCATCCAAATTGTGGATAAAGAAAAATTCAAAAAGGCATCTGTTCCCTTTGCAAAGGCTCTCGTGAAGCATCCCGTGAGCGGTGAGTCGCTGAAGCTGTATGGCACTAATGTGCTGGTGAATATTCTGAATGAATCGGGAGGCCTGCCGACCAGAAATTTTCGGGATGGTCAATTTGCCGGGGCTAATAAAATAAGCGGAGAAACCCTGCGTGACACTATTATCAGCCGCAAAGGCAAACCCCACCACGGCTGCCATGCGGGATGTATTATTCAATGCTCCCAGGTCTACAACGACAAAGACGGTAATTATGTCACCTCCGGGATTGAGTATGAGACGATCTGGGGTTTCGGGGCCAACTGCTGTATTGATGATCTGGATATCATCGCCGAAGCAGACCATATTATGGACGATATCGGTATTGACTCGATTGAAACAGTGGTTGCGATGGGCGTTGTCATGGAAGCAGGTATCATTCCATTTGGTGACGGACCTGGTGCATTGCGGCTGCTGAAAGAAATCGGAGCCGGCACACCTCTGGGCCGCACTATCGGCGCCGGTGCCGGAGCAGTCGGCAGGACCCATGGTATTACCAGAGTACCGGTTGTTAAAAATCAGGCACTCTCCGCCTACGACCCTCGCGCCGTTAAAGGCATGGGCATCACCTATGCAACGTCAACCATGGGCAGTGACCATACGGCAGGATACTGTATTCCGGTAAATATTTTGAAAGTTGGCGGATACGTTGATCCCTTGAAAAAGGAAGGCCAGGTGGAGCTGTCAAGAAGGCTGCAGATCGGCACTACATACCTGGACATTACCGGTCTTTGTGTATTTGTTGGATTCGCAGCATTAGATGATCCTGCAGTGGCATCACTTTTAGCTGACATGCTTAATGCAAAGGATGGGCTGAACAAAACTGCCGAAGAGTGGCGCGCACTGGGACGGACGGTTCTTCTCATTGAGCATGAATTCAACCTGGCAGCCGGATTCACCAATAAAGACGACCGCCTTCCGGAATTTTTCAAAGAACCGGTACCGCCGCACAATGCGGTCTGGGATTTTACCGAAGAAGAGATAGACTCATTCTGGAATTTTTAAGCTCTGCAGTATTGTTTATTATCAGTAAGATGAGGATAGGTAATAATAAATTATATACAGGGCAGCATCAGGGCGGCATGTGGAAAGACCGGTCCCTGTAATTGCGTAGTCCTGCAACTGTTAACTTCGCGTGACATCAAGAAGCACAAAATTATTAATATGAGAGACGGATATGAGCAAAGACATCTACAGTTTGTGTTTCATGTGCTCCGTAAGATGCCCCATCAAGGTGAGCATTAAAGACGGGCGGGCGGTGTTGATAGAGGGCAATTCCCACGTAGCGGGAATGGATACTTCCCTGTGCCCCAAAGGGGCAGCCGGAATTGCCCTGCTGAATGATAGCCAGCGGGTTCAATATCCCCAGATTCGGGAAGGCAAAAGGGGCGAAGGCAAATGGCGCAGGGTCTCCTGGGATGAGGCCCTGGATTATACAGCCGCCAAAATCAAGGCCATTACGGATCAATACGGCCCGGAAAGCCTGGTCCTGGGCGAACGGTTCAACCTGGGAACCCATGTGAGTAAGACCTTTATGAATGCCCTGGGCTCGCCCAATTATTTTTCCCATAATGCCCTGTGCAAAGGTTCGTCCAATACGGCCTTCCGTTCCCTGTTCGGATGTACGGACGATCAGATGGGCGCGGACATGAAGGGAGCCAAACACATTGTCCTTTATGGCCGCAATTTTTTGGAAGCCATTGAAGTCAGGCCCGTTAAGACTCTCATGAATGCCATCAAGAACGGGACAAAGCTTACCTACATAGACCCCCGCATCACGGTTACCGCCACCAAGGCCCACCGGTACTGGATGATACGGCCCGGAACCGATCTGGCCCTGAATTATGCCTTGATGCACGTCCTGCTCCGGGAAAAGCTGTATGATGCGGAATTTGTGGAACGATGGGTGCTGGGGCTTTCGGAACTGGAAGCCTTTGTGGAACCCTACACCCCCCAATGGGCGGAAAAGGAGACCGGCATTCCGGCCGCAGAGATTGTAGAATTGGCACGCGAATCTGCCGCTCTCAAACCCACCCTGTTTTTTCACGGATACCGCGCGGCCCATCATACCAATGAGATTTATTTCCGTCGCTCCATGCTTATGCTCAACGTCCTCATGGGAAATATCGAAGGACCAGGCGGGTATTATTTCGTAAAAGGTCCCGGCGATGTCGGCGGAAAAACACCCCGCTATTTGACGAATCAGAAATTTCCTGAGAAATCAACGCCGGTGCGCTTTGACAAGGTGGGAACCCCGGATTCTCCCCTGCCGGACCCCAATCACGGAGAGCCCCAAATTCTGCCCCAGGCCATCCTGAACGCGGATCCTTATCCCATCAAGGCATTCATCGCCAACCGCTTTGATGTCATCGGTTCCATTCCCGACAGCAATCAAACGAAAAGGGCCCTGGACAAACTCGATTTGATTGTGGTCATTGACATCAATTACAGCAATACGGCTTGGTATGCGGATGTGATCCTGCCGGAATCCATCTATCTGGAACGCACGGACTGTATTATGCCGGTCAATGGCCTCAAGCCCCAGATCTTTTTGAGAAAACAGGCTGTACCCCCCCGGTATGACACCCGCGAGGCCGGCATGATTTTCAAAGGACTGGCGGATCGTCTGGGAATCGGGCACTATTTCCCCTATCAAAACATGGAAGACCTGGTTTCCTGGCAATTGGAGGGAACCGGATTTTCCCCGGCAGATTTTGCGGCCAAAGGATTTGTGGAATACGTCAAGGATCAGATTTCCTGGGATCGCAAAGACGGACTGAAGATTAAAACCCCATCGGGCAAGATCGAATTCACCTCTTCTTTGCTGGAAAATGCGGGCATTCCCTCTTTTCCGGCCTATGAATCCATGCCGTCTCCGCCGGAAGGCCGGTTCCGCCTGCTCACGGGCCGGCTGGCTCTGCATACCCATGTTTCCACCCAAAACAATCTGTATTTGAACGAATTGTTTCCGGAAAATGTCCTGTGGATTCATACACAGAAAGCGGAAGCCCTGGGAATCAAAGACGGAGAAAAGGTCAGAGTCTCCTCTTCGTTCGGCTCCGGCGAGATAAATGCCTTTGTTACCGATCTCATCCACCCGGAGTCCGTATTTATGGTTCACGGTTTCGGACAAAAAAACAAAAAAGCAGCCCGTGCCTTTGGAAAAGGGCTGTCCGATGCCGAACTTCAGGAAAACATCAGCGATAGGGTGGGCGGCAGCCCGGCGTACCATCACACCTTTGTAACAGTAGAAAAATAGAACAGGAAGGCCTATCATGAGTAAATATTATCTGCTTCATGACAACAGCCAGTGTATCGAATGCCATGCGTGCGAGGTTCAGTGCAAAGTCAACAAATCTCTTCCCGTGGGACCCAAACCCTGCCAGGTCTTCACCATTGGCCCCCAACTTGAAGAGAAGCTGCCTCGCGCCACCTATGTTTTTGTCTCCTGCTACCATTGCAAAAAACCCTTATGCGCGTTCGCTTGCCCAATGGGGGCCATTCAGATCCGGCCGGACGGCATTGTTTTTATCAACAAAGCAGACTGTGCAGGCTGCAAGGCATGTATTGAGGCCTGCCCCTGGGGTGCGATCCAATGGGACCCGGAAGCGGATCAGGCGGTCAAGTGCGACTACTGCATGGATCGAATCGATCAGGACCTGAAACCGGCTTGTGTCAACATCTGTGCGACCCAGTGCCTTGATTTTACCGCCCCGGATCAGGTTCCCAAGATCAAACGGTATGTCCGTGTCGGGGGGGAATTGAAAATTAAGTAAGTGATGTCATCACTTCGTGATTACTCTTAAAGCGAATAAAAAATTGCGCCTCTCCATTTTTTATAGATATATCAGACCTTCTTGAACAGTTTATGCTATTTTGCAAAAAACAGCAGGAAGGTCTTTTTTATGATCAAAGCAGCCAAAAAAGAATTTGTCGTCAGATGAAGTCAAGGCCGCCTGCGTTGAGGCGGCCACAACCCGTCAAGGAGGTAATGACCAATGACTGCATCATTAGTGCTCTTGTTCAAGTTTATATACGACATTGTCAAGCGTTTGACCCATGACGGATATTTCAGGGCCCTTGGCAGCGTGCTCCTGATGCTGCTCTTGGCCGCCACACTGGAATTATGGCTGGTCGAGGGCCGGACGTTTCTCCATGCCTTTACCTATGCGGCGCTTACAATGGCGATGAATTCTCCCTACGGTACCGGCTGGGGACCTGAAACGGTCGGCGGTATCCTCTTCAACATCATCTACCACTTCCTGGGCGTTGGTCTCTTCCTGCTTTTTGTTCTTGAAGCGGGTAAGACCATGGTCCAGTCCTACGAGGATTTTTTCAAGAAGATGGCTGAGCGCAAAGCAAAGAAGCAAGCAAAGCGAAATCGATCCATAGAAGTGCTTCTTCTGGTGCTGGTGATGACGTTGACTATCGGATGGAGCGCACAGGCTGCCCAAGAGGAGGCGGCGCCGATCATCAGCATGGGCGGCGAAACCACTCCTACCACCACTGCGCCCGCGCCGCCGCCCGGCTGGCTGGAGCGCGACACGCTCACCGGCGATTGGGGCGGCAATCGAACCTGGTTGAAAGAACATGGCATCACGCTCAAGCCCCGGCTCACGCAGTTCAATCAGGGGTTGACGTCCGGTGATGATGCTCACAACTTTGAATACGGCGGCAAGGCTGACCTCCTGCTTAATGCCGATCTCAGCAAGCTCGGTTTTTGGAACGGTTTCTCATTGACCATCCATGCAGAATACAACTATGGCCACAGCGTCAACGGACGCGGCGGCACGATAGCGCTGGTCAATACGGCCCTGTATTTCCCGGGGATAAAAGGTGCCGATCGCTCTGACCTGTCGAGCGTCTATCTGGGGCAGACGTTCGGCGACTCCGTTTCCCTGCTGTTCGGCAAGATCAACATCATCGATATCGCTGGTGCCAGACCATTCGCAGGCGGTGCCGGCATCGACTCGTTCTGGAACATCGTTTTCGCTGCTCCGCCCAGCGGCACTGTCCCGCCTTACCTCTTTGGTGCTCTTCTCAGCTGGCGGACCGAGCCCGCCACCTTCGGCTTGTGGGTCTATGATCCGGATGACATGACGAACAAGTCACCCTTAGATAAACCTTTCGCCAACGGTGTCACGTTCCGCGGGACCGTTGAATTCCCCGTCACCATCGCCGGCCGCAGCGGCCATCAGGGGCTTGTCGCCCTGTACAGTACCAAAGACGGCACCGAAAAGGATGACCCCAGGGACACTCTTATTCCCCTATGGCCAAAAAACGCTGGCACCGAGAACGAACGTTACTACTTCGCCTATACGTTTGACAACTATCTCTATCAGTCAAAGGAGAACCCCGGGGAAGGCTTTGGGCTGTTTGGACAGTTCGGCATCTCGGACGGCAATCCTAACAGGCTGTATTGGTCAGGCCACGTGGGGGTGGGCGGCGCCGGCTTGATTCCATGCCGGAGCCGGGACAATTGGGGAGTTGGCTACTATTACGCTGCCCCGAGCCCTGATCTAAAGGATACGCTTGCACCCATCCAGAGAATACGGGATGAACACGGCTGGGAGATATTTTACAACTTCGCTGTGACACCGTGGCTCAGCCTGGGGGCAGACCTGCAGATAATTAAACCCAGTCTGGCAAATAACACGGCCGTCTTTTCCGGTCTTCGCACAGTCATCAGGTTCTGAAACCCAACACTATCCGGCATAATGGTTCACTCAAATTACCAGTAAAACAAGAGGGCTGAACTTACTGCCACAGATGAAGAACCTACTCACCCTGACAGCAGTTATTGAAGCTGGGACCGGCCTTGTGCTGGTGGCGTTTCCGTCGCTACTGGCCACTCTCCTTTTCGGTTCATCGCTCGATGCGCCTGTTGCGTTGACTGTCGCACGCGTGGCCGGAGTAGCGCTGCTCGCACTGGGAGTTGCCTGCTGGCTCGCGCGCCACGACGGGCAGAGCCGCGCCGCGAAAGGGTTGGTCGGCGCGATGGTGCTTCACAACGCGGCCATCGCTGCGCTCCTCGTGTATGCGGGCATAGGCCTGGGACAATCCAGCATCGGCCTTTGGCCAGCCGTCCTGCTTCACGCGGTCATGACAGTCTGGTGCGTCATGCGTCTGCTTAATACCGGTTCCAGCGGCGGTTAAGCTGCCCAAAGGCGTGCTGCTTGAGGCAGAATTAATTATTTAACAATAACGTAAAAGCTGAAGGAAGAAGTTGTGAAAAATTTATTCAAACTATTACCTGTTTCTGTAATCAGCCTGTGCCTGGCGGTCGTGCTGTTTGCGGCTCCTGTCCGGGCGGGAGATGAAGAAACAGAGCTATCTAAAAAAACGCAGAACCCGATTGCTGACCTCATCAGCGTGCCGATCCAGAATAACACCAACTATGGCTATGGACCCCATAATAATACTCAGAATATCTGTAACATTCAGCCGGTGATACCCATAAAATTAAACGACTGCTATAACCTGATCACGCGCACCATCGTGCCGTTTATCCACCAGCCCTGGCCGGATACACGTAACGGCATCGGGGATATTGTTTTCAGCGCGTTCCTTTCTCCCCGAAGCGAGGGGAAAGGGGGGTCGGGACGGTGTTTCAGCTGCCCACCGGGAGTCCAAAGTACCTGCTGAGCCAGGGGCAATGGGGTGCGGGCCCGACAGCAGTCGGGTTGTATATGAGCGGGCCATGGGTGGTTGGCTGCCTGGCAAACAATATCTGGTCATTTGCCGGAGACAGCAGCCGCAAGCCCGTGAACCAGATGCTGGTCCAGCCGTTCATCAACTATAATTTTGGCAGGGGCTGGTATGCTGTCAGCGCGCCGATCATCACGGCCAACTGGCTGGCTCCGGATAAACGTGACGTGTGGACCCTGCCGGTGGGCGGCGGCATAGGCAAACTGTTCAGGCTCGGCAAGCTGCCGATCAATGCCTCGGTGCAGGCGTACACGAACACCAAGCAGCCGCACATGATTGGCCCCGACTGGACGCTGCGCACCCAGATACAGTTTCTGTTCCCGAAATAAGTTCAGGAATAAGAGTTTCAGGTTTGTAGTTTAACGGTTCAAGGTACATCACAAGGCACAAACCATAATCAAGTAACCATCAACACTAATTAACCAATAGGAGGAACCAAACATGAAAAAACTTATTGCTTTAGCCATCATCGTAATGCTCGTGCCAGCCTGTGCCATGCAGTATAAGAAAACCGAGGAGGGGATGCAACAGCCGATCAACTGCGCGACGGCACAAGGTGATTTACGGGTGCTGGAGGAAGAGAAGGTCAATGTGGCGCAGCAGATAGCTGCAGGGGTGACGTCAATTTTTCCGGCGGGTCTGGTGATAGGGCTTGTCACGGGGACAGCAGGAGCAAAAATGCGTGTAGCGACGGGCGATTATAACAAGATGCTTGACCAGCGGATTGCAGAAATTAAACAGCAGTGTGGTATTCAATGATCATATAAGAAGCGGCTCACGGCGCATAAAATTATTAAGACTGCAGAAAGCGGAATGCGGAAGAAGCTTTCAATTCCTGGCGCAGCGTCTGCGAACATGGCTGGATGAGGTGCATAGCAAGTAGTAAGATTTAAAGTGAAGCTCCCCGCCCACAGGGCGGGGCTTCCCTGCAAATTAATTATTTTTTTAAGTATCCTGCTTGCCAGATTAGTTACATTGAAAATAATGAACAGAAATGATAAATAGCAGACTCGTTAAGCGGCTTCCTGACTCGCATGTTGCAAAAGCATTCAGAGTCAAGAGGCGAGTATCTATATAAATAAAGTTATTTTACATCACGTTTTAACTTTATAAAAAGGAGTTACCGTATGAAGCGCATTGTTCAAACAATATTCTTGCTGGCATTTACATACCCCCTGTTTATTGGCACCTGCTGGGGGCAGTCAAAATCAGTTACCCCGGCCATTGATCCGCAGGCTGAGAAAATCCTCCAGGCACTGAATGCGCAAAAAAAGAAAGATATTAAAGCCAGCGCGGAAGTCTTTGACACTATGGACGAGGTTCTCAAGACCGGTGAAAAGATTCAGTATTCCCATGTGCGAAAGCTGAAAATAAGCGAGCCTAAGCAATTCTGGATTGAGTCAACGGGAGATATTACCAACACTACCATCTGGAAAGACGATAAAACTTTTACCCTGCTTGACCGCGACAACAATGTGTATGGGCAGGTGGCTGCTCCCGGCACCATTGACGAGACCATGGACATGATGGTTGACAAATACGGGGTAACCACGCCTCTTGCAGACCTGCTCTCTGATGACCTTTTTTCCGTACTGATGAAAAATGCAAAAACCTGCCGCTACCTTGGGCTTCACCATGTTGAGGGCATGAAATGCCACCACATTGCTGCCACCCAGAAAGACATTGACTGGCAGATCTGGGTTGACAGCGGTGATGTACCAAGGCCGCGAAAGATTGTCTTAACTTATAAGCAGAAGCCCGGGGCGCCACAATACACTGCCGTCTTGAAGAGTTTCAATGAGGTTTCCCAGTTTCCTGAGGGTACTTTTACCTTCAAAGCTCCTGAAGGAGCTAAAAAGATCCCGTTTCTCCCGGTAAAGTAGCGCACAAAAAAAGCTTCTGAAAAAAAGTAGTAACGCTTTTTACAAGGGAGGAGACAACCATGAAAAAAGTATTGTTTATTGCTGTTTTACTATTTGCAGGCATTTTTCTTTTCTGCCTTGCCTATGACGCTGATGCCCGTGGCGGTGGCGGTGGTGGTGGTGGTGGTGGCAGAGGTGGCGGTGGTGGTGGTGGCAGAGGTGGCGGTGGTGGTGGCAGAGGTGGCGGTGGCGGCGGTTTTGGCGGCAGCTCATCCGGTTCGGTCAGGCAGTCGGGAAGCTCCGGGGGCGACAGGAGCATGGGCAGTGGGCAGCGCTCTTCATACGACTCAGGGCAGAGCAGCCGCGACGTGCAGCGCGGTCAGTACGGTTCAGTGCGGCAGGGCGCCGAGACATCAGGGCCGCAGGGACGACGCGAGGGGGGCACCACTGATAGAACCACCCGCCAGAGTGAGCGCACCACAGAGCGTACGGCCCGCCAGGGTGAGCGCACCACGGAACAAACCACCCGCCAGGGCGAACGGAATGGCAAGCAGGAAGAGCGTCAAACAAGCCGCACCGGGAACCAGGACGAACGAAAAACCACTCGCGATGAACGTCAAGGTGAGCGGCCTGCAAACACGCAGGAGCGACGCCAGAATATCCAGGACTCCAGCCTTGGTGAGTATGCCGCTGCACGAGGACTCCAGGAAAATCGCCAGAATTTCATCAGTGATACGTATAATAACCGCTGGGATAATTGGAATGACTGGTATCACGATAACTCGTCTTACTATAATCACCACTACTACCCGGCAACCACATTTGTGATAATACCCGCTCCTGTTGTAGTGAGCTCAACCACGTATTACGTAAGCGACGGTCAATGGTACACCCAGGTCTCTAACCAGGGCGAAACCGGTTATGTAAAAATCTCGACGCCCTCCGGCTATGAAGTGACTGCGCTGCCAGCAGGTTACAAGACCATCACCGCCAGTGGGAAGACCTATTATGTAAGCAACGGTACTTTTTACATGAGCAAACAGCAAGACGGGAAAAACGTATTTGTAGTGGTTAATCCTCCCCTTGGGACCGAGGTGCCTGGGCTGCCCAAAGATGCCGTAGCCGTAAAAGTGGAGGGCCGTACCTACTACCAGTATGACCTGGTGTATTACCGCAAAGTCACTGATGAAGGCAGAACAACCTATGTGATTGTTGCTTCTCCTTTTTATAAGAAATAGTGTTTCCCGGGTACAGAATAACAGGGGAATCGTTCATGAAAACATGCTATAGAAGCACGCTACTGATCGCATCAGCACTTATACTGCTTTTGCTGGCGGCATTGCCTGTCCGGTCACAGGAGAAGGCAGATAGTATGGAAGCCCTCAGGGATGCGCTCAAGGCAGACAAGAAAGCTTTCATCGCTAAATACCTGCAGCTGACAGATGCGGAAGGCAAGGAATTTTGGCCTTATTATAACAGTTATCAATTTGACCTGCAGAAAGTCAATGAACGGCTGGTAAAGCTGATTAATGATTACGCAAAGACCTCTCAGAATATGTCTGATCAGGATGCCATAAAAATGGTTGATACGTATCTGGCAATTGAGCAAGACCAGCTCAAACTGAAGGAGCTCTATTTTCGCACGCTTCGCAAAACGCTGCCGGTCAAAAAGGTGGCCCGTTACCTGCAGCTGGAAAATAAGATGCGTGCTCTGGTGCAATATCAACTTGCAGCACGAGTGCCACTTATTAAATAACTGGAGCAGATCGTTAAATTACATTAATAAACACATTTCAAAAGGAGGTTGCCATGAAAGGAAAAACTACAGCACTTATTACTGTTCTGACATTAATCATCTTCCTGGCAGTTTTTACTATTCCCGCACAGACAGAGGATAAGCCGGCTGATAACATGCAGTTGGTCCAGGAGAAAATCAAGGCAGACAAGAAGTTGTTTGTTGCCGACAACATGCAGCTCACGGAAAAGGAAGCAAAGGCATTCTGGCCGGTGTATGACAGCTATCAAAAGGATCTCGGGAAGCTCAATGACCGACTGCTTAAGCTTATCGATGAATACGCAAAAAGCTATGAGACCATGACCGATCAGACAGCTCAGAATCTGACAAACAGGTACCTGGCGCTTGAGAGCGAGCGGGTAAAGATTCTCCAGTCGTATGTGACAAAGGTCAGTAAGGCAGTGGGCATCAAGAAAGCAGCACGCTACATGCAGCTGGAAAACAAGATTAATGCCATTGTGAGATTTGAGCTTGCGGCAAACATACCGCTGGTTAAATAACTTTTTTAAAAACTGGTTTTATTCAATAACACTAATACACACAGGAGGAACGCACCCATGAAACAAATGATACACGCAGTACTGGTAATCATTCTTATTACAGCAATCTCTTACCTCTTCATGCCTGCTTCGGCATTGGCTGCCAGCGCAGCCGAGATCAATCGGGACGTAACCGCCGCCCTGAAGCAGCTGTACGCCAGCAATCCCACGGCGAAAGTCATCGGTAAAAAGGCGGTGGCAGTGCTCGTTTTCCCCGGCATCACCAAAGGGGGCTTTATAGTCGGCGGACAGTACGGGGTGGGAGCCCTTCGCCAGGGCGGTAAGACGGTCGGCTACTTCAACACCGTTGCCGGTTCCTGGGGCTTTCAGGCAGGTATTCAAAAATACGGGTATGCCCTGTTCTTCATGAACAAGAAGGCAATGGTTACACTTAAAGATAGAAAAGGCTGGGAACTCGGCACTGGCCCGAATATTGTCGTGGTCGATGCCGGCTTGGCGAAGTCGTTGACAACCACAACACTTAAAGACGATGTCTACGCGGTCATCTTTGATCAAAAGGGGCTGATGGCAGGAATCGGCCTGCAGGGGTCCAAGATAACCAGGATCACGCCGGACAAGTAACTATTGTTTTGTGCATTACAAATCCTCAGCACTGCCGCCGAGAAGGTATAGCCCCCAGCATGTATTACAAATGGAGCAAAGGTTTTCTGGAAGCAGGCAAACGGTAACTCAATGGTGATGTTAGCGAACTGCGGCAGGAGAACGAGCAGCTGAAGCAGCTGGTGGCAGAGGGGCGTTTCCCGAGCCGGGAGGCGGGGAGCCTGGCAGAGATCGTTATAAGAAATGGTGACACCCACCCATTAAAGGGTTAAAGTCAAACGATAAAAATGAAGGCATCCCCTATGAAGGGGGCGACAGCAAAAGGAATGTGCGCGCTAGTCGTGAATATATGTCGGTAGCTGATTCAGTGTATTTCTGGATAAGGCATAACGGCTACCAGAAGGAACCAGCCCAGAAAAATCTGTATGATGAAATTGTTCTTCATGAGTGGTGGGGAAAATGTAGAAACAACAGTGCCGTTAAGCTGTATTCTAAAAAGAACTGTCCTCATATTTGGCCGGATAAATACTCTATGGCAGCTTTTGATAAAAAGAATGCGCTTAAAGGTTTCGATGTTGCTGAAATCATATGGGGTTTTTTAAAAACATTACCAACGATTCGTAGATGCTATGTGATTCTGGTCTCTGAAGGCAGACAAAAATAAATACAACACACAAGAAATTTCCTGCATCTAGATTTGAGAACCATTATATTGTTAGGAGGCTTTATATAAAAATACACCACAATAAGGGGAGGAACAAATCATGAGAGCAGTGTTCACTGAATTGGCCGAAAGAAAGAATGCGCTTTTTACTTTTTTGTTACTGCTCCTATTACCAGGCTACGTAATGCTTACCGGATGTACTTATGTTAAAAACTGGATAAGAGTAGAAAAGCTGCGGTCAGAGGTCAAAAACAATCCAAGCCTTGAATTGATCCGAGAACTTGTACCAGAGGGTTGCTACCAACTTGTAGGCCACTTAAACTCGAACCGAAAGATACAGGAACCTTTGCTGGTCGTTGCCATCTCCCGGAAATCTGGTCGTCCGGAGATCGTCGCGGAAAGGATTCTGCGCGCTGGAGTAGTAGTCTATACTGCCCTGATCCCCGAGGGAAGCTACGAACTTTTTGTTTTTGCAGATCTTGACGACAATGGTTTTTTTGATAAATCCGAGGTTATTGGTCATACAAAACAGGGGGCTCCAGTGCGTATTTCTGCTGATCGCTCCTCCGATGGCCATCTCGTGGAAGGACCACCGATCACTCTCGACTTCAAAAAAACCAGAGTCATTCGAATTTCCCATCCAACATAAGGTAACTGCCAACAGTCTTATTTTCAAATCTCTCGATGATGAGTTTTTTGACCCGCGCTACGGCACAATAAGACTCTACAATCCCGTGGAATTAATAGCCCATACGCAGGGAGCCTTCTTCGGACTCGAAGAATATGACCCGCGAAAAACAATAGTAGTATTCGTTCATGGAGTAAATGGGACACCGCGGGACTGGAAATTTATTGTGGAAAAACTTGACCGGAGCAAATATCAGCCGTGGTTCTATTATTATCCGTCAGGCCTACCCTTAGAAAAGTTGGGCATCCGTCTAGCGTACACACTCAAATACATTCAACAAAGGCCCGAGTATACGATCAATCGACTTGTGATCGTGGCCCACAGCATGGGGAGTCTCGTGTCACGTGCAGCAATTAACAATCTCTGCAAGGAAGGGGCGCCACCGTATCTGAAGATGTATATTTCTTTTTCAACGCCCTATGGTGGTGCAGAAGAAGCAAAACAGGGTGTCGAGCATGCGCCAGTTGTTGTGCCTTCCTGGCACGATGTGGCTCCTGGGAGCGATTTTCTCACCAGACTATACCAGCAAAAATTTCCTGAAAGCGTTCCATTTTATCTTTTCTTTGGATATCGTGGTAAAGGCGGGGAGTCTAGCGATGGAACCATCACTCTCAGTAGCCAACTGGATCTAAGGGCGCAGGACTCAGCGTCGCGGATCTGTGGTTTTGATGACACCCATACGGGTATTCTTAACGACGAAACAGTCGCAAAGGTACTTTTCCGGACACTCGATCTGGCGTCGCAATAATAAGGAGCAGAGTGCAATTACATATTCAATAAACAGCCCGAAGGGATTTAATTATGTCTACATACCATAATTACAAACCATTTGAATTGCCTCAATTAAATTGGCCAGTCAAATTGGGGAAGGAAATGGGAGTTTATTTTTATGGAACAAGTCCTTATCGAGTGGGTAAAAATGAGCTGATTTGCCCATGGTAACCGCACTATGAAAGGGTTTCCTGCTTTTAGCAGTAGTAAGCAATGTGTATTGCTGCCTTCTGTAAACCGGTGAATCAGGTCGCTCTTGTTTTTTTTGATAGGCTTATTATGGTTATTCAGCGCCGAGCCCATCTTTTATGGATGAAGAATATCTTCTCCTCAAGGTCTTTACTTGCATCTTTTCTGATAGATGATTAAATTCAGCTTAAATCTACCCACTCAGTTGGGACTTGAGCCATTTTTATTTAGAACCTATAGCAGCACTTCGGGGCAGTCGGGTTGTAGTTGAGGGGCGTGGAGAGATGATTATGTTGAGTTCCTACTCCTATCTGGGTTTGTTAGGCCATCCAGAAATAGAAAAAGAAGCTAAGCAAGCAATAGAAAAATTTAGCACAGGCTGCCACGGTGTACGATTGCTTGCCGGAACACTTACAATACATAACGAACTTGAAAAACAAACAGCAAAATTCAAGTGGACTGAGGATGCTATCGTTTACTCAAGTGGTTATGTTGCAAATGTGTCATCCATTTCTATCAAATCTACCCTTGCTGAATTATTTTAAAGTCTCTGAGCCAAGTCAAAAAGCTCTTTGAGCGTTTCCGGAGTTGATAAGCCCTGCCCCTGCCAGCGTATGATTCCCTCCCGGTCAAGCAGAAAGGCATAACCGTATTTGGGATCAAGATTAAGTGCCTTGATATATTTTTCAACATCGCCATACATAGTCACCACATTCTTGTGTTTTGCCGTAGGAATGCCTGCACGCATACCGCCGTCAATCATGGGGCGCATAAACTATATTGCTCTCAAGACGATTCAAACCACCGCCCCGCGGCTTTCTTATCCGAGGGTTGCTCTGAACGATTATTTTTTATGCTCTCATGTTTTATTAACCATTGAGCAGGGGAGGGACCTGTAGCGCATACAGATAATCATTATTACAACCAAAATACAGAACACCATCGATCATAGCGATTGAGGATCTCACCATACCACCAGTTTGATATTTCCACTTCCCATGGCCTTGCATATCCACTGCATAGATATTACCGTCGTCGCTGCTGAAATAAACTATGCCGTTTGCAGTAACAAGCAATGAGTTTATGGAACAAGGAGATTTAATTCGCCATTTCTCTTTTCCGGTAAGTACGTCCAGTGCGTAGGCATAGCCTTCATCATTGCCAAAATATACCGTTCCTGCTGCAATACTGGGGGAAGAGTATCTTGGATAGCCCGTTTGAAAAACCCACTTTTGCTTTCCGGTTGCACTATCCACTGCATAGAAATCTCCATCAGCAGTGTCAAAGTACATGATATTATCCACTAAGGCTGGTGTAACTACTACATATGCTCCCCGCAATTTTTAATTGATGTCGGAAAATCTGGACATTAAAAGACTACAAGGATATAGAAACAGAGAGTTGTCAGGGAAAACGCAGAGGAGCGTAGCGAAACGGAGTTTTCCCTGACAGGAGGTCATATTTACCGAGATGGCTTGGGAATCGGCCTTTTAGGATGGCCTCCAAACGATTATCTCTGAGCGGTGAAGGGTTCAGTCCCCGCCGAAAAGTACCCGTTTCCATAACCTTGGAGGAAAAACAGATGGAACAAGGGAATGGCAAAACACGGAAGAGGAGACTTACCGCAGAGGAGAAATGGCAGCTATACCAGGAATGCGAGCAGCCGGGAGCGAAGGTGGGGGAGATACTGCGCACATACCGGCTGTACTCCTCTGACCTGCAGAACATCCGCAGGGATGTAAGAGACGGGGCTTTGGCGCGGTTACGGCAGAGTCGGCCGGGCAGGAAAAAAGTAACGGCAGTGCCGCGGGAGGAACATGAGCAGCTCAAACAGGACTTGGCAGAGAAGGAGAAGGCGCTGGTAGAGCTATCGGTGTTGTTCACGGCATTGAAAAAAAAAGTG
>Ga0209777_10004193_pt1 | contig 17188 bp, 15 predicted proteins | sample FrelakmetHBP12HB_FD_187147 | JGI IMG/M metagenome (GOLD analysis project Ga0209777, IMG submission 187147) | Freshwater lake sediment microbial communities from the University of Notre Dame, USA, for methane emissions studies -HBP12 HB (SPAdes)... | ecosystem: Environmental > Aquatic >...
GGGGGGTATGACGAGAAGGCCGGGCGCCTGAGCGATGAAGGAATGGAGCGGTCGCTTGCCGCCCTCAGGAAATTCGCAAAGGAAATTGCCCGGCACAAGCCCGAAAAAGTGCGGGCTGCGGCCACGGAAATTGTGCGCAGGGCACATAACGGCGGCGATTTCTGCAAACGTGTAAAGCGCGAGACGCGCATCGAGATCGAGGTTATCGAGGCGAAAGAGGAGGCGGCGCTCGCTTTTTCGGGAATTAGCGCTTATCTTCCTTCAAGTATTGAAAGCCCCTTTGTGACCCTCGACGTAGGGGGTGGCAGCACGGAATGGGCGGGCGGCGAGGCCGGGGGGCGGATGATCGGGTGGATCAGTTTGCCGTTGGGTGTGGTGGAACTATCCGAGAAGACTTTAATGGGAGATCCGCCGACGGCGGGTTCGCTTGAATGCGCCGAGCGTCAGGTATGGGAGGCCATCGAGGAAGTTCCGCGCAATATCGGTATCGAGCAGCCCGTTGAGGTGGTTGTTGGCGCCGGAGGGACGGCGACATCTCTTGCGGTTCTGGACATGGGGCTTACGGAATATGATGTGGATCGCGTCCAGAATCATCGCATCCCGGTAAAGCGCATAGAAGCTCTGGAGCGCCGGCTGGGGGAGATGACCTTCAATGAACGCGCGGGGCTATTCCCACTTACGGGGGGACGGGAAGACGTGATAATCCCGGGGGCCATTATCACCCGGGTTAGCTTAAAGAGGTTTGGAGCAAAGGAGCTGCTGGTCAGCGATGCGGGCCTTCTGGAGGGTTTGCTTATGGCCGCGGCTCACTGAAATGAAAGGAGGTGAAACTCGTAATGAAGAAGTGGCTGCCTATGTTAGCGACTATCGGCATCGTGGCGGTGATGGTGGGTTGTGGGAAGAGCGCGCCTGAGGTGGCGGGGGCCGCTGCGGCGAAGGTGAAGTTTGTGACCGAGTTCGGGACAGGGTGGTTCGTGCACCTGCTTCTGATCGTGGTGCCTCTACTGGTGATCCTCGTAAAGCTGTTCCGTGAAAGCGAGGCGACCAGCGATTCGCTCATTTCCCTCGAAGGCCAACTGCGCCGCCTCAACAACAAGATAGACGACTTGGAGGCCAGTTTGAAGGGAGAGAAGAAGGGGTAATAACAAACACACCAAGGCTTTGGTTTTTTTAATCAATACCGGTACCGGTGGTGGCGACCCTGTATGGGGTCGCCACTGCCAGAGTTGATTTGGGGGATGTCGGTTCACGCCACATTTCCTCCGTCTCTATCCCGCGCATAAGTTGTCTCTTGAAATCAATTAAAATAAGCCGTTGAAAATTCCCAATTATAAGCAAATAAAGGCAGGGGCTTGACAGGTTTGATTTGGCGTGGTAGTTTTCGTTATGTGGCTGAATGAGCGTTCATTCAGCAACGCCCCGAATGGGCAATCGAGATGGCGGAAAAAAACCAGATAGACAAGCGCGAGCGCATACTGGCGGCAGCGGTCAAGGTATTCGCGGAAAACGGATTCCATAATTCCAAGGTGAGCGAAATAGCCAAAAAGGCCAAGGTCGCAGACGGAACCATTTACCTGTATTTCAAGAACAAGGACGACATACTCATTTCCCTGTTCGAGCAAAGCCTCACTCTACTGATCAACAACGTTGTGGAGTCTATTAAAAACGTGTCGGACCCTCTCGAGAAGCTGCGGGTGTTCATAAGGATGCACTTGCAGAGCGTCGAGCAATACCCCGGCCTCGCCGAAGTTATGCAGGTTGAGCTGCGGCAGTCGCACAAGTTCATGAAGGAATACGTCCCTGAACGCCTTGCCGCCTACCTGAACATCATCTCGGACATCATAGAGGAGGGCAAGAAGGCGGGCCACATCAGGGCGGAGATTCACCCCGCTCTGTTCAAGCGCGCCCTGTTCGGGGCAATGGACGAGATTGCCCTTCACTGGGTTCTCATCAAGCGGCAGAAACGGAGGGCTTACGAGCTTTCGGATTCCGCGCAACGGCTTTGTAATATCTTCGTCGAGGGGATATCTTCATCGCCGCATGTGGGGAATTAGAAGTCCCGGATTATGTCCGGGGAAATAAAGGGGAAAATCTGCGGATTTAAATCCGGGGTTTTTAAATACCTTAAATAAACTCACGAAAGGAGGATCAAGGTGAATATTGTTGTTTGCATGAAACAGACGCCCGATACGGAGGCAAAAATTGTCCTGAACAGCGACGCTTCCGGCATCAACCCGGACGGCGTGAAGTTCGTCATGAATCCTTATGATGAATACGCCGTTGAACAAGCCATAAAACTCAAGGAGAAGTTCGGTGGAGAGACCGTTGTTGTCACCCTCGGCCCGAAGCGCGTGATCGAGGCTATGCGCACGGCGCTGGCGATGGGCATTGACAAGGGGGTTCACATCGAAGACCCGGCCCTCGAAAACGCAGACGCATGGGGCGCCGCAAAGGCGCTCGCGGCGGTCGTCAAGGGCTTGAACGCCGACCTGATTCTGGGCGGCAAGCAGGCCATTGACGGCGACATGGCGGCCGTGATGGCCAGTGTGGCCGAATTCCTCGACCTGCCCCAGATCTACAACGTCTCATCAATGGAAATGGCCGCGGACGGCAAGAAGGCTACCGTCAGCAGGCGAATCGAGGGGGGCGAGGAGGTCTACGACGTCACTCTGCCCGCCGTTATGACCTGTGAGAAGGGCCTCAACGAGCCGCGTTACGCATCCCTTCCCGGCATCATGAAGGCCAAAAAGAAAGAAATCAAAGAGATGAACCTTGCGGCCACCGGCCTTTCGGCAGCCGACATCAAGAGCAAGGTGAAAATTAACAAGTACCTGCCTCTCGAAGAGCGGAAAGCCGGAAAGGTAATCGAGGGGGAACCCGAGGATGCCGCCGCCAAACTCGCAAAACTGCTGCGGGAAGAGGCCAAGGTCATCTGACCTGGAAAGGAGATAAAAATGTCTCAAGGCATTCTGATTTTTGCGGAACAGAGAGAGGGAAGCCTGAAAAAGTCATCCCTCGAAATGCTCACAATAGCTAAACAACTGGCCGGGGCGGTTGGGGGTTCGGTTAACGCCGCGCTGATAGGCTCGGGGGTTGCCGGAATGGCCGACAAGCTCGGGAAATGCGGCGCTGCGAAGGTGTACCTCGCCGATTCCGACGCCCTGAAACTTTATTCGCCGGAGGGATACGCGACGGCGCTGGTAGCCATTATCAAGCAGGCTGACCCCGCCGTGGTGCTCGCTCCGACCACCGTCATGGGTCGGGACCTCTTGCCGCGCGTTGCGGCGAAACTGGGAACGGGCGTCGTCCCGGACTGCGTTGACCTGCGCGCCGAGGGGGGAAAGGTCGTCGCCAAGAAACCGGTTTATTCAGGCAAGGCGTACATCGAGGCGACCGTTCCCGAAGGACTCCAGATATTCTCCGTGCGCCCGAACACCTATCCACCCGCGCCGGAGGCGGGCGGCGGGGCCGAGGTGGTCAAGGTTGACGCCGGTGTTTCCGCCGGCGCTCTCAAAGCGGTGGTTAAGGAAGTACGCAAGGCCGCAACGGCCAAGCCGGACCTTACCGAGGCCGAAAGGATCGTCAGCGGAGGCCGCGGCATCAAAGCAAAGGAAAACTTCAAGATGCTCGATGATCTCGCGGACGTCATTGGCGCCACCGTCGGCGCATCCCGCGCCGCAGTGGACTCCGGCTACGCAGACCAGAGCATGCAGGTCGGCCAGACCGGAAAGGTCGTCAACCCCACGCTCTACATAGCCTGCGGCATTTCCGGCGCCATCCAGCACCTGGCAGGCATGCGCACCTCGAAAGTCATCGTTGCCATCAACAAAGACGCCGACGCCCCTATATTCCAGAAGGCAGACTACGGCATCGTGGGTGACATGTTCAAGGTCGTCCCGGTCCTCACCGCCGAGCTGAAGAAGATGATGGCCGAATAACGCGCCACTCGCACTACCCATAAAACAAAACAGGGGCAGTCACCTTTTCCCGATGCCGGGAAAAGAGGATTGCCCCTTTTCTTTTTGCCAGAAGCAAACTGTTGCGATTTCTTAATCCCGGAAAATGCAGTTCAATCTAAAATAGCCAAGATGCAATGGAGAAATATCTTTTAAAAACAATAAGTTATCTTGAATATTTCCAACTGCAATGCAGTTGGAATTTGAATAAAAAAGTGAATGGCATCTGCTGTGCCCTTCGAGCCAGACGGCCCGTATGGGACGCTACGCTCCTCAGGGACACGGCAGATGCCCGCGTCCCTGAGGAGGCCGAAGGCCGTCTCGAAGAGCGCGGGCGTTCAACTGCATAATCCGGGATTAGGAAAAATGAGGTTCTTGCAAAAATCGCTTTTTTTGTAGGTATCATTAATAGCGCGTAAAAATAGTCTAATAAAATCAGTGTGTTGCAAGCGGGCGAACACACAGGTTCGCCCCTACGGGCGATTTTTGCAAGAGGCTCATCTATTCGGTTTTTCAATACCAACCACCTTGTTTTGCTCGCACTCACTGACAGAAGCGGTCGTTAACTGTCCGGCGCGCTCGATTGCGCGTTTCAGGGCGGTATCGCTACTCGACGATAATATGACCAGATATGGTACCTATTTCATTACCCATTTAATCATGTAGTACCTATTTTCCACTTTAGAGTCTTCCGCCATTGGGAATCCCGGCCACGTCCAAGGCATTCTGCCCGTTTTTCGGCGCGAAGTTTTTTCATTATTTTGCGGATCATGTCTGTGCTCACCCCCGGACATTCCTTCTGTATGTCGGCAATACGAAAGGTCTCAGGAGCATGGTCAAAGGCGCGCATAACGATTTCGCTTTTTTCTCCGCGCGGGCTTTTTACCCTTACGAGCCGTTCCTCGAATTCCTTATAGGCCGTCTTGAGGATGTATAGGATGTGCCCTATGTAGGGCCACGGGTCATGTTTTTCTTTATGCCATTTACGGGAACTCATCTCCAGCGTTTCGTAATAGCGTTCCTTGTTCTGCTCGATCAAGCGTTCAAGGCTGATATAACGCCCGACCTCGATGCCCAAGTGATAGCTTTGCAGTGAGAGCAGGAGACGTGAGACGCGCCCGTTGCCATCCCGGAAAGGGTGAATACAAAGGAAATCGAGATTGAAAGCGGCCATTGCCAGGAGTGGATGCGCCCATTTTTCGAGAAGGCAGCGATTCCATAACTCTATTAACTCGCACATCGCAGGTGAAGTCTTGGATGCCGCCACGGTTTTAAAGCGCACTTTCTCTCTACCGTTCGGGAACTTCTCGATAATGTCACCGTCTTTTTCTTTATACTTTCCAGCGTCCCATATCTCACCGCGTGATAGCCGATGCAGTTCCTGAAGCGTTTCTTCCGAGATGGGGATCTTGACATTTTTTTCATGAATCCATTTCAGCGCTTTTCGGTAGCCCCAGACCTCCTCTTCGTTGCGATCTTTCAAACGAGGCTTACCGAATACGATTGTTCCGACACGCGCCTGATCTATTATTACGCCCTCGATCCGGTTTGATGATACCGTACTCTCGATGAGGGCATGTTCGCGTAAAACCTTTAGTCTTTGCGGTGATTGTTTAATGAACAGTTCTTGCCTGCCCTGCGCTTTTCCCAAATCCGCAAGATACCAAGACACCGCCGTCGGAATAGATTCAGGTTGGGAAGAAAATTGCCTGAGTGTCATCATGTTTCAGGTTCTCAAGTTTTAATATTGACTACATTATCCGGGTTAATAACCCATCAGATTAACGAGAAGAATAAAAGAAAAATCTTTAAAACTTTGTGTGCCGGGAATTCCATATTCAGATTCAGCTACAGAAGAAGATACTGAATGTTTCGGGTTTTCGTAAACGAAGTTAAATTCCGCCGACCAGTGTTTTCTGAACTCATAGCCGGCGCCAAGCATGAAGCCAAAGCCGGAAAAGGTAGCGGTTGGAGCGTTGTTCCCATATGCTTTCAATTGGGCAATCCCCAATCCTCCGGAAAATATCCATGCCGGCGCTTCGGGCTTGAGATAATAGCTTGCGCCAACCCCTGAAAGAGAACTGTTTATTGTCCAGGATTCTTCTCCATAGAGTTCTTGCCCCCCATAAGCGCTCAACATCTGCTGTGTATAGTTAAACCAGGAATCAACGCCAAAGGCATAGAGCATCAATTTATTCGTGGGCGCATATCCGATTCTGATGTCAGGAGAGAAGGCGAATTGGATTGCTGGAGCGGCGGCAAGAGACTCGGCCTCGTTTCGGTAAGATTCAATTATCCCTGTTGCTCCGAGTCCCAATCCGCCGCCGAAGATGAACCCCTTCCGTTCTCCGTCCCAGGCCCTGGCCTCGGTAACGACGAAAAACATTGCGAGTCCTATGGCAACCGCCAATGCTCTCTTGCTCATGATTTTAATTATAGCGGTTTCTCAATAACCTATAACATTAACGAGAAAAACGAAGGACAAATCCTGCATTTGGGATTTGACGCCATTGTCAGTAGATGCCGGTTCACCGTAAATAAGGTTAAATTCCACAGACCAGTATTTTCTGAACTCGTAGCCCGCCCCAAGCATGAAGCCGCCGCCGGAATAGTTGCCGGATGGGGCGGTGTTCCCGTATGCTTTCAGTTGGGCAATGCCCAGTCCCCCCGAAAACATCCAAGAAGGCGCTTCGGGCTTGAGATAGTAACTTACGCCAATCCCTGTAAGAGAACTGACGGTGCTCCAAGACCCCCCGGTATAGCTTTCCTGTCCCGTAATCACGTTAAATACCTTCTCTTTGAAGGTGAACCAGGAATCAGTGCCAAAGGCGTACACCATCAGTTTGTTCGTGGGCGCATATCCTATTCTCATGTCATCAATGAAGGCGAATTGGGTCTCGGAAGCGAAGGTGTGAGAAACAGTAATGGCGCCGAAATCTTCGCTCAGTGTATCCGTGATATTTATAACTCCGAGTCCCATTCCCCCGCCGAAGATGAATCCCTTCCTTTGCCCATCCCATGCCCTCGCTTCGGTAACCGCGAATAACATTACGAGTCCGACACCAATCGCCAACGCTCTCTTGCGCATGGTTTCCTCCTTTTTCATAAGCTAAAAATACTTACTGAACGGGGTTAACCTTGGGGTCTTTTCGCAAACTCACCGGCAACTCTTTGCCCAGGTCTTCGTATATCTCTAATGTTGTCCTGAGAGCGTCCCGCACGTTTTCCATTAACTCTTCCAGGTCATCGCCTTCTGTAATAAGCTCTGGCAAAAGCGGGCTTGTGACCGTGAATCCGCCCTCAGGTTGAGGAGTGAGGACAAGTGGTATTTTGTATAATTCTTTCATTGAGTTCCTCCCTCTCTTATTTTATCACGTTTTTCGTTCCGCGCGGTGGTTAGCGCACACTTAAGTGTACGCTAACCGCGCCACGGCGAAGCGGTGAGAGGATGCCTCTACGGCTTCACCGTATAAGTTCCACAGGATCAGGCGCACCTTCTTATAAAGGCACAGCCGATAATGAGCAAGGCGATGCCGATGATCAACATGCGCTTGCCGAAGTTATCGGTGCGATCAACCGGGTCCACCAGTCCTTTAAGCTTCAGCGCAAACCCCTGCGGCTGGCCGCCGGTCATCATGCTCATCATTCCTACGACCTTCAATAGGGACTCCTTCTTAACCTTCAGCCCCCATACCCCGACCCCCACCAGGATAAGCCCTGCCAGCCACATCGTGTTGCCGAGGCAGATTCCCAGGATTCCGCATATCAAACCACCTGTTGAACAAATCATTTTTCTCTCCTTTCCGCTTGGCGATTATAAATCAAAGATAGCCTTTAAGCTACCGGCTATTTTTGCTTTCCGTACCGCTGGCGTAAGTATTCGATTATTGCGGGCAGAACCGAGATGAAGATTATCGCCATTACCACAATGGTGAAATTCCGTTTAACGATCGGTATGTTGCCGAAGAAATATCCGCCGGAAATCACGATCAGTATCCATCCGACCCCGCCGATAACGTTGTAGGTGATGAATTTCAGGTAGCTCATGCTGCCGATTCCGGCGACAAACGGCGCAAAAGTGCGGATTATCGGCATAAATCGGGCTATTATGATCGTAACAGCGCCGTATTTTTCATAAAAAGCATGGGTGCGGTCGAGATATTCCTTTTTAAAAAACCGCGACTTTTCCTGATAAAACACTTTCGGGCCGAGGATGTGGCCGATCCAATAATTAACTGTGTCGCCACCCACTGCGGCGATACCCAATAAAAGGAATAATATTTCGACCTTTAAAGAACCGCGGGCGGCAAAAGTCCCGGCGGTAAAAAGCAGCGAATCTCCCGGCAATATGGGGGTAACAACCAATCCCGTTTCGCAAAAAATAATCAAAAAAAGCAACAAGTATGTCCAAGTGCCATATTGCTGGATGATTAAATCCAGATGACGGTCAAGATGAAGGACAAAATCAATGAAGAAGTTAATTAATTCCAAGAATGCGCTCCTTTTTGCATTGTTTGAGGAATTTTATCATATTCCGCGATGATAGCAAATTTAAGCAGTGCGCAAGAAATGTCAGAAACATGAAAATGTAATATCATCATATGTTTACATGAAGGTCTGTGATTCCATTGGCTGAACTGTTGTGGAGCAGCGGGTGTCGAAAAAGGAAACGCAAAAATCGGCGCTTAGAGTAATCAGGATCATAAGGGAGCTTGAGAAGGAATATGGGGTTCCGAAGCCTGATCCCTATCGCAAAGAAGACCCATTGGATGCTCTCGTTCTGACCATTCTGTCCCAAAACACGAATGACCTGAACCGGGACCGGGCTTTTGAGGAACTGCGGAAGCGTTTTCCGACATGGGAGGATGTGGCGGGCGCGCGAACGGCGTCAGTGGAAGCCGCCATCCGCATAGGCGGCCTTGCGGGTCAGAAAAGCCGCCGCTTGCAGGATGCGCTCAATTGGGTAAAACGGCGTTTCGGGGAATATTCCCTCGAGGGTCTCAGGGATTTGCCCTCGGGGGAGGTCTATGACATGCTGACCGCACTCGAGGGCGTGGGGCCGAAAACGGCCTCAATTGTCCTCCTTTTTTCGCTTGGCAGGCCATATTTCCCGGTGGATACGCACATTCACCGGGTAACCGCCCGGCTTGGGTTGACGCCGGAAAATGCGGATGCCAACAAAGCGCATGAGATTCTCAAGGACGTTTTCCCGAAGGAAAAATATTTCCCCGTGCACCTGAACATAATCGCTCATGGCCGCAAAATCTGCTCCGCGCGGAACCCGAAATGCGCACAATGCATCTTAAGAAAACTGTGCCCGTGGCCTGAAAAACACGGAAAGGGGAATAAGCAGGGCGGTCAGACATCGCTTGCCCACCCTGCCAGAGTATAGAGTGACCGAATCGGCAAACATAATTTTATCAATTATAGACAGCGCTCGGTTGCGCCTCAGACGGCTGAACGTGGCCGTTGCGGGCGGATTGGCGCTTACGGTTGCCGGCGCATCGTTCCTGTTGACGATGCCGCTTATCAGGCACGGCGGCATCGAGGGCGCATGGGGCGTTATAATGGCGATCGTCAAGGTTGTGGCCATTATCGGGATATTGTATGCCGTCGGTCGCTGGTTTGTCCTGGGGGTATTTTTCGGTCTGGATCGTCGCAAGGCGGCGCTGAAAATTGAACGGGAATTGCCGGGTCTTGGCAACGATCTTGTGGTCAGCCTTGATCTTATCGAGGCGCCTTCCGGGACGTGGAATCTTTACAGCGCCGCGCTCGCCGGGGCGCACATCAACGCAGCCGCCGGGCGCCTGACCGGGCTGGATGTCTCTCCTGCGCTGCCTTACCGCCGTTTTCGCCGGGTAATCGGTTCCGCCGCGGCGATCGTTGCGGCCGCTGTCCTTATGGCCATACTCTGGCCCACACCGGCGCGGCAGGCGGCGGCATATCTCCTGAGCGCCGACCTGTTGCCAGGCACAGCCACCTTAAGAAAGATCGAGCAGTCTCTCCCTCTCGGCGATTTCGAGATACTTTACGAATACCCCGCATATACGGGCTGGGAAAAGAGGAGCGTGAGCGCCGCCGACGGATCGTTGCGCGCGATCAAGGGCACGGTCGCAACCATCCGCGCGCGGAGCCAGCAAGCGCTTCAGAACGCGCGCATTCAGATGGAAAAATCGGTGATCCCGGCGACGCTGGTTGACAGCAGAAAGATAGAAGTCCGTATCACGATGATGCAGGTGGGCCATTATCGCATAGTCGCTGAAGGAAAAAACGGCGGGAATTTCGTGGAGAGCGCCGCCCATCCCATTGAAATCATTCAGGATTCTTCGCCAGAAGTGGAAATGGTCTCGCCGACCGCCGATCAGGAGGTCGAGGATGCGGGTGTCTTGCCGTTGCAATTCTCCGCAAAGGACGATTTTGGGCTGAAGGAAATATCGGTTGTGTATTCGCTTAACGGAAAGGAAACGCGGGTCAGCATTATCAGCCCCGAGCCGGGCCGCAGAGAGGTTTCGGGCGCTTACACCTGGGATTTATCCAAGCTTGATCTCCGCCCCGGCGATGAGGTGCGCTATTACCTCGAAGTGCTCGATAACGACGCGGTATCCGGCCCCAAGAAGGGCGTCTCGCGCGCCCTGAAAATCAGCATCTTCAGCCCGCGCAAGGAACACAACCGCCTCGTTGACCTGCAATGGCAGCTCTTCGACCGGATGGTGGCCGTCCTGGGCGCCGACCTCGTGCGCAAGCCTCTGGGCCAGGGCGCCCCGGCGTCCAACCCGCTCGCCCCAGACCAAGCCATAGCGGAAGGCCTCGACGACCTGCTGCATCGCATTGATGAGATTGTTACCGGCCTTAAAAAAGATCGCCTCGGAGACTTGAATACCCTCACTCTCCTCACCAACGTCAAATCCGAGCTTCAGACTCTGGCGGTTCATCGAAAAGAACTTCTCGCGCAACAAAAACCGCCGGAAGCGGCCCTTGCGCGGCGCCAGGCGGCGGAAATCCCCGTCCTGGAAACCCAGATCATCGCCCTTGATAACGAGATCGAGCGGCAAAAGGTCTCGGAGGTCACACGTCGCGGCGACGAGCTGCTCGAGACTCAGCGCGGTATCTCAGACCTCTTGAAACGAGCCAAGGCGGGCGATAAAGCGGCCTTGGCAAAACTCGAGAAGGAGGTGGCCCATCTTCAGGAGATCATGCAGCAAATGATGGAGGCCCTCTCGCGCAGCAAGGGAGAACTGCCCGACGATTTCGTAAATAGCGACGCCCTGAAAAATATGCCAATCGAACGAAGCGCGGACGTATTCGAGAAGATGCGGGAGGCCATCAAAAACGGAGACCTGGACTCGGCCATGCAAATGGCCCAAAACCTTCAGGACACCTTCGCCAAGATGAATTCGGCGCTGCAGTCCGGGGGGAAATCCTTCGGCGATTCTCGCATGGGCCAGTCGCTGCAACAATTGCAGGATATTTCCCAGCGCGCCACACAGCTCAAAGAGCGCCAGCAGAAGCTGTTCGATGAGTCCCAAAAGATAGGTGTCCACGAACAACAGGAGTTGCTGGCGCGGCAAGAGGCAGAACGCAAGGATGCCCTTTCCAAGATAAAGAAAAAACTCGAGGAACTCCGCAAAGTCACAACAAAAACCCATGACTCGCTGATGGGAATCAATCCGGACGAACCTAAAACCGATGCCCGACTGGCGGCCTTCGTCCGGAACATTGGCCAAGCTCTGAAAAACATGCTCAACGCCCACTTAACGCGCGCGGAACAGCAACTCGGCGCCGAAGACCTCTTCGGACTCCTCTCGACCATGAGAATGACTCAGCAGGAGGCGCAGCAGGTTCAGCGCGAAAGCCAGGCGATGATGTCGCTAAACCCCCAAAATTCAAAAGCGGCTGACGAGGTGGTTAAAGGCGCTGACCGAATGGTCAAGCTGATTAATGAAATCATTGACATGCTTGAAAAGACGATGCAACCGAAGGAGCGGCGATTCAGCGAAGAGGAACAGAACCGGCTTAATGACATGACACACGAGCAGGAACAGTTGCAGCAGGAAGCCGAGCAGCTTCGTTCGGACATGGAGGGGCTCCGCAAGAAATTCCCCATGATGGGCGAGGAGCACGAGAAGAAGATCGGTAATGCAGCGGGGGCGATGGGCAACGCCGGGTCCCGCCTGAAGGCCCGCGACCCGAACGGCGCCTTGCCCCACGAGGCGTTGGCCATCCAGAACCTCTCCGAGGTCGGCGAGTCCCTCAAACAGCTTATGCAACAGATGCGAGAAGGCGCTATGGGCATGCCCATACCTATACCCATGCCCGGGGGAGGGTCTTCCGGCGGCCGCATGGAGGGCGGGTATCAAATGCCGGGGAGCTTCTGTCCGGGCAAGGTCGAGATTCCGGGCCGGGAGACTTACAAGGTTCCCGAGGAGTATCGCGGAGATATTCTTCGCGCCATGCAACATGAGGCGCCGGAAATTTACCGCCGATTAAACCTCGATTATTACAAGAAACTGATACAATAGTGTCATGCCACATTTGATAACTATAAGATTTGTAGGGTGGGCTAGCGAAGTCTGCCCACCAACACCCGATCCCAGAATTGGTGGGCAGACTCCGCTTCGCGTCTCTAGCCCACATCCGACATTTGAGGTGTGAAGCGATAGTAGGAATGATGAAAAGATCACATAAAATGCCGGCGTTGCTCGCCTTTTTCGTCCTTTTGATATGCGTATCCGGCGCGCTGTCGCAGGACAATATAATCCGGAACACGCCGCTTACGCCCCCCACCGGCGCTCCGGCGCCCGCGCAACCCTCCGGGCCGCAACAGCCCGCCGGGCCGCCTCCCGCCGAGGTGCCACAGGCCTCCGATATCGGTGGAGCCGGCACATTCAGCGGCCCCTTGGGAGAAGGATATCTGGCGCTCCATCACTGGGACCTGCCTGCGGCCGACAAGGTTGCCGAGAAGCTTCGCGCGGAGGGCAAGGCGGACAGCGAGGAGGGGCGGATTTTCCTTTTCCGGCTGGCATTTTTCCACGGCGATTACGCGCGGGCGCGCGACAGCATCGGAAATCTCGATCCCGCAAAGCTGGGCCGCGGCGGGCCGCAACTGCTCGAACGCGTAAGGAACCTCGCCCAGGTGATGCAGGGCGCGATCGAGTACCGGAGCGAACATTTCATCATTCGCGTCACCCCCGGACCGGACGAAATCCTTTATAAGGACGCCGCAAACACCCTCGAACAGGCCTATAAAGTGCTCACTCAAGACCTGAAAATCCAGCCAACGGGCCGGGTGGTGGTCGAGATATTCCCCACCTTTCAGGCTTTCAGTTGGGCCACCGGCCTTTCCGACAAGGACGTCGAGACATCGGGCACGGTCGCGGTGTGCAAGTTCAGTCGCCTGATGGTCACCACGCCGAGAGAGCTGCTATTCGGTTATTCGTGGCGCGACACTCTGTCACACGAATTTGCGCATTACCTCATATTCCTTCGCTCGCAATATTCCGTGCCGATATGGCTTCACGAAGGCATAGCCAAATATGAAGAGAGAAGATGGCGCGGGGTCGAGGGCGGCGTGCTTCCCCCGCCGAGCCAGAGTTTGCTCGCAACCGCGCTCACAAGCAACTCTCTCATTACGTTCGATGAGATGGAGCCGACTTTCGCAAAGCTGCCCAGCCCCATGCACGCCGCGCTGGCCTTTGCGGAGGTCACATCCGCGGTGAAATACCTCGTCAGCATCGGCGGGTTCGACCTGGTAATCCGCCTCGTTGATCGCCTCAAGAAAAATCAGGACTATAAAAAGGCCATACGGGAGGAGCTGGGCGAGTCATATGATGTATTTTACAAAAAATGGATCGCATACATGAAAAGCCTGCCACTGAAGCGCATGGAAAATGCCGAATATGTCGGTCTTAAAGTTAAAAAGGGCAAAGCGGAAAACGAGGATCCGGAGGCCGCAACCGGAGGGCGCAAGGAATCGCAGCTTTACAGGTACAACAGGCTCGGAGACCTCCTTCGCGCTCAGGGGCAAAACGGCGCGGCCCTGATCGAGTATCGCAAGGCGCTCGATCTCAGCGGCGATTCGATAATCCTCCTCAGCAAAACCGCGTACATGTATCTTCTTGTCGGCGACCTCGATAACGCCGAGTCGCTGCTTAAAAAAGCGGATTCATTGAACCCGATGTCATACCCCGCCATCTACAAGCGGCTGGGAATGATCTACATGGCGCGCAAGGACTGGCAGACTGCGCGAAAATACCTTGAAATGAGCGCTGATATAAACCCCTTCGACTCCGACACTCAGAAGTGGCTTGCGCAAGTGTACGATACGCTGGGCGAGAAAAAGCTCGAAGCGGAAACACAGGAAAAGATCGCCAAACTGGGCCGGCAAACGATGCCGTTGCCGGCGCATTGAGCAAGGATCATGGAAATGCTATCAAATCTTAATAAGGAGAGCGGATGGAAACTGTTAACTCCGTAACTGAAGAGAAGGACCTGAAGGCGGTCGAGGATATCGCCGACGCGCAAAGGAAGATTCAGGAGGAGGTGGCCAAGGTCATAGTGGGGCAGGACGGCGTCATCGAGCTGATGATGATCGCCCTTTTTTCCCGTGGGCACAGCCTCTTCGTGGGCGTGCCGGGACTCGCCAAGACGCTGCTCGTCAGCACCCTCGCGGAAGTGCTCGACCTCAAATTCCAGCGCATCCAGTTCACTCCCGACCTCATGCCCTCCGACATCACGGGAACCGAAGTGCTCCAGGAAGACCAAAGCTCCGGTAAGCGATTCTTCCGGTTCATCCACGGCCCAGTTTTCGCCAATATACTTCTGGCGGACGAAATCAACCGCACCAGCCCGAAGACACAGGCGGCGCTGCTCCAGGCCATGCAGGAATACAAGGTCACCGCGGCGGGCGAAACTTTCCCGCTCGAGCTTCCCTTTATCGTTTTCGCAACCCAGAACCCGATCGAGCAGGAGGGCACGTATCCGCTGCCCGAAGCCCAGCTCGACCGCTTCATGTTCCATATAGACGTGGATTACCCGAACGCTCAGGAAGAGGTAGATATTGTTAAAAACACGACAAGCGCATATAAGCCGGACCTCAAAAAGATACTCGGCCCCGAAAAAATACTCGCCCTCCAGGACCTCGTGCGGCGCGTTCCCGCCTCCGACCACGTGGTGAGTTACGCCGTCAACATCGCTCGGCGGTCGAGGCCCGCGCATCCCAAGGCGCCCGACTTCGTGAAAGAATACGTGGCCTGGGGCGCAGGGCCGCGCGCAAGCCAGTACCTCACACTGGGCGCCAAAGCCCGCGCAATACTCCAGCACCGCTACGCCGCAACATGCGACGATGTCCGCGCCGTACTCGAACCCGTCCTCAAACACCGCATCCTTACCAACTTCAAATCCGAGGCGGAAGGCGTAAGCAGCGTCGAAATCGCGCGAAGGCTCGCGGATACCGTCCGGGAGGATGAGCCGCCTTCATGAGTCCTAACGGGAACGGAGTTCACCCGCAACTTCTTGACCCCGCCGTCATAGGCCGGATTGAACTGTTGAAGCTTACAGCGCGGCGTGTCGCCGAGGGCGTGTTGACCGGCCTGCATCGCTCGACGCATCGCGGATCGTCGGTGGAGTTTGCAGAGCACAAGCCATATTCGCCGGGAGACGATGCGCGGCTTATAGACTGGAAGGTCTTTGCCAAGAGCGATCGGTACACCATAAAGCAGTTCGAGGACGAGACGAATATCCGCGCCATTGTGGTGCTCGACGCCACCGCTTCGATGGAGTACGGCTCCGTCGGGAGCACCAAGTTGTTCTATGGCGCCCAATTGCTTGCCAGCCTCGGTTACCTGCTCATCCGCCAGCGCGACGCGGTCGGTATGGCCGCTCTACGGGAAGGCATATCCCATTACCTGCCTCCGCGCTGCCGCGTGAGTCATCTCAACGTGATGATCGAGGAGCTTGCGCGACTCGAGCCGGTGGGGCCGACCGCGCTGCCTCGCGTGCTGCGCACCCTCGCGGAAAAGGTGGGCCGGAAGGCTTTCATCATCGTCGCCTCCGACCTTTTCGACAACGCCTCCGAAACGCAACGCGCCATGCGCCTGCTCGCGGGCCGGCGCCATGAGGTCGCCGTGTTCCATCTGTGGGACCCCGAGGAGCTGAAATTTCCATTTGACCACCAGACCCAGTTCGAGGATATGGAGGGACCGGTCAAGCTCGCCGTTGACCCAAAAGGCATTCGTGAGGAATATCTCAAACAGGTCGGGCTTTTCATGGACGGCTGGCGACGCGGCTGCCTCGAAAGCCGGATTGATTACACTCCCGTAAACATCGCCGAGCCGCTCGAGGACGTGCTGCACCGCTACCTCGCGTCGCGCAGCGAGAGGCGGGGCGCCGCGCGAAGCGCCCCCTCAATATCGCAATCGGTCAGGGGAAGTCGCTGATGGAATTTATTCATCCCGCCGCTTTGTGGGGCCTTCTCCTCGTCTCTGTTCCCATAATCATTCATCTCATCACCCGTCGGCGCGCCCTGAGGAAACCGTTTGCGGCGATACAATTCGTGCTTTTGTCCTATCAGAGGGTGCGCAGGAGGCTGCGGATCAAGCGCATCCTGATCCTGTTGGCCCGCGCGCTGTCCGTGGCGATGCTTGCGCTCATGATAATGCGCCCCACCGTGCCCGCGCGCGGCGGCGCAATGAACATGGGCCAGGGCGCACGCAGCATCGTTATTGTGATAGACAACACAATGAGCATGACGCAGAAAGATGGCGGCGAAACGCCGTTCGAGCGCGCCAAAAAAACGGCGAAGGCCGTGATTTCATCGCTCGGCCCCAGCCAGGAGGCTGCGGTGCTTGCCGTTGACTCCGAGGCGATGGAGCGGCCCGAGGGGGCAATGCTGCGCGCCGATCCCGAGCCGCTTCTCAAGGCGCTCGATTCGTTGAAGGTGTCGTGGGCCTATCGCGCGGTTCAGCCCTCGATCAACGCCGCGGTGGAGATCGCCCGCGGGGGTCGGTATCCCCTCAAACAAGTGCTTTTTATCACCGATTTACAGAAGGCCGACTGGGAGGGAGGCGGGGAAGTATCGTTGGGCGGCGCCGACCTTTTTGTTCTCGACGTCGGCCCCCGCGAATCGCTCCCCAACACGGCGATCAGCAACCTTCAGCTCCGCCCCGCGGCGGGCGAAGCCCGCTACGAGGCCGCGGTGGACGTGGCGGCCTACTCGAAGGCGCCCATGCCGGGCC
>Ga0209777_10004194_pt1 | contig 17188 bp, 15 predicted proteins | sample FrelakmetHBP12HB_FD_187147 | JGI IMG/M metagenome (GOLD analysis project Ga0209777, IMG submission 187147) | Freshwater lake sediment microbial communities from the University of Notre Dame, USA, for methane emissions studies -HBP12 HB (SPAdes)... | ecosystem: Environmental > Aquatic >...
ATCTTGGCATTGAGTTTGGGTGTGATCTGTGTAGTATAGGTGGGAGGCTTTGAAGCTGGAGCGCTAGCTTCGGTGGAGCCGTCAGTGAAATACCACCCTGATTACATTTAGACCCTAACCCCGCACCGTCATCCGGGCGGGGGACCGTGCCAGGTGGGCAGTTTGACTGGGGCGGTCGCCTCCTAAAAAGTAACGGAGGCGCCCAAAGGTTCCCTCAGGGTGAATGGAAACCACCCAAAGAGTGTAAAGGCATAAGGGAGCTTGACTGCAAGACCAACGCGTCGAGCAGAGGCGAAAGCCGGGCTTAGTGATCCCACGGATCTGTGTGGAAGGGCCGTGGCTACCGGATAAAAGCTACCCCGGGGATAACAGGCTGGTGAAGTCCAAGAGTCCATATCGACGACTTCGCTCGGCACCTCGATGTCGGCTCATCGCATCCTGGGGCTGTATAAGGTCCCAAGGGTCGGGCTGTTCGCCCGTTAAAGCGGTACGCGAGCTGGGTTCAGACCGTCGTGAGACAGGTCGGTCTCTATCCACTGTGGGCGTAAGGGATTTGCGAGGATCTGCTCCTAGTACGAGAGGACCGGAGTGGACAGACCTCTGGTGTGCCAGTTGTCGTGCCAACGGCATTGCTGGGTAGCTACGTCTGGCAAAGATAACCGCTGAAAGCATCTAAGTGGGAAACTTGCCCTAAGATTAGATCCCTGTATCCTATATGGAGTAAGACCGCAGAGAGACTATCTGCTTGATAGGCGGTATGTGTAAGCACAGTAATGTGTTGAGCTAAACCGTACTAATGGTCGAGGGCTTATTTGCGTGGTGCGGAGAACTTGATATTGTTCCTACATCGAACCCAATAACTATTCAGCCATAACTTAGAGAATAAGTCTCTTTGGTGATTTGAGCGACGAGGGTACACCCGGTCCCATCCCGAACCCGGAAGTTAAGCTCGTCAGCGCCGATGGTACTTGGTGGGTAACTGCCTGGGAGAGTAGGTCATTGCCAAAGAGACTTATCTTTTATCTTCCCATCGGTTCTTACATAAGGTATAATCTTTCAATTCACAGACCAGTCCGTGTCGATTGCCGCATTTATCGTTTTCTTTGGCAGGCAAGGAGTGTGTGCAACGCTTAATTCTTGATGATAGGTCAGTGCTTATCCAGGTTTTACGCGCCCTCGGCTGTGTCTGTGATAAGCCGAGATTTTGTTTATTCCTTCAATGGAAGGAGGTGAGGCAGTTGACGGTCGTAAATTTACGCAATAACGAGTCTCAAGATCAATTGCTCAAGCGTTTTCGCAAAAAGATTGTTAAGAGCGGTGTCTTGAGCACCGTACGCCGCAAGCGCTGGTTTGTATCCAAGAGTGAGCAACGCCGTATGGATCAAAAGAAGGCTATTCGTCGTTACAAACGGCGTGCTTACAAGGATTTTGAGTAGGCCAGCGGAACGGGACTGGAGGCTTTATGGCAAATGAAGATAAGATTCAGGTCGAAGGGCTGGTAGTCGAGGCATTACCCGGGACTCAGTTCAGGGTTCGACTCGATAACGGGCATGAGGTTTTAGCCTATCTTTCGGGCAAGATGCGCAAGTATTACATCCGTATCCTGCTCGGGGATCATGTTAAAGTTGAGATGTCTCCCTACGATTTGACCCGCGGACGCATCACCTATCGCCAGAAAAAGTCCGGCGGGGAACCTGAGTTGGTTGAATAACCGGTTCCGTCTGCACTCATAGAAAAGGACAGCCCCTGCATTTGCAGGGGCTGTGTGTTTTAAAGGCTGTTCTTATGGCAGAGATTTAAAGGAATTTAAAACTTTCATGTAGTTCGCACGTTCGAAGGCGGCGGGTTCTTTAACCGACTTTTGGCTCAGGCTGCCTCTCATTTGCTTGGTGGACTCGTAGTCATGCTCGGTCATCCACTTTTCCAAATCAGCCAGGATGACGGGGATGCGGCTAATTCCATTAGCAAGCAATTCAGAGGCTGTCATTGCCACGCTGGCACCAGCCATGCTGGCTTTAATCACATCTTCAGCCGTATGGATTCCGCTTGTGAGCGCCAGGTCGGCATTGATGTGTCCGTAGAGAATGGCGATCCACCGCAAGGGCAGTCGTAGTTCGTTCGAAGTGCTTAGAACCAGGTTCGGGGTGACTTCCATGGTTTCCAGGTCGAGATCGGGTTGGTAGAAACGGTTGAAGAGCACCAGGCCCTTCGCACCGGCTTCAACCAGCCGTTGGGCAATGTTAGGGATGGCGGTGAAGAACGGGCTGAGTTTGACAGCGAGAGGAATTTTGATGCTACTGCACACATCGTGAATAAGATTGATGTAGTTCTCTTCAATTTTACTGGCAGTCAGTGCGGTGTCGGTGGGCAGGAAATAGAGGTTGAGTTCAAGAGCATCCGCGCCCGCATCTTCAATTTTTTTGGCATATTTGATCCAGCCACCAGTGGAAACACCATTCAGGCTGCCGATGACGGGGATCTTGACTGCCTGCTTGATTTTCTTGAGAGTTTCAACATAGGCGTCTCCTTTGAGAGTATATTTTCCGCTCTGGGGATAGAATGAGTCTATTTCCGCAGAAGATTCTGAGCCATAAAACAGGAAATGGTCCAGTTCAAGGCTTTCGTGGATGATTTGTTCTTCAAAAAGCGAGTACATTACTATTGCTGCAATCCCAGCCTCTTCCAGTTTTTTGACAGTTTCCACTTTTTCCGACAGTGGCGAGGCAGAAGCTACCAACGGGTTCTTGAGTTTGAGACCAAGATAGGTCGTTGAAAGGTCAACCATTATTCCTCCTTTGCTTCGTTCACGAGAGAAATGGAACAGGGTTTCGCTCTGTCCCATTTTGAACACATTATTTCTGTTCTGTTGTTTCACCGTAATGCATGGCGGCCAATTGTGAATAGAAGCTCCAACGGCCTTTGGCGTCTTCGCCGGAGAGTTTTAGCAAAGTCTCAGCACGCTCTTCGTCACTCTGGGTCAACATGCGGAACCGGGTTTCGTTATACATATATTGCTCCACTGGCACAGTCGGCTCTTTGCAATCAATCTGCAGCGGATTCCTGCCTTCCGCAGCTAGACGCGGATCGTAGCGATAGAGCGGCCAGAGTCCGGATTGGACAGCCAGTTTTTGCTGTTCGAGACCTTTGGCCATGTCAATACCGTGGGCAATGCAATGGCTATAAGCGATAATGATGGACGGTCCGTTGTAGGCCTCGGCTTCGATGAAGGCTTTCAACGTGTGCTGGTCACTGTAACCCATGGCAACACGCGCCACATAGACATAGCCGTAAGCAATGGCCATCAGGCCCAAGTCCTTCTTTGACAAGCCTTTACCTGAAGCTGCAAAGCGGGCCACTGCGCCCCGCGGCGTGGACTTGGATGCCTGGCCGCCGGTATTCGAGTAGACTTCGGTATCGAGCACCAGCAAATTGACATTACGTCCGGTGGACAGAACATGATCGAGACCGCCGTAGCCAATATCATAAGCCCAACCATCACCACCGACAATCCAGACCGACTTCTTGACGAATGAGTCGGCGACGGCAGCCAGGTTCTTGGCCTGCGGGTTCTTGGAGTGGATGAGTTTCTGCTTGAGGGCTTCGACGCGCTCGCGTTGCTGCCTGATGCCCAGGTCGGTGGTCTGGTCGGCTTTGAGCAGGTTGTCCACCAGATCCTGGCCAAGTTCATTGACGAAGGTCGGCAGGATATCGCTGGCATATTCGAGTTGCTTGTCCAGCGTCAGGCGGAAGCCCAGGCCGAACTCGGCATTGTCTTCGAACAAGGAGTTGGACCAGGCCGGGCCGCGTCCTTCTTTGTTGAATGTGTAGGGTGTTGTCGGCAGGTTACCGCCGTAGATGGAGGAACAGCCTGTGGCGTTGCCGATAATGGCACGGTCGCCGAACAACTGCGACATCAATTTGATATAAGGCGTTTCACCGCATCCTGCGCAGGCCCCTGAGAACTCGAAGAGTGGTTCGAGAAGTTGCGAGTTCTTGATGGTGCCAAGGTTAATGGCTGTGCGGTCAACTTCAGGCAGGGATAGAAAGAACTCCCAATTATGGACTTCGGTTTCACGCAGTGGCGGTTGTGGAGCCATATTGATGGATTTGCGGGCCGGGTTGGTTTTATCCTTGGCCGGGCAGGCTTCCACGCACAAAGTGCAACCGGTGCAATCCTCTGGCGCCACCTGGACGGAATAGGCCATGCCAGGGAATTCCTTGAACTTGGAGTCCATGGACTTGAAGGTCTTCGGGGCCTTCTCAAGGAATTCCTTATCATATACCTTGTGCCGGATAACGGCATGCGGGCAGACAAAGACACACTTGCCACATTGGATGCACAGGTCCGATTCCCAGACCGGGATCTCCAGGGCGATATTGCGCTTCTCCCACTTGGTCGTTCCGGTGGGGAAGGTGCCATCCACGGGCATGGCGGACACCGGGACGGTATCGCCTTCGAAAGCGATCATTGGACCGAGCACATCGCGCACAAAGGCTGGTGCTTCTGCCGAGACCGGGGCGCGGCGGGTGAAGGTGCTGGTTATTTTACCTGGCACCTTTACCTCGTGCAGGTTGACCAGAGTCTGATCTACCGCTGCATAGTTTTTGAGGACGACGGCCTCGCCACGTTTGCCATAGGTCTTCTTGATGGCTTTCTTAATCTGCTCGATGGCCTCGTCGCGCGGCAGGATACCGGAAATGGCGAAGAAACAGGTCTGCATGATGGTATTAACTCGGCTGCCCATACCGGTCTTTTCGGCCACATCATATGCGTTGATGGTGTAGAACCTTAGTTTCTTCTCGATGATGTCTTTCTGAACTTCCTGCGGAAGCATATCCCAGATTTCCTCCGGGCCATACAGACTGTTCACAAGAAAGACCGCGCCTGGCTGGGCAAACTTGGTGAAGTCAAAGCGCTCCAGGAAGCTGAACTGGTGGCAGGCAACAAAGTTGGCAGTGTTGGGGGTGATCAGGTAAGGGGCCTGGATTGGTTTGGGGCCAAAGCGCAGGTGGGAAACTGTTAAAGTACCGGCTTTCTTGGAGTCATAGTAGAAATAGCCTTGGGCGTAGTTGTTGGTCTCTTCGCCGATGATCTTGATGGAGTTCTTGTTCGCGCCGACAGTGCCATCCGAACCCAGACCGAAGAAGAGGCAGCGCACGGTCTCAGGATATTCAACTGAGAAATTCGGGTCGTAATCCAGGCTGGAGTGAGTCACGTCTTCGTTGATACCGACTACAAAATGATTTTTGGGGTCGGCTTTCTTGAGTTCGTCAAGGACAGCCTTAACCATGGCTGGGGTAAATTCTTTCGAAGATAGCCCATAGCGTCCACCGATGACCCTAATACCCTGCCTTCCATTCTCGAACAGGGTACTGGTCACATCCAGATAGAGCGGTTCGCCGGACGCGCCGGGTTCCTTGGTGCGGTCGAGTACGGCAATGGACTTGACTGTCTTGGGTAGGGACTTGAGAAAGGCTGTTGTGTCGAACGGACGGTAAAGGCGCACGCGGATGACCCCGACTTTTTCGCCCTTCTCAATCAGATAACGCACGGTTGCTTCGGCGGTCTCCCCGCCGGAGGCCATTATAACAACTACGCGCTCGGCATCCGGAGCCCCAACATAGTCGAACAGATGATAGGATCGTCCGGTCAGCTTGGCGAACTTGTCCATCGCTTTCTGGACAATACCAGGGACTTTTGTGTAGAACGGGTTGATAGTCTCGCGCGCCTGGAAGAACACATCCGGGTTCTGGGCGGAACCGCGCAGCACTGGATGATTGGGTGAAAGGGCCCGGGCGCGGTGGGCGCGGACGAGCTCATCGTCAATCATTGCCCGCAAGTCGTCATCATTTAACTGTTCGATTTTATCCACTTCATGCGATGTGCGGAAACCATCGAAGAAATGCAAGAATGGTACACGCGCTTCCAGCGTGGCAGCTTGGGCAATCAAGGCCATATCGTGTGCTTCCTGGACCGATCCGGAGGGAATCATCGCCCAGCCGGTCTGTCGGACGGCCATCACATCCGAGTGGTCACCGAAGATCGAGAGGGCATGAGTTGCCACTGTACGTGCTGAAACGTGGAATACAGTGCTGGTCAATTCCCCGGCGATCTTGAACATGTTCGGGATCATCAGCAGTAAGCCTTGGCTGGCAGTGAAAGTGGTGGTCAGTGCACCGGTCTGGAGCGCCCCGTGGACTGCGCCGGAGGCACCGCCTTCGGATTGCATCTCTATTACCAGCGGGACGGTGCCCCAGATGTTCTTGCGCTTAATCGCCGACCAATCATCGGCAAACTCCCCCATATTGGAAGAGGGCGTGATCGGATAGATCGCGCAGATTTCATTAGTGCGATGGGCCACTGAAGCGGTAGCTTCATTCCCATCAATTGTGACCTTTTGGCGTTCCATATAGCTTTACTCCTTCAAATAGGATAACACAGGGATTTCTGTGCAGGTCTTATGTACCAAGGTATGAGTGTATTCCCCGGGGTTTACCAGCGATAGTTATTTTATACACAAATACTACTGCGACTTGTCACCAATAAAAAAAAACAGGTCTATCTTCCCATTTCCAGGCGTTCACGTGCAAGGAGAAACGCTGCCAACGATTTAGCATCCTGGATTTCACCACGTTCACACATCGTCAGAGCCTCGGTTAATGGGATGCGCTCAACGGAAAGGAACTCGTCGGCGTCGGCCTCCAATGGGTCGTAATGCAAATCGGTCGCCAGGTAGACGTACATATATTCGGTGGAGTAACCGGGAGCCAGATAAAATTCACCCAGGGGTTCCAATGTCCCCGCGGCCATGCCCGTCTCTTCCCGGAGCTCTCGCCGGGCGCACGCTTCCGGGGCTTCACCCTCATCCAGGGTCCCAGCGGGTAGTTCCAGGAGGTCCAGCCCCGCTGCGTGCCGATACTGGCGGACGAAGAGCAAATGATCGTTCGCGTCGATTGGCAGGATAATAACCGACCCGACATGTTCCACAATGTCGAACTTGGTTTCACGACCATCTGGCAGGCGCAGTGTATCGCGGCGGATGGTGAAGGCGTGCCCTGGATAGACTATTTCGGATTTCAGCAATTCGAATGCCATTCGGTCTCCAAAAACAAACACCCAGGCGGGATCTGCCTGGGTGCATGGCGTTGCCGCAATTCTACGGAATGGTCAGCGTCTGGTTGATATGCAGCGTAAAAGGTGATACCAGACTGTTTGCCGCGATAATTTGCGTAGGATCAATATTGCCATAGTAACAGGCTATGGAGTAGATGGTATCGTTGGCAGAGGAGACTGTGTAAGTGCCAGGATGAACATGTAAAGCGAGATCGCCGACGAAGGGATTGCCAGACTGCGGAATGCTTAAAACCTTGCCGGCCTGTAAATTGCCTGCATTGGTACCGGTCAGGCCATTCAGGGTTAACAGTTCATCCTGGTTAACGTTAAAGCGGCGGGCAATGCAATAGGGAAACTCGCCTGGCATAAGAGTGTAAGTTGAAGGACGCCCAGGTGTGGCCGTTGGAACAATGACAACCGGTGTTAATCCGGCCATTGGTGTGGTTGCAGCTCCAGTCGGTGTGATAAGCGTGAAGGTATTGGGGGTGGGGGTACTCAGTGCAACATTTGATGTGGAAGTAGGCAGGCTGATGCTAGTAGTAACCGCACGAGTTTGTTCGGATACAGCCGTCATCGTCTGGATCATTTGTGTGGTGCCGATCATTTGTACTTGACCCATGGGGGTTTCTTGTCCCGCCACAGCAGTAGCGCTGGTCCTGGTCGGCGTAGCCACGGATGTCAGCGGTGCTTGAGAAGCCGCCCGCTGGCATGAAACCAGCAGCAACACTGCTGCCAGAATAATTATGGAAACCAACGATAACTTCTTGGACATGCTTTCCTCCTTAAAACGGTCTTACTATCATAGGATTATGGAGTGATACTAGCACAACCTTTCTATATCGTCAAGCGGGGTATTGCACCTCGTAACCTTACATCGGTTGTTTTTCCAACCAGATCGTCACCGGCCCATCATTTTCGATCTCGACTAACATATGAGCACCAAAGATACCGGTCTTTGACGGGACACCCCTGGCGCTCAGAAATTCAGTAAATTTCTCCACGAGTGGCGCGGCGACTTCGGGCCGCGCCGCCTCCGAAAAGGAGGGACGGCGCCCCTTACGGATGTCACCATAGAGAGTAAATTGCGAGACGACGATCGCCTCTCCACTTACATCCAAAAGGGACAGGTTGAATTTTTCTGTGGCATCCTCAAAGATGCGGAGTGTTGCAATTTTCTCAGCCAGGAATCTGGCCTGTTCTTTGGTATCATCCTGCCCAATGCCGAGCAAGACGACCAGCCCGTGGCCAATTTCAGCAACGGTTTTCCCTTCCACGGTGACTTTAGCGGATCTGACTCTCTGGATTAGCGCACGCATATTCGATACTAGGCGCGACCTACCATTTTCCTATGGGGGATTACGGCAATTGAACCGCTGCCCGGACTTCCTGCATCGTCCTTTCAGCGATGGCCCGGGCGCGGGCTGCGCCATCGGCGAGCACGGCTGTTACCAGGTCGGGCTCCGCTGCGATTTCGGCCCTTTTGGCCCGGAAAGGTTCGAGGGCCTTGTTCAAACTCTCGGCAAAGCGGTTCTTGCAGTCCACACAGCCAATACCGGCCCGGCGGCATTCGATATTGATCATTTCCACATCCTCATTGGAGGTGAAGACTTTGTGGAGCGTGAAAACGTTACACACATCCGGGTCGCCTGGATCAGTGCGTTTAATACGCTGCGGATCGGTGACCATCATCATAACGCGCTGGCGAGTCTCTTCGGGTGTGACGGCTAGTTCGATGTGGTTGTTCAGGCTTTTGCTCATTTTCTCTTTGCCGTCAATGCCGAGAACTTTTTGCACTTCAGCAGCTTTCATTTGCGGTTCTATAAGCACGTTGGTATTGTACCGGTAGTTAAATGACCGGACGGTCTCGCGGGTAAACTCGATGTGCGGGGCTTGGTCAATACCTACCGGGACGAGGTCTGTTTTGTAAAGCGCAATATCAGCGCTCATCAGCACCGGGTAGCCGACCAACCCATAGTTGACATTGTTTGGATTCTGGCGGACCTTTTCCTTGAAGGTTGGCAGTTCGGTCAGTTTACCGAGCGGGGTGACCATCGATAGGAGGGTATGCAGTTCGGTGACCTGTGGAACATGTGACTGGACGAAGAGGATGGTCTCTTCCGGTCGGATGCCAACAGCAAGCAGGTCGAGAGCTAGATCGTAGGTGTTCTGTTTCAGGTTAAGAGTATCCTCGACGGTAGTCAGGGCGTGCAGGTCCACAATACAATAGACGCACTCGTACTCGTCTTGCAATGAGACGTAGTTCTTGAACGCGCCTAAATAGTTGCCCAGATGGGCGCGCCCAGTTGGGCGGATGCCGGAAAAAACGCGGCCTTTTTTTGCCATAATTGCCTCGCGAATAGTTTTTTGTTTTACTACTCCATGCATAGATCACTGAACTGAAGCAGCCAAAAAGGAAGGAAAAAACGAAAACCTAAAAATTTACACAGTAGTCTGTAATGACTGAAGATCTTGCTACTTCCTCACGATCTGTTCAACCAGCCCCATAACCTCGCCTGGATCGGCATGCCGACCAGTTTGAAGTTTGGAGTATACCAGTTTATCGTTCACGGTGACCTCGTACCGGCCTCCTTTGGAAGGGATGAGTGTAATACTCTCAATTTCCGGCTCGATGTTCTGGAGCAGTTCGTTTGCCAGGCCTACGGCCCGGTCAGTGTAGTGTCAGACTGTGCAATAGACGATGGAAATTTTTAACAAGGCGTCAACTCCTTCAAAAATGTATTTAAAAATTATACTGCTTCTTGCTTAAATCGGTAAACATTCCCATCAGGATTCAAGGGCATCTTACAGAGTACTGAGTAGAAAACCGAACCAGAACTCCATTATTTTCGAGCCCTTACAGAGTGGAAAGCATATAGATTTATGTAAGATGCAGCAGTTCATATTGTTTCGTTAATCCTGACCCTTTGACGCAGGTCAACCTTACATGTATAATCGTTTTTACATTTCATATCTAAAAATGGATATCAATCGAGGTCCAGCATGGCTCTGCGCGGCAACCTGCGCGATTTCTCAATATCTCAATTATTGAACCTCATCAACCTGGCGAATAAAACCGGGACTCTTGTCGTTGAAGGACCCGGCGCGACAGCCCAGGTTGCCTTCCGTGATGGGAAATTGGCTTATGCCCAAATTGACCAGGAAGATAGCAGCCTGGCTGCCGTGTTACACAAAGCCAAAAAACTTTCTTCAGGTCAGTATAAATCAATTCAGCAGAGCGCTGCTTACATCTCAGACAAGGAACTGGGTTTATTGCTCATCAATGCCGGATACCTGTCGCAGGAAGATATCCTGACCAATCTCCAGCAGTATTTTACAGATATTATCCAGCGCCTGTTTACATGGGTGGAGGGTTTTTTCCACTTTGACAATGACTCGCTTCCGCCAGACGGCCGGATCAGCATCCGCCTGGATCTCGAAAACCTGATTATCGAAGGCTCGCGTCAAATGCGCGAGTGGGAGCAGTTGCAGGATGAAATTCCCAGCCTGGATATGGCACTCAAGTTCATGGACCGTCCCGGCACCAATCTACGGAAAGTCAACTTAAGCGTGGAAGAATGGCGGGTTGTTTCCTATATTAACCCACGCAATACCATCCGGCAGATTGCTGGCGCCACCAAGATGAATGACCTGCAGATTCGGCGCATCGTTTATGGTTTACTGCAAGCTGGCCTGGTTGAAACTACCCGATATGAAGGCGCTTCAGCGCCAGCTCCCACGATGCGAGTCTTCCCCACGGAAGATAAAGAAGAGCAGAAATCGCTGGTCAATCGCCTTATTAATCGAATTCGTTCCCTCTAATCTTCTTTGAGGATCGTCTTTATGCAAACGGTTAAGATGGTTGTCACGGGTCCCTTCAGCGCTGGAAAAACTGAGTTTATTCGATCAGTCAGCGAAATTGACGTCGTGTCCACGGAACGCAAGATTTCCTCTCCCTCCGAAAAGTCAGTTAAAGAAGCAACCACCGTCGCCATGGATTTTGGTCGCATAACAGTGGATGATGACCTGGTGTTATACCTGTTCGGTACACCGGGCCAGCGGCGCTTCGACTTCATGTGGGAGATTCTCTCCGAAGGTATGCTTGGTTTCATTGTTATGGTAGATAGTACCCGCCCGGAAACATTCCGCGAGGCTCGTTCCATTCTCGAAACCTTTCATGCTTACGCCCCGACCCCGTATGTGGTGGCTGCCAATAAACAGGATATGAAGGATGCCTGGGATATCGAAGATATGCGTCACGTCCTGCGTCTCGATACCAAAGTAAAACTAATCACTTGCGTTGCCTTTGATCGAGATTCGGTTAAAGCAATTTTGCTTGAACTGCTCTACAGCATCCTGTCTGAAATGGAGGATGGAGAGAAATAATCTCTCCATTTATCTTAACTATTGAATCATCTATCACTACTGACCAGGATATTGTCCATTATAAAGTTTATGGGCGGGGACGGCCGGTTATCTTATAAATTGAATGGCTGTGTTCGTGGGGACTCTGGCAGGAGACGGTGGTGTTCCGGGGTGCGTTCTGCCGCACCTAGATTTTCTCGTTGAGGAAAAACCGATCGCATGATATCCGCGCCGATTTATTTTTTCCCAAACCGCATGGGGCGGATCGTCTTTCTGGCGATGGAAGAGATCCTCGGGCATAATGAGGTAAATACTATTCTTGATCTTGCCCATCTTCCGGATTATATTGACCAGTACCCTGCATCCAACCAGGATTTGGAATTCCCTTTTGAACATGTCGGTCGACTCCAGGCCGCCCTCGAATGCGCATTCGGACCTCAAGCCGGCCGGGGTCTGTCTCTGCGCGTGGGACGTGCGTGTTTGAAATACGGGCTGCACGAATTTGGCTCCGAACTCGGTGTGACCGATCTGGCCTTCCACCTGTTACCTTTGCCCATCCGGCTTAAAGTCGGGAGCGAAGCGCTTGCAGGGCTGTTCAACAAGTTCACCGACCAGTGTGTACGTCTTGAAGTGGATGGGAAACATATCTATTGGCATATCGAGGGCTGCCCGCTGTGTTGGGAGAGAAAGGCCGATGACCCATGTTGTACTTTGGCAGTGGGTTTTTTACAAGAGGCTCTTTACTGGGTTAGTGGGGGAAAATACTTTTTGGTTGAGGAAACGAATTGTATAGCATGTGGCGATGGTGAGTGTACAATAGAAATCGATCAGACTCCGCTGAGTTAATACCATGCTTACCTTTCAGCGCTCCTTCCGTGTGATAATCCACCCGTCTTGGTTTCGAGTTTACCTCATGATGATTGATTTCCTGGCGCTGAAACCTGGAGAAAACCCACGGGATATGCATTTGAAAGAAGAATGGAGCGTAGGCTCCGCTAAGCACATGGCTGGTTTGATGCTGGTTTGATTTTTCGCATCGGGTGTTTCCTTGACATTCCTACCTCACTCAGGTAGAATACCGTTCGCCCAAGAATGGGCCTGTAGCGCAGTTGGGAGCGCGCCTCAATCGCACTGAGGAGGCCAGGGGTTCGAATCCCCTCAGGTCCACCAGGATTGATGATTGCCAATTTTCGATTGCTGATAGGGGGTCGTCAATCAACGATCCGCAATCCACAATTATATATGGGCCCATAGCGCAGTTGGGAGCGCGTCTCAATGGCATTGAGAAGGTCGCGAGTTCGAATCTCGCTGGGTCCACTGACGATTGCGATTATGCTCTAATCGCGATTGTGCTATAATAGCGGAAATATTGAAAGCCATGACAGGAGTAGTAGGGCATCCCGTCAGCGAGAAGGGAGAGCGAGGTGGAAGCCCTTCATGGCGCAGTTGGGAGCGCCCCTGAGACCGAACTCGCCTGTCCTCGCAAGAGAGACTGCGCTGGTGAATCCAGTAGTCAGCGCCGGGACAGCCCGTTATCGCGAACTTGAGTGATGGTTGTAAGTTAACCATAACCGGGGTGGTACCGCGAAGAATCAACCCTTCGTCCCTGAGTGGATGAAGGGATTTTTGTTAGATATGGAAGGAGGCGCGAAATGTTCGAGAATATCAAAAGGAGATTCGATGTCCAGCCCTGCCTTCTCGCGCGCCGCCGCGTTGCGTCCAACGGCTAAAATCAAACGTCGTAGGTTCGACGTTCAACATCCAACCGAATTATCGTCATCGAGGTCGAAATGAGCGACTATATTCCTTCTCAAATTGAACCAAAATGGCAGGCCAAATGGGAAGCGGACGGGCTGTACCACGCCGACATTGACGAGGGCAGGCCCAAGCATTACGCCCTGACCATGCTGCCATATCCCTCCGGTGACCTGCACATTGGTCACTGGTATGCCTTTATCCCATCCGACGCGCACGCCCGATTCATGCGCATGAACGGTTACAACGTGATGCTGCCGATTGGTTTTGATGCTTTCGGCCTGCCCGCCGAGAACGCTGCCATCAAGGAAGGCATCCACCCGATGAAGCGGACCTATGAAAACATCGAGCGAATGCGTGGCCAGTTGCGCTCGATGGGTGCCATGTGGGACTGGCGGCGCGAGGCCATCTCGTCCAACCCGGAATATTACAAGTGGACGCAATGGTTCTTCAGCCAGTTGTACATGCACGGACTGGCCTACCGCAAGATGTCGCCGGTGGACTTCTGCCCGCACTGCAACACCACCCTGGCACGCGAACAGGTCTGGGGCGATGACCGTCACTGTGAACGCTGCGGCACCCCGGTCATCAAGAAAGACCTGTCGCAGTGGTTCTTCAAGACCACTGCCTACGCTGAAGAGTTGCTGAACTACGAGGGCATGGATTGGCCTGAGCGCGTGCGTGTCCTGCAGACCAACTGGATCGGCCGTTCGGAAGGGGCACTGGTTACTTTTGAAATGGTCCCCTCGGGGGATGATAAAAGCGGCGAACCCTTCGAAATCTTCACCACCCGCCCGGACACACTGTGGGGGGTCACTTTCATGGTGCTTTCCCCCGAGCACCCGCTGGTGGACAAAGTCACCACGCCGGAGCACAAGGCTGAGGTTGAAGCCTACAAGACCCAGGCCGCACGCCAATCGGACATCGACCGGGAAGCCGCCGACAAGGAAAAGACCGGCGTCTTCACTGGCGGCTATGCCATCAACCCGGTCAACGGCGAAAAGACCCCTATCTGGATTGCTGACTATGTGCTGATGACCTACGGCACGGGCGCCATCATGGCCGTCCCGGCGCACGACCAGCGTGACTTCGAGTTTGCCCGCAAATACGGGATCGAAGTCCGGGTGGTGATCCAGCCTGTCGGAGTGGAGTCGCTGGACGGCGCAACCATGCCTGCCTCAGTCCCGGCCTCCGGCACGATGGTCAATTCCGGACCCCTGACCGGCACCTCCGCCGATGAGGCCTTCCACGCCGCGATCAAGTTCGTCGAAGCAAAAGGCTTTGGCAAGGGTTCCATCAACTACAAACTGCGCGACTGGCTGATTTCCCGCCAGCGCTACTGGGGCGCACCCATCCCGATGATCCTTTGCGAGAAGGACGGCTGGAATCCGGTCCCGGACGCCGAACTGCCCGTGCTGCTGCCTGAAGATGTGGCATGGAAGCCCACCGGTGAATCACCGTTGAAATTGCATCCGACGTGGAAACAGGCCAGATGCCCGGTTTGCGGTGGGCCGGCCGAGCGCGAGACCGACACGATGGATACTTTCATGTGCTCGTCGTGGTATCACCTGCGCTACCTGTCCCCGCACTACGACAAAGGCCCGTTCGACCCGAACGAGTACGATTACTGGATGCCGGTGGACACCTACACAGGTGGCATCGAGCACGCCAATATGCACCTGATCTACACGCGTTTCTTCCACAAGGCGCTGCGCGACATGGGCATCACCGAAGGTCCCGAACCAATGATCCAGTTGCGCAACCAGGGCATGGTGCTGGGTGAGGACAATGAGAAGATGTCCAAAAGCCGCGGCAACGTGGTGGCTCCTGACAAACTGGTGGAACGCTATGGTGCCGACGCTGTGCGCGCCTTCCTGATGTTCTTCGCCCGTTGGGACATGGGCGGCCCGTGGAACTCATCCGGCATTGACGGGACCGTCCGCTGGCTGCGGCGTGTCTGGGCGCTGGTCAACGATCCGGCCCAGGCTGGACGTGAAACCTGCTCCGACGAAACCAGGCGGATGCTGCGCCGCCGCGTCCACCAGATGCTGAAGCGCGTCACGCGTGACTTTAAGCAGTTCGAGTTCAATACCATCGTCTCCGGCCTGATGGAACTGCTGAACGAGATGACCAGGGCCAGGGAAGCCGGGGCCTACGGTACTCCTGAATGGAACGAAGCCGTGGATATCTACCTGCGCATGCTGGCTCCCGTCGCTCCGCACATCGCCGAGGAATTATGGGCGCAGACCGGCCGGAAATACTCTGTCCACACCCAGCCCTGGCCGCAAGTGGACGAGGCAGCCGTAAAGGAAGACGAAATCACCATCCCGGTGCAGGTTAACGGTAAATTGCGCGACCGGGTAGTCCTCCAGGCGGATGCCAGCGAAGAAGAGATCAAGTCCGCCGCGCTGGCGAGCGAAGCCGTGCGGAAGTTTCTGAAAGGCAAATCGCCAAAGAAAGTGATCGTGGCGCAGAAGAAATTGGTAAATATTGTGGTGTAAACCCCGTAGTGGCGGCCAACTGGCCGCCACTACATTTCTTGTTATCCCGGCTCCACAGTTCAGCTAGACGGTCAACCGGTAAAGCACAAGCTTCGTCAGGGGAATCGCTTCAAAATGGCTGAACCCCGCCTCCTTCGCCAAATCCTCCAAAATTTCCGGGGACAAACGATCTTCCAATGGTGCGCCAAAGTCTTCTTCGCGATAGGCCCATTCCAGGATGCCCACCCGGGTGCGCACCACGCGGCGGGCCTCGCTCAATACCTGGAGCTGTTCGTCCGATTCGTGCAGCAGTAGTCCCATAAAGAGCAGGTCAAAGGTGGCATCTGCGAAGGGCAGCGCCTCGGCGGTTGACTCGCGGAAATCACCGGCCGATACATAGACCCGGGCTGCCGGGAGCATTTCAGGATTGACATCCACGCCGGAGACAGCCAGTCCACGCTTTGCAAACGCCTCGGCAAATAGCCCGGTCCCGGTGCCAACATCCAGCACACACTTGAACTGCGCCCCTTCCAAGCACAAAGTAACCACCCGTCCCACTTCCAGACGGGCGATTCTCTCGGGATTTCGCAAGCGGGTAATGTCACCTTCAAAACGTTTTTCGTGCATGATGCCTCTCACGAAAAGATTTGCCAGCCTCTTGGAAAGTGGTTCTTCACCACTCCGTGTACGCGCTTACCCCAGTCGAGCGGCCAGCCGTCCACGGTGACAAGCGTCCAGCCAGGCTTGCCCTCGGCAGGCAGGCTGTCACCGCGTAAATAGGCGGCCGTCTCGCGGCTGTCTGCCGAGAGCGCCAGTACATTGTGCGCCTGCCCAGGCCGCATGTACACAGCCAGCGGATGGGCCGGCTCGAAGCGCTCCTTTTTGAAATTTCCCAGCCAGACGCCCGGAATCGTCACCCGCAGCCCTCTCATATCAGGAACATCCTCCGGCACGAAATACAACCGGTCCCCTTGCATGCGCAGGCGCTCGGAGGGGAAATCCACGCTCAAAGTCTCCTCCCGGAATGCCTGCCAGATCTGCCACTCTGGCATTGGAATTCTTACCGGACGCCAGGGGAAAGTCAACTCGTTGGCGGGGCTGTCCTTGCGCTGCAGGAGACATGCGAAATGTCCCTCGCCGTTCAGTCGGTGGGGGAAGAGCCGCACTGCGCCGCGCAAAGAATCATTCACTGCGGTATCCTGTTTAGCAATATCTGCGGTGAGACTCAACCACTCTGGCCTCCCCGGCATAAACCCGGCCAACTGTGGCAGGGCTTCCACCTCGAAATCAGGATGTTCCTGCAGAAACCGGGCCATCACAGCCTCGTCTTCTTCAGGTGCGAAGGTGCAGGTGGAATAGAGCAGGTGGCCTCCCGGACGGACCAGGTGGGCTGCCACCCGCAGGATGTTCGTCTGTCGGATGGCGCAGCCCGTTACCACCTCCTCCGACCAGGCGAGGCGTGCCCCCATATCCTTGC
>Ga0209777_10004195_pt1 | contig 17184 bp, 23 predicted proteins | sample FrelakmetHBP12HB_FD_187147 | JGI IMG/M metagenome (GOLD analysis project Ga0209777, IMG submission 187147) | Freshwater lake sediment microbial communities from the University of Notre Dame, USA, for methane emissions studies -HBP12 HB (SPAdes)... | ecosystem: Environmental > Aquatic >...
GAAGCCTTTGAGTTTCTGTTCCAAAACCAGTTCTCCTTTTTTGTTGATGTATTCGTAGCAGTATGCCTTGGGTGCGAAGAAGACGGCTCGTTGGATAGTATCTATCTTCATATCCCATTCACCAAGCCTGCTCCCTGTCGGTATCCTGGTGTCTGTCACCATGCTGTCTGTGTCTGTATAGTAGACGATGCCATCTCGATGATGGACCTGCTCGAATCCTTGATAGAGTTTCAACTGTGAGAGTGCCGTGACACGCGCTGCTATTGCTGGTTGATGATGAGCGCAGAATCGTATGACTTCTTTGGTGACGTAACCGAACGGGTCGTCAGGGATAGGATAGCATCCAAGGATATCAGCATTAGGGTCGGTGATGAGTTCCAGGCGTCGTGAGCGTTCACCGAACTTCCCGTATAATCCATTGAGGAGGAGTTTTGCTGTCTCTCGTAATGCGCCAACGCTGTTCTGTTTGATGGGATGGAGCGTCTCGACGTATTCCTTGAACAGGTAGTCCCCCTCAAATTCTATCGTCCGTAACGGCTGTATCTTGTAGCCGAGTTCCAATGCTTTCTCGATGAGGCTGAATTCATAGACTCCCTGCCAATGCCCGAGGGGAAACAGGAGTTTCTTCGTCTCTGGCTCACGATAGGGGAGGAGCGGGATATGGAGGTCTTCTGGTGCTATGACGTTGCATTCCATGATGCCACATCGACCAGCGACATCCCATGGTGTCTGATAATGGACTCGTTTTGGAGTTGAGACAGGATAGATGTTATCATGCATCATCGAGGGATACATGCTGTTCACATCCAGGAGGTAGTAGGGTTCACCACGATATTTGGCATACATGTTGAACACCTCTGTCCTCCCTCCATGATATCCGAGTCTGATGAAATCATTCCAGGTGAAATATGTGGGGAGTTCACGGTGGAGGAATCTGTATTTGAAGGATGATAACGCTGTCGATGAACTTGTTATTCCCATGCTTCCTTTTATCTGGTTGATGATGAGGTCGTTGAACATGGTTAGTATCTCTGCCAGGCTGATACAGTCGTTCATATTGTATCGTCGCCATTCTTCTTTGTGTTGTTCATAGGGATAGGGAGGCATCTCGAGTTTTTTTGTTGATGGATTAAAGGATTCGCAGAGTTTTGGTAGACTATGTTTCAGGAGATAGGAACTGTCACGGAACACCCATTGGTGATTGCTTTTGTCTTTGATACGCATGAGCATGATTCCTCCGTTCACGTAGGCTAACTTTGTTGTGTATTTATCGAACTCGTGGTTGTTGACAAGCGTCTCATGAAGAGAATTGAAATCAAACCCTCCTCCATAATGGGCGAAGGTGATGATGTCCCTATGTTTCTTCTGAAGATAGAAAAGAAGAAAATCCTTCATACATTCTGGTGCATCTCCTACCCATGTGTTCTTGGTCAGATGATGATACCAGGTGATGAGGAATGGTGTAAGATGTTTCCCATGCCAATCCCGTTTCAATTGCTCTAAAGGTATACCAAAACATTCTTTCGGGTCAAGCCATCGGTTCGTCTCAATGTCAAGGACGGCGATGTTCTTGAGGCTTCGTTGTCGCGCGAGAGGTTTGAGACACGGAGGTTTGAAGTCCATATCCCATCTCCTTATAGAAGTTGCTCTATGTTTGATGGATGCTGTTGTGTTCTGATGTAGACCTCGATGTATTTGATGGTGATGATTGCGTCTTTATAATGCCGGAGGATGTCGGTGACGATGAGTTCATAGAGCATATCAAAAAGATATTCTGGGAATTCTTCTCTGCTGGTGAATTTGACACCACGAGGATTGTTTGTGAAATCAGGGGTGTTCTCCGTATCAAAGAATATCGCGGCGCCGATGATACGTGAGCCGTAGAACCGTCCGCGCCATTTATAGAGAAGGTCGATGACCTCTGTTATCTCAGGGATGTGGACCGAGTGTAATCGCTGGAGTTTTGACTTGTAGTTGAGGAAATTTATTTCAAGCGACGGGTCGAGCCTGTAGCGGAACCCATCATCGCGTTTCCCTGATTTGAATCGTTTGCTTGTCCCAATCATGGTGGCGACTGGGGGTAATTCATGTTTGACTTCTCGTGCTGTCGATTTATCCAGTTTTCGTAATAATTGTCTTGCCGATATTTTTTGTCCAGTCCCTGTCCTCACCATGATTTTCTCGGGCTGTTCTGCTGTCTCGACCCGTGTCTCGAACCGTTTTTCTGTCCGGTATGCGAGATACCGTGGCATTGATTTAGGATGCTTCTGCGTGACATAAAAATGATAGAGTGAGTAGACCGCTGATTTTGTCTTTGCCCTGCCGATGTTGACTCCTTTTCTTTGCAACGCCTGTTTCTGCTGTTCGAGCGAGGGCAGAGGCTGTCGGGTCATGCGTTCTCCTTTCTCATAAAAAGCAGGTTTCTGTAATGTGTTCATGGTTTAATTATGTTGTCAAATATTCAAAAAGGAAAGGGTTCTCGGAGATGCTTTTGAGAGAGGAGTTATGAACTCTCCGAGAGCCATCCATGTGTGGTATCGTGTCATGGTTTAAGAACATTCTTATAGATGCAATTCGATATGTATTGTTAGGTCGACCATGAGTGAAAACAAAACTAATCTGTAGTAGTGTTTTGATGCTGGTGTTGTTCAGCCTTTTTGCCTCTGTCTGCATGGCAGACGGGCATCCTAACGACCCGATTGTGTATAACCCTACCCCCTCGGTGGGTGAGGTTCTTGTCGTCCCTGACGGCAGTCTTTCTCTGAACTGTAACATAGACAGTCCGAACGGCTCGAGCATGATGGAGCGATGCTGGACGAACGCCTCAGGGGTTTTCGTGTGGAGCAACTGGGCTGGTCCGTTCAGCAACACGACCATCAACTGGGCTCTTGATGCCAGTTCCTATAATACGACGTACTGGTGGGGCGTCTCTGCGAACGACAGTTACGGTGATAATAGCAACACGACGTTCAGTTTCAGGACACGAGGACAGTATCCTCCTGTGGTCACGCCTATTGCCTATCCTGACGGCTCGACAGGCACGAACACGCTCATCGTCTGGAACTGCTCTATCACTGACAGGGAGGGCTTCAGTTTCGACTGGAACATTAGTTGTAGCAACGGCGATTCGGTCATCGGTACAGGTGATGTGAACGGGACGAAAACCTGCGTGTTCATCGGTCTTGCTTACAGCACGACGTATATGGTATGGGTGAACGCCTCTGAGGATATCGGAGGCTTGTCGACATCCTGTGTGTATACGTTCTCGACGAAAGCATCTGTTGTTCCGGTGAGCCAGCAGAACGGGTTTTTCGGTGTTTTTGCGAAGATTATCCTTGAACTCGTTGTCCTGTTCATCGCACTCGGACTCGTGTATTTCATCATCACGGGGTGGATGCAGAAGAAACGTCATACGCTGAAGGAAACCCTTGACATGTTCATCGTCCTGTTCCTTGGTCTTGTTGTTCTTATCGTGGTCGCTGTCCTGGTCGCGGTGTTCTAAGTGAAACACGAGCGGTATCTGTTCGCTACAACCGACCATGAGGTTATCTATAAGTCTGATAAGGAGATGCATGGTCATCTTGGTCTCCATGACCAGTTGCCGAAGGGAAAAGAGTTCCCTGTGGTGCCTCCAAAAGGAAAAATCTATATCAACAAGAAACTCACCAGGAAACGCAGGAAGCAGATAGCGAAACATGAGCGGTATGAGAACTACCTGATGAAGAAATACGGGTTCTCCTATCAGAAGGCGCACCGGATGGCGCAGAAATGGGAGAGACACTAAGATGAGCGAACGAGATGAGTTCACGAAAGAGCCTGCTGACACGGGTCAAGGGATGTATCGTGTCCATGTGTTCCTCTTCAAACACCCTCCGTATACCGCAGGGAACGTGTACAACAAACGGATACAGGGGACTCGGGCTGAGGTTGACCAGACGGTCGCTCAGATACGGAACTATTACCATGACCTCGGGTATCCTGATAAGAAAATTCAGATAAAAGTGGAGAAGATACAATGACGAATGAGAGAGATGATTTCACAGGCTCAGACGAAAAAGACTCTGAACTTGAGAAGAAACGGAAGGAACTTGAGGAGAAACATGCGTTTGACGAGTTCCAGAAAAAGAAACAAGATGCGAAACAACAGCAGGAGATACGACAGCAGGATAAACAGGTGAGGAAGTTCGACACGCAGATGGCGAAAATCGAGTCGCAACTCACTAGACTCCAGCAGCGGTCACGACCGGAACTCACCCCTGAGCAGAGGATAGCGGACATCAAGGCGCAACAGGCACGATTAAAAGCATTGAAACATGAGATTTACTTATTGCGGACAGCGAAAGCACGAAAGGTCGGACGGGGAGCAGTCAGGCTCGGCAAAGGCGCAGCACGGGTCGGAAAAGGATTCGCAAAACTGCTTTCCGAGATGGAGAAGTCTCGTCGGAAACGCCATCCTCCTGTCCATACGAAAATCGTGTATGTGAAGCAGAAGAAACGCCCTGTCACCCGGAAACGTAAAAAGAAAAAGGTAAAGAGACGGAAGCGGAAGCGGTCGTCTCGATTTTAAAAAGGAGGTCTCTCATGCCCTGTGGTCATCATATCCCACGGTATAAGACCAAGAAGGCAGCGAAACGCCATGGAGCCATCCAGTATGGAAAAGGCGATTTCACGGTCAGAAAGGTCAAAGGCGGATACAAAGCATACGAGAAATAAGGGTTCAACGCCTCCACTGTAGGGAAGGAATTATTTTTTGTCTCCTCATCACCACCTCACTCCTTCCCTACCGATATCCTTTCTTCCTGAGTTCACCTACCATCTCCTTGTAGAGCCTGGAACCCTCCCGTGTGCCATAGTTCTTCTCAAGATGCCCTTTTAAAGCCCCATGGCGTATCCGTTTGCCCTGTGGCGTCATCCACCGCTCAAGCAGACGGTAGAGCCTGTAGACCACGTAGACGATGAGGATGAGGATGCACAGCCAGAACACTGGGGGTATCAGGAAGTAGGCGAGGGCAAGCCCGATGCCCATGGCGATGACCATCCACAATTTCATTATCTGTTCATCGCCTCCCACCTTCGGGCAGAGGCTCTTTGTATCATCGGTTCATCGCCTCCCATATCCGATGGAACAGGCTTTTCCCCTTCCCCTTCATCCTATTTTTGAGTTTTCCTCCACCCCATCCGAGGAACCGCCCGACATCGGTGAAGAAATTCCCACTAATCCGCTTCTTTTTTGGCATCTCTCATCCTCACATATTCCCTGCGTGCATCATACCGCCTGTGGAGGCGTCGTACCCATCGGCGAAGGCGTTTTCCTTTGATGGTCTGATACTCGGTCATGCGACTGATGAGACCTGGCGTGACGGCGTCTTTGATGCTTTCTCCCTCCATTTCTGCTCGTCTTTCCGGCTGAACACGAACGGGTTTATCCTTTCTGTCGAGTCATACAGGTCGAACACGGGTTTCGCATAGTACCGCATCTGACGGACAGCGGACTCAGGCATCCGTCGGTCTTTGATGGTCAACTGGAACAAATCATCGTCCCCGTCGCCGTCCAGGTCGGTGAACAGGTTCTCGCAGACGATGTCGATGTCTGTGATACGCCGGATGCGTTTGTCAACCTGGTCTTTATACTGCGTCGAATAGAAGATGTCGCAGGCGAAATGCCGTGACTGGAGGAAGAAATCGCTCACCCGTTTATTCTGAAGGCTTCCGCTATTCCGTGCATCGGCATACTCATGCAACTCGTCGATGCCGATGACGCTGTCGTCTAATGTGCGCTCCAGTTCAATCATATCCCGTCCTGCGAGCCACTCGAACGGGAACTCGAGTTTGTAGTTGCAGAACAGCCGTGACCGGAGATGTTGAAGATGCTCGATGAGGAGGAACAAGGAGAGCGAGACGGTTTTCCCTGCACCTTTCCACCCGTAGAGTCCGCAGACGATGTTCTCGCTTTTCACCATGATGGTTCACTCCATCCGCAACGACAATGCATGATGACATCAGCACGAAGCACACTCTGGCATTCAGGGCAATACCAGACGTCGTCTTTCCAGAGAGCGGGAAGCAACCGCACGCTACCAGAATTCAATGAGAACCCTCCCACATACCGTGCAGATGATTTTCCCGTTGTCTTTGACCTCATGCTCGGTCATTCGTTTGCATGTCTGACAGTCTGCTTTCAATTTATCGTCTTCTTGGGTTTGTAATATCATTTGCCTTCCGTTTGAAATACACGACAAGGGGATGACGGTCAAGCCAGTTGACGAACTTTGTGGCGAGGACGACGCCGATACCGGTGGCGAACCCTGCCAGCCCTATCGACCAGTAATCCGTCATGCGACCTTCCGTATAATCATGTAGAGTGAAGGTTGTCCTCTTTTTAATCGACCACGTATCACGATTTCGTTTTCTGTGACGTAAGCATCCATAGAGCCATACGTAAAATCGTCAAAAGCCCTATGTTGAATTACAGTCCATTTTGTCATTATAAAATTCTCCATATAATTCTTTTGACTTTTCTTTAACGATAGTAATAGCATCTACAAGATTAGAGAAATAACCAAGATGAATGTGTCTACCCGTGATGACGGCACGCCATTTTTGAACTTCTTCGCACCAATAGATATTTCGATGCCCCGAAGAATTATTTTTATTCAACTTTGAATTCACTCTGTTTAATCCTGATGTGCAAACTCGAAGGTTTTCTTTTCGGTTGTCAAGACCATTTTTGTTGATATGGTCGATGGGATTTTTTGGAAAGTTCAGAATTTGCCTATGCATGAGAGCGGTTTTTACTTTTCGCCAATTTTGAGGGTCATTGAAGCATCGTGTGACATAAAATCCTCTACCATAATTATTGTGGATTTGCCATGTGTATTTAGATAGTTCATCGTAATCTTCATCATCTACAATAGTATAAAATTGACCATATTTGCTTGGAGAGAGTTTAATTAGTTTGCTCATTTTTTCTTCCCTTCTCTCGCCAGATGCTTCATCTCAAGCACGAAAATCCTGTGTTTCATGTGGAAGAACAGTCCGAAGAAGAACGTGCAGAAACCGATGAAACCCATGGCGATGACGATGCCGACATCAGGATACAGGTGGTAGGCGACCATCATCAATGAGACGGTCAACGTGGTGAACACCCCTGCGCAGATGACCATGATTTCGATGAGTTGATAATCCCTCTCATTCATTAGGCATATCCCTCCTGGTGTTTCACATTCTCGAAGTTCGCATAATGATAGCAGTTTTTCTTGTCATAGTCAGCCTGTAGCCGCAGGTTGCACAAGGGAGCCTTCCAGCAACTGTCACATTTTTTCTTGAGTTTTGTTTTCATCGTCCCTCCAGCCGTACGGCATCGTTCTGTTGATGCTGATGCATCATCGTCCCTCCAGGCATCCTGGTTGATGCTCAGGCGATGGTTTTTTCGCCTCTTTGTATAAATCCTCCAGGTAACTGTTCATCAGCGTCGCCGTCATGTATTTGCAGAGCGCTCCACGGAAACACGGCAGGCTTCTGACTATTTTCAGTCGTTCGACCTCGTCAGCCTCTATCCACCGTCTCCACAACGGGTTTTTCTCCTCTTTCTTCATATATTTTTACTCCAGGAACTTTGATAATTTAGCAAGGTTGGTCTGTTCGATGTCGGGCATCCGTGCCTTCAAAATGTTCTCCAGTTCTGATGAGGATTGTCCATCTTCAGAGAGTTTGTTCGTGCGGAACTCATCAAGGAACTTTTTGAGCGTCTTGATGTTGAATGTATCAGCCAATCCCTGTAAAATAGAAATAGCGATGACCTGTTTCTTGGTGAGCCGTGTCTTTCTCTTGATGTGCTTGGGGTCGAGCCATTCTTTGATTATCATCGCCACGTTCTCAGCCTCGCCCATCTCCGCACGCATGGTCTCCTGTGGCGTTCCGAAGATGCGGTCAAGGATGTTTGCATCTGGTCTTTTCCCTCCATCCTGCGGCATCATCTTTGTTTTCTGAAGGATGTCTTTTTTCGTCACCATAGGAACCTCGGAAGGATAAGCCCTGTGTTCGGCAACGGGTTCAGCACTGCCTGATGGGGGAGGATTCCACCATTGTAGGCGAACAGGAGGTAGCATCCGACCCCGTAGACGATGAGTCCGGCGATGCTGAGGATGACGATGAACAGGTTGTATTTCACATCCTCGCTATACAGCAACGAGGTGTAGAGTTGCTCCATGTAGAGAAGGCTCATGGCTTTTCCGGTGATTCCCTTGTTCGTCTGCTTGAACCCTTTGGGCTTGGTCGTGCCTTCCTTGTAATGGCAGGTGGGCATGAACGGACCGAGTTTCGTGGGGAGGAGGTAGATGGTTTCCTCGTCGACCTCGTATTCTTTCTCTTTGTAATGGAACTTCCGGTATTCCGAAGGGATGAAGAACGTGTCGACGACACGGGAATCGGTCACCATGTTGATTTCGATGTAGTATTCAGGGTTTCGTTTGACTTCACGCAGGTTCTCCTCGGTGATGCTCTCAGGGGAGTAGCGTGTCGTCTGTGGTCGTTCGACCTGCTCGGCGACAACCTCAAGCGGCTCTGAGGGTCTGCCTTCTGGCGTCATCTCATGGTAGATGTTCCGCACATGTCTGCGTGCGAAGGCTCGCCGTTGCCGTCTTGTCACTGGCTCAGGCTGTTCGTGTGCTCGTTTTTCGGTGATTGCCTGGGTGAGCATCCCTCGGACTTCTGTCTCGGTGAACACTCGTTCCTGTTTTGGTGTGTTGGGGAGGGGAGAGGTATCTTCCACGTATTTCGTTGCAGGCGCATCGAACGGGTCGTCTGCTTTGATGCTCTTTATTCCTTCAAGTTCCCTCAGCATCTTTTGTGTATCCTGTCTGGTGAGAGGAGGCATCGCATCGACGTTCCGATGGACGTCCTCAAGAGGCTTCATCCCTATCCGCTTGAGACGGGGATGGACTTGTTTCACGCCTTTCTTCTGGTTGAGCCTCCATTGTCGTTTCTGCTCATTTCGTTTCAGGCGATATGCTTCCTGCTCTGCTTTTGTCATCTTCTTCGGAGCAGTCACCCGTCTCACCACCGTCTGTAACGGGGACGACTACAATGATTTTTCATTTGAGTCACCATTCCAGGCTGTAGGAGGCATACGAGACAATGATTTTTCATTTGAGTCACCATTCCAGGCTGTAGGAGGCATACGAGACAATGATTTTTCATTTGAGTCACCATTCCAGGCTGTAGGAGGCATACGAGAGGTTCATCCCATGTCCGTCGAGGGATTCGACCGCCCATTGTTGCGTCATCATCGCTGAGGTGTTGTAGGATTGTGTTGCGGTGATGCTCAGGTCTGTTTTGAAGAACGTGTACACGGGTACCCAGGTTGCTGTCGGGCTGTTCCGACCATATATCATCGTCTGCACGTTGTCATGGTCGCTGTCGTGGATGATGACGGTGATGGTGAACACCGCTTCCGTCTCGTTCCCATGCACCTGGTAGCCTCCAGTGGTCGAGGTGATGTTGATACCGGGGAGATGGTTCACATAATCAGTTCCGTTTCTGCCGTTCGTCCCGTTGACGCCGTTCTTCCCGTTAGTGCCGTTTGCTCCTCTGATGCCTATCCCTGGCTGACCCTGGACTCCTGTCTCTCCCCGTGGTCCGATTATCGAGTCTCCTTTCTCACCCTGTGGACCCTGCGGTCCGACTGGGGAGGGTTTGTAGAAGGTGTAGCCTATCGAGGCGATGCTCAGGATGAAGGCGATGATGAGCACGACATCCCCTGGGTAGATTCCTGGTTTGTTCATGGTTTTTTCCTCACATAAAATATTTTTTATTTTAAGACGAATACTCGGAGTATCATCATGACAAGGAAGGCGACGGCAAGGCTCATCGTCCCTGCGACGACGAATAATATATATCGCATGCGGTTCTCCGGCTGAAGGTTTGTGACGATATGGTAGAAATCCTCGGCGAAGATACGGTCGAGTTCATCGGCTTTGATGCCGAGGTTCTCTTCTTTGAAGTTATAGGGATTCGGGTTTCCCTCCCGATAATATGAGACAGAACGGAGAACGCCATCGACGTTCTTCAGGAAGATGCACTCAGGTCTGATGATGTAGGTCTCCTCGTCGACACGAAAACGCTTGGATGCAACGACCTCACGGCGTATGACCTGACGGTTGCCTTTCACGATATACGCAGTGAAACTGTTTTCTGGAGCCTCATCAGGAGAATAATCAGGCTTCCGGAACATACGCGTCTGTTTTGTTGGTCTGCGTCGTGGCATCTCAAATCCTCATAAACACCTATAGAACGTATACGTTCCATAGACTAAAAGGTTTCGCTAAGGCTCGCTCCTATATTTTTGAGAAGAACGTCTTTTTCACGCCTATCATGATGATGTACACGGCGAATATCACCATCATGGTGTACACGGCGATGTTACTGGGGAGGAATAGCATGAGGGCGAGGAACGTGAACCCGCTCATCATCAGGTAGAAGCCTGCGGAGCGTCGTTGCACGGCGTAGCCCATCGGCAGGAACGTGCCGAATACGGTAAGGAGGATGAGGCTCGCATAGACGTTGTCAGGGATGCCTCCTCCTGATGGCGGCGGGGGGATGTATCCGAGATGAACAACGGCTTCTGGTATAATGGGTGGTGAGGCGCCATGCCCATATGAATCAGAGGCAGAACCGTAGAACTGATAATACCCTGCTCCGAACCCTGGTCCCCAGGGACCAGTTACCGCATCAAAAGCATAATTTAGTGGAGAATAACCAGTGGCATAGATGGTATCACCATACCAATTCCATCCATTCCAGGTGATGTTATCGGCACTGTAATTTACATAAATCAGAGTCTGGGTATAGCCCATTCCAAAGTCCTGTATATCCATTTTAAGATTAATGACAGTCCCCGGCTGGTTGTATGGGGTGATAGGACGTAGGGGAGTGAGGGTGCAGATGCCGGTGGTGAACGTGAACCATTCTATGAGAGAAACCGTAAGGTCAGCATCCCAGACGTTGACCGTGACCGTATAGGTGGTATCTGGCGTAAGCCCCCATCCCCCGTTCCATATCATACAGGACGCAGTCCCATTCATTGTCAGAGTAGTGATTCCAGAATATTCGCTGTTGTTACAGGAAATATTATATAGGAGGTAATCAGGGAATTCTATTCCCGTGAAATTAATGTTCACGGTCCAAGGCATAATCAGAAACGGCTGGTTCGTACTTCCATTCACAGGGTTCTCCCCAGAAAGGATTATGACAGGGTCGGCAGAGACAGACGGCATCGCTATGAAGCATCCAGTGAACAGAGTGAAACAGAGTAATAGCAGAACAAGTTTCTTCACGTTTTCATCCTGCCTCCTGTCTCAGGCTTGGCATCATGATGGTAGAACGCTTTGAGTCCACCCTGGAAGACGATGAACACGCCGAAGATGACGAGCAATCCGACGACCACGCTTCCCAGGAGGCTTGAGGAGGATGCAGCGACGGTCATCAATGAGAATCCGGCGAGGATGAGGAAGAACCCTCCGCTTCGCTTCTGGCTCAGGTAGCCGAGGATGAGGAAGATGACGAAAATCACCAACGTGAGTGCGATGCTGAACATCGTCATAGTATCCATAGTGTTACCCCTCTTTCCGTCCAGAGAGGAAGGGGATGTTACAGTAAATAAAGTATGCGAGTGCGCCGTACATCGGCATCAGCATCAGACCACGGACGAGCAGGGGAATCCCTGGGATGTCCATTGACAACCCTGCGCCGATGAACTGGAGGAACGCCCATCCCCAGTTCAGGTCAGAGAGGATGCCTCCGCTTTGTTTTGGCGCTTCCAGTCCTGGGATGCCTCCTGTATAGGGGTCGATGGCGTAGATGCCTGGGTTGAAGATGCTGGTGATGAGGGCGACCGCAAGCATGTAGATGATGACGAATATCAACAGATTCAGCAAACGCATTATTTTTTGCCTCCTTTCTTTTTCGGTTTAGGCTTTGGAACAGCCATCTTTGTCGCCTCCTCATATCGTGGAGGGCGTTGTTTAACAAGAGAACCATGGGGATACTCTTGGATGATGCGTCCGTTCCCATTCTGTGAAATCTCTTTGTCTATCAACTCCTGCCGTCGTTTCTGCTGTTGCCTCTCTACCTCAGAAAGTGGCTCAAGGCGTTGAGGCATCGGTCTTGCTGTTGCATGACCAGTAATCTTCCGTGGCATCTCCTCATGCTCGAACCCTGATTCGTAGGTCTTCATCCAGGCTCGCTGGTCACGGAGTTTCGGTCTGAGGTACCGGCGTTTCCTGCTGACGCCGACATCAGCAGCAAGCGGTTTCCGTGCTGCCCAGAGGTTCCGCAGGCGTGACTCAAGGCTGATTCCCTCACGGGCAAGTGCTGTGTTACGCATCTGCATCGGAACCCCTTGGACATCTCCAAAGATGCCTTCTATTTGCTCCCTGAACGTCAGGAAGCATACCAGGGCGACGACCAGGCAGAACAAGACGAACATCCAGAGGAGGATAAGACCAAGCATCAGGTCAAGGGTCATCCCTGCGATGACCGCTATCCCGTAGACGACGTTCGGGATGGCAAGGTCGAACCGTGCCGCGATACTGAAGATGCTGAAACAGCAGATGCCGACGACCAAAAAAGCGATGATGACGCTGAAGAACGGCAGTCCGATGCTCATCCCGTAGTTGTCGACCAGCACGCCGAATCCTGATGGGGTGAACAGCATGTTCGTCCCATGCGGACCATAGATAGACGGGTTTGTCTCGAAATACACGACAGAGCCGACAAACGTGCTTCCTCCTTCAGTCACTGTCGACTCGGCGACATAGTATCCGCCGACGGTGCTGACGCTGAAGTTCATCGGATAACTCGTGCCGTCATAGGTGATGCCGATGCTTGGGTAATCAGCATGTTTCACGCCGATGTAGACGTAATACGAGGAATAGTAGTTGAACTTCCATTTCTCATCCACAGTGATATATTTTGTCCCATACTGTGCCGTTAACGGAGTGGTATAAGTTAGCATAGAAACATGGTTCCCCCAGTAGGTTGCATTGGTTAAATAGACGTTTGTTCTTTCATTCCAGGTTGCGGTATCGCTCCCCCAGGCGATAAGATTCCGATGAGACGTATTGTCCGTGATGAACACATACACGGGGATGCTGATGACATCAGCAAACCACCCATAGGATGCATCTTTTTTGATGCAGGACATGTTGAACTGGAACCGCTGATATTTCGCTGCGTCTCCACCGTAGATGCTGAGATATCGTGGGTCCATGCCAGTGAGTGAAAGTTGATAGGTTTTCCCTGTATCGGGATAACTGATGTTGAAGGATGTCCAATTCTGCGCCCAGTCTCCTGTCGCAACCCCATGGGTATCATATTCTTTGACCCAGATGGCTGCGGTGTAGTTGAACCCGTCAAATGGAAGGTCGTTCAAGGTGACAGGGATATGATGGACCGCTGACCCTGACGTGAGGTTTCCTTTCGTGACAGAGCCGAGATATTTTGGAGACAGACCCATGATGTTCCGTCCAGCCCAGAAGGAGTACGTATAGTGGTAGCCTGGGATGGTATCGTTCAACGTGACATCCATGTTCGTTATGGTTCTGTCGATGACCTTCGGGATGCTCAGATGGACATCAAGCCCCATCGCCAGTCCCTGCATTAGCAAAAGCCCTATAAATATAAACAGTAACAATAGTTTTTTCATTGTTTACTCCTCCCCTTTCGCATCAGGAGACATTACTTCTTTTTTTCCGCTTCGTGCCCATCCCCAGACCTTGTAGAACAGGAACAATATCAAGAGGATGCTCGGAGGGATGAATATCCACAGGGGGAACAATCCCATGGCGAACGCCATGAAGAACCCGAACAATGCGAACGAGTAGAATACCGGCTGAGGCACGTTCTTGATGCCCCGTCGTTTCACAATCATGTACGGGGCGAGCGAGAACAAGACGACGACCACGAATCCGATGATGATGCCAAGCCCTGGGATGCCGAGGCTGTCGATGGACGGCTGTTTCGCATAGACGCCCCTGTCACCCTGCGCCCAGTTATGGTTCATCCACCCTGTCGAGGAATCCTCAGCAGATGTCGGTGATGTGCCGTTCGGATACATCCCGAACTCGATGCGGACGCCCTGGAACCTGAGAGAGCCGTTTGAATCCTCGGTCATCCAGTCATAGTATGTGCCGACATATGGCTCATGGTGTTTCGTGAACACGGGAAGAACCGTCATGTTCCGGTCATAGAGGGTGTCCCATTCTGTCGAACTGGTATATAACGTGGATTTCCATCCCATGTTGTTCAATGCATCCGTGTGCTTCTGTATTCCAACATATACACGGTATTCTTTCCGTGGACTCATCCCCTGAGTGCCAAACCGCTCGTCATGCCAGAAATATTCAGGGGTAAAGAAGATATTCGGAGCGAGAATCTTCAATGATGTGGTCGCTGTGATAGTGCCTCCTTTCTCCTGTATCCAGCAGTAGACGTTCGAGTTCGATGCTTTCGTCGTGTTAGAGGCATCCGTGGTCGCTATGCTGAACGTGACCCCATGGTTGAGATACTGAAATGAGTTCATGTCCCCATCTTTGGGGATGAAATCCTTGATGGCAAAATGATAGGATGCTCCTGGAGGTGTGCCGATATGGAACTGGCAGAATGAGATATTCTCCGCTATTATCCCTCCTCCGGAGCATCGAGCAGCATTATCAGAGGTGAACACCACGACAGTGTAGTTCATGTTGTCAAATGGAATATAGGGTTCAAGGTCGATGAGAAGAGTCGTGTTCGTCGTGATGCCGTAGAAACGTAATGCTGGGTCGCCATAGCCAGATAAATCGCTTTCCAAGGGGAGAGTACCAAGGTTGATGTTTCCCCTGTAGAGCATGATATGAAGGTCTATCAGGTCATATTCAGGGTCGATGACCGTGATGTTCAGCATATGGTTCAGATACCAGGAATCGTTCGTGTAGCCTGTATGGTTCATCGGATGGTTGAAGATGACAGTGGGCTGACTGTTGTTCATCGAGTAAAACAGATATGAGGGTGATGTGATGTTTGAGAATCCGTCAGTGACGTTTGCCCTCCAGACGATGGTGCTTCCGATGCAGGGAACCATGCCTACTCCTGACCCCCATAATCCTGCCCCTGAAGCGGTTGTGTTCGCCCAGCCGACAAGCAACCATTCTACTGACGGCCATGTCATATATTGATAGTAGGCGATAGAGACGTTAATCCCAGGAGCAGCATTATCTCCCCAGACTTGAAGGGTAGCGCCAGACATCGTGAGATACGAGCCGTTATAGGGATAATGACCAGTGATATGAGGAGGAGATGCTGGAATGACCCTGAAGATGGTGTCAGCAGAGCCAGGAGCAGATTCCATGTTTCTCACAGCATCCTCCGCTCGGGAATACACTTGGTAATAGCCGATGGAGAATGGTGAAAATGTTGTCCCGAATAGTTGCGTCTGAGGAGTGCCTGTGGCGAGATACAGGTATTCTGGCGTCCAACTCCCCCAGGTGATGTTGTTCGTCGAGTACCGATAATAGATTTGATAGGAATACACGCCGCTTGCCCCTGTTGTTCCTCCTGGTGCATAATCATGATATGTCACGGTGAGGTTGAATGGCACGGGTGGATGGATGTAGGGCGTGATAGGGTTGACTGATGAGAGAGGAGCGACAGTATCATACCCTGCGATGGCATCAGCGCCTCCTGGTGCTGACTCATGGTTTCCTGCATTGTCGTAGGCTCGTGTGTAGAATTGGTAATGTCCGTAATCATCGGGGAACGTGAAACTCCAACTCCAGGGTGCTGACACATCTGTTGAGAACAGTGTCCATGCCCCCCAGGTGCTGTTCGCTGGAGCAAACCGGTAATACAACGTCACGTTCTTCACGCCAGACCCTGTGTCCGATGCGGTAGCGGTGATGGTTGTGGCTACCCTGTTCCAATACGGGGTAATCGGATTTGCTGATGAGGATGGCGGGGCGAAATCCGAGGTGATGAACGAATACGTCTGGTTCTTCCAGGTCACCCCGTCGGTGACGTTGAACGAGAACCAGTAGGTCGAATCGGAGGCAAGCGTCCCGAACGAGGAGGCGTTCAGATAATATGCCCATGTTCCATTGTTTTGAAACCCATGATATGTAACCCAATCGGATACATCAGAGGAACTCCATGCGCCATCATGGTTGAAATCGCAGAGATACGTGATGGATGGATAATATCCCATCTTATGCCAGACTCCGGTAGTGATGTTGCTCCAGAGCGAGACATTCATCCTGCGTCCTGCTGAGGAGTTCATCCGCCCGTTGATGGCGGTAGAGGTTCCCGTGACGATTCCCGTGGGGAACGGATGGCTGATGGTGATGGTCGGATACCCTGCCGTGGTGAACCGATACCAGGCACGGGTGATGTTATAGCCATCGGTGGCATTCACCCAGACCTTATACAGATGATTGTAGGATAACCCCGTGAGCGACAATGATTTCGTCCCGTTCGATGCCCCGTTTGCTGATGAGGACTGCGTGTTGTTGCACTGGAGAGTCCAGTTGAATGTATCACCATTCACATCATTGATAGGGATGCTCCAGGAGAATGCAACAGGCTGGCCAGTCGAGCCGTTCACTGGAGAGGGAGTACCAAAGTTTGGTGCTGTGTTTGAAAGCGTGATGGCATTCGCTGACTCATATGTTGAACTCCAGGCTTTATCCGTCGTGTTCCATGACCATGCCCGATAGTACCAATGCTGATTCGGTGAAAGACCCGTATGGCTGTAGGACGTGCCAGTGTTGTTGTAGATGTTCGTCCCGTCTGTTCTGCTGGATGGATACGAGTTTACCTTCGCCTCGACATACGTCTTATCAGCCATGCTCCCTTTTGACCATGAGAGGTCTATTCTGAAACGGGTGATTGCTGTCGCCGTGAACGATGACGGGGGACTGGGGATATATTCAGTGCGGGTCGTGAACGTATACCATTTTCGTGTCGTGTTCACGCCATCAGTCGCATTCACCCAAACCTTATACGGATGATTGTAGGATAACCCTGTGAGCGACAATGATTTCGTCCCATTCGATGCCCCGTTCGCAGATGAGGACTGCGTGTTGTTACATTGGATGGTCCAGTCGAACGTCCCGCCTGCATCGGTGATAGGGACACTCCAGGAGAAGGAGATGG
>Ga0209777_10004196_pt1 | contig 17183 bp, 13 predicted proteins | sample FrelakmetHBP12HB_FD_187147 | JGI IMG/M metagenome (GOLD analysis project Ga0209777, IMG submission 187147) | Freshwater lake sediment microbial communities from the University of Notre Dame, USA, for methane emissions studies -HBP12 HB (SPAdes)... | ecosystem: Environmental > Aquatic >...
GGCTTCGGTGTTTTGTGGGTAAATTCGTTTGAAAATATCCCAAACCTCCTCGAGAAATTCACAACGGGAATGGCTCTTTTTGAGCCATGCTTGCCCTGCCTCTTCGACGATTTTCCTCAAAGAATTTGCGTATTCATCTTTATTGACGATTGTCGGTGTTTTTTCAACCAATTTTTAGTAATTAGTTGTAGATAATTGTCGTCTTGTTTATAGATTAGTAACTGTAATACTAATCCGATTAATAAGTAGGTAATGAAATGAAGAAAACCGTTTGTTTGAATATGGTCGTAAAAAACGATAGCTTGGATATCCAGCGCTGTCTGGAGTCTGTCAAAAGCTGGATCGATTATTGGGTGATTGTCGATACGGGATCAACTGATGGGACACAGCAGATCATTCGTGAATTTTTGAAGGATTTGCCGGGTGAGCTGTATGAGATTAAAGGGGGGGACGGAGCTCACAATCGAAATGAAGCTTTAGCTCTAGCCAAAAACAAAGGCGACTATCTGTTTCTCATCGATGCCGATCAATGTTTGGTCGAGGAAGATGATTTTGTGAGACCGACACTCACCGCAGATGTATATTTTCTAGCAAATCGTTCGATTTTTGAAATGAATTATCAGGAATTTTTAATTAAGAGCCGCCTTGATTGGACTTGGAAAGGGGCTTTGTATGAGATCATCTCTAGCACGCAAAGCAAAACGGATGAAACATTAAAAAATATCGCTATGATTTCGATGACGTCGAAAGATCAGACGAAGAATCCGGATAAATACCAGAGCGATGCCGTTATTTTAGAAAAAATGGTTCAAGAAGATCTCACTAATGCGCGAAATGTTTTTTATTTAGCGATTAGTTACGTAAAGGCTGAAAAATTTGAATTGGCTTTGGAAACCTATGAAAAAAGAATCGCCATGGGCGGAGATCCGGAAGAGGTGTTTGCCTCGATGTTAGCGTTGGGCACTCTCCAAGAAAAAATGATGATGAAACCGGAGCAATTTATTAGCAGCTACAACAAGGCCTTTCAATATCGACCCACCCGAGCAGAGCCTCTCTATCTCATGGCTAAGTATTACATCGGTATCAAGAGCTATTTTTTAGGTTATTTAATAGCTCAATATGCTTTGACAATTCCTTATCCATCCGATCGGGGGAATGTTGGCTTTTCTGTTTATGATTTTGAGCTGCTTCTTCAGTTTGCCCAATGTTCGCATGCTTTGGAGCGTCCGGAAGACGCCTGCTCTGCCTACCGGAAGCTGATTGCGAAACTTGAAGAGTACTCAACAAGGCGTTTTTGCTCTCAACAGACGAAAGACAGTATTGCAACCGTTTTGCCTGGCATTAAGCAATATGTTGAAGACAACCAATCGAAGAAAAATAAATCTCCATCATTTTGATCTTCATGGGTAAAACCGTTTGTCTGAACATGATCGTCAGGGATGAAAGTCCTGTAATTCGCAGATGTTTAGCATCAGTTAAACATCTGATTGATTATTGGGTGATTGTCGATACGGGATCCTCTGATGGGACGCAATTAATCATCCGGGATTTTTTAAAAGAAATTCCGGGTGTTTTACATGAGCTTCCCTGGGTTAATTTTGGATATAACCGCAATGAGGCTCTTAACTTAGCAAAGGATAAGGGAGACTACCTCCTATTTATTGACGCTGATGAATTTTTAGTTATTGAAAATGATTTTACGTTTCCTGAATTAACGGCCGATGTTTATTTTGTTCTCACTCGGGCTGATTTTGAGTCCTTTTATCGTCAACTTCTTGTCGCAACTCAGATTGATTGGTGTTGGAATGGAGCTCTTCATGAAACTCTTTCGAGCTCTCAGATAAAAAATGGGATGATTTTGCAAGGCATTACGAATGTTGTGACGCATGAGGGACATCGATCGCAAGATCCGAACAAATATCTTAAAGATTCTGTTCTTTTAGAAAAAATGCTTGCAGACGACTCTACGAATGAACGGATCCTTTTTTATTTGGCGATCACTTATGCCGATGCTCAAAACTACGATAAAGCATTAAAAACATTTGAGAAAAGGGCGGCAATGGGCGGCGATCAGGAGCAAATGTTTTATTCGCTCTTGTCGATCGCGCTATTGCAAGATGCCATGCATTTGGATAGTGAGTTGTTTCTGCGCAGTTACGATCGGGCGTTTCAATGTCGGCCGAAGCGAGCGGAACCTCTTTATTATATGGCCGGATATTACTTGAGCATTCAGGCATACCTATTGGGATACCTTCTATCTCAGCATGCCTTGACGATTCCTCGTCCGGACGATCAGGGAAATGTCAAAATTTCGATCTATGATTATGAGTTGCTTGTGCAGTTTGCCGAGGCTGCATTTGCTCTTGGCCGCATTGAAGAAGCTTGCAATACCTATCAGCGGCTGATTTGGAAATTCGAGAGCTATTTGAAAACAAATCATCACTCCTGCGAATGCCGAGAACGAATGAAGAGCGTCTTGCCGGGAATGAGACAATTTCTACGCGAGAATTCCCCTTCAAAGATATGAAAAAAATAATTTGTTTAAACATGATCGTCAGGAACGAAAGTCCTGTGATCCAAAGATGTTTAGCCTCTGTCATTCGTTTGATTGACTACTGGGTCGTTGTCGATACCGGCTCGACTGATGGGACGCAAACGATTGTTCGCGAGTTTTTAAAAGAAATACCGGGTGTTTTGCATGAGCGTCCTTGGGTCAACTTTGCGCATAACCGCAATGAGGCTCTTAACTTAGCAAAAAATAAGGGAGACTACCTCCTATTTATTGATGCCGATGAACGTCTTGTTCTGCAAGATTCTTTTGCGCTGCCTGAATGGCTCGCCGATTTTTATTTTGTCTGTGTACAGACGGACTCAAAAATGGTTTTTTATCGCAAGTTTTTAATAAAAAACGACTTAAATTGGGCGTGGGAAGGCGTACTTCATGAGGAGGTGAGATGCAAGGAGGCGGTGAAGGGGGAAATTTTATGCGGCGCGATTAATGTTTCTTCGCAGCAAGGACATCGCATGACAAATCCAAATCAATATCTCGAAGACGCCGCTCTGTTGGAAAAAGAGCTGCAAAAAGATCCTGATAATAGCCGGAATCGGTTTTATCTCGCTCTTAGTTATGGAAACGCTCAATGTTATGAGCTGGCCTTAAAAAATCATGAAAAAAGAGTGGTCATCGGTGGCTTGCATCATGAAGAGATCTATTTTTCGATGTATAAGATCGCTCTGATGCAGGAAGTTTTAGAAATGCCGCCGGAGTTATTTATCAATAGTTATTCCAACGCATTTCTATACCGTCCTTGGAGACTGGAGGCGTTATTTGGTTTGGTAAATTATATTATCCGAACCAAAAACTATCTTTTGGGGTATTTGATTTCCCGGTATGCCATTACGATTTCAAGCTGCACTGATTTGCTTTTTGTCCATTTTCCGATTTATGAATATGAGATGCTTGTTCAGTTCGCCGAGTGCGCTTTAAAAATGGGGAAAATGGATGAATGCTATTGGGCTCTGGAAAAGCTGTTAACAAAAAATGGACTGCCCGCCGATTTGAGAAAACAGATTCAAGAAATTTTGCAAAAATGAAAAAAACAATTTGCCTCAACATGATCGTCAAGGACGAAAGTCCTGTCATTCGAAGATGTTTAGCTTCGGTCGTTAACCTGATCGACTATTGGGTGATTGTCGATACGGGATCAACGGATGGGACGCAACAGATCATCAAGGAGTGTCTCTCCCTGATTCCGGGTGAATTGCATGAAAGGCCGTGGATCAATTTTGCGCATAATCGCAATGAGGCGCTTGCTTTGGCTAAAAATCAGGGGGACTATCTCTTGTTTATCGATGCGGATGAGCAATTGCAATGTTCTTCTTCTTTCAAGATGCCGAACCTAACCAAAGACTTTTATGTTTCAACTGTAGAAACCGAAGGCGGTGTGCGGATTCATCGCGAGCTGATGGTGAATAACCAATTATCATGGACATGGGTTGGAGTCTTGCATGAGGCGGTTACTTGCCCGCAGGCAAAATCATATGAGATTTTGCGTCATCTAATCAATCAAGCCTATCAAGATGGCCAACGATCCGGGAATTCGCAAAAGTTTTTGCATGACGCGCAAATTTTGAAACAGGCTCTCAAAGACGATCCGTATAACAGCCGCAATATGTTTTACCTCGCCTTTTCTTACGATGTTGGAGGGCAATATAGCACTGCGCTTGAGCATTATCAAAAACGCCTCCGGATGAATGGTTCGGAAGAAGAAATTTTCTATTCGCTTTATCGGATAGCTTGGCTGCAGGAACAGTTAGGAAAAGAATTTGAAACCGTTGTTGATGCGTATAGCAAGGCTTTTTTGGCGCGGCCGTCTCGGGCAGAGCCGCTTTTTTGCCTAGTGAATTACTACGTCCAAAAGAATAAGCCTCTTTTGGCCTATTTTGTTTCAAAATTTGCTCAATCGATTCCCATGCCCAATGATCACGCGCTTGTCGATTATCCGATTTATGCATATCGATTGTTGGAGCAATTTGCCGATTGCTCGTATTTGATCAAACGCTACGATGAGACGTTGTCAGCCTATCAAAAACTGCTTGCAAAAAGTGAGCTTCCTTCAGACGATCGGTTAAAAATTATGAACCTTTTACCGAGAGTTAGACAGCACCTCAATCTTCAGGGCTAAATGCAGAGAAAGCCTGCTTATTGGCTTGGATCGCTTCGTTTCCCGATGAAATGGGAGAATAGTTGGCAAACTGAGCCAATTCTTTGCGGTAGGTCATATGAACGCTTCCCACAGGCCCATGGCGATTCTTGGAAACAATAATCTCAGCCATTCCCGGCTTATCGTAGGGATCGTAATATTCCCTTCTCAGCAAGAACATCACGACGTCCGAGTCTTGCTCGATACTGCCCGATTCACGTAAATCGCTCATCATCGGACGATGTCCTTGCCGCTCTTCGACCCGACGGGAGAGCTGAGCGCAGCAAATAACAGGGATGTTGAGTTCGCGCGCCAGATTTTTCAACATCCGCGAAATTTCCGAGATTTCAATTTGCCGATTTTCCAAAGAGCGCATTGCACCCGATCCGGAAATCAGCTGAAGATAGTCGATGGCGAGAAATCCGATATTGTGTGTTTCTTTCATCCGTCGGGCTCGGGCGCGGAGATCGGTGATTTTCAATCCGGGCTGATCGTCAATCACCATTGTATGTTTTTGCATATCATTGATTGCCGCCACGACGCGCTGATATTCGGAACCGTTCAAAGAACCCGCCTGAATTTTTTCTGACTCGACTTCCGATTGCGAGCAGATTGTACGATGCAGCAATTGCGCCGCGCTCATTTCTAAAGAAAATACGCCCACGGGAATGCGGTTGCGAAAACAGATCTGTTCGCAGATGTTCAAGGCAAGTGCTGTTTTTCCCATGGCGGGGCGCGATGCGAGGATATATAAATTCGATGGAGAAAAGCCGTTGATCATTTTGTCGAGATCGAGGAAATGCGAGGGAATGCCTGTGATCGCGGGTTCGTCTGGGCCGCGGTCCTTAAAGCGCTGTTGCCGCTCTTGCAGTTCCTTGAGATAGGGCATTCGTGATTCAGCCTTGGCGCCGGAGATGATCTCTTTGATCGTGACTCCGCTGTTATTTTGGGCTGTTTGCGAAATCTGAAAAAATCTCGCTTGAGCATCATCGAGAACCACATGGACATCGGGAGGATCGGATAGAGCGTTTTTTTCAATCATTTGCGATGCATCCACCATGCGCCGCAATATGGCTTTTTCACGAACTAAGGAAGCATATTCTTCTATGTAGGCGGAGGTCCCTGCAAATTGAGCGAGTGTGGTGAGATAGCTGATGCCGCCGATCGATTCGAGTTTGTTCTGTCGTTTGAGCTCTTCGGCAATCAGATGAATGTCAGCCGGCTTATCGGAACAATAGGCCAGTTTTAAAGAAGCGAAAATCGTCTGATGCTCGCTGTAGTAAAACTCAGATTCTTCCAATAGATCGGCCGCAATGTTCAGTCCATTGACGCTCGTCAACATGCAGCCAAGTACCATCATCTCCGATTCTTTGGAGCTCGGTGCGACTTTCACACCCAGTGCTTCTTTTTTTGCCATTGGATTCCTCACTTGGCGTCAGAATACCATAATGAGAAATAATGACAATTGGGTATACCCAAACAACTTGAAAAAATCGGATTTTGCCCCAAAAAATAGACTGACTTTCCCTTTATGCGTCGATTATTTATGTTAACGTCATGCACTCGATTACAACGGTTATTAATTTTTGCACCAATGATTATCAGTTTCTACGACCCTGCATCCGTGAAGCGAAATGTTTTTCTTCGCAGATTCTCATCCCCGTTGCAGACCATTTTTACGATGGAACGCCGGAAAATCGAGATCTGTTGAATCAGGCTTATGAAGAACATAGCGACTGCGAATTTATCGAGTTTGTCTATAACCCTGAACGCCCCTACGGATTTCCCTGTCTAAAGCGGCCTGAAGACCTCGATTGGTCCCGCCACTGGCATAGCACCGCGAGAATGGTTGCGTTTCATTATTTGCGGCCTGAAATCGAATACGTTCTATTCATCGACGTCGATGAAATCTACGAGGGGAAAAAATGCAAGGCTTGGCTCGATCATTTCGATTATCGCGCTTACTGTGCTCTACGATTCCTGAGCTACGAGTACTTCCGTGAAACCGGATTTAGAGCTAAAGATGAGTTTACCTCAGGACTTATGGCCAAAAAAAGCTGTTTGACTCCGAAAATGATCTTAAATGTCGATGAAAGACTTGGACTCTATCGCGCTCTTCCGGAAGAAAAGATCATGAATCTCAAAGGCCTCGATGGCGTCCCCTTCATCCATCATTACAGCTGGGTTAGAAGCAAAGAACAAATGCTAAAAAAAGTGACCACTTGGGCCCATCATTGGGAAAAAAATTGGGTTGCTTTAGTCGAAAAAGAATTTTCAAAGACCTTCTCCGGCAGGGATTTCTTTAGCGATCGTGAATACGAAACCGTAAAACCCTATATCGATCTTCCGCACCAGCCCGCTCATCGAACAGATGCCAGCGAGATCTTTCATAAAGACCTCGCTTTAGAATTCGATTTGTAAATGATATCCGCTGATATGTAACGACTATGTGGGTAGCGCCAAGTAATCGCAAGACCCGATTTGTTGCGTCGTATAGCCTAATGACTCTATTTTTTCGATGGTTGCTCTGATTTGGTTTTTAATCGAATCGTTGGCGTTTTCGAATGGAATACCTCCCATAATTTCAATAAGAAGGACTGGCTTGCTTGTTAATATTGTTTGGAGTGCGCCGGCTAAAACCAGATCCTCCATTCCTTCGACATCGATTTTTATTAACGAAACATTATTTAATTGAAGAGAGTCAAGAGGAATAAGAGAGACACCGTTTTTTATCCCTTTAGATAAAGGCCAGAGACCGGTGCCGCCTTCATTCCTGAATACTAAAGGTGTGAGTTCAATAAAGTCATTCCTATCGGAAACACCACAGTTATAAAAATAGATGTTAAATCGTTCGTTTAAGAACATATTCAAAAACAGTTCTCGAAAAATTTTAGGCTGAGGTTCAAATGCGATTACACGGCCTTCCGAAGATACCGCATTGGACATAGCTAAAGTATGAGTGCCTATATGAGCACCAATATCGATCGCAATTGTTCCTCGCTTGGCATATTTGAGAATTAAATCATGAATGTTTGTTTCCCACGGGTGTCCGGCTCGTAAGCGGTTTTTGATGACATCGTCAATGTTGTCGATATAAAAGGATCCAAAATTTTGGAGACTGGAAACTTTATATTTAGCGAAAGGAAATTCATTGATGAAACCATTGATATTTGGATGGTCGGAAAACATAATCTGTTTTAATGCGGACGTGAATTTTTCGTGTAGCAGAGTCTGTGTGGTTTTCTCTTGGTGTCTGGGGTGCGCTGAAAGCTGTGGTATCAGAGACACCATAAATACTAATAACCATTTTAACATTTGAAACCCCATTTTTTAAAATTCAGAATGAAAAATTGTAGTTAAATTTTTATTTTATAGCAAATTTTTGATCTTGCCTTAAAAAATAAGGGCATGGTGATGGTGTACTAGTCGCCAAAAAGTTAGGAAACCACCCGCGCCCAGTATATCCATGGGGACTCCTGATTATTAATAAGTTTTGACAATATTTTCCGAGCAGTCTAAATCAGTAGTATTTAGGGAGACCTTGGGTCCCCCTTTCCGCGAATCTTTTGATTCTTTTCGCGAACTTTCGGTTTTGCAAAAAGAATTCAAAATCTTCACGAAAGCGAGTTTTCCAGCATCTCCATAGGGATAGGTGATAGGCTTATGATTAGAAAAGTTGTAAAATACAATAATTTCTTTATTTTATTTAGCGTAGCTGCTGCAATTGTCTTCGGCATCTTCTTGCCTTCCTTGTTTGTTAACATCAAGTTTTTAGGCGATCTATTTATTAACTTATTAAAACTCTTCGCTCTGCCTTTGATCTGTTCCGCCCTGATCGCTTCTATTGGCGGTATGTCGAGCAATATTTCCAGCCTTAAATCTCTTTCAATGAAAGTGGTCGGCTATATGCTCGTGAGCGAAATCGCAGCTGTTACGATCGCTTTGACCCTCTTTAATGTATTGCGCCCGGGCGTGGGGGGAAATCCTGACCTCATACTCAATGGACAGCCATTTGACCCGGCTTCCCATCAATCATTTGGATTTATCAATTTTGTATTGTCGATTTTTCCCGACAATATTTTTCGCGCTCTCAACAATTTCGAATTGCTTCCGGTAGTTATTTTCTCAATTATGTTCGGTCTTGGCTGCGCTTTTACTGGCGAGACGGCAAAGCCTTTTGTTCAGTTCGCAATCAGCATTCGGGATGCGTCCACAAAATGCCTGCATGGAGTCATGTTTCTTGCGCCTGTTGGTATTTTTACCCTGGTGGGAGCCGGAATCGCCCAATCGTATCTGGGAGGGGCGTTGAAATCCGATTTTATGGCTCTTCTCGGTTTTGTCGCCGTGCTCTTCATCGGTCTTTTTTTGCATGGCCTGTGGCAAATGATTGCGGTTGCAATTGTAACCAAGCAGAAGATCCGGGAGATTCTATATCAGAGCTTGCCGGTTTTTACTACGGCGTTTGGTACGTCCAGTTCCGTAGCGACGCTGCCGGTCGCCATGCATGCGGCCGATTGTCTCAAATCGAATCCTTTTGCAACGCGGTTTATGCTTCCTCTCTGCGCTTCCATCAATGTCGGGGGAATGATGATGTATGAGATGGCTGCGGCTTTGTTTTTTTCTCAAATGCTCGGACTTGATCTTTCGCTTTCCCAGCAAATCCTTTTGGCCATCGCCTGTATTTTTGGAGGTATGGCGGAGGGAGGTATTCCGGAAACGAGCATGGTTAGTCTTGTTGTGGTTTTCAGAATCGTCAATATTCCTTTATCCGCAATCACCATCCTCTTGCCTCTTGATCGAATCATCGACCGCGTTCGAACGATGGTGAATATTTTTGGAAATATGTGCGGAGTGATTTTGGTCAGCCAGTGGATGAACCGCAAACCTCAGGGCTCGATAAAGGAAGGGCTCTAGAAAAAAACCTTTTCGACAGAAACTTGGCTGCGCTTGCGATTCCGATTCCCCATGCTATTCCGGCGGCTGTTTCCGCGATTGTGTGGCATGAACGAACCGTATTATGGATCAAAATGGCGTCAGTTGCTGCATAAAGGCCGCATAAGATCTGCTTTGGTTTCGATTTTTCGATGCCTGGCGTAGAAGAGATCTGGTTCGATAAGATGGCCGCAGTCGCAATTTTGAGCATCATGTGGCCCGAAGGATCGAATGCTTTAGTAGCTATTCCAAGGGCGCGGGAATACCAGGAACCCGTTAGAGCGAGAGCGGTAATCGCAGTCAAATAGACAACCTGTTCCAGAGAGACGTTGTTTTTTACCGCAGTTTTGATTCGTTCGTAAATCCCTTTTTGGCTCGGACCCTGAATGGTGTCCCTTGCAATTCGGTAAGCAACGGGAACCAGCGGAGCCGCAAGGGCCATATTTTTGATTTCCCATTGTTTGAGTCTGTTGATTGCCGGCAGCAAAGGAAGATTGGAAAAACCGGTTTTGCAGGCCTCTTTGCTTTTTTCACCGATGGCAGCGCTTATGGGGGATGATAAAAACCGCTCTGTCAATCCTGTGATTGTGCCGAGTCCAACACCGGCAAAAGGCATCAGGCTCGCGAACCTTGAAGTTTTCGCTTTTTCTTCAGACGGTTGGGGGGACAGATTGACAACCATCGCTGATATGTTGTCGTCAGAACCTGCCTGGTATGCCGAGGCGACGATGGCCTTGGCGGCGGCAGGGCAGCCGCGAGGGGAGAATTTTTTTAGCGTCTCGCTGATTTGACGCGTCGACGCCACATCGAAAACGCCGTCGCAGCCGATGCAGAGATAACTATTCGGGGGCAGAGCTTTGAGATCGACGCAGGTAATTGCCGGACGAGCGCTGATTCCATCGATTCCATGATCGCCGATCGATCCGCCAACAGCCAAATTGCCATTGATTCTGGGAGCTCCGTACCACATAACCGATCCATGGCGATTCAATATGCGCTGCGTGTAGTGGGAATGATATTTTGATGGGCCCGGCGATTTTTGCGTAATCAAAAGGTTTTGCGGCATGTTTAGTTGGGCCGGTTTCATATCTTCGGTCAACGGAATGGTTTTTTCCCCGTTGCTGATCAAGGCGCGCGTGTCGCCGGCATTGGCGCTCCAAAGCCTGTTTTTGAGGATCATGACAATCGAGGCGGTTGTTCCATCAAAGCCTTTATAAGATTCGCTGAGAGCGACGAAGGTCATTTTAAGGGCGTTCCAGATCACTTCCTCTTCGGTCCATGAGGGATTCTCTGTTTCCAGCTTTTGTACGCATTGCTGAAATTGCTTCACACACTTTGCTTTGACCCAATCGGCTGCATTTTTCCCACCATGGCCATCCATGATTCCAAAAAATTGGGCGCAATGCGTAGATCCGCCGATCCGTATCGATGCCTCGCACGCCAGATGGCTGTCTTCCATTGTAGGACGTTTGCCCCGGCAATGGGACACCCCAAACTCATAAGGGCCGACGGTTTTTTCTTCGCAATTGATTTTCAAAGAATTCGATCCTGATACAGCTTTGAAAGTCAGGTGATCGGGCTCTTTGAGCATCGCTTCTTGCGCATACAGCATTTTTTTGCTGAGGCTTTCTGCAATGTGGTTCGGTGAACGGTTGCGGTGTTCGAGCAAAGCCGGTGAAATGTTTACTTTGCAGATCGATCGATGAAAGAGTGAGCGTGCTGCAGAATGAATGCCGAGCCGGATTTTGCTCAACAGGAGCTCAGCGATTCGTTTGATTTTTTCTAGCGCTTCAAAACCGGTTGTGTGGATATCCGGTTGCGATCTGGTCGGTAAAGAACTAGCAGGTTTGACAGAGATCATAAAATGATTTTGTTAGTTTTTGATGAATAGAATTTTAACATATTTGGAGATAAAAGAGCAGTATATTAATAAGATATAATATACTTTTTATTTATTGAAAATCTGAATTTTAAAATTGCATTCGGTATAAATCGAGCATCAATTTTCTAGAACGAAATTCTACAGTGTGGAAGCCTTTCCTCGAAAATAGTTCTTAAGGAGCTTTCCTTTGGGCCGAGCCAGTTGAAACAGAGCTGTAGCTCTTCCAATTGGACACAATTGGTAATCTGAGGGGGCAAATCTCTCAGAAGATTTCCATAGAGAAAAAAACTTTTCAATGTTGTGAGATTGCCGATCTCGGGAGGTAAAACGGTGAGACCGTTATTCCTGTAATGAAGGACTTCTAAATTCCGGAGATTGCAGATCTCGGGAGGTAGAACGGTGAAGTGGTTTTGGTCGAGACTAAGTGCTTGTAATTTTTGGAGGCTGCTGAACTCGGAGGGTAGAAAAGAGAGGTTATTATTAGAGAGATCAAGACTAGTTAATTCCTGGAAGCTGCCGATCTCAGAAGGCAGAAAAGAGAGTTCGTTATTAGAAAGAACGAGAACATTTAATTTTTTAAGGCAATCTATTTCAGGAGGTAGCCAATTCAAACCTTTCCATTTAAGAGATAATTCAGTAATTTTACTCAAAGAGTCTTGGTTTTGGGTTGTCCAGCGCCGTATAAATGTTGCTTCTTGATTTTTTTCTAGTGGAAGTTCTGATTTGGGAATTATTTTTTTACGGGTATATAAGAAAAGTCTTGTAAAACTTTTATCGATTAGTTTTTGAATCAATAATGCTAATGAATGTGCATCGAGCGGATAAGAAAGAGAATAACTTTTGAGAATTTCTTCCGGGTCATTTAGTTTTATCGTATGTAAAGCCTGACTAACTATTTCAACGCATTGAGGATATGATATTTCCAGAGCATTGAGTGCTTGAATTCTCGGTGGAAAAAGTTGATTAATGGAAGGTGTTTTTTGATACGACCCAAGTATAATTCGCATATTTGCTTCTTGGCACTCTCTCCAGTAACGACAAACCCTTGCAATTGCAGCGTGGTCCTTTGGTAACATTAAAAATATTTCCTGAAGATTGAATTTAGAAAGATGATTTATATGCCATATAGTCATGAATGTCACCGTTTTTTTATTAGTTATTTTATAACTATAACATTAACTTTTTATTAAATCAACAAATTCTTTCTATTCATTGCAAATTAATTTTTAATTTACATATTTACAAGAATAAATAGCTCTTTCGCTTAGTAGTAATTTCTTTAATAAATGCGTGGGTAGTGTTTTGTTAACGATAGTTTATGTGCTGAATTCTAAATGTGTTTTATACCGGGAGTGATTCAAAAATCGGATTATGCCCAGGAAGTGCCTTGAATTTGAATCACGAGCGGTATACTTCTCTATTCCGAACATGGTTGAAGAACTCCTCTCAGAAAAGAGCAGATCAACTTGAATGGGTGGACTCAAGGGTTGCTGCTGGTGAGTCAGTCGAAAACTAGGGATAGGAAAATGGTGCTTATTGAGAATGAACTAACTCTTCATTTTTCGATTTTTTTTAATAAAAAAAACGGAAAGAGAGGGATTTGAACCCTCGATACCCCTACTTATCAGAGTATGCGTCCTTAGCAGGGACGTGCCTTCAGCCGCTCAGCCATCTTTCCAGTGGGTGAAAGCATACGAGAAAAACCGTTTTTCTCAAGAAAAGTCGCTTATTCAAAAAAATAGGGCTGCGAGATGCGGGCTCCGTTCAAGGCGTTCCAGTAGGATGTCATCTGCGATCCATCAGGATTTTGGACGGTAATACTATAGACGGGGAGGAAAATCTCCGTCGTTTTGCGGATCGCAAAATCCGGGCCAAATGCCGCGCGCGCAACTTGCTCAATCTGAGAGCAGCGAAAACGCTTTTTGGCGCGAACTGCATGTTTTGTGTGTTTCGTGACGAGATTTTGATCGAGCCTTGTTTCGGGAACTACTTGTATACGGGGATTTTGAAGATGCAGACGATAGACATTGCCGCTTTGGACGATCAAACTCTTTTTACGGCATACATCGGCCCACGTGTCCAAAACATGATTTTCGATGTTGAGGAATTTGGATAGCCCTTCTCGATCGCATGCACCGCCATGTCCCGCCAGAGCGTTGATGATTTTAAACTCTTGCCTCGTCGCGTTGGATGCGATGCAATCTCTAAAACCGTGGGTTTTTTCCCAGGTGCTCGTATTGATGACCATTTCGCCATCCTCTAAGCCCCAGAGAATGACTCCTTCGTTCGTTTTGTCGTAGCTGCGGTTATACTTTACCTCCATGAGAAGATAAGGGTAGAACTTTAAGGAAGGCGCCAAAAAAGCGTGCTCGTTGTCTTTAAGCAATTCCTTTTTATGGCGATCCATAATGGTTTCCGCAGAAAACCGAACTTCGAGAGTTTGAAAAGTATTGGCGGTAAAGAAATCCTCAACTTTTGCGCGAAATGAGGGCGCAAAATTCCACGCCCACACCGCAGAAAAAATGGCGATAACACAAATGGTGATGATCGTTACGTAACGCATAAGCTATTCCAATCCGTGTTGTAGCGAAAACTTTTTTTTTCGGATACCTCTATTCTTTCATCGATAAGAGAAATTCCGCGTTGCTGGATGTCTTTTTCAAGCGAGAAATGAGCAAATTCATCGCATCGAGCGGCGTCAAATCGGCAATTCCCTGACGCAATAGATAGATCTTTTCCAGTTCGCCCGGATGATAGAGGAGCTCTTCTTTACGCGTTCCGCTCTTGATCAAGTCGATTGCAGGATAGATGCGGCGGTCGGCGAGGCGGCGGTCGAGCACAAGCTCCATATTTCCCGTTCCTTTGAATTCCTCGAAAATCACCTCGTCCATACGGGAGCCCGTATCGATGAGCGCTGTAGCGATAATCGTCAGCGAGCCGCCCTGTTCCAGGTTACGGGCCGCGCCGAAAAAGCGCTTTGGTTTGTGCAGGGCATTCGCATCGACGCCGCCGGTTAATATTTTGCCTGAGTGGGGCTGGACGGTATTGTATGCGCGAGCAAGACGGGTCAATGAGTCGAGCAAAATGACCACATCGTAGCCGCATTCGGTGAGCCTGCGTGCCTTTTCAATGCACATATCGGCGATGCGTACGTGCTGCTCCGGGGGTTCATCGAACGTTGAGGCCACGACCTCGCCCTTGACCGTACGGATCATGTCGGTCACTTCTTCCGGACGCTCGTCGATCAGCAAGACGATCAGGATCACTTCGGGATTGTTGGTTTCGATTGCGTTTGCAATGTTCTGCAACAGTACGGTTTTACCGGATTTGGGAGGAGACACGATCAAGCCCCGCTGCCCTTTACCGATCGGTGCGGCGAGATCGAGAACGCGCATTGACAGTTTTTCTCTGGCCGTTTCCATTACAAGGCGTTTTTCGGGATAGAGCGGGGTCAGGTTTTCAAAGAGAAGGCGATCGCGCGTCTGCTCAAAAGTTTTGTTATTGATCCGATCCACTTTCAGCATGGCAAAATATTTTTCTTTATCTTTCGGCGCGCGGATGGATCCATAGAGTGTGTCGCCCTTGCGGAGGTCGAATCGGCGGATTTGGGCTGGCGAGACATAGATATCTTCGGCCGAAGGAAGATAGTTGTAATTGGGCGAACGTAAAAAACCAAAGCCATCGGGAAGAATTTCGAGAACGCCTTCGCCGTAAAGCACTTCATTGGGCCGGTCTGAAATGGTCTTGACGACTTCGAAGACTACTTGCGATTTGGTCAAAGAAGCTGTGTGCTTCAAACCAATGCTGCGCGCATAGCCTTGTAATTGGTCAATATTCATCCTCTGAAGATCAGAGATCTTGGTGACGGTTTCATAACCAGTGGGTGGACGTGGGTTTTCTAAATTCTGTTCGACCGGCGGCTGTTGCTGTTCATGATTCATGAAAGATGACCTCTAAACGATTTGTTGGTTGTTGAACTCGATGACTTGCTCGCGTAAGTTGTCGAGCGATCCATTATTGTTAATCACATAATCGGCGCGGCGCGCCTTCTCTTGAGGAGGAAGTTGTCGTTTCATACGGCGTTCATATTCCTCAGGATTAAAACCGGCTTTGCAAAACCGTTCGCAGCTGGTTGCTTCATCTGAGAGAACGGCAATGACCTTATCGTAGAATTTGTCCTGACCAATTTCAAATAATAACGGTGATTCGACGACAAAAGCAGTGTACAAGCCATGATGGCAAGCCGCTTGGTATAGTTCTTCGATCTTGTGGAGTACTGCAGGATGCAGCAACTTCTCAAGGGCATGTAGTGCTTCCGGGTCCATGAAAACTTTATCCGCAATTACTCGCCGGCTCAGATTCCCATCTATGAGAATATCATTACCGAGAAGGCGTATGACTTGCTGACTAAGTTTGGTATTGGGGGAGAGCAATTCGTGGACAATCGCATCTGCGTTGACTACAAAGGCTCCGAGTTCTTGAAAAACCCGGCAAACGGACGTCTTACCGCTTGCTATCCCACCTGTGATCGCAATTCTTTTTAACTTTAACATTCGCCCCAATTTTTGCCAACGGAGATGGAGACTTCGATGGGAACATGGAGTCGAAAAACGCTTTCCATTTTTTCTTTTACCATTTTTTCAAAGTGCAAAACCTCCCCATCGGGAACTTCAAAAATTAATTCGTCATGAATTTGAAGGATCATTTCCCCTTTTAGGTGCAAACGATCGATCGATCGATCGATTTCGATCATGGCCATCTTGATCAGATCAGCCGCAGTGCCTTGCAGAGGCGTATTTACGGCGAGACGTTCTGCTGCAGATCGGACCATCGGGTTCTTGTTGTCGATTTCGGGTATGGGGCGCTGACGGCCCGTGAGCGTCTTTGCAATTCCCGTTTTGCGCACCGCCGCTTTACAATTTTCTATATAATCCGCCACGCGGGGATATCTCTCAAAATATTTCTTGATAAACTCGGAGGCCTGCGCAAATGAAAAGCCGGTTTGCTTGGACAGACTGTAGGGGCCTTGGCCATACAAAATCCCGAAGTTGACCGCTTTGGCTTGCGAGCGCATTTCAGAGGTTACCCGGTCTAATGGAACATCAAAGACAAGAGATGCGGTGTAGGCGTGGATATCTTCTCCATTTTGAAATGCCTTGATCAGCTCGGGATCTTCGCTAAAATGGGCCAATAGGCGCAGCTCAATTTGCGAGTAATCCCCGCCGACAAAGCTCCAGCCCTGCTTTTCGGGCAAAAAGCATTCGCGGATGCGGTGTCCCTGTGGTCCGCGAATAGGAATATTTTGCAAATTCGGGTCTTGGCACGAGAGACGGCCAGTGGCTGTGGTCGATTGATTAAATGTGCAGTGGATGCGCCCCGTTTTCGCGTTGATCTCATCGGGCAGGGACTCAATGTAGGTCGAGCGCATTTTTTCGAGCGTTCGGTACTTGAGAATGAGGCTGGCTACGGGATATTGTTCGGCCAGAGCTTCCAGTACATCGGCGCTCGTGGAAGTGCCCGAGCGTTTTTTGCCCGGCATTTGCATTTCCAGTTTTTCAAATAGGATCTTGCTCAATTGCTGGGGTGAGTTGAGGTTGAATTCTTCGCCGATTTCTTGAAAGATCTGTTCTTTGAGAAGAGTGATTTCTTTTTCCAGCTCTTTGCCG
>Ga0209777_10004197_pt1 | contig 17181 bp, 13 predicted proteins | sample FrelakmetHBP12HB_FD_187147 | JGI IMG/M metagenome (GOLD analysis project Ga0209777, IMG submission 187147) | Freshwater lake sediment microbial communities from the University of Notre Dame, USA, for methane emissions studies -HBP12 HB (SPAdes)... | ecosystem: Environmental > Aquatic >...
TTCCTTCTCCACGACAACCTCGGCAATCTGCTCAATCGGGGTCCCAGGTCCGCAGTTCGCACTCCGTGCTCCGCAGTCCAGTACGGCCAGTCCCTGCGCAATCGTCCGGGTCTCGTCGCTGATGGCCAGCCCGATTCGGCGCTCGCCAAAGTCAATCGCCAGGATGCGGCTCATGGTTCAGCAATCACAGTACCAGCATCAGTCCCACCGCGGCCAGCAGGCCCAGAGCTCCGCCAAACCAGAACGGCGCGGCGTTGTTCCAGGTCATCAGGGCGCCGGCAATCAGCGAAGCCGGGAAAAGGCCGACCCCGGTCAACGTGGAGTGAAGGCCAATCAGCGTTCCCCGGATTTCCGGGGGCGCGATGTCCGAAACGAGCGCCTTCTCGATTCCCTCGTTGAACGCGCTGAACAGGCCATACACCCCGAACAGCACCCAGAGCCAGACCGGCGCCCGGGCGAGCGCGAATCCGATGTACACCAGTCCGTAGAATATGTAGCCTGCGACCAGGATCTTCTTCCGGCCGATGCGGTCCGACAGCCTGCCGGCCGGGTAGGAAAGCGCGGCATAGGTCAGGTTGTAGAACAGGTAGAGCAGGAGCGCAATCGGGACCGAGACCCCGAGATGGGTGGCGCGCAGGATAAGGAATTGGTTCGAGGAATTGCCGAGCGCGAACAGCAGGACCACGACCAGGAACAGCTTCAGCCGACGCGGCAGTTCTTTCCAGTGCGCAAGCAGGCGCTTCCGCTCCGGCGTCAACTGGAGCTTGACCTCGCGGACGAAGAAGAGCGCGGCCACACCCAGTCCGGCCGGTATCAACGAAATCAGGAACAACCGCTTGTAGGCCGAAGCCGAGCCTGCGGCGGCGACGTGGCGCAGGGCAAAGAACGCGACCAGCACACCGGCGGCCGCGCCCAGGGTGTCGAATGCGCGGTGCAGGCCAAACGCTACGCCGCGCCGGTCGGGCGGCGTACTGTCGGCAAGCAAGGCATCGCGCGGCGCGTTGCGCACCCCCTTGCCGAACCGGTCAATCAACCGGCCGGTGAAGACCCAGCCCCAGGCAGTGGACAGGTAGAGGAAGACCTTGCCGAAGGTGGACGCGGCATAACCGGCAATCGCGATGGGCTTGCGCCGCTGAATCTTGTCCGACCAGTACCCGGAGAAGACCTTGAGCAGGCTGGCGACGCTCTCGGAAACGCCCTCAATCAGGCCCACAATCACCGGCTGAGCCTTGAGTACTACCGTGAGGTACAGCGGGATGATCGGGTAGACCATCTCGGTTGACATGTCGGTCAACAGGCTGGCAATGCCGGCAATGATTACATTGAACACCGGGATAATCTAAGCCGAACCCGCGCTCAAAGTCAAGCGCGAGACCGCAAGCCCGAGACGGAATTCAAACACCAAGGCACCAAGAACACCAAGGAACCGACCAACCGCCAAGGCGCGGAGGACACCAAGCAATACGGATACAACACGACGGCACAACGTCACAACGACCCTAAGGGTTGAATACCAACACAAAGGCAGAAAAACGCAACCGGCCTTGGTGGCCTAGTACAGGGAATTCAGCTACTTAACGACGCACAGCTTTAGGGAAGTCGCCTTCCCCTTGCTGCGGATGACGGCGAAATAGGTTCCGGCCGGGACGAGATTCCCGGACTGGTTGCGCAAGTTCCAGGTCCAGGTTGACTGTCGCGCCCCCTGGGTGCGACTGACTAATCTACCGTCAAGGCTGAGGACCTCGATGTCGGCGCCAGACGGGATGCTCGAGAATAGCAGTGGTGCACCGAAACGTGCGACCGATGGTGTAACCTTGACTGGCGACTCCTGAGAGAACTTGGAGAATTCGGCTACGCCCAGCCCCTCGGTATCCTCCCAAATCTCGGTTCCGCGTGGCCCATCGAAGATAATCTCGGCCCGACCGTCGCGGTTGATGTCGAAAAGTCGGAGCCAAAAACCGGTGGTCTCGCGGGACCAGACTCGCGCATACTCATGCGGCCCGGTGCACTTGAACAGCACGACGCCCCAGCCCGAGTTAGCGGCAAAATCCATCGTGCCGTCGCCGTCGACGTCCCCGACCGAGATCGGGTTGCCGAAGAAACCCTCGCTGAAATCAGCAAGTGACTGCTGCCACACGACTTGGTAGTGAGGATGCCCAGTGGATTCGAATATCATCATGCGCAGCAGGTGAGGGGACAGCGTGTCTGTCCCAATGACGATGAATTCCGGCCACCCGTTGTGGTCCATGTCGTGCGCGGCCGCGATATTCCAGTTGGCGTACATGCCGGTAGTGCATTGCGCAGAAAGGACGTACTGGTTGTTTTCACCCGTGCCTTCAAACACGTCGATGAAGTTGCCGGAGCCACAGGTGACCAGTTCCATCAAGCTGTCTTGGTCGAAATCGGCGACCACGAACTGGCCGTATTCGGTGCCGTTGGGAGGTTTGGGAAACACCCACACGGAATCGTACTGATTATCGCCTGAGTTCTCGAAGAGGCAGATTCCATGGCCACCACTTGAGATGTTCAGGGCCACCTCCTGGCGCCCATCACGGTCAAGGTCAATGTACTTCGCGTCCCATATCTCGCCATAGCAGACCCCCCACACGCTTGCCGAGGGCATGGAAGAGGAATCCGGCGATTCGAGGATGCTGTCCCCGGTCCCGTCCACAATGACCTCCATTCGGCCATCTTTGTCGCCGTCGCCGAAGTCCCTCACGTTCCACAAGTTAGGCACCCGCTTGACCGCGATGCGGCGGAAGGAGCCGTCGCGCTGGCACTCAAACGCCACAAGTGTGTCGTGGCTGCGGCCGTAGACTTCGTCAAGGTCGTTGCGGTCGGCATCGCCGATTGGAAAAGTGCTACTAAGGCCATGGGGGAACTGGGCGATTCGCACCACTTGGAGAGCGTGAAGATGAGCGATGATGCAGAGCACGAAAACGGGCACTGCCCAACCAACCGTGCGGGTCCGTGCCCGGCACGAGGTTCGGTCGCACAACACTGCGTATGCCATGAGTTCATTATCGGTCTGCGCTCCGATATGTCAAGGGAAGAACGCGGACCTATCGTCCGGTCAGGAAAAGGCGGCCCTGACTGGGCGCACGAGACGCAGCCGCCGGAAATGGAGGTTCTATGAAAGGAGCGATTCGATTCGCTCTGGCAACAGTAGTCTGCTGCCTGGGTCTGCTTCAGGCAGACCAGACACCGCCATACATAGTCTGGAATTTCGGGAATTTCGGGGACACTTCCCTTTATTCTGCTTGACATCGTCTTGTCTTGGGAATTCTGGGGACGTTGCCCATATCTTTGGGCATTTCCGGGACACGTCCCTTGATTCCCTTACGTGCAATCGCTCTGCGCAGTCGAATCGGCCGGCACTCGGGACAGCCGCCAATTGCGAATGAGAGATGTCGGCTGCGCTTTGCATGGAAGAGTAATAGCTCAGATGGCAGAGAAAGTCAAGCGAAAGACTCAGGAGTTCCCAGAGCTGGGCAGAGAGCCGGTCAAAACGCCGAATGATGAATGCTGAATGATGAGCGGCAAGCCCGAATCCTGGCAAGACCGCAGAGTCCACTAGAGAGTGGGGTGGAGAGTCCCCTGGAGAGTCCCCCGGAGAGTGCCCCACAGAGTGCCCCCCTGAGTCCCCCGGAGAGTCCCCGGGAGAGTGGGGGGGAGCGCGTGGGGGAGAGTCCCCTGGAGAGTGCCCCGGAGCATGGGGGGGAGCATCCGGGGGAGAGTCCCCTGGAGCGTGTGGGGGAGCGTCCGGGGGAGAGTGGGGGGGAGCATGGGGGGGAGAACTGCCTTTGGAGTGGGCTCGATTGCTAAGTCGCCGAATTGCTTAGGGCTGGGCTGAAAATGGCTGATCTTGAGCTTGGAAGCTACTGTGCTCGAAATGAACCAAATTTGGTACATCAAAGTACGGGAGCCTGTGGCCGGAAGTCTCCAGAGGCAGGTGACCAGGTGGCCGAGTGGTCAAAGAGGGAAGAGCACAGAGTATCGCTCGTTCGGAGGACCGCTTCGCTTGCCCGGATTGAAATCGGTGTAATCGGTGAATTGGCTGCCGGGTTCGTGCAACGCCGCAACACGCCTTCGCGTCATATTGACAAAGGCAAATGGCCTTGTATAATTACGCAGCAAAGTGAACTGAAGGAAGAGAGAGATGAATTTCGACCAGCTTGTTTGCGAATACGATATCAAAGAAGCACGAAGTCTGCTGAAGGACTATCGGGCGGCTTTGCCTCGTTGTGCAAACGGCGAGTTGCTGAAGGAAGAGCTGGCCAAGCTGAACCTGCGGGTGTTTGCCATCGGACTGTGCCTGCACCCGGATTCGTTGCTCAGCGACCGTTTCCAGCAGGCCGTGGCTTTGACTTCGGTGCGTCATGAGCAGGGCGGGATCTTCGTTCACATGAAGGATGCGCAGAACATCCTGCACTGGATTGACTTCCTGACCGAACTCGCGAATCCCACGCCGGAAATGCTGGCGTGCATTCCGGCGGCGCGCGTTCAACCGCTGCTGTAACCGCGAGTTCCGCGCCGCCCCGCGCGCGACAATTCTCCCTGGAATCCGAATCATTCCTTGTCTTGACTTCGGGTCTCGCGATTGTAGAATCATGCTCGTGAGACACTTGCTGCTGGGAATTCTGTTTGCTTTTTCGTTCAGCCACGCGATTTTTGAAGATATGGAGTCCGGAGCCCGAGCCGAGGGCTTCGCCGGCGCGTTTACCGCGGTTGCCGATGACCCGTGCGCCGTGCATTTCAACCCGGCCGGACTGCAACAGGTTGACCGAATTGGTCTTTACACTTTCTACCAACTGCTGTACGGCGGAGTCGGGGATAACCTGCACAACGCCACGCTCAATGCCGCGATTCCGCTGAGCAGCCGCATCGGTACGCTGGGCGTCTCGTTTCAGGAGATGGGTTCAAGCCTGAGCAGCGAGCGGGACCTGACCATCGCGCACGGCTTCGCCCTGCTCAAGGACCTGCACTTCGGGTACGGCCTGACCGCCTACAACGTGTCGATGAAGACCCTGGGCCAGGCGTTCGCGTTCGGCGTGGACGTGGGACTGCATGCCCGGCTCTACCGGCGCTGGAACATCGGGTTCTATGCCCATAACCTGAACATGCCGCAGGTCGGGATTGACCAGCGCACTTACCTGCCGAGACTGCTGAACCTGGGGCTGGCCTATATCCCGGCGCCCGGCATCGTTTCCACGCTGGACGTTTCGCAGGAGGTCGGCCAGCAGATGCGGGTCGCGGTCGGCCAGGAGTTCCAGATTATCGAGAACCTGCTGACCCTGCGCGCCGGGGTTCAGACCGAGCCGGTGCGGATGTCGTTCGGGCTGGGCACCGGGACCAGGAACATTCATGTGGACTACGCGCTGGTCACCCACCCGGACCTGCCGCTGACTCACAATCTGGGACTGAATATCCGGTTCTGACACGAAGATGAAAGCGAAGTCAGAGGGTAGAAATCTGAATACTGAAATCAGAAGTTCTCTGCCTTCAGTATTCTGCCTTCAGTGTTCTGCCTTCGCATGACGGCCTCTCTGTTGTTCGTTCTGCTGGCAATCGGGCAGGCACAGGGGCCTGCCCCTACGTCGGGCCCGGCCACGCCTTACACCCTGACGCACCAGCTCGACATCAACTCGGCATCGCTGGCCCAGGTCGAGTCACTGCCGATATCGGTCGAGGCCGCGCAGGGAATCTACCGGTATGTCACGACCTATGCCGTGCTGCAGAGCATCTATGACCTGCGCAAGGTCACGGAGCTCTCAGCCGACGATTTCGAGCGCATCAAGCTCCTGATTCTCATCAAGCCCAAACCGTTTCGACGGGAAGGCGCGCGCTATGTCCACACGGTGCAGCGCGAGCTGGCGGCTGAGGAGAGCCCGACCGAGGCCGCGGTCGAGGAATGGCAGGACCTGGTGATTTCGCCGATGAACATCAACAAGGCGTCGGTGGATGACCTGCTGCTGTTGCCCAATGTCTCGCTGATTGACGCGGTGTCGGTCGCTCGGCACCTTGAGGTGCGCAAGGAAATCAAGGACGCGCGCGAGCTGCGCAGTTCGGTCGAGGGGCTTTCGGATTACGGGTATCGGAATATGCGCAACTTCGTCATCTTCAATGACCCGCCGCCGGCCCGGTTTGACGCCGACTACCGCGTGAACTACGAGTATGATGAGGACCTGGCCACGCAGACCAAGCTCGCGACCCTGGCCCAGAACCTGGTGAACCTAGCGGACCGGGCCACGTTCCGCCAGGCCGGGTACAGCGACAATGAGATTGACTACCTGGAGCGCCGCCTGACCGCGGAACAGACTTATCTCGCCGGGCTGGACAACCGGAATCTGCTGCGCAACCGGTTCCGGGGCCGGGTCGGGGACCATATGCGCATGGGGTTCTGGGCGGATAGAGACTTCAGCCGGCCCGGACCGGTGAATGACTTCCGCGGTTTCGCCGGGCTGTATGACGTCTCGATATTCAAGAAGGTCTTCATCGGCGACTACCGCGCCACGATCGGGCAGGGGCTGATGATTGACAACTCGAACGAGCTGAGCTCGCGCTACTACGACCGGACCCAAGGCCTGTTCAACGACCTGACCCCGGACAACCTGTTCGGGTTCCGGGGCGCGGCGGTCGATGCCCGGGCCGGCTGGGTGAACGTCAAGGCGTTCTATTCGCGCAACAGCCGCAACGGCATCCTGAACCCGGACGGCACAATCAACTACTATGCCTACACCGACCCGGTGCTGCCGCAGAACCTGAACAACTTCAATGAGCAGAACGTCGGCGGCACAGCCCAGCTTGACCTGGCCCGTACCGGCCTGCTCTCGCCCGGGAGCTATGTGGCGTTCAACGGCCTGTACTGCGGCTATGACCGGGATTTCGCGCCGGACGCGAAATGGCTGGACATGCCGGGCGACGGCGTGCTGCTGAATGACCCGAACTACACTCAGTTGACCCGGGGCCGGACCCGGCGTTTCCTGGGCGCGGACTTCCGGACCGCGGTTGACAACTTGGGCCTGGAAGGCGAATTCGCGCACCAGGTGAACGGCGGCAATGCGCTGCTGGTGAATGCCCGGACCCAGTACAACTACCTGTATTTCACTGCGCTCTTCCGCCGCTACGACGTGAACTACGACAACCCGTACAACCGGGGCTTCACCGAGCAACGCCGGTTTGAGGACACGCCAATTGAGAAGTCGTACCGAATCATTGACCCGACGCTCACCGACATGATGGACTTCCCGATGCCCAAGGCCGAGCAGGGGTTGTATTTCGAGACCCGGTATCAGGTATCACGCCAGATTACCTTCACCCGGGCCTATGTCGATGTCTGGCGCAACCTGGCGACCGGGCTCGACAACTACCGGTTCCAGGGCGAGGTCGAGTACCGGCCGATATTCCCGCTGCGCCTGCGGCTGAAAGAGAAGATTCAACACAAGGAACTGGCCAAGGACGTTTCGCCCACGACCTCGCTGACCTATGAGACGAGTCTGCGCGCGCTGGTCTCGCTACCCGGCTACGATTTCCTGACTACCGAGATTCGGGCGGCCCGGGTCGAACTGACGCCCAGCCTGGCCTACAACAGCAACACGACAATCTGGGGCGGATTCGCGAGCGCGGCCTGGGAGCACGAGTTCTCGGACGACTTCAGCACCGAGCTCGGCATCGCGGCCTGGCAGACGAACGGCATGAGCCAGTGGATTTTCGACGACGTGGGGATCGATTTCCTGGACGGCCGGGGCATGAAGTACTACATCACGGCTTCGGACCGGCTGGGCAATTACATTCTGCTCAAGCTCAAGTTCCGGCAGAAGCTCAGCGAGTACGTCCATTCCGGGATTGAGGGCGAGGACTCGGGACTGCATTTCCTGGAGCCGGGCGGCACGATTCCCGACTTTACGGCATTGAACAACTCGTATTATGTCGGCGTTCAGCTGGATTTTATCTGGTAAGGAGTAGATAATGCGAATCAGGACATGTTTGACGATTCTCTTTCTGGCCGGGCTCGGATTGAGCGCCGAGCTGCCGGCTGACCTGTATTTCGGCCGGGTGCTGGAAGTCCCGGACGCGCGCTCGGTCGCGATGGGCGGGGTCACCGTGGTGGCCGGCTCGCCGTTCGGGTTTCTGACCAATCCGGCGTTGGGCGTGCTCGGGTTCGACCGGCTCGCAACCCCGGCCGTACCCGGCGAGAAGCTCAGGCCCGCAGTGGGTTTGGCCTATCGGCTGGGCTTGAACTCGGAGCAGCGCACGCGGACCGTGTACGACTTCTACAACAACGCGGTCGGCGAGCTGGCCGTGGCCGACAACTTCGCGGCCGATGCTCTGCCCGGCCCGCTGGCAATCAGCCTGCCGCTGAGCGTCGTTCACCTGGGCGTCGGGCTTACGCCGCACTATGACTACACCTACTCGTTTAGGCAGGAGTTCCGGGACGATTTCTACCAGTTGGTCGGCCGCAATGACTTGCAGCTTTCCGGCCAGGTCATGCGCGCGGACGTGAGCCTTGCCTACGACCTGCTTAAGGCCATCGGTCTTGGCGCCGGGTTCGCGTACGACTTCGGCGAGCGCAGGCTCCTGCGGCGCGATACCACTACCGGCGACACCTGGCAGACCATCGAATCGGGCACGCCGGGCGGCGTCACCTGGAACGCGGGTTTGCTGGTTCATGCCGGCAGGTTGTTCCGGGTCGGACTCGCATTTGAGCCCCAGACGAAGTACTCGGACTGGTCGGGTGCGCTGGCCCTGAACGACCCGATGAAGGCCAGGCTGGGAGTCTGCTATTTCGCTGCCGGAAGAATGCCGACTGCGGTCATGGGCCAGGTGACCTATGCCGACTGGCATGGCACCGACACAACCCTTTCCCGGGTTCTTGAGTTCCGTGCCGGGGTCGAGCACCGGCTGTTGAACAGCGTCAGCCTGCGCTACGGCTTCGGCCTGCTGCCGTCGCCCAAGGACCAGCGGGTCCAGACCGGACTCGCCTCGGTTGGGCTGGGGTTCGACACTGACCTCGCGCACATCGACCTCGGCGGGAGCATCACCCGCCGGGTATTCGGGTCGTCGTTCCTGAGTCCGGCGGCAGCCGTTGACACGCGAATCTACGAAACCGGCGGCGAAATCGTGCTATCCATCACCCGGGCATTCTAGGTGAAATGAGAGCAAACATCAGAAAGCAAATGTCAAAGAGCAGAGATAGGAGACTATCTTTGAGCTTTGCTCTTTGCTCTTTGCTCTTTGCTCTGCCCTGGGTAGCCCGCCTCTGGTCCGCTCAGTACGGGCCTGAGCGCTATCACCACGTTTACATCGCGTTCACCAATGACATGCACGGCTCGCTTGTGCCGTCTGAAGGATTCTGGCTGAACCCGGACTTCCCGCCGCCAGTCGGAAATGGCCCGGCCGCAACCACGGTTATCCGCGAACTGCGGGCCGAGGCCGCGAGCAAGGGCTATGGGTTCCTGTACGTCGACCTCGGCGACATGTTCTCCGGGACGCCGCTTGGCGAGTTCACCAAGGGGCAGGCTTTGATTGATTTCCTGAATTACAACGGTTGCGCCCTGCACGTGCCGGGCAATCATGACTTCGACCTGGGCGAGAGCCTGTTCGTTCAACTCGTGAGGCGCTCGCAAACGCCTTTCCTGTGTGCGAATATCGTCAAGCAGGGCACTGACTCGCTCTGGCCCGTGATGATGCCGGACACGATAATCGAGCTGGCCGGCGTTAAACTCGGGTTCTTCGGCCTGCTCACCCACTACATGAAGCTGTCGTCATCCGAGCAGAGTTTCGGCGGGCTGGACGTCATCAAGCACTACACCGCGGCCCACCGCGAAATCGAGAAGCTGCGTGCGCGCGGGGCCGACGTCATTATCGCCCTGACTCACATCGGGTACAGCCATGACCGCAACCTGGCCGATTCGATTCCCGGGATTGATGTCATTATCGGTGGTCACAGTCACACCGGTCTGAACGAGATGGTCGAGACTCCGCGCTATCATACCGCGATTGCCCAGACCTACGGGCGGCTGAGTACGGTCGGGCTGGTTGACCTGACGTTCGACATGGCTACCCGGCGCCTGTCCGGGTACAACGGCAACCTTATCGAACTCTCCGGTGACGAGATTGACCCGGACACCACGATGAGCCGCATGGTCGAAACCTGGCGGGCACAGGCCGAGACCGGGTTTGACAAGGTCATCGGCTCGGCCCGCCATCGGATCACCCGCGCCGGCCCCGACGAATCGGCAATGGGTGACCTGCTCACCGATGCCATGCGCGCGGCCTTTCAGGGTGATGTCGCAATGCACGTCGGGGTGCGCGGCGAGCTGCCGCCGGGCGAGATTACCTATCGCGATGCCTACAACTCCGAGCCGTTCGGCAACACCGTGGTCACGATGACCATGACCGGGAAACAGCTCTGGGACGCGCTCGAGGTCTCGGTGAACGGCCATCACGCCATATTCCAGGTTTCGGGCCTGAGGATGCTGTACAACCCGGCGCAGCCCATCGGCAAGCGGCTGGTTTCAGTGCAGGTGGGAGACAAGCCGCTGGAGCCGGACCGGGAATACAAGGTCGTCACCAGTTCCTACCTGGCGGCCGGGAGCGGAGATTACGGCGTGTTCACCGTCGCCAGGGACATTGAGGACAGCTACACAACGATCCGCGACGTCCTGGCCGACTACATCCGTCAGAACTCGCCGATTGATGCCCGGGTTGAGGGCCGCATTCTGAGCCGCAAGTGACGATACTCCTGGCGGTCGCGCTGTTCGGCTACAACAGTTACTTCTGTAACCTGCATTCCCACACCTCGTATTCCGACGGCACCGGGTTGCCCAGCGAGGCCTACAGCTATGCCCGGGACAGCGCGCGGATTGACGTGCTGGCTTTGACCGACCACACGAGCTACCTGAACGCCGGAACGTATGCCCAGGAGCGGGAACTCGCGATCGAGATGACCGAGCCCGGCCGATTCGTTGCGCTGGCGGGACAGGAGTTCGGCTCGCTGAGTGCGTTCGGCCACTTCACCATCTACGACGCAGACAGTCTTTGCCCGGTCTCGGTAAGCGACCTGACCCGGTTCTACCAGTGGATCAGCCGGCTGAAGGAACCGGTCCAGTTTAATCACCCGCGGGTCGGCGATTTCAGCGACTTCGCCTACGACCGCGCGGCCGATGCTTACGCCACGACGCTCGAAGTCGTTAACGGCAGCGGCATGTACACGCCGGTCTATGAGGACATGTTTGTCCTCGCGCTGCGCAACGGCTGGCACGTCGCGCCGGTGGCCAACCAGGACAATCACTCCCGCATGTGGGGCAATGCCCCTAATGACTCGGGCCAGATTCCCTTGACCGGCGTCTGGGCCGACACGCTGACCAGGGAAGCGATTCTCGATGGCTTGCTGCACCGCCGGGTGTACGCGACCGAGGTCAAGCCGGCGAACGACCGCATTGTCCTGCGCGACTTCCGTATCGGCAGTCTGGAGATGGGTATGACCGGAGTCTTGGCCGACACCGTGGCCGAATTGCGTGTGGAGCTCGAGGCCGAGAGCGCTTTCCGGCAGGTCTATCTCTATCGCTCGGGCGTGCTGTTTGACTCGGCGGCCGCTTCTTCGCTGGATACAAACCACGTGGTCTGGAACCTCAACGTACCGGTCACGAACGACTTCTTCTTCGTCAAGGCCGAGCAGAAGGATCATGACCACCTCTGGTCCGCACCCATCTGGCTGAGCTACCAGGCTCCGCCGCGCGGCCTGGAGTTCCATCCGAACCCGTTCGGGGTCAGCACGAGCGTTGTCTGCGCCACGGACAGTCTTGCGGTAACCGGCGGCGACCTGGATGTCTTTGATGCTTCCGGGCTGGCAATCTGGCACGCGGCGGTTCCGGCCCAGCCGGCCGGCGCGGTACGAGTATCCTGGGACGGACATGACTTGAAGGACAGGCTGATGCCCAACGGTGTCTACCTTGTGCGCTTGAGTCTCAACTACACCGGCCGGAAGGGCGCGGACCAGCGTTATGGAAAGGTGGCAATCGAGCGATGAACCTGCTGCTCGTCCTGTCACTCATCAGCCTTGATTCTCGACCGGCCTTCCTCGCAGTCCCGAGTTTCAGCCGGGCGACCGCGCTGGGCGGCGCCTACTCGGCAGCCGGCACGGATGCGGTGTCGCTGTTCTACAACCCGGCCGCGGCCGACCAGGACGCTCTGCAGTTCGCGCTTACCGACTGGCTGACCGGCACGCGGGTCGCCGCCGGCGCCGGGGCGCTGGGAATCCGCAATGTCGGCAATGTCGAGGCCGGAATGAAGTATCTGTCCTATGGCACGATGTCACGCTGGGACGAGGCTGGCAATTACCTCGGCGACTTCTCGGCCTATGACCTTCAGGCCAAGGTCGGCTTCCGGCGGAGCGTTGCCAGCTTCTTGTCCGTTGGCGCCGGCCTGGGCCTGCTGGACGAGAAAGTCGACTCGACGTCACTCACTGCGGTCACCGGCGACATCGGCGCGCGGTTCGACTGGCGCTGGCTCGCGGTCGGAATCGCGGCGCGGGATTTTACCGGCACCAGGACACCCTTCGCCAAGGCGCTGGCGTTTTCGGCCACGCCAGTTGACTGGCTGCTGCTGACTACCGAACTGGAGTACGTCGCGGACCTGAAGGTGAGGGCCGGGGCCGAGGTCCACTGGTCGCAGTTTGCGCTGCGGGGTGGGTACGACGGCGCCAATCCCGTGGCCGGATTCGGCTTGAATGTCGGACGCGCTTCGGTTGACTATGCAGTGGTGTTCCACAGCAAGTTGGGACTGGTCCACCAGCTCACAGTGGGAGTCTTCCGGTAGGGGAGAGGCGGCGCATGAGAGCAGGAACCAGGGCAGAACCGCCGGAAGCGGTGTTCTCGCCCAGCGCTCTCAGCCCGTCACAGTCCACTCCCTAGCATGTGGCGCCTCAAGGACACCGATGAGAACACGGTGCGCGAATTGGCGGCCGGACTGGCCATCCCGCTTTCGCTGGCTCGGGTCTTGGCCGCCCGGGGTCTTTGCTCGCCCGAAGCGGCCGAGCGTTTCCTGAACCCGAGACTCGCCGACCTTCATCCGGTCGACGACTTGCCTGATATTGCGGTGGCGGTCGAACGAATCCGTCACGCGATTCGCGAGAAGCAGCCGATTCTGATCTGGGGTCATGAGGACCTGGACGGGATGACCGCCGCGGTATCGCTTAGTCAGACCATCCGGGACCTCAACGGCGTGACATGCCACTACCTTCCGACCAAGGGCGCTGAGCGCCATGGACTCAACCCGGTGAAGCTGAGAGACTTCTGTGACCAGGGAGTCCGACTCGTCATAACCGTCGATTGCGGAGTGACCAATGTCGCCGAGACAGATGAGGCCAGGCAGTTGGGACTGGATGTTATCATCACCGATCACCACGAGCCGCTTGAACGCCTGCCCGCCGCGCTGGCGGTGGTCAACCCGAAGCGCAAGGACAGTCGCTATCCGTTTTCGGAGCTTGCCGGCGTGGGCGTTGCGCTCAAGACGGCCTATGCGCTGGCACGATCCGTGGTAGGGGTATCGGCCGAGCAGTTCTTCTCCGCGCGCCCCGACCTGCTGACCATCGCCGCCCTGGGCACGATTGCCGACCGCGTGCCGCTCGTCGATGAGAATCGCACGATGGTCCGGTTTGGACTGGCCCAGATGCGGCAGACGCACCTGCCGGCAGTTCAGGCCGTCCTGGCCGCGGGCGGCATTCGGCCCGAAGACCTAACCGTCCAGCGGTTCGTCCTGGACCTGTTGCCGCTCTTCTCATCGGCGGACGGCAACGCGGGCGTGGACATGCTGATGTCCGGCTCGCCCGAGACCGCGCGCGAGTGGAGCTACGGACTGGTCCGGCAGTACCAGTCGTGGCGCGAGGAGGCCCGCGCGAGCTATCAGACGGCCGAGCGCTTTCTTGACCTGGCGCCCGCCATCCTCTTCGTTCGCTCGGATGAACTATCTCTGCGCGCGCTCGGCCACTGTGCGTCCAAGCTCAAGGACCAGTATTTGGTGCCGGCGGTGGTTATGGGCAAGCGCGGCGACGACTGGGTGGGGGAGTGTCGAGGCGTTGAGGGCATCAACCTGGTCGACCTGCTCCGCGCTGACTCCCGCTTTCTGCTCGACTACGGTGGGCATCGCAAGGCCTGCGGATTCACTGTCTCGGACCGCCGGGTCGAAGCATTCACGGCTGCAGCCAAGGACTTCGCGGCCCGCAACTTTCTGGGACGCATAACCGAGACCAGGGAGCCGGTCGCGGACGCGGTTGTGCCCCTGGCCGAAATCACCGATGACTTTCGACGGCTTTCTCCGCTGGGCGAAGGCAACCCGCCGCCGCTGCTGGTTGCGATGAATACCGTACTCCAGCGGAAAGGCAACTTGGTAACTTCGGCGGCCGCCCCGGAGCTCAGGCTCATCGGTGACGAAGACATCATGCCCGGACACTATGACCTCCTCTACTCGCTTGATGACAACCTGAGTGTTCACCTCGAACAGCTCGAATCTACGGGCAGTTTGACCTATCACTAACCTGCCGACCGCCAACCTGCTCACTTGCTGACGATTCATCCCGGACCATGACTGACTTTCCTGCTCTGACCATCGTGCGCAAGGCCAGTCGCAGGCTGCATCCCTGGGTCTTCTCCAACGAGGTGCGCAGGGTCGATGGCCAACCCGGTCCCGGCGACATCGTGCACGTCATCGAGAAAGGCAGACTCGTCGGCAATGCAATCTACTCTCCGCATTCACTCATTCGGGCCCGACTCTACAGTCAGGACGACCGCGACCTGGACGCTCCTCTGCTCATCGGCCGCATCCGGACTGCCTGGCGCCTGCGGCAGGCCTGGCTCAACCGCGAGCAGGATTGTCGACTGGTTTTTGGCGAGAGCGACGGCCTACCCGGGTTGACCATTGACAAGTACGGCAACCACTTCGCGGTGCAGGTCTATGCCGCGGGAATGGAATGCCGACTTGATCTGATTACGGCTGCCTTGCGCGAGGTTTTCTCGGCGGAATCTGTGTTTGCCAGGAACGACATCAGCCTCCGCGTGCACGAAGGTCTTGAGCGCTACGAGCGGTTACTGTACGGCAGTCTGCCCGAAGGTGTGACCCTGTCGGAGAATGGCGTGGTCTTCCAAGCCGACATCCGGTCCGGTCAGAAGACCGGCTTCTACTTTGACCAGCGGCTGAACCACGCTCGGGTTCGCGTGCTGAGTCCGGACCGGACTGTCCTCGACGTATTCTGTTACACCGGGGGCTTCGCGGTAAACGCTGCGCTCGGTGGCGCGGGCCATGTTCTTGCGATTGACTCCTCGGCAAGTGCCTGCGGGGCGGTCAGGGTCAACTCGCGGCTGAACCAAATGGAGCAGAAGGTCGAAGTCCTGTGTGCCGACGCCTTTGAGGCCCTGCGGAAACTAAACCAGGAGCACCGACGATTCGACCTAGTAATTGTTGACCCGCCGCCCTTTGCCCGAGGACGACTCGATAGAAGACCGGCCATGGCAGGCTACCGAGACGTCAATCTGCAGGCCATGAAGCTGCTCAACCCGAGGGGCTTCCTGCTGACTTGCACGTGCTCGCATCACGTCTCTTGGTCGGACCTGACCGAGTTCCTGATCGAGGCGTCCCAGGCGTGCGGCCGCAGCTTTCGCATCGTGGAGCGCCTCAAACAGAGTCCGGACCACCCGTTGCTGCTCCACATGCCCGAATCTGAGTACCTGCGTTCGTACCTGTTGCAGTTGGTCTGATTCCCAAGAGCCGCGCAAAGTGCTCTCTCCAGCGGCATCGAAGACATCAGGGGAGATGTCGACTCAGGACGTTAGTTGAGACGAGACGTACCAAGATAGTCATCATGGCTAGTTTACATAATGCTCATTATGAGAACAAGACATGACGGGAATGCGCACTTACGCGGGCTTGCCTATGCTAAAGGGGCAGCTGGCGTGCAAGGGCGCCAACGAACGGAATTGGCCGTTTCCGGCCGACAAGAGCCTGAACGGCGCCGAAGACGATTGCGACGAAGTAGCAAAGCGACACGACTCCCCCGACGACGAAGTGAATAATCCAATCCATCACCTTGAAGATCACTCCAACCAGGAAGACATGACTGAGGATGCCGCCTAGGATCGCGTCGAGCAACCAGATGAGAACCCAGCAGCCGACCAGGGCGGCGAGCAGTATCATGCTCTGTCGCCCGTGGAATCGCGCAAAGTCGTCCTCCTTGTCGGCAAAAATCGGCAGAAAGCACAGGAGTGGAATGTAACCGACAGCCGCCAGGACTCGGTTGGACGGCGTGTTATCGAGCCGTTCAAGCAGCTCTTGAATCGTCGGCTCGCGTTCTCTCATCGCCGGAATATACCGCAATGCGGGCGGGTTGTCAAGGACGCCGGACTGGTTATTGACAGGTCGACCCTCTTGAGGCATCATTAACGGTGTTGCGTAGACTCCTAGTGCTGTGTCTGCCGCTGATGCTGGCCTGCTGCGGCTACTCGGTGCATGCGCTATTGCCGCCGCACCTGAAGACCATTTTCGTCGAACCGGTTGAGAACCAAACCGCCAAGTCGGATCTGGACGTCAAGCTCACGGACCTCTTGATTCACGGGTTCGCCCATGATGGGAGCCTCCGGATCGCCGACCTCAAGCAGGCGAACGTGCTCCTGCACTGCAAGTTGGACGGCTATGAGAAACTTCCCCAGACCTACGGCGGAAATCAGGAAATAACTACGTGGAGAATAACCCTGCAGGCCCAGGTTGACGCCCAGGACCAAGTGAAGTCGCAGGCGCTCTGGAGCGCCACGGTCCCAGTCACGGTCAATTACGACCCGGCCACAGAGACCGAGGATCAGGGCGTTGACCGCGGTCTGAATAAGCTGTCGACTGAGATAGTTCGACGCACGTTGATCGCCTGGTGACTTCAGCAGGCCAGGCTTGAACCCGTGAGAGATCTTATCGAACTGACGATCGACAAGATTGTCTCGGGCGGCGACGGCATCGGCCGCCACAACGAAACTGTGGTCTTCGTCCCGTTCAGCGCGCCAGGCGACCGGCTAAGGGTTCGGGTTAGCGTCAGAAAGCGAAACTACTGGCAGGCCACGATCGATGAGATTCTCGTTGCTTCCCCCCTACGCACTCGCGCTCCCTGTCCTTACTATGGTGTCTGCGGCGGGTGTGACCTGC
>Ga0209777_10004199_pt1 | contig 17179 bp, 32 predicted proteins | sample FrelakmetHBP12HB_FD_187147 | JGI IMG/M metagenome (GOLD analysis project Ga0209777, IMG submission 187147) | Freshwater lake sediment microbial communities from the University of Notre Dame, USA, for methane emissions studies -HBP12 HB (SPAdes)... | ecosystem: Environmental > Aquatic >...
TTTCAAGTTTTTCTGCATACCCAGCCTCTATTAGCTCCTCTATATACATAATGGTCATTATCTCCTCTTGGCTATCTACCAATATGCCATTATAGTACTGTTGTTCCTTTTTAGCTTTTGCCATCTTGTTCTGCTTTTAGTTTTTTATAGAGAGCCTCTTCATATTCTGACCTGCTTACTTTATTTTCTAACCATTTTAATTGCCCAGATATATATTCTTTTGTTTCAAACTCCTCTTTTGACATATAACCCCATACAATTTGCTCATTTTGTTGTTCCATTTTCTATTGGTTTTACTATTAGTTTAGAGCCATTTACAGTTACATCATTACTAAGCTTTACCTGAAACATATTTGTACCTGGTACTATATGTTCTAAGTCTTTGTCTAATAATGGTAATAGTCTTGACATATCTGCTGATCCAGGTATGGGTACATTCTTGCATCCTACAATTAAATCTTCTAAATCACGTTGAACTACTTTAGGTTCTTTCTTCGGGAGTTGTGCAAGATACTCTCTTCTTAAGGAATATACAATAGCTTCAGCCATTTCTGTAAGATGTTTAATATCTACTTCTTCTCCTCTTGCTTCTCCTATATATGTGCATAGAGCATCCAGGAGTACTTGTTGTACCCCTGGAGTGTCTAATGCTGTTAACTTTGTTTTTATTTGTTTTATATTCATTAATAATATTTTAAATCATTAAACACATCTGCAAACTTAAATGGTTTGTATAGTTCTGGTTGTTTATCTTTTTGATAGCTTGCTCCTAAATACTCTCCCATGCACTTATGACAAAGCATTTCTGTTTCATCTAATGGTGCAAAGTCATTACAATTCCAACAATGATCAGTATACTGATTATAAACTGCATCATAAACCGCATCATATTGTAAATATGCAGGTTTTGTTCTATCTACTTCATACCTATTGTTAATAGTACTTAACATCTCTATGGTCATTGCCTTACATCTTTCATAATCTTCCAGTACTATATATTCATTTGGCTGATGTGGGTTATAATAACCACACTCTATATTAGCACATGCTACCGGTAGCCCATTGCATACTAACTGATAAACATCAGTGAACATACCTGATACTTCTTTATAACCATAAGTTGTTACAATAGGAGCAATAGCTTGTGAGAACTCAGCATCGAACATTATTTCTCCATATATCTCATTTACTATACCTGAGTTGCCTCTTCTGTCACACTGAAGCACAAAATTGCAGTTATCAAACCATTTCATTTCAGCATCTTTAGAACCCAAACCACCTACTTCCTCATCTCTAAAGAAAGCTACTTTAAGTACAGGTAGATCCCTAAGAGCAGTTAAAGCAATAGCTATACCACATTTATCATCACCACCTACACCTGTTAGTTCTCCTATCTCCATGTCATAAGCAAATACCCTTCCATCAACCTCTACTACTTTATAATCTTCCTGTGGTATTATATCATGCACAGTATCCGTATGAGCTACTATACAGTTATAGTTCTTAGCTACACCCTTTGTTATGTATATATTTCCATTATGCTCCCTTACTTTGCACCCCGGTATAGATGCTACCATCTTCCGGATGAACTTATTCATCTCTTTACAGTTATATGTTTCTGACTGTACTTCTAATACTTGTTTGAGTAAACTATCCATTATCTATTATTTCTAATGTTAACTGATTAGGTGCTGGTACTATCTCTTCTTCATGTTTTTCCAAGAATGCATCAAGATTAACAGATGCAACTATTGCTCCTGAATAAGTTATTGTTGTATCTTCTTCAAGGAACCATTCATTACTATATACACACTTTTTACAATTATCTGTTGGTGCGTATAGATCATTGCCATAAGAATCATCCAAACGTACTATATCATTAGACTCATCTGTATAACCACCTGATTGCAACTCTACTGCATTTGCTCTTGGAATATCACATTCATTTAAGTCATCATAACAAACATCATCTATATGATACCAGCTATCATCTATTTGTACAAAATCATCCATATTATCTTTGTGATGCCATCCATAACCATCTACTTCTATTGCATTATCTTTATGGCACCATTTACCATTGTCAAGTTGTATTGCGTCACTATCTAAAATATTCTCATCAGCATAATTATCCCATGTTGTATTATCCATATGAACATAACCATAATTATCTATATACACTGCATCATCTTCATCTATATACTCTTCATTATACTCATCCCATACACCTTGATGTCCTTCTCCACCTGTTTGACGAAGTTCATAAACTTTATAACTATCATTATTTGATATGATACCGCTATTTGGGTTAAGATAACAAAGAGTATCCATATAAGGATAATAGTCAAATTCAGGATCTTCAAGCTTTACTGAAAAATACATATACTCTGCATCATCTCTGTTACCATTAGTTACTATACGGCAATAATTCTCATTACTATGCTGAATTTTATACATCCATCCTTTATTTTCAGCATAGTGTTCAAACATCTTTTGATGAGCATCTGAAGCATACACCCTATCCATAAAGATACCCTTATCTGTTTTCCATACAATAGCTCTACCGACAGTTCTATCATCAGAGTCTACCATTACTAGTAAAGATATAGTATCAGGATTCTTTACATAAATATCAAGCCAGTCTTGTGCTTTATCATATCTCATACAACTATCATCTAATGAACCTAACTTATATGTGGTACTATGGTTATCTTCATGATACCGGTATCTGATATCTTCCCCACTTACTTCTTTAAATGATACCTGGCAATCTTCATCATTAACTGTCTCTGATTTTATCAGATTAGAGAACAATTCAAAATCTACATCTTTCAAATCATAAGCATTGTAACCCTCTTCAGTTATTAATTTTCTTGCTAACTTACCTGCTCTTATTGTCTGTCTATTCTCTCTTTTCCAATCACCGGTATCTTCATTGACCACATGCTCCTTTCCTGCAGGAAGAAAGCTTACCATATCTCCTCTTCTTGCTATATAATTAGCAAAATCTGTAGCAGTATACACATCTTCAAGTAATAACTTAGCTACTTTACTTTTACTGCTGTTTAATTCAAAGAATCTTTTAAAAGATTCAGCTATTATTAAGTTGCTCATTTCTCCTGATTTATCATTTCCAATAATTGTTTGTATACCTTCAAGTTCTCTCTCAACCTTATTACCTGTACTCTTTCATTTACTTTACCGGTATCTATCCATCTGTCTACTGCTCTATCATATTGACCGGTATAGTACCTTATTTTATCAGTTATCTTACTTTTCATTTCAATTTATTTATATAGTTATCTAACCACTCATTTTGCTCTTCAGTCCAATTGCCATCTTTAAACTCTACTCCCTGTATCTCATCCATCATCTCACCTATTACCTGCTTTATCAGTGACTTTATACTCTTAGCTTTCAGGTAGTTGCTTATATCCTCATAGTTTATTATCTCCAGTATCTCTTTCTCTAAGTTTGTCATAGTTCAGATCTCCAATTTTCTAATGTAGTTTCAATTATACCATGCTTTAATTCCTTACCTGATTCCCATACCAATAACCTGCCATCTGTATCTATTGATATCTCAGCTACTAGGTATTGGTCCATTTGATGTATTTCCTCCCATTCTCTATCTCCTTCTACAAATTCCTTTAGGTCATCTATAGTATCTTCTACTATAGCTACCCTAGCCTCATGCTCTGTTTCAAATATTTGTGGATATTCACTATCCTCTTCCTGTATTCTCCAGGTCAATTCCCATCCACTTATTGTATCTGTTAATACGCAGTATCCTTCTATCTTATTCTCCATAACTACTCATTTTAATTGCTTCTATCTCATTTATTAGTGCTATATATTCCCTTATTGTTATATAAGGTTCTTCCTGGATCATTTTGTCTATTTCTTTCTCTGATAAATGCTTAGTCTTCCCAAGGCAGATCACTTTTTCCTGTATTGCTATTCTCATTTTTTACTGGAGGTTTACTACTGGTTACCCATTCTGGGAAATCAGTATTTTCTTTACTTCTATTTTTAAACCATGATATCATTTCTGATGGCCCATTATTGTTCTTAATAATGTTATTTATCCAGTTAAAGCAATCTTTGTTATCCCATTGTCTATTGGTATAACTTGCTGCTACAGGATGTTCACACTTTAATACATAATGCAACATTGGATTAATATCTTTTTCATACTTTTGTGCTTGTGCTCCCATAAGAACTATAGGTAATCCTTTATAGTTCTCATTAAGTACTTTAAAGAAATACTCCATAAATGGTTTCCATACCGTTGCATGACTACCGGGTTTGTCTTTTTCTGTTGTTAAAGAACTATTTAACAGTAATACTCCTTCCTCTTTTAATAAATATGCTAAATCAGTTGTTTGCCACATATCAGGATCTATCTTTTCGGTACCCAGGCTTTTTTCTATTCCTTCCCACCAGTACCATAGAGATGGTTGTGCTGCTTTAGTATTAGAACAATCTAAAGGAATACCATTAGCTATTATTTTTCCATCTTTTAATGTAGGGTACGGATCCATAAGCACTATAACTGCTTTTACTTTGTGCCTATCACATAGCTGGAAACTCTTGAACAAGTCTGCCGATACCGGTATGATAGTTCTTCTTGCACTTGATTGCATCTTCAGGAAATTAAATATACTATCCCATTTTTCACTTTCGATAAATGGTAGGAATACTTCCCACCAATTACCGAGTTGTGATTTTATCTTATCTGTTATTTGCATATTAAACTAATTCAGCTATTTCATATTCTTGTGTAAAGAATTGATGATTATCCATTTGCCTTTTCATCCATGTATCAGGTGTAGCTGTTTTAAGAGCATATGTTACATGATTGTATAACTCCCATAAGCTACCGGTATACCCATAGTCAAAGGTTGGTTTATCCAATTCCTTCTTAACAATATTCAATTGTGTACTTGTAATAAAATGTTCTTCCAGGTACAATCTTCCAAGTAACTCTGCACATGTTCTTTTAGTTACTTCAATTTCCTGCATTCTACGTTTCTCTATTACCATTTTCTCAAATGTATTACCAGCACCACAGATATACTCAGTTAACAGTTTTGGAGTAAGTGTTTGAATTTCACCAACATGCTTGCTCTTGAATGTGCCCATGTCACCCTTTACCATACCATTCTCACAAATAAATACGTGTGCTCCAACTGCAAACTTCAAACTTAGTGTCTTATTGTAACTATTTTGCCAAGCAATCATTAAACCCATATCAGGATCATTCCCATAATTAAGATGATACTTACCATTGGCCTTATTGCCTTCTGCAGCATAACTATATATTTCCTTATGTAAATTAAAACCACACTTATCCAAACTCTCTAATGTCAGGTCCATAAGATGAGCATGTGATACTGGCTTATACCATGAAGTTTGTTTAGGAACTTCTATTGCTCTAAGAAATTCTTTACTTGTCATTGGTTCTTTTACTAAATCTAATGTTTCCATACTATAAATTATTTAATTTTAAAATGTTATTCATGCTCTTCATGTGTTTCATTATACATTTCTAAGAATATACTCTTAGCTTCTTTATGGTCAATTGCTTCAATTGCTCTCCACCATGTACCAGAAGACTCTGCATGTTCAATAGTTGAGTATGTAATTACCTTACCATCATACCTATTATACCCTAAGATGTACGTCTTTACCGGATGTTCCATTATTCTATTATTTTTTGTATTTCAGCAATAGTTTTTCTGTTAAGTGCTTGTGTTAGTAACTGTATTATTTCCTGTTTATAATCAGGTACTGCAGTAAGTAATTCTCTTACAGCATATTTTACTACATCTGCTTTTTTCTGTTTTACTTCATGATTGCTCATATAAACCCCTTTTCTTTTAAATAATTAACTATCGGTTCTTCACCATATTCTTTGTATAGGTCTGCAAAATCTTTGATAGGCAGATATTTCTTTGGAATATTGATGTACCGGTAGCCAAACTCTTCTGTTATTGTTTTACATGCTTTTACACCAGCTTCATCACTGTCATAATTTATCCATACTTCTTTATTGGATAACATAGACACAAATTGTTCTGTAAAACAACTTCTGCTTTCGTTTTGTACTGATATTACTGTTGGAAAGTATCTAGCTAATACAAGTCTGTCCTTTTTTGATTTTGTAACAAGAACTCTTTTAGCATCGTTTATTATGTTAAGATTCTCTACTGTTTTAGTAGTAATGTTACTTTTCCATCTTTGCTCTTTAGGCCTATTAGGAAAGTATATCTTAAATCCTTCGTCATACCGGTAGGCAAAACATAGTTCACCTGGTTTAACTATTTCTCTTCTTCTGTTTATATACAGATCTTTAACTGAATATACATCTTCTTTTTTAAGCTCATCTCTTGTAATACCAAATTGTAACCAATAAGCTTTATCTTCAGCAGTAAATGGTTTTGTTGTTACCTGTATCATTGCATGTCTTTTAGGATCAATGACAGGCTTTGTATACAAGGATGTTATCTTCTTATGTTCATCTTTACCTTCTAACAGAAAGAAGTCTTTAGCTATCTTTTCCATTGCAGTTCTTGTATCAAGATTGAACATACTTTGTACAATATCTATACAATCACCTTTATATCGGTCATCAGCATGATCTATATGATGCAATCTACCATCCTGTCCGGCAAATATGGTAAATGATGGATTGTTATCTTTCCGTAAAGGACTACAGAATGTTTGACCTAATTTAAACTCACCAACATAATATCTATATACATCATACTCACTTATCTTGCTAAACAGAAACTGCTTTGTTATAAAGGTTTGTTTCTTTAGTTGCATTACTCTGGTTTTTTAAATTGACTTATCAACTCTTGATACCCACTTTTAATAGCAAAGAACTCAGAGGCCCAATATGGAGAAACTTCTTTCTTTATTGAAACATCCATTTTATTTAATGGGTTTTCAATAATATGAACATCATATAGTTCACTTGATGTTTTATTCTTTGTCTCTTCCTTCCATGCTTCTTCAGCCAAACAAGTAGCTAAACCATCAACATCTATCATCTCATATTCTTTCTGTTTGTCTTTATCCATTTCTACTTTCTTTTGTTATAAAAACCATATGCATTAAGATGATAAATTATCTCATCAATACATTGCCCATCTGTTTTCTCATCTCCATCCTGATTAATAATATCACTTATCTCAGTACCAAGATCCTTAGCTGTTATTTTACTAGTCTCTTCTGTAACTTCATATATCTCTTCTATATAAATGCCTGACTCATCAAGCCAACCCATTTCTTGTACAATAAGAGAATCTATACTTTCCTCATATTCATTTTCATCCCCTACATCTATACCAGAGGATCTACGAAGTTTATCTTCATTGACCTCTATTTCTATTAAATATTTTGGCATATTATGCTTTTTGAATTTTATCCATATACTTAGTTATAAGTGCCCCATGTTCTTTTTGAAACTCAAGCATAATATCTCTATTAGCTTTTGTAAGAGCTGTAGGTATCTCTGGCATTTCTACTGCATCCAAAAGCCGTACTATGTCCATTTTCTCCTGAAGCACCTTAATATAATCAGCAGGGCTTACTGTCTTAATTGAGCTATCTGTAGGCTTTCTTGACCATGTTTTCTTTGCTTTAACTGGTTCTGCTACCGGTGTTCCTAGTTCTGTACCTAAAAACCCAGGCAGAGTATTAAGTAGTGAATCTTCTGCTATTGGGGTTGTGTTTAGGGGTAATTGTTCTGTTATCAATGTTGTATCCATTTGTTTTGATTTTAAATAAACTGTGATCGACTCCATTATAAAATCCTTTTCATCTTGTGTGCATTTATCTTTATTAAATAAATACTCATCTATTGATTCTATACCTTGTCCTGCATTATATATCTCTACTATATCTTCTATTACTGTTGGATCTATATCATCTGTATAACATACTAGTTCTGTCCATCCATCTTCTGTATATTCTATTATACTCTTTTCAGGAGTATACATCCATTTTTTAGTCATTGTACTACTGTTTAAGATAAATTGGGAGAGGCTATTACACCTCTCCCTTTATCCAGTTGTGAATCATAGGTATTAATAATCAGTATCCTCTGCAGGACCTGAATGCTGCAAAGTATTATTAGTTGTCTGCTGATGATTTGCAGGATCAAATGGTTGTAATGAAGTAAGAGTAAAGCTATCTTTACACCCATGTTCTCCCATCAGTTGATTATAATACTTCTGTATTCCCTTATCACCATCCCATATTCCACTTTGAATAGCATAGTTTATCTTCTTTAGCTGCCACTCACCAAGGAACTCATTATAGAGATTCTGATACATTTTTAGTTCACCATCTTTTTCAGTACTATATACTGTTGCCAATGCCACTACATTCTTAATGAGTTTATCATCACCGGTAACCTTGAGTAATGAACGATATTCATCATTCACTGTTTTATCAAGATTCCTAAATGCTTTCTTCATATCAAGAAATACACTATTATCTGCATCAAAGAAATCTACTCCGGTCAACCAAGCTCTCATAAATACATAGAGATTAGCCTCACCTTGAAGTGCAGCTCTTGTCTGCTTATCTTTAGTAGGCTTTTTATCTTTACCCATATACTTGGTAAACCACTCTGGAAGATTCTTTTCATCATCTACCCATGTACTACCACCGGTTTGATTAACAAACTGTTGCTTACCTGAGTTCTGAGATATCAATGGCTTGTCTACAATACGGAACCTTGCATTGAACTTCTGCTTTTCGGGAGTATCAGCTTCTAACCAAAAGCTAATATTGATAAAATCTTCACCTTTCTCTGTCTGACCTTCATACTTGATGTCTGTTGCATCATCTTTTAATTCATAACCCAACAGGTCTGCTAATTCTTCCTTAGTTGGATTGATTGCTACGACTTTACCAGAAAAGAAGCCTGTATAAAGCTGTTTCTTACTCTGACCTTCACTCTTTTTTAACTGCATATACTTGTTTTTAATTGTTAACTGAATAATACTCTTCTATACATGTAAAGATATAATTGGCATCATTTGGGATTTCCATCATATTATCTCCATTCTTATCCGGGAATAATCCTTCAGGAACTTTAGTAGATGTATCTACTTCAAATGTTCTTAAGAAATACTGAGGCTTTGAATCCTTTATCCTTGTACCGGTATAAAGAACTACGACAAAATGCTGTTCTATCTTCGATTCAAATTCTTTACCATGTACTGCCATTCTCTTTACCTTACTGCCTTCATCTAACTTTAGTATCTCTTCATGTGACAATACAATGATATCTTTCTGGATATTTTTTAATAGCTCCAGATACTCATATACTTGCCTGTTATAATTCTTATAGATATCATAACCGGTAAAATTCTGGCTCATTTCCTTATTCAGGACATTAAAGGCCATTGTTTGAGAATCAATAATAATTCTCTGTACTTCAGGATTATTACCATAATCTTCAAGACATTTCTTGAACCCTGACCATGTTTTAGGTTGACCTATCCATTTAAAGCTTTCATTTTGCTTATAAGGCAATGGTTTCCTTTCCATGTTAATGTAACCGGTAGTGCTGTGGTCAGATGTTTTACTGAGGTAACTTTTACCTGTTCCTGACTGACCAACAACTGCTACTTTACAATAAAATGTTCTTTCTCTTAATGGAGATAACTCTGTTTTCGGCTCTCCATCTACTTTTTTTTCTGTACTCATATATTGATTTATTGTTTACTTAATCAAGGAAAAAATTACCTGATGTTACAGAGGAATATATATCTTCTGTTATCTGGTCTCTTCTTGGCAGGGTCTTTAGTATGCCATATATAGGTTGAAATCCCATTGGGAACTGCATACCGGTAGAATCAAAAGAGTTCTTTAATACATGCAAAGACCTGTAGTAGGTTCTGAATCTATCATCTTTTAATCTTTTCAGGTCATAACCATTGTCTTTACCGGGATCTCCTGGTGAATGCCTATATGGGTCAAATAAAGCTATTATAACATCACTATCTTGTTGTGTACTGGATGAATCTGCAAAGTCACTTAATTTTGGTGCTAGTTCTCCCAATTTCTGTCTGCTTACATCTGACAGATTCCTATTAAGCTGCTGTACTATTACTGGTGAGAATCCATATACGTCCCTTGCTTCTCTCATTGTTCTACTGAACTTATCTATCTGTCCTTTACCTGTAGCAATTTCTTTTTCTGGTGCCAATATACCTATATGGTCTGTTATGACCAATACGATATGATTAGGGTGATTAGGAGTATAGGTTTTTGTCTCCAAGATATTTTCCATGCTCTTATTCGTCTTGTCCTTGTCATGGATGACACCATGTTTTTTTGCAAATGCTTCGAGGTAAAGTGATATACCCGATGGGTTCTTACTACCTTGATGTGCAATGAGTAAGTCTTCTTTTTCCCATTCATCCAGTACATTGAAGTAATGTTTTACAAGCTCAAACTCCTTTTCTGTCATTTGGTCTGTTTTTATACGACCAAGTATTTTTTTTGATGGTATAGATATACCTTGTTCTTCAAATATTAACCGGCTTATCCATCTTGCACTGTACTGATACATCTTTCTCTCCATACCAAAATAAATAACAGAGAGTTTAATGTCATCACTTTTGTTCTTTAAGTACCATTGAATAGGTCTTATCATAAACATATCCTGAGCAATAGTTGATTTACCAGCATTTGTCTCACCACCAATTGTATACATTGTATTTTTAGCAATATCCATATAGTCTTTTACCCTTTCATAATGAATAGGTATGACACCGGTCTTGCCATTTCTGCCTGTTTCTATTTCTCTAAGTAAGTCTTGTGATAAAGCCATTATGCACTATTTGAACTGTAATCATGATCTGTTGTAAAACCCATTTCTATTTCATCCTGACTTTCAAATGTCTGTTGCAAAAATGCATCAAATTTGCCTTGTCTCAGATATACTTCAATACCAGGAAAGTACTGCAGTTTGTTTTGCCCGGTCTCATAACTCTCCTTCTTAATAAGATTTAGCTGTATCTGAAGTGCTTTTAGTATTTGTGCAGGATCTAAGTTATATGCCTGTAATGCTTTTAAATACAATATCTCACATACTTGGTAATTACTTCTTAAAACTCTTGAAGAAGTGAACTTCATACCTCTTATTGCAAAATTGGCTGTAGAAGGGTAAGCATCCCAAAACTGTTTAAATCCTTTATCTTTATATGGTTCAATACTTTTTTTCTTTTCTCTTTTAGGTTTGTATTGATTAACCCATTCTTCATAACTACCTGTAGGATCTTTCTGAAGAAATTCTTTGATATTATTGAATTGTGGTAATGTCACTGACATTGTGTTCAGTTTTAAGGGGTTACAAATATACATCAAAAGCCCTGATCTTACAAGACTTTTGATACATATTTGTTAGAATAAACTAAGCTGTTTCTTTTGTTCTATCTTTCTATCTCTTGCTACTTCAGGTTGTATTTGGTCTATTATTTTGTAGCAAGCATCTTCATAGTACTGGTAGTCAATATGGTAGTCATCCCAGTTATCCAATTTGAATGGTCTATTAAATAATACCTGTAATTCACTTGTCGATTCACAGTTACTTTGTTCCGGACCAGTCTTATCACTATTAGGGTTTTTTATCTTATATAGCTTTTCACCTATTTCTTTACTACAGTAATAACGAACCAACTTATTGAGTTCAATTGCTTTACCTGTCTTTCTATCTACTGACTTATAGAAATAGTCCTTAGATGCTTTTTTAGCTATGCAAAATGAGAAGATATCCCTATGAGCTCTGATAGTATCTCCTACCGGTATATTATTTACAAAATACTGCTCTAAAGCTATGGGAACTATTGATTTACTTTTATTCTTGTGTAACTCATAACTTGTCAGGAAATCACCCTTCTTCTTTACACTACTATCTGCTTTTACAGCTATATAATCATTAACTGATGTTTGTACAAATAGTTTATACTCTACGTACTCAAGATTACCCAATACATCATTACCTACTTCTATTTCCCAGGCTTTGCATATCTGATGATACTTATCCAGCATTGACCTTTTCATATACACAGTAACACCATCGGTATTTAACGATATAACATGTATACCTGCCATCTCTAGATCCTCTACCAACATAAAAATATCTATTTGGCCACCAATAGTTACCTGCATACCTGCAAATGGGTCATATTGAAAATCATGTCTATCTATCAATCTACCAAAATTACCGTTGAGTACTAATTTATATGTCTCCTGAAAGTTATCATACTTTTTTTCTTTGGTCTCTTTATATAGTCTTTTAGCCTCTAATCTCTTAAGTATGTTAGATACATAAGCTTCATTCCATTTAAGACCCAGATGTGAAGGATAGATGTTCCTTTTACGTATTATATTTGGGTACATTGACCCAACATCACCATCATAGATCATCCATTCATCATTAGAACGTAACACTCTTGCAGAATCTTCACTATGACCACCACCCTTGGCAAACTTGTAAATAGTATCATTGTAAGTAAAAGGAAACTCCTGCTTTTCATTAAGATTTACTTTAGTGGTACCTACTTTTTTAAAGAAGTCTTTGAACTCTTTGGTCTCAAACTTCATATACTTAGGAAAACAGTCTTTAAATGTAAATCCTGTACGAGTTTTCCTATTCTTTACTTTATCCCATAACTGGTTTTGAGTAATATTGGCTAGTTGCATATACTCTTTTTTATTAAGTTCTGCACCAATTTTTACATCATTCCAGTTAATAGCTGTATGGGATAATTTATACTCTTCTATTAAGTCAAGTCGTAACTGTATCTTATTTTTGCCCTTATAATCAGGATGTGTCGTATCACCTATACATACCTTGTACAGGTTGTAGGTAGCTATTACGTCATTCCAGCAGTATTCAATAATAGCATCTATCTCCTCTAAGGTTAGTTCTTCTTTTCTAAAATCAATAGGTAGTTCTTCTATATCTCCATCAAGAGAGAACTCTGCAGCCCATTTAAGACCTGTTCTCCTTGCCTGATTGTTATAATGAAGAACTAAGAATAGGTCTATTTGCTTAAAGTCCATGAACTGCTCTTTATAAGGAGGTTGTAGTTCATAATCCTGATTACTGATAAGCTCTTGTGCAAAGTTATAAATAGCATCCACTACTTGCCTCCAGGTAAAGTCATACCATTTTTCATAGGTATCCAATATAAACTGTAGTACTTGACCATCAAAGCCAACTCCATTAAAAGTTACCAAGTAATCTCTTGGATATTCTAATAAATGCTTAACTAATCCATCTACTTGATTGACCCTATAAGATATTTCAAAAAGGAACTTCTCACCGGTAGAAGGGTTATAGCCACAGTAATTGAACATTGCTTTATAAGTCTCAATATCTGCACATTCTATTCTTAGTTCTTCAGTTAACATACTATAATCGTTTTAATCTTTTTAATGCCCGATACTCATAAACAGCCATATCTATAAGAAAGAGTTGATATTCTTCATTTTCACTATGTCTTTCTCTTATCCTATTATATAACTTTATGGTGTTTAAGTGCTTATCAATAAGTCTTATCTTCTTTAACCATTTTCTTATATTCATAATTATTATTCTTTTGTTTTACTACTTACCTGTAATTTATTTGCCCAGGTATTAAAGTCTATACGTTCATCTGGCATACAGGTATGAGTAGTAGTTTTGATAGATGAAAGAGGAGTACCTGTCAACGGTACTCCCCAGATCATCTCTATGAGCTTTTTCTTAAATTGTTCTATCATGCTAATGTATTTGCAATTGCTTCCATAAGATTATGTGAATGAATAGCTATAGTACCATAGTTATAACCTACAGTAGCATTTTTATTCCTTGACTTTATCCTTATCTGTTCTCTTATAATACGGATATTATCAAGTATTTGCATTTTTCTTACTTCACTTTTTGCCCACCTTTGATACCTTGTAGGTGCCATATAAGCACTCTCTACAAAGTCTTTAGATGGTTTTGCTTTTGGTGCAGGAACATAAGCTGTACCTATAATTCCTGTAGATGCCAGTACTAATACTGATTTGATTTGATTTTTCATTGTTTTGAGATTTTAAATTGTAAAAAATAATTATTGTTGTTGTTTTTTCTCATTCTCTGTTTTTATATCTACAACTCTGTAGTTATCATTAGTACTAAGCTCATTGTACCGATCCAATACTTCATCACATCCCATTATTTCCTCTATTGTATCAGCAACGATGATATTTATTAATTGTATATCTACACCTTTTGCTGTATCTGTTACAATACGTCTCCAATGAGACTCTGCCCATACATGTATGTTTTTAACATCACTATCTTTACCGGTAGGATCTATACCTATGGATAGAAGAGCAGCATATATGCCTTCATTCTCATCTTCTTCATTTGTATTTTCTGCAAATTCTACCATAGATTCCATTAGTTCAACATAGCCTTCTATGCTAAACAACTCTATTACCTGCTGATCTGATGTTAACTTTCTTACTGACATACTATATAAGTTTATTGTCTGCAAGATACTTACCTATTGTAACTATAACAGGTAATTTTTTTTCTGTAGTATCACATCCGTTCCATAGGTCAAGTAAGATCCTATCTAACTTTTTTGAGACTATTCTGTTCTTCGTCCCCATTTTAGAGGATACTTTTTTCTGTGCCATACATTATTTGCTTTGCTCCTTGTACCGGTAACTAACCTGAGCACACCTCCCCCTAAACCCCCCTCCTCTTAAAGAAAGGGGTAATATGAAAAGATATCACTTTGAATCAGCTTATGTCCCAAAGACTTGGACTATTTTAAATGAGAAACCCTCATCTGATGAAGACCGGCAAAGGTATCAGAGAGGGAATCCGGATAACTTAATATCCTCGTTTTTATTTTAAAGTTGATTATTATACTATCGGAGATTTGCCGGTCTTCTATAGTAACACAAAAATACTACACCTTTATTAAGTACCAATAGTTATCTTGTTATTGATATGTTAAAGTTCTATAAGGTTATATTTCATTACATAATGAACTATCTCCTTTTGAACTTTTGGTCCATATCCATTACTGAGTATATCTATTAATAGTTGCTCAGCTTCTTTTAACCTCTTTGTTGTGCTTCCGGAAGAGTGTAGAGCTCCTGTATGTATCTGTGTATCTTTAGGGCACTTCATATCCCTTATTTTCTTCTTCATTACCATTCGATTTTATGACAGTAGTTACCTTCTGATCTGTATACTCTATATCCTTTGTCCTGGAGTAGGTGAACTTGTTCATCATTGAGGAATACGTCACTCCATGCTACTTTTCTTCCTTCTTTTGCATTCATTTCAATACTTTCTATAGTACGGTTCCAGTTATTACTATCAATGGTTGCCTGTCTTTCTGCTACCATTTCATCTAACTGGGTAACTGACTTTAGTTCTTTAAGTGGTTCCATCTTGTTTCCAGTTTTTAATTTGTTTAGTGATGTCTTCAAGGCCTTGTTCATTGAACTCTACTACTTCATCCAATAACAGATTCATCTCCTTCAGTTTTTCTGAGGATAGTTCCTGCATCAATAGATTCCATGTAGTAGAACTCATTGTACCTTTTAGTTTGAATAAGAAAGCATTCATTGCTCTTATTTGTTCAACTGCAAGTTGCCTAATATCTACAAAAGACTTATTCTTATTCTGTTTTGCTATTTGTACTAACTCTTTAATGGTCTCTGATTCTTTTATTTCTATCAGATTAACTTTATAAAGTTGCCAGTAGATAAGCATCCTTTTTAAATTACTGTTCAGTACATCGTTCTTTTGCATATAATTGTTATTATTCAGGCCATTCCCATTTGGGTATGTCTAATTCTTGTGCTATAGTTTCTATATGTTCTTTCATATAAATGAGGTTAAAATTAATAAAAAAGGCCCAGGATATTACTATCCCAGGCCTGTTATCACTCACAATCCTACATCTCTCACAATGCAGTGTCTTTATAAATAACAAGAAGGTACCCCTGCATTGGGTACTTCTATTTCTACTTCTCTTAATCCTAACCAACATTCACCAGTAGAAGGTGATATGAATCCTATAGTAGATCTTTTGGATGTAGATGTTATCTTAGGTTCTACTAGACCCCAGTCAAGTAGTAACCCTTCTCTTACCATCCATTGCCAGTACGAGTTCTCATTTTCATATACATATCTGGCTGTTCTACCTGAGAATTTACCTTTAGTTATCTCAGCATCCCAAACGATATCAAACTTGCTAATATCAATTGGTTCATTTTTTATCCAAATCTTGTTTGGTTTATCTTCTGTAGCTTTATAGTCAGCTTTCTTCTTACTAAGCTGCATATTATTTATATCTATCCTCTTTCATACCACTTACATTACCATAAATATCTCTAAGAAATTCTTCTTCAGACTGCCAGTAATGTTGTTCCATTAATTTTTGTTCCTGTTGTTTTTTAGTAGCTTCCCAACATCTTTCCATAAGTTCATTATGAGTTCGTTGTAGACTTTTGTACTCATCCTTGAGTTTATTATGATCATTGATCTGATGTACAGATTCTCTTAATGCTACCACCCTACCGGTGATATATGCTCCAGCTACGAGAATACCTATAATAATTTGATCTTGCATTTTTTGTGAGATTTAGTGAGTTAATAAAAGATAAATATAATAAAAAAACCCAGCAGTAGAAACTGCCAGGCTATCTGTATATGAAAACACTCTTTATACAAAGATAAATAAACTATCTTGGATTTTCATCAACATATTTTTCATCATCATATTCATCAAATGTACCAAAATACTCATCCCATTCAGCTTTTGTTATACCTGAGATAAGAAACTCCCTCTGTTCTACCGGTAGATGGGGTACTATCTTCTGAATAAGAGTACCTGTTTCTCTTCTAGACTCTACTCTATCTAGTTGCTCATCTGTTATATCCAGGTCCAGTGTAGTTAACTTACCTGTCAGTTGTGACCTCTTTGTTACTTCCATTGCTATCTTTTTTAGTTCCCCAATCCTCCATAAAGTACTCGCATCCATCATTTTCCCTGGGACTTTCCATAAAGAACGATTGCCATGCTCCAGGAGAAGCTGTATATCTATAACACTTACTATTTAAAGGACAGTGTTCATCCTTACACATTGT
>Ga0209777_10004200_pt1 | contig 17179 bp, 12 predicted proteins | sample FrelakmetHBP12HB_FD_187147 | JGI IMG/M metagenome (GOLD analysis project Ga0209777, IMG submission 187147) | Freshwater lake sediment microbial communities from the University of Notre Dame, USA, for methane emissions studies -HBP12 HB (SPAdes)... | ecosystem: Environmental > Aquatic >...
GGCCCCCAGATCCAGCAAAAGCTCAGTTTTTCGATAACCTTTTAGAAGATAACTACGCCGGTATGTGCCGAGATGATGTTTTTTAGTATGACGGAAAATATAGTTTTCTAATAATCTCTCATTAATTTATAATTCCTAATTATTTTTAATTACATTTAATCTTAAATAGGAGAAATTCATGAGTATTTCTGCAATAAGCGTTACAACTCAAAGCATGAGCACAGCGCAATCAAGTTCTTCTGTATCATCGCAACCTGTAACCTCAGCAACTACACAAATAGTGAATACAGTGCTGACCGAGCAACTTAAACAACTTACAATCTCGACATCTACAGTTTCCACAAAAGATGACTTTTATAAAAAATGCTATGCAGTTTTTCAAGAGAGAGCATCAAAGGGAGGTCCTGAAGCCAAATTGATGTTTTATAGTTTTGCTTTAGAAGCGATCCAAAATCAGGATTGCTCTATTGCAGAAACAGCAAACATACTGCTTACTGAAAAATTGATACAATATCATAACCCAAAAATTTTAGAAAAAGAAGAAAAAGAAGCATCTAACTTGAATTTTAAAGATTTATACAAGGGTGCATCAAGTGGAAATCCGAAAGCTTTAGATGAATATGTGGATTTTGCAAGGTTTTTAGGCGTAGGCAAGGACATTGATACAGAGGTAGACACAGAAGAAGGAACAGTGCCGATCACCATTTATTGGGATGGCCTTTTTCCGGGCATGATTGTAGGTGGCGCTCACAACAAAGAGGTAAATGAACGACTACTAAAAGCCATTGCAACCACAAAATAGCGTTTTAAAATTTAGAAAAGTGGCTTTGAAATGATACATGATAGTCTGCATTTTGCTTATTCACAGCAGATTCATCATGATTTGAAATTTTCTGAACTTGTTTTTGCGGCAGAAAGTTTGGGAAAAAATCAAAAAAGCGCTCGCAAGCTTCATTGTGAAGCATTTTTAAAAGCCCTTCCAACGCTCGTCGAAAAATACAAGGGTGAATCGGTTCAAGAAAAAGACTTTGCCAGATTTGATCGTGCCCTTGCTTTTTTAGTTGGAAAAGATCCCTCGATAGCATGCGAGACCATTTTCAAAATCGAGACGGTTTTGCAAAAACGTTTTTGTCATCTTCGGCCAACACTGCAACCCATCACTTTATTCGGACCAAATAACAAACAGGCCATTGTTCCAAGATCAAGTTTGGCATCCCCTGCCTTCGAATCAATGCTAGCTGACGGTTTTGCCGAAGCAGTATCGCGCCAAATCGATTTCAAGGCTATGTCAGAGGGTTGTTTTGATGTCGTTGCGAATTTTCTAAAAACAGGGGCTTGTCACATTGAGCCAGCAAATCTGCAAGAGGTGCAAGCCTTCGCCCATCTATATGGACTAGGTCGCCTTTTTAATTGTGCCTTTGGACAATTCATCTCTTTTTGTGCGGATCAAAAGAGTCGAAAAGACCCCATCACATCTCATGTCAAGCAGGCCACTTCTGACTATCTATATACTCTTTTTGGAGTCGAAAACCTCCCCACAAAAGAAGGCTTATCCGAAAATAAATTGATCAGCTTTTTAAAAGCATTCATTGCTAGAAATAAAGAATCAATATCGAGCCCAGCGAAATGTAACTCGCTGCAGAGCTGCTCAAGCCATCTCTGCAATAACGATAAATTCCTCAAAGAAGAATTTTTGGAACTAATCTTCAAGTGGGCGAGCCTTTTATTTCAAGAAGATGGCCAAAATTTTATCCAAGCGATACAACTCTTGCATTGTGCAGCAGAACTTAAAAATGTCCATGCCCAGCATGGAATTTGCCGTTTACTAGAGATGGCGCATGGAAAAGATAGTAGTGTGTGGCTCCAAAAAATGGCCGAGCAAGGCTGGGCTCCCGCACAGCATTGGCTGGGCATGAATTGGGAAGATAGCTGGGAAGAGTATCACGATGAACAAGCTTTTCGTTGGTATCGTTTTGCTGCCATGCAAGATTTTGTGCCTTCTCAGATGCGACTGGGGTCTTTTTATGATGTTGGTAGAGGTGATCAAAAAGATCCACAAGAGGCCGTGCGGTGGTACAAGCTTGCAGCAGACAATGGTGATGAACGTGCACAATATGTGCTTGCCTTCCATTATGAGTGCTTGGAAGAAGGAGATCATAAAAAAGAGGCTGTACACTATTATCAAATGGCAGCAGAAAAGGGCCATGACACGGCACAAATTAGGCTTGCCAATTGTTATCTAGAAGGCCGGGGAATTGAGAAAAACTGCGAAAAAGGAGTCGAGCTTCTTCTCAAAGTTGCAGGAAAAAAGAATCTCAATCACTCTGCTCAATACATGCTGGGAAAATGTTATGAAAAAGGCACTGGTGTCAAAAGAGATTACTCCGAGGCGGCCAAATGGTATCGAAAAGCAGCAGACTTAGGATGGTATGAAGCACTGCATGCCTTGGGAGTGCTTCATGAGCAAGGTCTTGGTGTGCCACAAGATTTCCATGCGGCGCGAAAAGTGTATGAAGAGGCAGTCCAATATTTCAATATTCCATCGTGCAAACGGGTCGGCGAAATGGCTGAATTGGGAATTGGCGGGCCGAAAGATTTGTCTCAAGCACGGCAGTTATACACACTTGTTGCTGAGCGCACTGATGATGCTGGGCTTTGGCGCAAGCTTATTCGATGGTATTCTGAAGGCATTGGAGGTCCCAAAGATTTACAAAAAGTTCTCAATTTTCAAGCGCTTGCTCGACGAACGAGCCTTTATTGATGCTTAGCCTGACTCCTACAAGTTAGTAGCAGCCATCTGACAAAATCTTAAGCCATCTGGCTACTCCTATCTTGTAGGAGTCCGGCTAGCCGGAGTTTTCACTTATCTGCCACCACATCAAGTTAGGTAATTTAATGTTTCCGTTTGTGATTTTGTTGGTTTATGGATTTCTGGGCATACCAAAAGCCATATTTTGCAGCTTCGCTGTACCAAAATTGTGCAAAGAGAGCACTCTCGCTGTTAGAAGGTTCTTGCTCATAATAGTGTCCTAATTCGACTGCAGCCTGGCCGCATCCTAATTCAGCTGCTTTTCTGTACCATTGTCGGGCAATTTCGGGATTCATTTTTATAAAAGGACAGTTTCCCATTTCATAACGACTTCCAATGAGCCAGTAAGCATAGCCTGTGCCAGCTCTTCCGGCAAAGAGGTACAGAGCAAAAGCCTTTTGAGGAGGAATGTCGGTAAATATTTGCTTTTCAATACTTTGTCCTAAAAAGCAGAGCAATTCTAAAAACTTCCGTTTGGCGTTTTTGTCCAAATTGAATGACGTATCATAGAATTTCGAGAGAGATTCACAGTCTTGAGGGCACAATAAATCATTGAAATTTTGGCTTGCGATGAGCTCGTCTGCCGTTTTGTTAAAGCTGGCAGAGAGTGTTGACATGTTCAGCTCGTCCTGATTTTTTTTCGTGATATTTTGTAAACCAAGAATGGAAAACAATTTCTCTTTGGCTTTTTTCAATACTTGATTTGGTACAAAACAGTTCATCCAGAGGCGGTTTGTGAGCTGAGAAAAGATTTCATTAAAAAGATTGGGAGCATTCCAGTCGTAGCTGAAGTCTAACAGGTCTATGAAAGTCTCATCTGGGATGAAAATTGCTTTTTTCTGTAAAAAAAGATCGAGTGTGTCCAAAGAGGTCTGAGAAAGATTAGTTTTCATCTTCTGAACAAGCTCCTTTGGGTGGGCATAGAGTCGAACAAGTGTCAAAAGCCAGCTGTAGACACGATAAGAGAGAGATTTTTCTTTCTGATTTGAACTTGTTGTGTCCGTTGCAATCTGCATTGAATCTGAGCTTTGTTTGTAATCTGATTCATTGCTGACTTTCATTTCGTCAAATTGGCCTCTATTTGAAGTCGAAATTACGAGATTTTTAATTTTTTCATGAAGGGATGCTACGGTTGGTTGAATCTTACATTGTTGTGCTGCGAATAAAGAAAGGGCTGTGCCCTTTCTAGGATCAATATCGGCAAATATGCCTTCTTCGATACTGATTCCTAAAAAATGGAGCAATTCAAAGAAATGGTTTTGCTGCTGGGCGTTAGCGGAAAAAATAGCTTCACATAGAGCCATGGGGCCATAAGCGGCTTCCAAGCCCAAAGAGGGACTCTCGGCTGCGGCCTTGAGAAAAGGGTGAGATGAACTTGTTTGCATTCCGGATGGGAGGTCTTCTCCAATAAGGTCATTCAGGCCAAGAATGGCAAAGAGCTCATTTCGAGCGCCTTTTAACATGGGGCTTTTATTTTGCACACACTCTTTGGCTTCATTTCTCAAGCGGCTGAGGAGTTGGGAAAAAGCTTCAAGGAAAAGATCAGGCTGACTCCACTGATGAGCATAACTTAAAGCTTTACAGAGTGATTCATCGCACGTTGTGATTTTCTTGTCGTTGTAGTAAGCGTACAGACTGTTACACGAGCAGGAGTTATTCGATAAAGCGGTTTTAATGACATCGATGGTCTTTTGGTTAGTTGTAGAGGTTGCCAAGCAAGTTTCGCTACATGTAAGTTGTTGTTGATTACTTGTCGCCTGAGAGTCTGTGTGTGCTGTTTCATCTTCAATCATCATCACAGAGGAATTACTTTCGGAAGGAGAGGGCTTGGACTTTTTTAAAATCTTTGTGGCTTCTGGTATATCTGTGCCGCATGTTTTGGTTGTGCAAGTTAAGGTAGTAAACATGTTGCAGAGAGCTGTTGCATTGGGATCTATTGGTGTCATAAATTTTTCCTAAACTACGTTATTTTATAATATTAGCTATATTGCTCTTATTAATACCCGTGAACACATACATGCTCTAATCAAAACAATAAATCTTTTTAATACACTACAATTTCGGGTCCATTATACAGGAATAATTTTAATTCAACAATAAATTTTATATTGTAGTAATTTAACCAGAATTATTTGATCAATTATGAAATCCTTTTCTTTTCCCATGGAGGGGAAAGAGGGATTGGTGGGCAGACCAAAACCCTTTTTTTGCGCTGTTTTTGAGACAAATTTGGGCAAAAACAATATCTTTTTTTACCACTTTGTCCTCCCTGTAATATTGTGCAAGGGCAATTTGAGAATGGCCACATCCTAATCCTGCACCGCTCATATGCCAGTTTATAGCTTCTTTCAGATCCTGTTTCACAAGGGGGCTGGCATCAGATTCGTAATGGCTGGCAAGAATATAATGCCCATAGCCTAAACCCTGTTTTGCAGCAAAAAGATAGAGTCCAAAAGCATTCTGCTTGGCCAGATCGGTAAAAACGCCATCCTCGAAGCTTTTTCCAAGGTAGCAGAGCTGTTCCAAAAACGTGCGCTTTTCTTTTTCATTGTTTTGAAAAAGATAGTTGCATGTCTCTGTGAGCGAGTGAATATCGTCACGACACAATGTCCCATCTACGTCAGAATGTGTCAGGATCTCAAGACTGAGCTTGTTGCAGCGCGATTGGATTGTTTGTAAATCAGAATCGTGAGAATTTTTCGCGCCCAGATGTTTTAAGCCCAACAGAGTAAATAAGCGGTCCCGAGTCTGTTTTAAATCTAAATTTTGCTTTTCTTTGGTATAGGGCCACTCCATTCGGAATCTGTTGATCAGCTGCAAAAAAACTTCGTTAAAAAGAGCAGCACATCCCCATTGATAGGCAAAGTTTAAAACTTGATGCAGGCCCTCATCTTCAAACAGAAATGCCCTCTGCTGAGCAAAAGAGCAAATGCCCTCTAAAGATGCTTTTGAAAGGCTTTTTTTTATTCCCAGCAACAGCTCATTTTTGTTGGCATATGGCTGTAGGTATGGAGCGAAGAAAGTCTCAAAATGGCCTCCATCTTCGACCTCCATCGAGTCAGCTTTCTCACAAAAGATATCTGCTTTAAAATCAGATAATTTGATTTTATGACGTGGTAGTTCTTGGCAAGCGTTTTGAAGAGCTGGAAAAATCATGACCTGTCCTTCCTTTTAGATTGCGCACAACTACTGGCACGCGTAGCCGTACCAATTTTCGCGAATAAACAATGCAGCTTTGCCCAACGTTAACTAAAGGTACATAACAAATACCGGTCATCCGTCTCATTAAGGGGAGTTTTTTTGAAATTGAGCGTCGATCTTTGTCCGAAATGCATGATGGCTGAAATAGGAAATTTTTCTGGCCTGAGTCATTTTTTTTCGTTTTTTTGTCGAGTTCCTCTTTGATTTGAACTTGAGAGAAAAGTTGGGTCAGATCATCGATATTCGTTTGAGGTGTGGGTGTGTCAAAGAAGGAGCGCGATTGGCAAGTTGGTAAGAAAGAATCACTCTGCAATTCCTGCTCTGTCATACCTGATTGAAGCGCAAGATCATACAGGTTGAGCTCTCTTTGTTCTTGCAGAGATTTTTTATCGGGGAAGTGAAGTATTTTTGAATTATTCAAGACGAATGGGCCAGAGGAAGCAATAAACATAACATTTCCTTTTATTAAAAAAGTTTTTTTAATTATTCTGAAATCTTTACAATTTCTTAACTATTGAGCAATTTAGAAAGAATTATAAGTTCACGAATATCATAAGATATGGTATAAATTTTGACAAATATAAAAAAAATATGAGTTCTTCTAATCTTTGTCTTAGTGAGTTCAGTCCAAGTAGTGCTTCTCCGCCCAGCCCGGTTATCCCGATGGTCTGTTCATTATCATCATCTGTTTGTATATCAGTTATGGATAAGGAAGTGCAGGAAGTAGCGCTTCCAATACTTTCGCCGGTAAAAGAGCTTACTCCTGTTGCAAAAACTCCAGACCTCAGTTCATTAACAATTACTGTTCAGTCCCAACAGATTCGCGGAAATGTTTTCAATGTGCCTTATAAGATGGTTGACTTTGAATATTTGCAACAATTGGCAGAACGAGGAATTGCGGAGGCCCAATATGCCCTGGGCCGTCGCTTTGAAGAGGGGAGTGGCGTCCAGAAAGATCTGGCGTATGCTTTAAGACTCTATCTTGATGCTGCAAAGCAAGGCCTCGCCATGGCTCAAGATCGACTTGGTATTTGTTACGCCTATGGAATTGGTGTGCCACAAGATTGTGCAAAAGCAGTTGAGCTTTTCAAAATGGCCGCGGGGCAAGATTATAGCCGGGCTCAGTACCATCTAGGCCTATATTACGAAAAAACAGCCCGAGATCAGGCTGATTGGAAGGAAGCTGTCAAGTGGTACACACAGGCAGCAAGTCTTGGAGAGCCAGATGCCCAATATGCCCTCGCAAATATTTATGAAAAGGGTTTGGCCGGAGAGGTTGATCGTCATGCAGCCTACAAGCTGTTCGAGCAAGCAGCCAAATATGGAAAGGCTGATGCTCTGTATAAACTTGGTAAATTTTTTGAAACTGGAACAGTAGTCGAGCGCGATCTCCGAGAAGCAATAAGATTCTATCAGTTGGCAGCAACTGAAGGAATTGTTGAAGCTCAATTTGACTTAGGGTTGCTTTACTCGCTTGGAATTGGCACTTCAGTCGATCAGTACGAAGCGAATAAATACTTAAAATTAGCTGCTGAAAACGGTCATGAAAAGGCCAAAGCTATGCTTCAAAATGTTCAAATAGCAATACAACAAAAGAAGACAGAAACGAGTCAACAATGCCAGCAGCCTAAACTTGAACGCCAACCCTCACAACATGAAATGAGAACAGTTAACAATATTGATAAGATTATAGATATTTTGGCTGATAAAAAGACTCCAGGTGAGGTTCAACAAAAGAAGAAAGAAACGAGTCAAAAATGCGATCGAACTCAACCTGCGAACAAAGTCCCGCAACAGAAAAAACATGCAATGAGACGAGGCCCCAATATCGATAAGATTGTTGATATTTTGACTGGTAAAAAGACTCCAAGTCAAGATCCTGCAACTCAAGTCCCAGAAGTGAGGATTAATGTGGGACTTCATTCACTTGTGGCCAGTAAAGCTTAAGATTGAATCGTTGCTTGAACTGCTGCATGTGAGAATAGGGGCAATAGATTCGTAGCTATCTTGTGGGACACAATTTCCGTGAAGATAACAGTTGGTGAGATTGATTTGTGCGAGAGCGCAAGTCTTGGTCTGCTGCCGCCCGATATAAACGAGCGGCTACTGAGACATCCTCCTAAATTCAAGAATATGCACAAGCGATTGATGATCTTGATTGCTTTAAGTTGAGTTAAGCCTGACTTTACGATCTGTCTGAATACAGACCAAGTTTGGTAAGGTAGCTCCGGGCATGTGCATTGCCTTGGGCTGCGGCAAGGCTGAAAAAATGGACGGCTTGCTGGATATCTTTTGTGACACCGAGTCCTTCTTCGTACATAATGCCCAGATTGTTTTGAGCTGTGGCATTGCCTTGAGCTGCAGCCAGGCTAAAAAAACTCACAGCTTTTTTAAGATCTTGCTGAACGGTAATTCCTTGCGCGTAATAGAATCCCAGGGCATTTTGGGCAGCCCCATAGCCTTGATCTGCGGCCAATTTGTACATTCTGAAAGCAGCTACTTCATTTTTTTCGACACCAAATCCTTTTGCATAACATTGGGCCAATTGCGTTTGGGAGCCTGGATCGTTGTGGTGCGCTCCAAATGAATAGAGCGTGACGGCTGCAGCAGGATCTTCCCTGATACTGACGCCTGCTTCGAAACATTCTCCAAAGATCCTGAGGAGAGAAAAAAAGCGATTTTTTTCACCCTCCTCCATCGGCATCATAACAGAATAGAATTGCTCGAGTGTGCTCTCAATTACAGATTCAGCTGAAATGAAAATTTTCGACGAGGGTGGAGCTTTTTTTGCAGCTGTGGCTTTTTGCCAAAATTGGGCGTAGGATAAGTTGCAGGCTGAAATTGTTGATTGAGAGGATTCTGATTTTTTCAGGTTTTTTGCTCGCTGAACTGGATCGAAAGAAGTGTTCCTTTGATTTTTTCTTTTTAGACCGAACAGTGTGCAGAGAAAAAGAAATGGCTTTCCAAGATCTCCCGTGTGGAAAGGATTTCCATGCCTCTTGAGGTGGATTAAGAATTGTGAAAAGGCCTCATTGAAAAGGCGAGCGTCTCCCAACATATGGGATAGGCTGAATATTTCATGAAACTGGTTTGGCGCAATTTCAAAAGGTCTATTTTTGAGGAAGGCAATATAGTGGTCAAAGCAGCCCGAAGACAGTGTATCGAGAATAATTTGTCGTTCTTGCGTCTCTTTCATCCCGCATGAAAAAAGGCCTCTGAACATAGTTGATTTTAGTTTTTCTAAAGCGATCGTCTCCACTTTTGCCTCTGGACCGAGGAGTTGAATCGGAATAAATTTGGGGCTCATTTTTTGAAAACGTCTAACAGAGAGCTTTTCAATGTGGGATACTATGTTGAGAAGGCTATCAGAGCTTGGACGATCAGACAGAATGGCTGAAAAGGAGTGGTCGAACTTTTCCCAATCTGATGGGTCGATAAAGACTTTATTTTTTTGAAAGCTTTCGAAGACGAGAGGTAGGGAATTGATAAATCGCGAAATCGTCTCTGTTGTGAGTGAGTTTCGGTTTTTTTCAATGTAGTATGAACGAGAGATAAGAGCAGAAAAGTCGTGCGCCGAATGACAAAATGTATAAAGATGGTGCGTAAACATGGAAATAATTATAAACCAAAAAGGTTTATATATCAAAATAATTGTCTAAATTTTTTTATATGAAAATAATTTAATTTTTAATATAATTTTTAAATCAAAATAAGGGCTCTGTATGAACATTCACAGCGTTTATTCATTCTTGGCTTGCCCCACAACGAGGCAATACCAATTTTCAGAGCTCGTTAAAATAACCGAGAGTTTTGAAAAGATTAAGGGAGTGGTCCGAAAGGACCATTTGACGAGCTTTTTCAAATTGCTCTCAGCGCAATTTGAAAACTGGAAAAATAAACCCATTCAAAAAAAAGACTTTTCCCGTTTTGATCATGCAATAGGCGCTCTTGCAGCGCTTGGCGGAATGTCTTTATCGGAAGTCTTCAAAATCGAAAAAGCGCTACAAAACCATTTTAGGACTCTACCTGAGGCCCTACAACCTATTCTTGTAAAGAGCTCCAAAAACAAAACAGCTGTTGTTTCAAAGGCAAATTTAGATTCAAACATGTTCAAGATAATGCTGCAAGGCAATTTTACCGAATCGTCAAATCGTGAAATCTTTTTTTCAGGCGTGTCGGAGTGTGGTTTTGCCGCAATCGTGGAATATCTCCAGAAAGGTAAATGTGACATGGCTTCAAAAAACTTACCCGAGCTCTTTTGCTTTGCCCATCAGCATGAGTTGGGAGAACTTTTTAATTTTGTATTTGAAAACTATTTAAAGCTTCTCGCGCAGCAAAATAAGCTGACAAATCACGAGACACAACAAGCTCTGCACACTTGCTCACAATTTCTTTTTTCCATTTTTGCGATCGATGAAGCCACTTCAGAAGATTTTTCGATCGATAATGATAGTGACCTCATTCTTGGCAGATATCTTGCCAAAAGTCTCAAAATTGATGATGCCAAAACAGATTCTGAAGTTGTTAAAAATGGCCCTTTGAAATATTTGTACGAACGCTTTTTTCAAAGCGAGACTCAAAAAGTAAAATTTTTAGACCAGCTTTGTAGCTTTGCCGATGCTCTCACGAAAGGAGACTGGCTTTGCCAAAATAAAGATGAGGCAATGAGGCTCTATCAATTTGCTGCCAAATATCGTCATGCACATGGCCAATATGGCATTGGCCATTTATTTATGTCAGGGCAATTTAAAGCCAATCCCGAAGAAGCAGTGATTTGGCTCATTATAGCAGCAGAAAGTGGCTACGCTCCCGCTCAATATGATCTGGCGCGGCATTATGAAGAAGGCCCTCTTGGCCAAATCTTGCCAGATGATGACATTGTTAAGTGGTATCAAAAAGCAGCAGATCAGGGATATTGCCCTGCCATTATTCGACTTGGTAATTGCTATCAAAAAGGAGTTCGTGTGCCAATAGATTTCGATATGGCAAGTGGCTGGTATGCAATTGCAGCAGCCAAAGGAGATCCTGAAGGTCAGCGTCTCTTTGGACTTTGCTATCAAAATGGCATGGGAGTTGAAAAGAATACAAAACATGCAGTCCATTGGCTCACACTAGCTTCAGAGCAGGGAAATGCAGCAGCTCAATTTCAATTGGCAGAGCGTTATAACAACGGAAACGGGATTAAGCAAAATTTATAGGAGGCGGCAAAATGGTATCTCAGATCGGCACAAAGTGGCCACGGTCTTTTGAATACCGCCTTGGATACCTAGATGTTGGCGCTGCTGTTTTCATCTCAACTTCCTGAACATATGCTCTTGTGTGTTCAAAAAAACCAAGCATCATCATGAGGCTCTTTGCGCGGGAAAAGAACACATTCTTTTTTAAGCCGCAGCTGGAGTCGCTTGCAATCTTTCTAATCCATGTCGTGCATATTCGTTGCCTTGAGCTGCGGACAATCTGTACAACCGTATGGCTTCTTGGGTGTTTTTTTGAACGCCCGTGCCCTGTTCATAACAGAAGCCTAAGTTGTATTGTGCATCGGCATGGTTTTGTTCTACAGCAAGCTTGAAAAAGTCAACTGCTTTATCGAAATCTTGTTGCACGCCTACTCCTTTGAAATAACAAACGCCGCAACCATATTGGCCATCAGCATTTTTTTGTTCTGCGCTGGCCTTGTACCAGGTAAAGGCTTCATGAAGATCTCGTTGAACACCTCTTCCAAACTCATAAGCTTGCCCGACTTTGTGTTGCGCTGCGCCATGGTTTTGAACAGCTGCTCGTTTGTACCACTTAAAGGCTTTTTTGGGATTTATCTGAACAGTTTTTCCGAATTCAAAATACTGACCAACATTGAATTGGGCTTCAGCATTTTCTTGTTTTGCTGCAAGCATATAGTATTTATAAGCAAACTCGGGAAGGTGTGGAGTGCCACAACCAGTCTCAAAACAATGTGCCAGGCTATATTGGGCCTCATTGTCACCATATTCTGCAGCCAAGTTAAACCACCTAAACGCTTCAGCCGGATTTGCTGGAACACCATGTCCATCACGATAACATAATGCGAGGTTGTATTGGGCAGAGGTATTTCCTTTTTTTGCCGCACTCTCGAACCATTCAAACGCTTTGCCAAAATCTTGCTTCGCTCCAGTTCCATTGTAATAACAAATGCCGAGTGCATATGCAGCATCGCCATCTTCTTGCTTGGCTGCAAGTTGGTACAGCTCAAACGCCTTGTCGACGTTTTTCTCTACTCCCTCTCCATTGGAATAGCAAACAGCCAGGTTGAATTGGGCTGCAGCTCCTCCATGTTTTGCTGCGGCATTGAACCACAGAAAGGCTTTGTGGGGATCTTTTTGACAACCGATCCCATCACGAGAACAGATGGCTAGGTTGTATTGAGCATCAGCGTCTCCTCCTTTAGCTGCACGCTCGAACCAAATTACAGCTTCCTTTTGATCTTGCTTCACTCCCGTTCCATCGAAATAACATAGGGCAAGTTGGTATTGAGCATAGGCCTCGCCCTTTTGAGCTTCTTTTTTCACGGTTTCAAGATCGGTCTCTTTTGCGAAATAGACAGTTGCTACTTTTCTTTCTATTGATGGGTCAAATGAGGGGACTTTTGTTGCTAAACAGAGTGAATCAGGCCCGACAAATTGATATTGTACAGTCTGTTTCTCTAAAGCATAAAGAGCCACTTTTGATGTGGCAGAAGTTGTTGATGAGAGGACTGGAGAGGTTGCCACTGTAGAAGTGCTTAATTGATTTTCTACATGGATACTTGTGGTGCTGCTTTGAGTCGAGGATACATTGATACTTGTGGTGCTGCTTTGAGTCGAGGATACATAATTCATAAAACTGCTCCTTTTATTTATTTTTTTGTAAAAGATTTTAGATCATCTTTGAATTAAAAAACAAAAAATAATCATTAAAAAACTCCTAACGCTAAAATTAAGAAGAAATCTTTATTGAATTAAACTTTTAAACGATCTAAAATTTCTTTTTTAACAATAAACTTAAATTTATTGCGCTTAGGAAGGAATAATATCATGTCTTTAAAGGCTATCTGCAAGCAATTGATGATCTTGTTAGTTTTAAGTTGAGTGCAAAAATGGAGAAAAAATGAACACAATCTATTCCCTGATCGACACCATCAGAACTGGCCATTTGAAATTTCCTGAACTCGTTGCTGCCACTAAAGAGTTTGGAATGAATCGAGCCGTTGTGCGCAAATGCCATCTTGAAAATTTTTTCAAACTTCTTCTCCCGGCAGTGGAAAATTGTAAAAACGAGCAAATTCAAAAAAGAGACTTCCAAAGGTTTGATCGAATGCTGTGCTCTTTTACACGAACAAATTCAGATCTTTTGTCGCTCGAGCAAATAGTCAAAATTGAAAAAGCTTTGAAACGCCGTTTTGAAGCCCTACCGCTCCCTCTGCAGCCGATTATTTTAAAAGGCCCCAACGGCAAAGAGGCAATTGTATCGAAGGTTAGTTTAGATTCAGAGCCGCTTCAAAACATGCTAAAGGGTAATTTTTTTGAATCATCCGCACATGAAATCTCTTTTCCAAAGCTATCAGAGGCCAGCTTTGACACGGTGGTGGAATTTTTCCGGAAAGGTGTGGTCGCTATTGCGCCGACATGCTTTCAGGAAATCATGACCTTTGCCCACCAACATTGTTTAGGACAACTATTTAATATCGCCTTTAAACAATACATGCGCCACCTAGTGCAGCCGTCAACTCAAGATAAAAATCTTCAAAACAGTCTGAAAGCAACAATCTCCACGATATTTTTATTTTTTGGTGCCCGCAATGATCAGCCAAAACAAGGAGATGATATTGCCGGCCGTTTTAAAGTATTAAATCTTGCCGAAGCTGAAAATGCAAAAGCTGAACAAAATTATGCCTTAGAATTTATCTACAACCACTTTTTCAAAAACAGCACTCTTCAATCTGATTTTTTATCACTTCTCTCTTTCTGGGCAGAGCTTTTAGATGATGGATTTGTCATTGATCAAAACAGGCAAGAGGCCAAGAGGCTTCATCAATTTATCGGAAAATATTGTGATGAGGATGAATTAGAATACCTTGATCTTATGGAGTGTTACAACAAGCCCTTACCGTCATGTATGCAGATCTATCAACAAGAGACTCATGAATACGATGCGCAAACGCCCCATCAACGTATGGTGCAGACTGCTCAGCGCGTGAATAGAGTTGCATTGACGCATTTCATTACGATAAATCAGGATGGTGCGCCTGAGATACATTTTGGGTTTACTGAACAGCATAACTTTCCATTGAACCATCCTCATGCACCTCCTCATGAGTAATGGCTACATAGCTACATGAGTCTGCCTCTGCTGGCTCAAACATTTGCACCTACTCAAGCTTTCGCCTGAAAAGCCAGCTTGCTGCGGTGAGGGTAAAACAGGCGATGATGGCCATCTGCCAGGTGTTTTCAAGCACAAGATGGACGGGCAGACCTTTGAGAAACGACCCTTTAGTAATCAACAAAAAGTAACGGGCAGGATCAATGTAGGTAATATACTGAAGCCATGTCGGCATATTTTCAATCGGTGTTGCAAAGCCGGAAAGCGTGATTGCAGGAGCAATAAAGATAAAGTTTCCGAGCGTTGCCTGCTGCTGGGTCATACAGAGCGATGAGATAAAAAGTCCCACCCCAACAATTGAAGTAACAAAAACAAGCATGGCAAAATAAAAGGCTCCCAAGTGGCCTGTAAAGGGAACTCCAAAGATAAAAACACCGACAAAAAGAATAATGGAAGCCTCGGCCATTCCGAAAATAATGGCCGGCAGAGCTTTGCCAATCAAAATCTCAACTGGAATCAATGGTGATACGAGAAGCTGATCGAATGTGCCAAGCTCTTTTTCGCGGGCAACGCTGAGCGATGTGAGCACAAGCCCCACAATCATCGAGAGGACGCCACAGAGAGAAGGGATATTGTACCAAAAATAGAGCAAGTTGGGGTTGAACCAGGTTCTAGGGGCAACCTGGATCGGTTGTTGGGCAATTTGAGCCTCTTTTGCAAAGTCATTATTATATTGCGCGACAATGGAGGCAGCGTAACCGAGCAATATTTGGGTGCCATTTGATTTTCTTCCATCTAAGATGATCTGAATATCGGCAGATTTTCCAGCTTTGAGCCTGCGAGAAAACTGATCGTCAATTTGAAGCACGAAGGGGCCATTTTGGCGATCGATAAAAGGTGCGATCTGGCTGACCGACTCCAAAAAGATGATTTTGTTGAAATAGGGCGAGCCAATAAAGCGGTTCACAAGCTCGATTGATTGGGCGCCATTATCACGATTCAAAATGGCAATTGGCACATTTTTAATGTCGAGTGTTGCACACCAGGTAAAGATGACAAGCTGCAAGATTGGAGGGATGATGAGAGACATTCTGCTTTTTTTGTCATACCAGACAGCTCGAATCTCTTTGATCAGAAGCGCGATGATTCGTGTAATCATTTCATTCAAGATCCTTCCGTGTGTTGCGAAGAGTCAAATAGAAAAAGAGTGCGCCGACTGCCGCCATCGGAACGAGATTAAAAATGAGAAGTGGCCACACATTACCCACTAAAAAGAGCGTCTGAAGACTTGAGACAAAGTAACGAGCGGGAACGAAATAGGTCACAAAGCGAATCCAAGCGGGCATGCTGGCAATCTCAAAGATGAAGCCCGACAACATAAAGGCAGGCATATAGGCCGTCATCATCGCCATTTGAGATGCGACAAATTGGCTTCGAGCCCAAGATGATATAAAGAGCCCCATACCAAGAGCTGAAAGCAAAAAGATGGCGGCAATAAACATGAGAACAAGAAACGAGCCGCGGAAAGGAACCTGATAGAAAAAGACAGCAATGGAAAAGGAAATCAGCATTGAAATCATGCCTAACATGAAATAGGCAATGAGCTTGCTGACGAGCATTTCAAGCATATGAATAGGCGTCGAAAGGAGTGCCTCCATGGTGCCCCGCTCCCATTCTCTTGAAACAACGAGGGCTGTAAGCAGTGTGCCGATGAGAGTCATCGTCAGAGCCAGTGAGCCAGGGATGAGAAAGTAGCGACTTTCAAGCTGTTCGTTATACCAAAATCGGCTCTGGATTCCGACTGCAGGTGGAGGGCTTGGAAGCCCTTGTGCTATTTTTTGTATGTTCAGCCAGTTGAGCCAAGCGCCTGCAACATAGTTGTGGACGAAATTGGCAGTATTGGTTTCGCTGCCATCTGCCACCACTTGAATTGGCGCCGTATCGCCACGGAAAGCAAAATCAGAAAAATAGGAGGGAACGATCACAAAGCCTCTGATCGATCCTCTTAAAAGGGGTTCCGTGAGGTCGCGCCGATCTCGAGCGACTGTCACATCAAAATAGGGAGAGGAAGTCAGAGATTCAGCAAAACTTCTGGCAAGAGGGGAGGTGTCTTCTAAAACAAGGCCAATTTTTAAATGGTCAATCGTGAGCGATACTGCAGAGCCATACAAAAACATCAAAATGAGTGGAAGAACAACGCAGATGATAATGCTCGATGGGTCACGGATAATCTGATAAAACTCCTTATGAATGAGGGCGCCAATTCGCCGACGGCTGTCTTTTCTTTCTTGATCAGTTCGCATATGCATTGACATCGTATTTTTCGATTAATTGAACAAAGGCATCTTCCAGAGTAGGATTGGGATTCTCATTAGAGACTGCGAGGAGTTTGAGCTCATCGGGCGATCCCATGTTAATCACCTTTCCCCGGTAGACAAGCGCAATGCGGTCGCAATATTCTGCCTCGTCGAGGAAATGGGTTGTGACAAGTACTGTGGAGCCTTTTTCGACGAGTGCATTGACATGGTTCCAAAACTCTCGTCGTGAAATTGGGTCCACACCAGATGTTGGCTCGTCTAAAAAGAGAACTTCAGGCTCATGCATGATCGCACAGGCAAGAGAAAGTCGTTGTTTAAATCCGAGGGGAATCATTTTGCTGACAGATCCCAAATAGGGGCCAAGATCGAAAATCTCAACCATTTTTTCAATCGTCTGTTTTTGTTTGGGTCCTGTGAGGTTGTAGACTCCAGAAAAAAATTCCAAATTATGGGCAACGGTCAAATCGCCATAGAGTGAAAATTTTTGGGCCATGTAGCCGATTCGAGCACGAGCCTGGGA
>Ga0209777_10004201_pt1 | contig 17179 bp, 15 predicted proteins | sample FrelakmetHBP12HB_FD_187147 | JGI IMG/M metagenome (GOLD analysis project Ga0209777, IMG submission 187147) | Freshwater lake sediment microbial communities from the University of Notre Dame, USA, for methane emissions studies -HBP12 HB (SPAdes)... | ecosystem: Environmental > Aquatic >...
GGCCGGTGGAGCCGGCACCGCCGACCGCAGCGGTGGATGCCGCCGCTCCGCCGGCCTGGTCGGTGCCGCCGGCCACAGCTCAACCGGTCGCTCCGCCGGCCTGGTCGGTGCCGCCGGCCACAGCTCAACCGGTCGCTCCGCCGGCCTGGTCGACCGTCTCCCCGAGTACGGCTCCACCCGCCTACACGGGCGCGCCGGGCTACCAGAACCCTCCCGGCGCCCCCGGCGCCTCGGGCGCAACTCGTGCAGGTTTCAAGTTCACACCCCGGATGCTGGTCATCGGAGGCATCGTCCTGGCCGCGATCGTCGGCGCCTACCTGTACACGAACATGGGCTCCAAGTCGGGCGGAATCTCCTTCAGCCCGTCGACCTTGAGCTGCTCCTCCCCGGTGGCCTTCACGTTGACGGGACATCTGCCCGCGTCGGTGCATACCGGAGACACGATCACCATCACGCTCGACGGCAAGACGGCCGGGACCTCCCAGGTCTCGAGCGGGGGTGAGATGACGCAGCAGGGGGACGGCAGCTGGGTCGACATCAGCACGACCACCGCGGCCACGATGAAGTCCATTTGTGCGGCCGGGGGATCGTCGGGCGGCTTCAACGTGCTCACGCCCGGACCTCACACCATGCAGATCCTCGACTCGAGCGGAAAGGTTTTGGCCCAGGGCTCCTACACCGTGACCCCGTAGTCTCCCGCTGCCCGGAGTAAGGTCGAGGCCGAAGGTCCCCAGCCGCCGACGCCCCGGTCGGGCGGCGATTTGGACCCGTCGGTCATTCGGCCGGCCGAATGTCGCGTCTGGAGCATCGAGGGCACCGTCCGGCACGACAAACGGCCCTATTCCGGCCACCCGGGAATCGGGCACCCTCGGAGGGCTCGGGTCCAGGCAGGCACGCAACCAGGTGAGGGACGAATGGCCAAGGCAGAAGTCGCGACGGGCGAGCACAACTTCGAGGTCGTCGGCATCGCGCGAGTCGAGGGCGAGGGCACTCTTCGGCTTCGCATCACGGCGGGCGAGGTGCGCGAAGCGCGCCTGTCGATCTTCGAGGCGCCACGCTACTTCGAGAAGCTGGTCGTCGGCCGGACGCCCAACGAGGTGGTCGACATCGTCGCCCGCATCTGCGGCATTTGCCCCGTGGCCTACCAGATGGGCGCGTCGATGGCCTTCGAGCATCTATTCGAAGTCGAGATCGACCCCCAGGTTCGGGCGCTTCGCAAGCTCTTCTACTGGGGCGAGTGGATCGAGAGCCACGCTCTCCACGTCTACATGCTCCACGCACCGGACTTCCTCGGCTACGAGAGCGCCATCGCCATGGCCCGCGACCACAAGCCCGTCGTCGAGCAGGCGCTGCGCCTGAAGCGGACCGGCAACGAGATCATGAAGTTGATCGGCGGCCGGGCCATTCACCCGGTCTCGATGCGCGTCGGCGGGTTCTCGAAGACCCCCCCGAGGGCCCAGGTAGAAGCCCTGCACGAGCCCCTGACCGAAGCGCTGGCCCTCTCGCAGGCGACGCTCAAGCTCGTGGCCACCTTCAAGGCTCCCGAGTTCGAGCGCGACCCGCTCTACGTCGCGATAAAGCACCCGATCGAGTACGGCCTCAACGAGGGCCGGATCGTGTCGTCCGACGGGATCGACGTGCCGCTCTGGGGCTGGCGCGAGGCCTTCCACGAAGAGCAGCACGAGGGCACGAACGCCCTCCACGCCCGAACGACCGACGGCCGGACGTACATGCTCGGCCCGTCGGCGCGCGTCACCCTCAACTCCGACCAGCTCCACCCGCTGGCGCAGGCGGCGCTCCAGGCGAGCGGCCTCGCCCCACAGATAGCTCGCAACCCGTACTGGGCCATCGCGGCCCGGTCCGTCGAGTTGATCCATGCGTCGGCGTCGGCACTTGACATCGTCGACTCGTACCAGGAGCCCGCCCGGCCGTTCACGCCCTGGACGCCGCGCGGCGGTGAGACCGGCTGGGGAACCGAGGCGCCGCGCGGCATCTGCTGGCACCATTACGACGTGGACGAAAATGGCCGGGTCGCGGCGGCCCAGATCATCGCCCCCACCGGCCAGAACCAGGGCATGATCGAGCGGGACCTGGCGGAGTTCGCGCCGCAGGTCCTTTCGCTGCCGCACGCCGAGGCTACGGTCCGCCTCGAGCAGCTGATCCGCTCCTACGATCCCTGCATCAGCTGCGCCACGCACTTCCTCAATCTCGAGATCGACCGCGACTGAGTCGCCCGCGTGATGGCGCCGGCTCGTTCCGTCCGAGTGCTCATTTGCGGGGAGCGGCTGCGCGGCGACGACGGGGCGGCGATTCTCGCGGCGGAGGCATTGGACGGCGCAACGCGCGCCCTTGCCGAAATCGTCCACGTGGGTCAACTGGCGGTGGAATCGTTGCTCGACGTCCCCGAGGGCACGGCGGTGATCGTGGCCGATGCCGCGGTGGGAGTTGCACCGGGAACGGTCGTCACGTTGCCCCTGGAAGATGTCGTGCGCCGGATCGGCGCCGCTCCGGCTTCATCCCACGCCCTGCCTCCGGACCAGGTAATCGCGCTGGCCGGGGAGCTGCGCGGTGGGCTGCCGCACGGCAGCTTTGTGGGGATCGGTGCGGAGCGGCTCGAATTCGGGGAGGAGTTGTCCGCGGCCGTGGAGTCGAGCCTGGCGGGCTTCACTGCCACCCTCGCCGACGAGATCCGACGTCTTGCGGCCGGCTGACGCCGGCGTCGGGCGCTGCCCCTGCCGCCGCGATACGCTGCCGGCGTGAGCCTCCTTCTGCTGAAACTCAGCCTCACGCCCATCCTTATCGGCTCGGCCAGCCTCGCCGCACGGCGCTGGGGGCCATCTGTCGGGGGCTGGCTGGTGGCGCTGCCGCTGACGTCCGGACCCGTGGCGCTTTACCTCGCCCTTGACCGCGGCACATCGTTCGCGGCAAGCGCTGCCCAGGGCTCGATCGCCGGCCTGCTCGGCGACGCCACCTTCGCCCTCGGGTATGCATGGCTCGCGCGGCGGCACGGCTGGCTCGCCTCGATGCTCGGAGGGTTCGGCTGTTTCGCCCTCGCGGCGGCCGCCGGACAGCCGTTCCTGGGCGGGCCGCCGGTCGTCCTCTTCGTGCTCGTCATCGCGGCTATGGCCATCTGTCTGAGGCTCGCGCCGCCGGCATCTGCTGCCGCTACGGCCGTTTCGCTCCCCGCCTGGGACATCCCGGCACGAATGGCGATCGGTACGTTGATCGTGCTGGCGGTGACCGAAGCTGCCGGCTTCCTGGGCCCTCAGCTGAGCGGCATCCTCGCCGCGTTTCCCGTCTATGTGACGATCCTGGCCGTGTTCGCGCACAGGCTGGAAGGCCCCGCGCAAGCGACGGGCGTGACCCGCGGCCTGCAGGTCGGCTTGTTCGGCACGGTCGTCTTCTTCCTCGTCATAAGCACGGCGCTCGTGCCGTTCGGCATCATCGCCACCTTCGGCGTGGCTCTGGCGGCGGTGGCAGCCGTCCAGTCGGTCTCTATCAGATTGCTGAAGCGGCCGATTCCGACGGCCGTGAGCCCACCGTGACCGAAGGGTTGTCAACCGGCCGGCATTTCGGCGCATCCTGGCGGTACATTCACACGAGGCACGCGCAGACCTGTTTCTGAACGGGCCGCCCGGCCCGAAATCATCTCGGAGGTCGATAGATGGCCGTCGCTCTCACTCCGCCGACGCCGAACAGATCGATTCCGCCGACGCCGGGTCCTGCAGTGGAGGCAGTCGCGCTCCACAAAGACTTCGGGCCGATCCATGCCGTCGACGGAATCGACATGGCGTTGTCGCCCGGCCGCATCTACGGTCTGCTCGGGCCGAACGGCTCCGGCAAGACGACGCTGATCCGGCTCCTGACCGGTCTCGCATCCGCCACCAGCGGCAGGGCCAGGGTCATGGGAGTCGAGATGCCGTCCCGGGAAAACCTGGCCCGCATCGGGTACATGACGCAGTCGGACGGCATCTATCCGGAACTCTCGGTCTGGGAGAACCTGACGTTCTTTGCCGCGCTCTACGGCCAGACCGACCGGGCCGACCTGCTCAAGTCGCTCGAGTTCGTCGAGCTCGACACTCGAACCGGCACGCCGGCGATGCAGCTGTCGGGCGGAATGCGGCGCCGGCTGTCGATGGCCTGCGCACTGGCCCACCACCCGGCCGTGATCTTCCTCGACGAGCCGACGGTTGGGGTGGACCCGGCCCTGCGAGTCCAGTTCTGGGACCACTTCCATCGCCTCGCTGCGGGCGGAGCAACGCTCGTCGTCTCGAGCCACGTTATGGACGAGGCCGATCGCTGCGACGAGCTGCTGTTCATTCGCGACGGGCACGTGCTCGCCCAGGGGGCGCCGGGCGAGCTCCGAGCGCGAGCCGGCACCGACAACCTCGAGACGGCCTTCCTGTGGTTCGCCACGCAGTCCGTCGGCTCGGCCGGCTCCGACGGAGCCGACGCCGAACCTTCGACCACCACCACCGGCTCGAAGGGGCCCGACCGATGAACGCGCGGCGCGTCGCCGCGGTCTTTCGCCGGATCGTCGCCCAGTTCCGCCGCGATCCCCGGTCGCTGGCGCTGCTGTACATCGCGCCCCTGGCGATCATCGCACTACTCGGCTGGGTGCTGAGCAGTGCCCAGTCGACCACCGCCCACGTTGCGGTCGTCGACGAAACGGGCCTGCCGGCCGGCGCTGCCGTCGCGATCAGGCTCGAGTCCGCCCTCGACGGCCAGCCGGGGATCGTCCTCAACCGTTCGGTCGCCGACGACTCGACCGCCCGCCAGATGCTCAAGGACAAGACGCTCGACCTGGTCGTCGTCCTCCCGTCCGACTTCAGCCTCCAAAACCGCAAGATCGAGCTGCTCACGCTTGGACTCAATCCGGCCGGCGAGGCCTCCGTCATCCCGGCGGTCCAACAGGCGCTGCTCACGGCAGTCGCCGACAACGCGGGCGCCGCCCTGCCGACGATCGAGCGAGCCACCGTCTACGGCTTGCCGACCGCGACCCAGCTCGACTCGCTCGCACCGGTCGTGGTCGGCTTCTTCGCCTATTTCTTCGTCTTCATCCTGACCGGTATCAGCTTCCTGCGCGAACGGATTGGCGGGACGCTCGAGCGCCTGCTGGCGACCCCGGTCAGTCGAGCCGAGATAGTCCTCGGCTACAGTCTGGGCTTCGGCTTCTTCGCGACGATCCAGGTTGCCCTGGTGCTCGCCTTCGTGCTTGGCCGCCTCGAGATGCCGGCACTCGGGCCGATCCCGGCGTTCGCCATCGGACTCGGCGTCCGGACGGTCGGCAACCCGTTGATCGCCTACCTGCTCGTGCTCGTCCTCGGCCTCGGCGCCGTCTCCCTGGGCATCTTCCTTTCGACATTCGCCCGGACCGAGCTCCAGATCCTGCAGTTCATCCCGATCGTCATCGTGCCGCAGGGCCTCCTGGGTGGGTTCTTCTGGCCGATCGAGCAGCTGCCGAATCTGCTCCAGCCGGTCGCTCGGATCCTGCCCGTCACCTACGCCATCGACGGCCTCCGCCAGGTGATGATCGCGGGCGCCGGTCTATCGTCGCCTCAGGTGTTGCTGGATCTGGGCGTGCTCGTCGGCATCGCCGCGGTCTTCATGGCCCTCGCCGCAGCCACCATCCGGCGGGAAGTGGCGTAGCGGCGGCGGACCGAGCGAGATGCCGGCGGCGATCGGTGGATCCGGGCTACGGCACGAGGCGGGCCCGAACGCTGTTGAGCCGTTCGCGCAGGCCGTGGCGACGCGGCCCGGCGACGACCAGCGCGGCCGACCAGGCCGCCAGCGAAACCATGGCCACGACGTAGACGGGCCAGTAGTTGCCGATCCTGTCGTACATGATGCCGCCGACGTTCATGGCGATGATCCCGCCGGCCGGATAGGCGACGGCCGTGATGCCGAAAACCGCCCCGAAGTTGTGGCCGCCGAATACATCCGAGAAAGCGGCCGATCGAATGGCGATGGTAGCCCCGATGCCGAAGCCGTAGACCGAGTTGCCGATGATCGCGAGGGCCAGCAGTGAGCCGGTCGCGGCGAAGATGCCGGTCGCACCGATTGCAATCAAGCCCGCGCACAGCAGCCCAATGTAGCGGCGCCCAAACCGGTCCGAGAGACCGCCCCCGACGATCTGGCCGACAACGTATGCGTAGCACTGCAAGGCCAGCATGTCGGCGGCGAACCCGGCGCCGATGCCCTGCGCCACGGCGTGCCGGGACGACATTTGGAAGATCCCCTCGTCGATGCAGCCGATCCCGACGGCTCCGACCAGCAGGATCAGAAACCGGCGCGTCCTGATCGTGCGGCGCAATGCGTCCGGGCGCGAGCGGCTGCCGGGCGGCAACAGCTCAAGCGATGCCGCGATGGCACCGGGGGCAGACGTCTCGTGAAGGCCCGCCCCCGACGTCGCCCCTCCAGCTCTGGCCGGGGCGAGTCCCGCCGCCCGGGCCGGGGCGGCTCCCGCAGAGTCACCATCCGCACTCTCGGCGCCCCCGGGGCCGGCGGGACCGGCCGGCACCAGCACGGCCGCGCCCGTGGTCATCAGCCATACGAACGGAAGTGCCAGGAGCGACAGTGCGGCGAAGACGCCCGCGGTCGATCGCCAGCCGATTTCCGGAATCACGGTCGCGGCGACCGGCAGGGCCAGGGCGACGCCGATGCCCGGACCCGCGTACGCCACTCCCAGCGCCAGCCCCGCTACTCCGGCATAGCGGCGCGCGACGGCCGTCGTCGTGCCGACGAAGACCAGCTGGACGCCGATCGCGAGCATCGCTCCGTAAGCAACGATCAGGAGAGATACGTCCGAGGCGGCCGATGCCAGGAGCCAGCCGGCAGCCAGCAGCACCGCTCCGACGAGTAGCAAGAGGCGGTCCGACATTACGTCGAAGGCGCGTCCGAGTAGCGGAGAGCAGAGAGCCGATACCACCAGGAACATCGTCCACGGCATCTGGCCCAGCTCGCGCGAGGTATGGAACGAGGCCTCGAACTGCGGCGCCAGCAGCGGGTAGCAGTACAACGGCGCATATGCAACGGCGCCGACCACGAATGCGCCGAGGACCGGCACGGATCGACGCATGTTGCCCCGGGATACGGACATGCCAGGCACACGCCCATCGTAGGCTTTGACCGCGTACGCGGTCGATCACGCGCGCGCGGGGAAGGCGGCTGTCCGGGACGTTTCGCGCCCGGCCCGGACGGGCCTCTTACTCCTCGGCCTTGGGCTCGGCTTCGGCCTCGGCCGGCTCCTCAGCTGGGGCCTCAGCAGCGACCGGCTCCTCGATCACGTGCGGCGCGGCCACCTTGGCCACGACCTCTTCCGGGTCGGACAGGAGGGTGATACCTCCGGGCAGGGCCACGTCCCGAAGGTGGATCGCCGCGTCGAAGTCTAGGAGCGACTCGATCGAATACTCGAGCGACTCCGGCAGGTTCTCAGGTAGAGCTCGAACCTTGACGCGGTCGATGTTGTGCAGGAGCGTGCCACCCAGGCGCTCGACGGCGTAGGACTCACCGATCGTGTGAAGCGGGACCTCGACCGTGACTTCCTCGCCCGACTTTAGCTCGAAGAGATCGACGTGCAGCATGTGGCGGGTCCGAGGATCCACCTGTACGCCGTGAACCAGCACTCGGTGTACGTCGGTGCCGTCGATCTTGAGCTCGATGATGGTGTTGGAATGGGCCGCCCGGCGGACGTGCTCGAACTCATGAGCGTCCAGCGAGACGGAGATCGAGTCCAGACCGTGACCGAAGACGACCGCGGGAAGTCGGCCGGCCTTGCGCAGGTGAGAGACCGACTTGCCGATCTCAGTCCGGCGGGTGGCGGTGAGTACTGACGGGGCTGACACGAAAGTGGAACCTCCCTGCGCGGGTCGATCGAGCGCACTGACCGTTGCGGAGGCGCTTCGACCTACGAGCCTACCACGGGACGGGTGGCCACGCCGTTTGCACGCCGACACGCCCTCGGCTGATGACGTCGGCCCGATGCCGGACCGGTTCCAGCGGGCAACGAGTCGGCGGTGCCGGAGAGCCGGCCGGCGGGATGCCGATTGAGGCCGCGGGGAACAAGACCCTTGACCGTTGGCGGCCGCAGCGGGGTGTAGGATCGACCCGTGGCTGCCACGATCCTTATCGTCGAGGACGAATACGCCGTCGCCCGAGGGATCCAGTACGCCCTTCAACAGGAGGGCTACCAGGTCGCGGTTTCGCGGTCGGGCGAAGAGGGCCTGGAGTTCGCGCTGCACGAGGGCCCGGATCTCATCGTGCTCGACGTTCGACTGCCGGGTATCGACGGTTTCGAAGTCCTGCGCCGCCTGAGGACAAGCGGCTCGAAGGCACCCGTCCTGATTCTGACGGCCCGCGACGAAGAGATGGACAAGGTCGTCGGGCTGGAACTCGGCGCCGACGACTACATGACCAAGCCGTTCGGACTGCGCGAACTCATGAGCCGAATCAAGGCCCTGCTCCGCCGGGCCTACGGCGACCTGGCCGACGCAGGGGGCGGCCGGCTTCTCCGCCACGGCGACCTGCTCATCGATCTCGAGAGGCGGCGCGTCCAGCGTGGCGAGCGACGCATACCGCTGACCGCCACCGAGTTCGAGATCCTGCGCCATCTTGCCAGCCGACCTGGACGCGTATTCTCACGTCGCGAGCTGCTCGAGCTCATCCGCGACTACGAGGCCTTGGACCAGGACGAGAAGACGATCAACGTCCACGTCAGCCACCTTCGCGAAAAGCTGGAAGACGATCCCTCCAGCCCGCGGTTCGTCTTGACGGTCCGCGGCGCGGGGTACGCCTTCGCGGAGCGCTGAGGTGGCACGGGGGCGCCCGAAGAAACCAGACGCGCCTTCCGCGCCTCCCGGCGTCAGGGCGGCCGCCGCGAAGGAGCCTGCCGCGGCAGTGCACGCGGTGGAGCCCCGGTCACGGGCCCGGCCGATAAGAGCGAGCCGCAGCCTGTCCGTGCCGGTCACCCGAGCCCTGCCGCGGACTTTCCAGGGCCGCTTGTCGATCGCCTTCGTCATGGTCTTTGCCCTGGCCGTCGGCATCGTCTCGGTGCTGACCGTCTTCGTCCTCGACAACGGCCTTCGCCAGCAGGAGATGACCAACCTCCAGGCACGGGCCAACGCGGTTGCGGCTGTGGTGAGGGTCGCGGCCGAGACCACCGCCGCTGAGGACCCGGCCAACACAACGGTCGTCTCAGCCGGCGGCACGCTGAACGACCAGGTCGTCGCCGCGATCGGCGATAGAACCACCCTGACCAACTACGCCAACAACGTCGCCCAGGCCGACCTGCGGCTCCGCTTCGGTCTCGGCTCCGAGACGCCGAGCGGCACCGTGCTGATCCCGACCACGCCGGCATCCACTTTCAGCGCGCTGCTAACAGCCGAGCCGGGACCCGGTCAGGCGCGCGACTCGATCGGGTACACGGAGATCTTCAAGTTTGCCGACCCGGAGGGGGTCAAGCCAACCTGGTACCTCGAGGTCAGTCTTTCGGCGCCCTATACGACGCGCAACAGCACGATCGCCGGCGTAGTCGGCTTCCTTCTCCTGGCCGCGACGGGCGTGCTGCTGCTGGCGATCATCGCCTCGGCTCTCCTGGCCCGCCGCTTCACGACGCCGCTGCGCCGGCTGACGGACGCGGCCCGGGCTCTCGCGGAAGGCGACCTGGCAAGGCGAGTCCCCGTCGACAGGGCCCACAGCGGCGGAGCAGAGATGGCAGAACTGTCACGCCAGTTCAACGCCATGGCGGACCAGGTCGAGGAGACAATGGAGGTCATCCGGCGCGACCGAGACACAAGCCGGGAGTTCCTGGCCGACGTCTCGCACGAGCTCCGAACGCCCCTCGCCGCGCTGCGCACCTTCAACGAGCTGCTCCAGGAGAAGGCCGGCAGCGACGTGGCCGCCCGGACGGAGTTCCTCGAGGCAAGCGGCCAGCAAATCGAGCGGCTCGATTGGCTGGCCCAGAACCTGCTCGATCTGTCGAAGCTCGATTCCGGTCTGATTCGCCTGGATCTTCGGCCCGACGACCTTCGAGCGACGATCCTTTCCGCCGTCGAGCAGGCGCAGGTGTCCGCCAATCGACGAGGTCTCAGCCTGACTGCGGAGCTGCCGGAAACGACGCTGGTGACCCGGCACGATCCGCAGCGCCTCGGCCAGGCGCTGACCAACCTGATCGGCAACGCCTTGAAGTTCACGCCGCGCGGAGGATCGGTGAGGGTGGTCTTGAGCCCGCAGCCCCGCGGCGCGCGCGTCCAGGTCATCGACTCGGGCGTCGGGATCGACGCCAACGAGCTACCCCACGTCTTCGAGCGCTTCTACCGCGGCTCGCGCGCCAACGAAGCGCGCGGCAGCGGCAGCGGCCTGGGGCTGGCGATCGTTCGCTCGGTCGTGGAGATGCACGGCGGCCGGATCATGGTCGAGAGCCGCGTCGGGTCCGGGTCGACGTTCACGGTCACGCTGCCGGCCGACCCACGGACCTCAGCCGATGCCATCGCCACCGGAGCAGTGCCCGCGGTGGGGGGCGGCGCGACCGGGCCGGCGCTGTCGGGTCCCGCAACAAGTCCGGCGTCATCAAAGGCGCCGGCGAAGGCGTTCGGCGAGCCCTCCGTGCCGGCTGAACCTGCCGCCGTTGCCACGGTCGCCACGGAGCGCGACCGTCCTCGGTCCAACTGAGCGCTCTGGTCTGTGGCGGAATCTTCACCGTCCGGCGTCTGGAACGTGAATGCCTGCGGCCTCAAGCTTCGGCAAGTCGCGCCGCCCGCTTCGCAGTCCGCATCCCGGCACCGATACCTCTTCGCGGATAGCATTCGCGCCCGGCACCTCTCACACACGGGAATCGCCCCCAAGATGTTCGACCCCAGCTAATGTCCGACCCCAGCTCACCGGAGTTCCAACGGTTCGAGCCCCCGCCCGACCAACGCCACCAGTGGAAGGCGGACTTCGACAGCCGGGCCGCAGGAGGTTCGGACCAGGTGACGCCGGAGCGGTGGTTCGAACCCAGTTCGGAGCAGTGGGCCCCGCCCGCCGGATCGCTTTCGCCGACGAGGCGCCGCGGCTGCGGCCGAGGGTTCCTCTCCGCTTTGCTCGCGGCTTCGTTGTTCGGCTCGATTCTCGCAGCCGGCTGTACCTACGCGGCCTTGCGAGCCACCGGCGTGCTGGATCCGGCAACTGCAGCCCCGGCGGCGAGCGGCGGCACCAGGGTATCGATCGAGTTGGAAGCGTCGACCGTGATCATCGCCGCGAGCCGGGTCGTCCCGGCAGTGGTTCAAATCGTGGCCGACGATGGAGCCGGCAAGACGACGGTAGGTTCGGGGATCATCTACGACTCGCGGGGTTGGATCCTGACCAACGAGCACGTCCTGGTAGGAGCCCAGACTGTCGTCGTCAGACTCCAAGACGGTCGTCAGCTATCAGCCACAACCTACGGCCTCGACACCCTGACCGACCTGGCGATCGTGAAGATCGGCAGCCCATCCGGCCTCACGGTCGCCGCGATGGGCGACTCGTCGTCGCTTCGGGTCGGCCAGCTGGCCATCGCGATCGGCAGCCCGCTTGGCCTCCAGTACCCGGGCAGCGTCACCTCCGGAATCATCTCGGCTCTCGGCCGTGACATATCGGTCGCCGGCAATGCCCCCGCTTCGACGGCGTCGGTCAGCCTTCACGGCCTGATCCAGACCGATGCGGCTATCAACCCCGGCAACAGCGGCGGACCGCTCGTCGATGCGTCCGGTCGGGTCGTGGGCGTCACCACGGCCGAGGCCCAGGTCGCCCAGGGAATCGGCTTTGCGATACCGATAGACATCGCCAAACCGATCATGCAGCAGGCCCTCGCCGGTGAGAAGCTGTCGCGGCCCTTCATCGGAGTTACCTACGATCCGATCGATGCCGGCCTGCAACAGCAGTACAACCTGCCCCTCGGCCAGGGCGCATGGGTCCACAAGGAGGACGCCAGCGGCAACTCGATCGAGGCCGTTCTGGCCGGCAGCCCAGGCGCGATCGCGGGCATCAAGACCGGCGACATCATCGCCAGCGTAGAAGGCCAGGCCATTGACCCATCGCATCGGCTCGAGGACGTCCTGGTCCAGTACGCACCCGGTCGGACGGTCAGCGTTGAGATCTACCGCGGCGGCAGCTACCTGACGCTCAGAGTGACGCTCGGGACGCGCCCGGCGTAGCCACGTTAGACACGGCCTTCGGAGCGTCGGCGCCTGATCTCGACGACGGCGCAGTCCAACTCGCCCGGCAGCGACACCTCGGGTTTTCGGACGCGGACCAATACCTCCGACACCGCCGACGCCTCGAACTTCGCCAGCAGTCGGGCCGCGATGCTCTCGGCGAGGGCCTCGATCAGCTTCACGCTCGGGCCCTCGACGACCTCGCGGCAGATCTCGAAGACGTCGCGATAGTCGACGGTCAGCGAAAGGTCGTCGGCGATGCCCGCAGGGGCGAGGTTCAGGTACAGCTCGGCGTCGACCTCGAACGGTTGAGGCTGCGTACGCTCCTCGTCCAGCGCGCCGTGCCTGCCCTCGAAGCGCATGTTCACCAGCGCTATCCGGTCGGTCATCGGCGTTTCTCCCGGTAGATCTCGTCGGCAACGAGCGCGGCTCGGACGTTGGCTCTCACGTCATGAACCCGGATCATGTCCACTCCTGCCCCGACCGCGATGACGGTCGTGGCGAGAGTTCCTTCGAGCCGATCGTCGGGCGGCAGGCCGCCCAGCCACCGACCGACGGTCGACTTGCGAGACGTGCCCAGCAGGACCGGCTGCCCGAGCCTCCGCAGGCCGGCCAGCTCGCGCATGACCAGGAGGTTGTGCTCGGGTGTCTTGCCGAAGCCAAAGCCCGGGTCGACGATCAGGTTTTGACGCGGGACCCCGGCGGCCACAGCTCGATCGAGCGCCACACGAAAATCCTCCATCAACTCCGCGATGAAGTCCCGGTAATTGGGCCGGGCCCGGTTGTGCATCAGCACCAGGGGCACGCCTCGCGCGGCGGCGAGGCCGGCCATGGCGTCTTCCGGCGAAACGCCCCAGACGTCGTTGAGGAGCGAGGCCCCGGCATCCAAAGCGGCCGAGGCCACAGCGGGCTTCGTCGTGTCGACGCTGACCGGGACGTCGGGCAGGGCGGCACAAATTGCGGCGACGACCGGTATGACGCGGGCCATCTCCTCGTCCTCGGCGACCGGATCGTGACCGGGCCGCGTGGATTCTCCGCCGACGTCGAGGATGTCGGCACCCTCGTCGGCCATGCGGACGGCCTGAACGAGAGCCGCCTCCACTGCCGTCCCCGGGCGACCGGCCGCTGCGGCCGCTCCGGTCAGGAGGCCGTCGCCGGAGAACGAGTCCGGGGTCACGTTGACGATGCCCATGATGAACGTCCGGCTGCCCCAGTCGAACGTGCGCGGCCCGATCTGGGTGGGCAGAATCGGCGCCGTGCTGTGACCCGGCGGTGCGGCGTTGTCGGCTGGCGTCACGGCGCGTTCTCCGGATGCGGGAGGGGCGGATCGGGAACGAGAATCGGATCTGCGATGAGTATCGCCCGGGCGGCGCCGACGAGGTAGAGCGAGCCGGCCACGATGACGGGGCCGGCTGGGCCAGCGATGCCTCGGACGGCAGCACGGCCGATACCGCGGCCGGCGTCCAGAGCCGCAGCCAGGGCGGCCCCCGGCGCCGCCACCGCCTCAGCGGCACGCCCGGCAACAGCGCCCCACCGGGCCGCCAACCGATCCGCCGGCAGGGCCCGGTCGCCCGCCGGCGCGGTGCAGATGACCCGCGCCTCGCGGAGCATCGGAGACCCGGCCAGCGCCCTAATGATCCCGTCCACGTCCTTGTCGGACATGATGGCCAGCACGAGCGTCGCCCGGCCCGGGCGGAGGAACGGCGTCATGTCGAAGAGAGCTTCGGCGAGGGCCGCGGCCCCGGCCACGTTATGGGCGCCGTCGAGCAAGACCTGCCGGCCTTCGACCTCGACCAGCTCGAGTCGCCCGGGCCAGCGAACCCCCGCGTAGGCGGCGCGGCGCGCCTCGGCTGGGACGCGGGCGATCCCCGCCGATTCGAGAGCGTCGAGGGTCGCATCCGCGACGGCTACGTTCGCCGCCTGATGGCGCCCCCGGAGTCCAACCCGGACCGTACCCAGCCGCGCCAGCTCGACTTCGATGCCGTTGAGATCGGAGCCGCGGAGCGGTGCGGGCGGCGCGACCGTGAGTGGAGCAGCGACTCGCCGACTTCGGCGCTCGATCACTTCGAGCGCCGAACCCCAGGCACCCGTCACCGCCCGATCGCCTCGCATGATGATCGCGGCCTTCTCCTTCGCGATGGCCTCGACGGTCGGGCCGAGCTGTTCGGTGTGGTCGAGCGTGACGTTGGTTACGACCGCCACGCCGCCATCCCAGGCATGCGTCGCGTCGAGCCGGCCGCCCAGCCCGACCTCGACGACCGCCAGATCGACGCCGACCTCGGCGAACCAGAGGAATGTGATGGCAGTCAGCAGCTCGAACTCGGTCGGATCGCCGTGGCGGCGGGCCACCCGGTCGGCCCCGGCCAGGACCTCGCCCGTAAGTCGCGCGAACGTGTCCGGGTCAACGGGCCGGCCCCCGATCTGGAGCCGCTCACGGTACGTGACCAGGTGCGGCTTGGGCGTCCGGCCGACCTTGTAGCCGGCCGCCGTCAGGGCAGACCCAACAAGCGCGAGGACGCTCCCCTTGCCGTTCGTTCCGCCGATCAGGACGCCGCGGAACTTCCGTTCGGGATGATCGAGGTCGGCCAGCAGCGCGCGTGTTCGGACCAGTCCGAGGCGAACGCCGAACCGGCCGCGGGACTCCAGTGCGGAGAGGGCCTCCGAATAGCTGAAGCCCGGCGCCGTCAATCCTTCGTCAGCTCGTCTTCGTAGAAGACGCACTGGTTGAACCGCGGCGTCAGGCAGACGTCGTTGACGAAGCCCTGCTCGAGGTGGACGCCGCCGCGCAGCTGGCAGCGCGAGACGTTCTGCTCCTGGCGAATGAGAGTCTTGAGAAGGTGTGGCGCCTGAATCGGAATCGCTCCCCGGCTGCCGGTCATGAAGAAATGCGGACAGACGTTACGGCGCAGGTTCGGCAGGCCGAAACCTCCACGGGCAGGCGGAAAAGCAAGGTAGCGCGCCGGTTGGCCCGCGGCTGCATGAAGGAATGTCGGGGGGCGCGGCGCCGTTCGAGTGGCAATTCGACCGCCCGGCGGCGAGCCGGCCGGACTCATTCCGGGCCGCCGGCCGTCGATCGGCGCGACTCGATTCCGAAGGCCGGCCGCCGGATGGGCGAAACCGGCATCGGGGTTTCGGGGCCGATCGGGCTTTGGGTCGCGAGCCTGCACTGTCGCCTCGAACACGAACGCACGCAACTGAACGTCCGCTCTATTGCAGAGTACATCCTTACGCCCGACACGCGCACGGCCAGCGCGCGTCACGGACGTCCGCACTGGTTTCGAGCGGTCGGCTCGTTTCGGTGCGCCGGAGCGATCCGGGCGAGGCCGGCCTTTCTGTGATGCGACAATAGCGAGCATGCCGATGCGAGAACGACGAGCCGCTCATGTTCGGCCCCGGCCGCCTTCGAGCGACCGGATGTCGACGGGGTCGATCAAGGCCTCGGCCCCACCCCCGGACGTCATGCGAAGGTACCGGCCCATCTCGACCGGCGCCAGGATCCCAGCTCCGATGGCCGCGTTCATAGTCAGCGGATGCCTCCTGCTGGGCTTGCTGACACTCACCGTCGGTTCCGGCTTGATGACCGACATAATCGGCCAGATAGCCTCTGCCTTCGGCAACGCGGTCGGCCGTCTTGCGTCGCAAGCTCCGGCCACGGTGCCGCCCTCGGGAGTGGCCCTCGACACGCCCGTTCTCGATCCACCGCCGAACAACGGTTATACGAACCAGCCGTCGACGCCAATCCTGGGCAGCGTGCCAGCCGCGGCCATCGGCAAGACCGGCTACACCGTGCGCGTCTACTTGATCACTGCGGACGGATCGCGCCGACAGGTGGCCAGGGTGACGGTTGGATCCACCACCCGTTTCGTCACTCCGCCCATAACCCTGATCGAGGGCAACAATGTCTTCGTGGCCACGCTGGCGACAGCTACCGGCGAGGGGGTGCCGTCGCCCATGGTTACCTACATCCTCGACACCGCGCCACCGAGGATCGCGATCTCCTCGCCGGCTCAGGGTGCGAACATCGCGACTTCCACAGTGAGCGTCGCCGGAACGTGCGACGCTGGGTCCACGATCTCCATTCGCAACGAGGAAGCGCCCGGCGGCGCCTTCAGCAGCCAGGTCGTAGGAACCGACGGCAAGTTCAAGCTGGCCGTTCCGGTCGTCGCCGGTCCGAACACGATCGATCTGTCGGCTACCGATCAGGCCGGTAACTCGTCCTCGACCAGCCTCACCGTCAACCGCGAGTACGGCCAGTTGGCAGCCCACCTCGCGGTCACGCCGAGCAAATTCTCGTCTTCGTCCCAGACGACGCTGAAGCTGAGTCTCCACACCACGTCGGTCAACGGCGGGCCGCTGGGTAACGCCAAGGTGACCTTTACCGTCACGATCTACGGCCTCGGCCCGATCGTTTCGCCGGAGCTTACGACCGACGCTACCGGGACCGCGACCTGGCAGGTGGCCATCTCCGGTGCTCTGGCGGGTCCCGGTCAGGCCAGCGTGCTCGTGACTTCGCCGGCAGGCGACCAGGTCACCGGCACGGCGGGCATTACTACCACCTAGTCTCGCGATTCGGAAGTCGCTGTCGGCTTCCGAATCGTTTTGGCAAGGATCGCATCGGAGGCCTTGACCCAGGCGAACGGGCTTGACCCGGCGTTCCAGCTGACTGTGAAGGTTGATATCCGTTCAATGAGCTCCTTTACTGAACGGAAGCTGCCCCTCGGATGGGCTTCGAGCCACTCGTGCACCGCCGGCGTCTTGAGAGACCTGACGTTAGCTGACAGTCAGAGGAGGAGCAGGATGGAATGGCATGTTCGCCGTCATCGCGCCAAGCCGCTGGCTATCTGCGCAACCGAACGCCAGGCGCCGACCGGGTCGCGGCGCGGTCCGCGCCGCGCCCGGGGTAGTGCTAACCCGCCGCGCGGCCGCTTATCCCACTCATCTTCACCCGGGGTAGTGCTAACGAAGCGGCTCGGCCCGTCGGGCGACCGCGAGCGTTCTGCTGAGCGTGG
>Ga0209777_10004202_pt1 | contig 17177 bp, 24 predicted proteins | sample FrelakmetHBP12HB_FD_187147 | JGI IMG/M metagenome (GOLD analysis project Ga0209777, IMG submission 187147) | Freshwater lake sediment microbial communities from the University of Notre Dame, USA, for methane emissions studies -HBP12 HB (SPAdes)... | ecosystem: Environmental > Aquatic >...
AACAAAATAATCCAGAAAATTTGATTGCATTGTGTATTTTTTGTCATAGAAAGGAACATTCAAAAGGAGTAAGAAGATTTACAGAAATAGGGAAATGTATTGCTTGTGGGAAAGAATTTAAATATTATCCAAAATCTAATAGGGGAAAATATTGCTCAAGAAAATGTGCTTATTCTAATTCAAATTTAAAATTAATTCCTATTGAATGTACTTGTATTTATTGCGGACTTAAGTTCATGGGGCTGAAAAAATCTAAATTTTGTTGTAGGAATCATAAATCGAGGTGGCATTATGCTAAAAACAGAAAAAAGTAAACTTGGAAAAAGTTCTCGGATTTTGGGAAAGGCATTCGAACTGAAGGTAAGGGCATCACTGGAGAAAGATGGTTGGATTGTCATGCGCAACATGAATGATGTTGAATGGCCAGAGAGCAATATAGAGCATCCTCCAGAGGAAAGGATAGGGATATTCAAGCAGGCAAAGCCGAAATTTGTCTTTAATCCAATCATAAAAAGGAGAATCATGCTTGGAATGCAATCTGGATTCCCGGATTTTATATGCATGAAATCTGACAATAAGGGCATAGACTTTTCTATAATTAATGAATTTTCAAAAAAACATGAATTTGAAGTTAAATTTGTCGAATGCAAAATGAACGGATATCTTGACAGGGAAGAGAAAGACAAGGCTGCATGGATCATGGAAAACCTTAAAATCCCTGTGTTCATCGCAAGCAAGGGAAAATTGAGGGGAGAGATAATCATGGAGGAATTTGAGGTTAAAAAATGAAAAAATACAGGGAAAGAAAGACGATAACGCTGGACACGCTGAACAAGGTGAGGGAATTCATGGAATCAAGGAAAGGACCAGTGTACAAGATAGAGATAAGGGAAAAGCTGGGAGTGAACACGGATTCCCTCGAGATAGCGCTCAGGATGCTAAAGGCAAAGACGGACAGGGAAGGAAAGATATTCATTTAGATCATCAGCATAGTTTAAAGGCAGAACAGGAGACCCATGAAAGAGCAGTCTTCACACCATTCTGCGCTTTCGGACAGCTTCAGATTCGCGGTTCGATTCCCGATATTGCTATAAGAAATTTAAAAAAGCGAAAGGTTTATATATCTCAAAGGAATTAAAAAGGCATGAAAAAGAGCGTGGGATTCAGCATTGATGCAAAGGTGGCGTCTGAATTCGAGAAATACTGCGATATCAATTCTATAAACAGATCACAGCTGATGGAGAAAATAATCAGGAAGTTTCTGGAGGTTGCGAAATGATAGAAATATATTTTAACAAATTTGGAATGCCTGTGTTTGAATGCAATCATATTAGAATAGGATTATGCTCAAGATGCAGAAAAAAAGTAAATAAGAAAATAAAGACAATGCTGGAGAATAAATGAACTTTAAAAAGGCGATGAAGGCGCTGAGGGAAGGCAAGAGAATCAGAAGGCCATGCTGGAAGGAAGGATCATACTGGATATTGGGATTTGATGAAAAAATACTTTTTGGAAATTCAAAGGATATTATGCATACAAGGGAAATTCTATTGGAACTTGCGCAAATCCATTTAAGCCAGATAGAGGCGGATGACTGGGAGATATTTAAATTATGATGATCATAGGGGTGTTTTATGGACTGGCGATTTTGTGATTCTCGCCACTTTCAAGTGGATAAGTTAATAGCTTCGGGCAAAAAATTGAATATCACGCAGATTGGGAAGGCGACAGGATTCGTGCAATCTCATTTGTCTATTTTATTTGATTGGGAATATGAGTGCGGCATGATAACAAGGAAAAGGGAAGGTCAGGATACGTATATAGAATTCACAGATTTTGGAAAGGAATTTTTTGAGGTATCCAGCAAATTTGCCAAGTTTGCGGATGAAGCTATAAAAAACAGGGAAAAATTCAGGGAAAGAGCAAGGGAGGAGACAAAATGACAAGAGAAGAAGAACTTGAAAAAGGAATTAAGTTTAGTATGGATAGAATTGAAAGCTATAAGAATGGAGAAGAAGATTGCACTAATTACACTAATTACACTAATTGCATAAGAAAAGAATTAGCAAAGGTAGAATTATATCAAGCAGAACTCAAAGGCATCAAGCAAGGTCGCCTATCTGCCCTGAATGATGTTGATAAAGTTATTGATAAAATGCCTTTTAGAATGTTATATTTTTATGAAGGAGATACTAAGGATAGGAAAGTTAGAAATATGATTAATAGAGAGGAATTAAAGCAACGCCTCGCCAAACTCAAGGAGAAAAAATGAAAAGGAACAAGAAATTCAGGATAACAGGGCATTGCTACAATGCGACAATCGAAATCAAGTTCAAGTCAGAGAACGACAAGCTGTTCGCAGGAGAGGCGGAGACGAAGTCGGATGAGATATTCAAAAAGGTGCTTAAGGGCATAACGGAGATAGGGCTTGACATAGCAATAGGGGAGAAAAAAAGATGAGGATATGCAGATGCTATGGGCATGGAAAAGCGATAAAATTCACATGCATGGCATTCACAATAATAATCCATTGGCATAGTTTCAAGGATTGGAGGAGGCACAGAAAATGAGATATATACTTGACACAACGGACGATGAGGGGCTGATTGGAATCCAGATAAGCAAGTGGGCCAAAGACAACAAGCTGACAATCATAGAAAAGGCAGAGCCTATCGTGGAAATCAAGGCACAGCTCGAGAGAGTCGCCAGGGCGCTGGATGTCCTGAAAAAATCAGGATACAACTCGGAAGTCATGAGGATGTGGCTGTCGAAAAAGACAGGGCTTGGAATGAGCAAGATAGACTCATTGCTCAAGAATCAGATGGACTTCTTCAAGGCGATAGGGGTGAAAATATGACGGACGAAATAAAAAGAATTTTGAGATTTGACGAGAGAAGAAAGATATTGGAAGTGGACACAGTGGAAGAGAAGGAGGCCATAAATGAGGAAAGCAAAATCAATGGAGGACACTTGACATTTTCAAGCAAAGCATCCTATAATGAGGATGGAATCAGGATGATACTGGGCAATGCCAATAAGACAAAGGATGATGCTGAGAAGTTCATCCCAATGTGTAGGACCAGAATAAAGGAGATTGAGGAGGGAATGGCAAAGGCATCCAAGGTGGAGATGACTCCAGAACTCAGGCTGCTGGATGACAACCTCAAGAAGCTCAAGACATTCCATGACAGCGAGCCCCAGCAGAAGGAGCTGGACAATCTCAGGGCGATGCTCAAGAACGCAGAGGAAAATCTCAGGAAATCAAGCAAGGATATCCAGGAAATCAAGGGAGAAATCGGAAGCAGGCTTAATTTATAATGGCGACCGAACAAGAGCAGATAGAGGGAATGATTGAAAGCAGGAGAAAGAGAATTGACAGACTTAATGAGGAGATAGATAATCTTCAAAAGCTGAATTCAGGGGATTATTGCGATGGGAAAGTCATAGGCAATTGCTTTGAAGGCAAAAAAAAGAGGGGCAGACCCAAACTACTAAAACCTACCAAAATCTCCCAAATTAGTAGGAAAGGAAAATATTCGGATGAGCTTATTCCGTTCCTTGAGAAGCATGTCAATGATGGGAACAACGAAGTCCTGCGAGGACTTGTCAGGGACAAATTCGGATACAAATTAAGCTATAATTACATAAGTGTGCTTTTGTCAAAGAACAAGATTAAAAGGGGAAAAAAGATAGGAAAAAAAGGCAATGACTGCGAAAAGGCATCAAAGAAAGAGATAGCAGAGGATGAGAAATACTCAAAACTGAGCAAGGACAGGAAAGCCCAGGACAGGCTGTCAAACAAAGTGGACAAGGAAATCAAGGAGTTCATATGGAATCATTCGACAAAGATGGCAGAGGAGCTGCGGGGAATGATAGCCGAGAGATTCGGGGAAAAGATGACAAGAGAGGACATAATCGGCGTGAGGAAGCTGAGAAAGAGAGAGCAGGAGCCATGCATGGGGCCAGACGATGAGGAAGATGAAGGGAATGATGTTCCGGGATATCCAGATGATGAGGAAGAGGTGGAAGAATGAAAAACTTGCCCAGCGCCCTGATGCTTATAGCATTTGTGTATTTTAATTATACATATCCCAAATTTTTCTGGGGTTCCCTGTTATTGATAATAGGTGCGATACTCATGTGGGAATATCCCGCGAAGGAGGGCTTGGAGCTGGTGAGGACGCAGATAGAGGAGCTGAGGGCCAGGATGGAGAACATAAGATGGGCCACGGAGCTGTCAAAGACGCAAGTCAAAGTCAATCTGGCGACGCTTGTCAATTTGAAAAACATGAGGGAAAGATGACAATAAAGGTTAAAATAGCCTAATTTAGGCTATCGGAGAAAAATGGATAAATTTTCAAGGAAAAAAAGATCGGAGATCATGTCGAAGATAAGGTCCAAAAGGACGAAGCCGGAGATGAGGCTGCACGGGATCCTAAAGGGAAACAGAAAAATATGGGGGGGGGATATCATGGTCACAGCAATTGAAGATAACAAGGAAATTGCAGAAGTATATCAAAAGCTATTCCCAAAAGATAAGGTTATCATTACAGATGCACATCAATATTTATTGGATCATTTTAGGGAGTTCAATTTTATATGGAGCTCTCCACCATGCCCAACACACAGCGTAACAAATCACTTCCTACATGCACAAGGAGTCATTAGATATCCAGATATGAGATTATGGCAAGAGATAATATTCTTAAAGACTTTTTTTTATGGAAAATTTTGTGTGGAAAATGTAAAGACTTATTACGAACCACTAATCAGGCCACAAAAATCAGGTAGACACTACTTCTGGGCAAATTTTCATATCCCGGAGAAAAAGATTAAATGCAATTTCAATATTGCAAACATGAGAGCAACAACCAGAAAATCTCCAGAAGAGAACTTAAGAAGCTTAGAATCCTTTCATGGATTTGATCTGAGCAAGTTTAAAATAAAAGACAAAAGAAAGGTATTAAGAAACTGTGTGAATCCAGAAATAGGAAAACATATATGGGAGTGTGCATATGGAAACAAAAAAAATTGAAGTAGTCTATTTAAACATCAATGAAGTAAAGCCTTATAAATTCAATCCCAGGAAGAACGAGAAAGCAATATCAGTTGTTGCAGATTCAATAAGACAATTCGGATTCTTAGTGCCAGTGGTTATAGACAAAAACAATGAATTAATAGCAGGACATACAAGAATTGAAGCAGCAAAACTCCTTGGAATGATAGAGGTACCATCAATTAGAGTCGAACACTTAACTGAAGAACAAATCAGAGCCTTCAGAATAATGGACAACAAATCCACAGAATATGCAATGTGGGAAAGAGTTCTTTTAAAACATGAGTTTGAATTCTTAAGAACCAGGATAGACATGAAGTTCACAGGATTCAGGGAAGCAGAAATAAACAAGATCATGGATCTGGATGCCAAAGACTCAAAAGGAAACAAACTCGGAAAATATCAAATAGATCAGAACAAGGTTTATATTTTAGGAAACCACAGATTAATCTGCGGAGACTCAACAGATCCAATGACATACTTAAAATTGATTCCAACAAAAACAGAGATGCAATGTGTTTATACTGATCCGCCTTATGGAGTGAGCTATTCAGGAACAAACAATGAAAACGGAAGAGATTGGGAAGTAATACGGGGAGACAAACTAAGAGGAGACGATTTATTCAATCTATTGAGTAAGGCATTCAAAGAGATCAATCAATACATGTCAAAGTACAGTGCACTATATGTCTTTCATGCAAGCGCAAACCAGATGATATTCGAAAGGGCTTTAAATTATGCTGGGTTTCATGTCAAGCAACAACTCATCTGGGAGAAACATCATGTTTTAGGGCATAGTCACTATCATTGGAACCATGAGCCTATTTTTTACTGTTGCAGAGCAGATGAGAACCCAAAATACTATGGAACCCGGGATAACAAGACAATGCAAAGATTTGAAAAGGACTCAACAAAGGATTATATACACCCTACACAAAAGCCAGTTAAGATGGCTGAGCACTACATTGTCAATAGCACCAAAATGGAAGAGAATGTCCTGGATATATTTGCAGGATCCGGAAGCACTTTAATTGCATGTGAAAACAAGAAAAGAAAGTGTTTTGCAGTGGAAATAGATCCCAATTTTGTAAGCTTGATTATTGAGAGATGGGAAACAATAACCGGCAAGCATGCAATGACAGAATTAAAAGAACCCATGAAACTGAGGTAATGTCTCAAAATGTCGCTAAAACCCCCTAAAAAGAACAAAAGTCCCAAATACAAGCTTCTGGGAGGAAAGGCAACAGTGGAGCGTAAAATCAAGGCAATATCCCTTCTAAAGGAGTCCTTGATGAATGTAGCATGGGTATGCAGACAAATTGACATTCAAAGGAGATCTTATGAAAGATGGAGACAATTGGATACAGAATTCAATAGGGCATGTTTGGATATAAATGAAGAGATACTTGATCAAGCTGAGGTTTATTTGCAGAAGAAAATCACAGAAGGGGACACAGCAAGCCTTATATTTTTCCTAAAGACTAAATGCAAGCAAAGAGGTTATGTTGAGAAGAGAGAAATAGAACACTCCGGAGGAACAAGCGCAACAATCAATTTAATTGAAACGCCAACGGAGGTCATAAAGAATGAGCGATCTAAGAATAACCCCAAAACAGAAGGAAATAATAAAAGCGCTTGAAGATGATACTCACACAGAGATATTCTTTGGAGGATCAGCAGGCGGATCCAAATCATTTCTTGGTTGCTTATGGCAAATAACCAGGAGACTCAAATATCCAGGATCCAGGGGATTTATTGCCAGGGCACAATTAAAAAGCTTGAAAGAGTCAACACTTCTAACATTTTTTGAAGTTGCAAGGATGTGTGGTTTAGTCATGGAAGTTGACTACAAATACAATGCAATGTCCGGAGTCATAAGATTTTCAAATGGTTCAGAGGAATACCTGAGAGATCTCTTTTTATACCCTTCAGATCCGGAGTTCGTAAGCCTTGGAAGTACGGAGTATACTGATGGATTTATAGATGAAATGGCAGAGATAACAGAACAGGCCTATCAAATCATAAGATCCAGGATCAGATACAAACTACATGATTTTAAGCTTATACCCAAGCTTGCAATGGGATCCAATCCATGCAAGACTTTTATTTATAGAGAATTTTATAAGAAATGGGTTGAAAAAAAGCTTGAACCTTACAAAGCATATATTCCGGCCAGTGTTTATGAAAATCCATTCATGCCGGATGCATACATAGAGAATCTAAAGAAACTGGACAATAGGAACAGGGAAAGGCTATTGAATGGCAACTGGAATTATGATGACGATCCAATGAAGCTTTTCGATTACGACAAGATACTCGACATATTTTCCAATGAAGCGGAAAGGGGCCAGAAATACTGCATAATAGACATGGCAGGGCTCGGCAGAGACAAGACAGTCATATCATTCTGGGAAGGAATGTTCGTGACAGAGATAATCATGCCTGTAATGCTGACGGCCAGGGAACTTGATGAAATGCTTTCCGCAAGGAAAATCCCATCTTCAAACTGCCTGATAGACGAGACGGGCGTGGGATTCGGGATAGTCAACGAGCTGAAGAGGGAGTACAAGAGGGAAGTCAGGGGCTTTGTCGCCGGCTCGATTCCGATAAAGAAGGAGGACGAGAAGGAGATAGACAAGGTCCAGCATAATTACAGGAACCTCAGAAGCCAGTGCTGGTTCACGCTGGCCAAGTACGTCAATTCCGGACTAATCGGTGTTTACAAAGGTATACCTATGGAGGTAAGAAATCTTATTGTTGAGGATCTGGAGCAGATGAAGCAGGTCAATGCGGACAAGGATACTACCCTGCAGGTCATAACAAAGGATGAGATAAAGGAAAAGGGTGGACTTAATCGAAGTACAGACTGCTTTATTGAGGGGACTAAGGTTTTAACAAACAAAGGCGAGAAGAATATTGAGGACATTAAGATAGGGGATAAAATTATTACTCCCTATGGAACAAGAAAGGTTATGAGGTTGATAGAGAAGAATACAGATGAGTTGTATAAACTTAATTTCTCTGATGGAAATGTTATTTATACAACAGGTAATCATAGAATCTATACAACAGAAGGTTTTAAAAAGGCAGATGTGCTTATGATTAAAGATAGATTAGATAATGATAAACTATGGAAACTAATAAAGTGGAGATTCCAGCATTTGTGGAATATAAAGGAGAGAAATATTGGCTTTCGGGATCACATAGATACTATTATGCAAACGGGAAGCCAAAGAGAGCATTGCATCATGAAATTTGGAAAGACGCAAACAAAAGGGATATCCCAGAAGGATACGACATTCACCATATTGATGGAAACACTTTCAATAATTCGTCAGAAAATCTTGAGTTGGTCGAAAGGAAGAAACACAAGAGAGAGCATCTTATTAGAAAACTCAAAGATAAAAAGTATTCAGACAAAAGACAGATTGAACTTGAACGAGCTCGAGAACTTGCAAAGGAATGGCATAAATCAGAAGAAGGGAGAAAGTGGCATAGAGAACAATATCAGAAAGGACTTGCAAGGGCAAAGAAGTTCAAATATGAATGCAAGATTTGCGGAAAAGAATTCTCATCAACAAGAAAAAATAAGGTTTACACCTGCTCGCAATCCTGTGCTTACAAATATAGAGATTTTAAAGCTAAACAAAAGAGAGAAAGTTTATAACATAACTCTCGATAAGGATAATGTTTATTATGCAAATGGGATTTTAGTTTCAAATTGCGGGGATGCGATGATGATGAGGATGTACTACACGTTCGAGAAGAAGCAGCCTTTGTACTTCACTTCCCTGCACACGCCGACAGAGGCAGAGCTGAAAAGGAAGCCAATAGAGAAAATCTGTTTTTTTTGTGGTTTGCATTACTTCGAGGAGCATTGCCCAAAGGGATGCAAGGACAGGCTTCTGACTGCAAAGGACCTGCAGGCGCCGAGATTTTAATTTATCAATCCGTATAAATAACTTTAAAAAATAGAAATTCTATAGATAGGCATTAGCTTTCACCTCATCACGGTTTCATTTTCATGGAATCTCAATCGCCAGAAATAGTTCTTAAGGCAAGGCATCTTTCTGAAGAAATAAAGATAAAGATTTCAGAAAAAGAAAAAGGGCAGCATCATAGCATTGAGACAGAATTCAAGAAGGGGCATACTTTAAATAGGGGCAGAAAAATGCCTGAAGGATTTCAAATAGGAAAAAGGATAGGAGAAAATAATCCTCGATGGAAGGGGGGAATTAGCTCCTTAAATATTAAATTAAGAAATAGTTCTTTATATAAAATATGGAAAAATGCAGTTTTTCTCAGGGATAACTTCATTTGCCAGAATCCTGAATGTGAATATTGTCATAATCAGGAAGGAATGATTTTGCATGCGCATCATATCAAATCATTTATAGAATTTCCTGAATTGAGGTTTATTGTAAACAATGGTATAACTTATTGTGAAGGATATCATCTTCATTCAGGATTACATAAAATTATTCAAGAGGTAAGAAATGGGTGATTTAAATCTGAAGCCAGGCGGAACAAGTCAGATGGATGTTGATATAGGGAAACAGATTGAAAAGGATTCTAAAAGAAGCATATTCAAGAAAAAGCAGACAGCAGGGCCAATGGGCGTGACGAACATATCCAAGAAGCCAATCAGGATAAACATCTCGGATGACGTCAAGAAATTCTTATTATTGATTGTGGAGTGCGTGATTGTGGGGGCATTGCTGACAGTGATGTTCAACAACTTCGGATTCAGAATAAGCGTGATGGACTTCCTCGCATGGATTATAGCATGGTGGATCATAAGGTTCAAGGCGCCGGAAATCATCAGGAGCTACAGGAAATAATGGATAGCTGCAAACATCTTGAGGACTTTTTGAAGGAAGAAAAGGTTTTGATAAACAGGCACATAGACAAGCACGAGTATTTCAGGGGAATAGCCGATTTGGAGACAGCAAAAGCGGATTTTATTAACAACTATATGTGGATGGCAAGGGAGATGTATTGCGACAAGATATGCCCCAACAAGGACTGTGATATTTACAGGTTATATTTAAAGAACAAAGGCGAGACAAACGGAAAGGAAACCGATAAGGAGTTTAACTGATGGATTTTGAGATTGACCCCCAGCCGAGGGACGAGACGGACAAGGAGATGATGTTTGACTTGTTTTTTAATAAGGAGAAAATCCTGAATAGGTCAGAGCTTAAATTGATATTGGAGAAAATCAAGGCATTGGTAGAGGCGATACATACAGAGCCAAAGGAAGAGACAAAGGAGAAAAAGAAATGAGAGATGAAAAAGGAAGATTCATGAAAGGAAGTGAAGGATTTACTGGAAGACATTCAGAAGAATCTAAAAAATTAATGTCTAAATCTCATAAGGGACATATAGCATGGAATAAAGGAAAAACAAAAAAAGAATTTCCACAATTATCAAATTCTGGAGCTAAAAAAGGGATTCATTGCAGAAATGGTTTCAAGAAAGGAAGTCATGGGCATCTGGGATTTAAGCATTCCGAGGAATCAAAACAAAATATGAGTTTGTCATTAATGGGGCAAAAGCGTTCAGAAAAAACAAGAATTAAGATGAGTAATTCCCTTAAAAGAGCATATCAAGAAGGGAAGCGTTCTAATTGGAAGGGATGGATAACACCTTTTAATAGAATGTTGAGAGCAAGTTCAATGTGGAAAATATGGCGTGAGGCAGTCTTTCTAAGGGACAACTTCACATGCCAGAATCCTGAATGCGAGTACTGCCACAACAAGATTGGGGTAATGTTGCATCCGCATCACATCAAGCCGTTTGCTGAGTTTCCTGAATTGAGGTTTGTCGTATCAAATGGGATAACATATTGTGCTGAATTTCATCTGAATTCAAAATTGCTGCACAAGGGGATTTCTAAAGGAGAGATACAATGCCAAGCGTGATTCAATTCATAAACGGGATATTAGGCCAGGACAGCAGGGCAGAGCAGAAGGCAGTGCCCCAGATCAATCCCTTCTCATTTGAGGACAGAGGGGGATTGCCAAAGGCGTATATTCCAAACTTTCTGTACAGACCACCATTCGGCTATCCTCGTTATATCAACGTGCCAAACATAAGAAGGCTGGCGGCGATGCCTTATGTTGAGATGGCGATAAGGACAATCATAGCAGAGTGCCAGGCAGTGCCATGGGACATTGTGGTGAACAAGGATGACGAATTCTCAGAGAATGAGATAGCACAGAAGCAGAAGGAAATAAAGGACATAAAGAACTTCTTCAGGAATCCCAACACAGACAAGGAGAGCTTTGAACAGATAGACTCGAAGATAACAAGGGACGTGCTTGAGATAGATTCGGGAGTGCTTGTCAAGATATTCAACAAGGCTGGAGAGATGGTGGAGATTGTGGCAAGGGATGGGGGGCTTTTCACGAAGAATCCGGATGTTTATGGGAAGATAACAAACAGGGATGACATCATATTCGCCCAGATGGCCGAGACCTATGACGAGAGGGAAGGCAAACTGCCTCCCGGATACATAGGGGCCAATGACATGAGGGAAAAGGCAGCATACTTCCAGTATGGATGGATGGCTTCGGGAAGGCCAGTGCCATTCGGAAAGAGGGAAATCGTATGGTTTGAGCAGAATGTCAGGGCAGACGATATCTATGGCAGAAGCCCTGTGGAAAACCTCATGAAGACAATACAAATGCTCATTTATTCTATTGACAACAATCTCGAGTATTTCACGGACAATTCTATTCCAAAGGGAATCATAGGGCTTGAAGGGGCAAGCAAGGAAGAGATAGAGGCATGGAAGATAACATGGAAAGAGCAGCAGAAGAAGCTTGACGAGTATGGGAACTGGAGAAAGGTATTCTGGGATCCGCCAGTCATAAACAGCAAGGCATCATTCGAAAAGATAGAATGGAGCGCGGCAGAGCTTCAGCTTATTGAACAGCAGAAATGGTTCAGCAGACTTGTATGGGCTGCGTTCGGAGTCACGCCATCGGAATTGGGATACACAGAGGACACGAACAATGCGACTGAGATTGTGCAGTCAAGGGTATTTAAGAGAAAGGCTATCAATCCACTGCTCAAGATGAAGGAATGGAAGTACAATCATGAGATTCTGGTTGAATGGCGTGAGGAGGCAAAGAAGAAGGCGATTGCGACCCATATGCAGGAGACAGAATCGGAGTATGTCAGGAAGAAGATAGACAAGGAAAGAGTCCAGGAAGGGCAGGCAACTCATGTGCCTGAGAAGAAGGCAAGGAGTGACTGGCTCGAAATGAAGTCAAAATATGAGATTGAAGGCGAAATCAATGAATATTCTGTGGCATATCTCAAGGCAAAGGAAAAGGTGGATGAGCTTGCAAAGACAGCAAGGCTGCCTTATCATGGCATTGAGTTCAAATATCTGATGTTCGATGTGGATGAGGAGACAAGGAAATGGCAATTATTCCAGCTTCAGCTTCAGACAAAGGCAAAGACAATCAATGACATCCTGAAAGAGGAAGGGGAGAAGCCAGTGGACTGGGGCGACCAACCTTCAGATTACACGCAGAGCCTTAATCTGCAGGGCATAGACAAGCTGGGATTAGGAGGAAGGGGAAATCAGCAAAGCGCGGAGAAAGAGCCAGGATACAAGCCATTCGCAGACACTAACAAGGACAAGGACAAGCAGACAAACCAGGACAAGAGGAATCCCGCGTTCGGGGCCAAGTCAGGGGCTATGGAGGATTATCACTTCCAATCGGGAAATCTTGACGATGACAACAGAAAATATTTCGAAGGGCAATTGAAGCACTATCTCGGGATGGGCATGACAAAGCAGGAAGCGGAGCAGAATGCTTGGGCTGACATAAGGAATCTCAATCTCAAGGCTGGAGGGACAGAGCCAGAAGTCTATTCGTTTAACCGCTTTGATTTGAAGGATGCAAAGCTATTGAGCTCAGGGGGCTCGGACAGGAGCGCGTACGAGATGCCAGATGGAAAGATACTCAAGATAGTCAAGAGTGCCAGGGGCTTGGGCCAGAACGAGATGGAGGGAGTGATTGCATTGGTTCCTAAGTTATACGAACGAGGCAAGGATTATGTGCTTGTGGAGAAATGCGGGAGAGAGGACGAGATGAGCGACAACATGCTTGCGGGACTGCAGAGATTCACATCAGAGGATTGGAAAGTCAAGACAAAGGATTTGCTGGTTGAGATAGACAGGCTTGACAAGGAATATCCTGACTGCGGATTCAAGGATGTATTGAATTATGATATCATATTCGGGGACTTCAAGAAGGCCAAGAACTGGGGCTGGAAAGGAAGACCTTATCTTATTGATGCAGGAACTCTGGATAGGGGGGAATTGGACAAGCAGTTCATAGAGCACTTGCAGCCGAAATGGTTCGAGATAGTCAAGGCCAGAAGGGAAGCCAGGGAAGCAGGAAATGCTGTGCTGACAAAATCATCGAATCTCGACATTATAGAAGGAAAGCCAGGCATGGGACACTCGGACAAATGGTGGGACATGTATCACGCTTTAATCAGGGAAGGACACTCAAAGGAGAGCGCGGCAAGGATAACAAACTCAAAGATAGAGTCAAAGGACCCGCCATATGACTGGGCACATCATTCGCAGGAAAGAGAGGATGTCAATCATTTTGAAGTCCAGAGGGACAACTTCGACAGGATAGCAAAGGAGAACGGAGTCAACTCAGAGGCGCTGAGAAAAGGCTTTGAAGTGGAGAAGGAGCACATAAAAACAGTCAACTACGACATGAACACAATCATGAAGATAGCAGTGGATCATCTCAGAGAGGATGCGAACTACTACGACAAGCTGGAGGAGGTGGAGGGCAAGGCGCATCTTAACTACGACCCACACAATGAGAACTATGATCCAAAGAACTTGGACGATTTCTACACTCGAGGAGTGCTAAAAAAAAAGCATCCTTTGATTCTCGACATTGACGAGAAGCCAAGCGAGAAGAAGCTGATTGACGCGCTGAATTTCATTCTTGATGACAATGAGAAGAAAATAGTCGAATTAATAGGCAAGGAAATCAGGCCAAACAAGGTGGGCGAAATAAAGTCTCTTGCGGACATTCTGACCCATATAAAGAACATCCTCGTATTCGGAGGGGCAAAGGACATATCGGACAAGGTGATAATGTCGATGTTCATGGAAGGATGGGACACGACAGAGAAGCAGCTGCAGAGGAATCTAAACCTAAACAAAGAGGCAATAGAATTCGTCAAGAAGTATACATTCGCAAACATAGAAGGAATGAACAAGGAGCTTATGGATGATCTGCGTCAGGAGCTGGAAAGGGGCATGATGGAAGGCGAGGGAGGATTCAAACTGACAGACAGGGTAAAGAAAGTCTTTGATTCTGGGAGGAATAGGGCTGAAATGATTGCGATAACAGAGACTCATAGGGCAGAAGAGGAGGGCAGGAGGCTGGCATTCAAGGAATCAGGTGAGGAATACCAGAGGAAATGGATAGCCCATATAGATGAAAGGACATGCGAGCACTGTAAGAAAATGAACGGGCAGATAGTCGAATTGGACCAGAACTTCAAGGACAAGTCGACAGGCTTCGAAAGTCACATAGCATTATATCATCCAAGATGCAGATGCAATTCTGTATTCATACCCAAGGAAAAATGAACTGGCTTAAAAGATTAGTAGGATGCAAAGAGGAAAGCCTTCAGGCGCAAATAGACAATCTTAATTCTCAGATAGAATCATTGAAGGCGCAGATTTCTAAGATGTCAATTCAGCCAGTGCTGGTTCAGCCGAGCATATTGGGCAAGATAAGCATGGCTGAAGTCAATGCAATACTTTCAAGCCAGACAAATGTGATATTCATATCAGACGAGACATTCCAGACAACAAGCCAGGATCAGGCCAGCAAATTCACAGACAGCACAAGGGTGGCGTACAGGAAATGGGTTGAGGAGGATCATGACTGCGACAACTTCTCATTCGCACTGATGGGATACTGGAGCGATGAGCTGAAGTCATTCCCTTTCGGAATCGCATGGAGCGAGAATCATGCGTTCAATTTCATGATAGACAGCAATAAACAGCTGTGGATTATAGAGCCACAGACCAATGAATGGACCAAAATAGAGCAGGTGACAAATCCAATATACAAAAACTGGCGATTTGCCATGTGCTGACAATTTATATTTCTGAATAAATAAGTTTAAATCCAATAAAAGGCATATCTTAAGCAATGGAAACTTCCTTCAAATTCACAATGCCACTCAAAGTGGATGTTGTAGAGGAGAAAGGGGAGCAGAAAGTTTTTCTTGAGGGATTTTTATCGACATCGGACGCGGACCTTGTGAATGATATAGTCACGAAGAACTGCCTGGAAAGCATGCAAAAACAGATAATCGACAGGAATATAAAATTAGACATAGAGCATGAAGCATTCAGGGGCAAGTCATTCGAGGAGAAGGAAATCAATAAGACAAGGATTCCTGCGGGAAGGTTCATTGATGCGACAGTCGAGCCAATGGGCAGGAACAGATGGGGCTTGAAAGTCAAGGCGGTGCTGAACAGATTCAATCCAAGATACCAGGAGATCAAGGGCAATGTCATAGACAGGATGCTTGACGCATATTCAATAGCTTTCATAGCCACAAAAGTAAGGCATGAGACAATCAACGGGAAATCAATGAGGTTCCTGGATGACCTTGCATTGTTGAACTCAGCATTGACGGGCAATCCAATAAACACAGAGGCAATAAATCAGGAAGTATTCTTCAAATCAATCCAATCGCTGGAGGATTATGAGGCGGAAAAGAAATCAAACCCAGACACCGAGAAGATGCTGGAAGTCAAATCACACTCACTATCGGAAGATAATGACACAATTGCTAAAAGGAGGTTAAATAATAGTAATATGGACACAAAAACTCAGGATATAGCTATGAAAGAGGAGGGAGTTCATGGAGGCACATATGGCAAGGAAGGCGGTAACGCACCCGGAAAGGAGAAAGTAGCTGAGGAAACGACAAGCTCGACAGTCAGCGCAAAGGCTCCCAAGAAGGAGGACGAGACCACATCCGAAACCACAAGTACCGAAATGAAGGCTTCGATTTCAGAGCTTAAATCAAGAGTTGATGCTTTAGAGGCAGAGAATAGACAGCTCAAGGCCACACCAGTTTTAAAGAGCCAGGGCGCGAACGCGGGCACTATAAAGCAGATGGCAGAGCAAAAGTCTCAAAAGAAATTCAGTGGTCCATTAGACTTCATCTAAAAATGGCAAATGAATATTCAAATTTAGAGGGGGCAGGCACAACATCATTCTGCGGAGCAGTTGATGTCAAGAGCTGCTACACTCATTCATTTGGGCTCATGACAGACGGAAGCAGATATGTTGACGGATTCAAGGGGATTGACAAGAGGGCAGAAATGTCCGATATCCTTGAGAGAGGCATGATTGCAATGAAAGCTCTCGGACCGACAAGCGGCGGAGCAGGAACTGCAGGATATGCTTTAGTCCCAGTATGGGTAGACAACAGAATCGTAGATATTTCTCGTAAGCAGACTCCACTCGTGGAGCTGATTCCAAGAGTCACAAACTACGGAATGACTGCTGACTACAACATTGTTTCAGCCAAAGGCGCGGCTTATACAGCTGGCTTGGATGCGGCATTGCCAGAAGCGGACGAGACAATCTCAAGAAGCACCCAGTCAATCAAATTCCTTTATTCAGTAGGCAGAGTACTCGGGCAGGCTCAAGCAGCCATTCCACCGTACATGCTTATGGGATTCCAGCCATCAGGCGCAGGCCTGGGAGCTGACCCTTTCAGCGCAGCAGCAGCACCAAATGCGAAGCAATTCGAGGTTCTGATGAGAGCAAGAGCGTTGAAGGAATTGGAGGAGAACTTGATAATCAACGGAAATGTCTCTACAGATGCGACTCAGTTCAATGGATTCATACAGCAGCAAAGCACTACTAACAGGAGAAATCTTGCCGGAGCGGCTTTAAGCTGGGATGACATTGAGACAAGCGTCACAACTGCAGCGACATACGGAGGCTATCCTAAAATAGCAGTCTGTCCTTACAATGTCCTTCAGGACATAAGGAAGATGCTTATAGACAGCTTCAGATACACACCACAGGAC
>Ga0209777_10004203_pt1 | contig 17177 bp, 13 predicted proteins | sample FrelakmetHBP12HB_FD_187147 | JGI IMG/M metagenome (GOLD analysis project Ga0209777, IMG submission 187147) | Freshwater lake sediment microbial communities from the University of Notre Dame, USA, for methane emissions studies -HBP12 HB (SPAdes)... | ecosystem: Environmental > Aquatic >...
TACATCGCTTACCCGGCTCGACGGCGCACCGGCGTTCAAAGAGCAGCGCGAACGATTTTGGCAGAGCCTCTTTCAAATACTGTGAAAGGGTTATTGTCCCGAAGGACTCAAACTCCCGTTGAAGGATGGGGTCAAGTTCTTGAGCTGTATAAGCTGGCCTTAATTGCAGTGAAAGGGCAACAGACCTGCCAGCAGCCAGCGCATCGATAACGATCCCGCTAAGAATAAGCACGGTTGGGCCTGATACACCAAAATGTGTGAACAGGATGTCGCCTTTCTCTGAAACCTTCTTTTTTCCGTCCACCAACACGGAAAGCGAAATGTCTTTAAGCGTTATCCCCTGCAATTCCTGAAGGAATGGCTCGTCCGACTCAAGCGCAACGAGACCTGGCGTCAGCGGCACAATGGAATGCCCGCATTGTCTTGCCAGCTTGTACCCGTCGCCGGAAGATCCAGTCTTCGGATACGACATGCCACCCGCGGCAACAATTACTTTTCCGGCATCCAACACGCTCTGGTCGGCACATCTAACACCGCCAGCGCGTAAGCTTTCTCCAGACTGAAAAATAATATTTGTTGCGACGGTATGGTGAAGGATACGAACTTGGTGGTCATTGATATATTGACGCAATACGGCAAGCACGCTTTCAGCACGATGATCGGCGGGGAAGACCTTCCCGTCAGGATCAACCCTCATTTCCAGTCCACGGGAACTGAAGAAATGGATCAAATCGCGGTTCGAAAATACGGTGAATGCCCGATAGAGAAATCTGCCATTTTTCCCAAAAGCATTAACGAATTCGTTCAGGCTAGCCTTGTTGGTGATGTTGCACCGGCCGCCGCCCGTCAGGAGCAATTTGTTCCCCAGACGGTGTGTCTTTTCAACGAGTATTACTTTCGCGCCCTGCTCCGCTGCGCGCCCTGCTGCCATCATGCCGGCAGCGCCTCCCCCCACAACAATAATGTCCGGTGTAGCCTGATTCTTTTTAGTGATCATCTTACTTCTATGATTGGTTTATTGGTCAGTGCAACATGAGGGACACATGATGAGCAGCGGAGGCATCGCCAAAACGAATTTTAAAGGTGCGACCCCAAGTGTTTCCATTCTCCAAGAAATTTACCAATTGTGAAAAATAGAGATCTGCCCCATTTGCAATGCTAATCCTTTTCTGAGTTCTTAATGTTCGTGCCCCTTTCCTCCCCTTTTTGAATGATTCGGAAAGTTCCCTCGTATATGCGTTCTCGGGGACCTATGGCAACGAGTTCTATCCGCTCAGGGTCTTTGATTCTATAGATGATCCTAAAAGAACTGACCCGAAAACTTCTCAAACCAGAAAGTTCATCCATGAGTGTTTTACCCGAATAGGGTTCAGATAAAATGATTTTCAAAGAGGCTTTGACCTTCTTCTTCAAAGAAGGATGCATTGTTCTTATCAGTTCTCGAACGTCCTTTGGGACAACAAGTTTATACATGAGTCACCCTTATCCTCTTAGCGGAACAATTCATCAAGGGTATAGAGTTTTGCTCTTCTCATTTTTAAAGCCCTGAGCCCTTTCTTTATCTCTTTCATCAGGGCTGAATCCGATCGAACAGCGACCGTTTCCTTCAGACTTTCGAACTCTTCCGGACTGACTAACACAGCGGCTGGCCGACCGTTTTTAGTGATCACAATCTCTTCGTCGGTCGCGTTGACCGCATCGATCAATCCGCTCAGCTTCATCTTTGCCTCGGAGACAGATAAGACTTTCATAATTTTGACCTCCATTTAGGTTGACCAGAATTTAGACTATTTTAACAAAGAGGCGTGAAGATGTCAAACTCTTCGGTACCCCAAAATCATTTCATCATGGTTTTTAAAATCGGCTTGAAAACTGGCTAAAATGGGAAGATCTATAGAATGATGCTTTCCGGAGAGGTAAACCCCGTTAGAAATTCCAGTCGTTACGACTCGAAACCGAGCGGGGCATTAGATCCCGCCGGAATTATTCTAGAATGTAATCCTGATGCAGCCGCCGGCCCAGAGGGCCTCTGGCCCGGAGGGAACAGCAGGGCATTATTTCTAACGGGGTAAATATCATCTCATGATGTGCGCCCGGCAGCGCACGTTGCAGGCCCGTCAGAGGGGATGGAGTTCTTGACTTCAAAATGAAGTCAGAGATAACTGTCCTGTATTGAAATTTCAGCTTTGAGCTATCATGTTTCAGCTGTTAGCTTTCAGCTTTGACCTTTGATCTTTACAAGACGCTACGCTCCATGCTGTTTTTAGTTTTGAATTCCGCATTCCCTGCCTACCCTGCCTACCGCAGGCAGGCGCAATCTGCATTCTGTATTCGGAATGACCAACTTTTTTATGGATGAGACCACGATTGCAAAGTCAAGGATATAAAGATTTGACCCCATTTCCCTCCCGCTCCACAGAGGCCTTCTCCAAGGGTTGCCAAGTTATTCAAATTAGTCAACCCCGTCCCCATGTTCATGTACGATCTCATTTCTTGAAAAGGTCGCTGTGCGTGCCGGTCCGTTCAAGTCGAAGAGAGGCTTTATCTGCGGTGTAAATCAAGATCCAGTCGGCTTCAATGTGGCAGTCGCGCGATGGCTGCCACGGTCCGGTGAGTGGATGGTCTCTGTGGTTCGGTGGAAGTGGAGTGTCCTCGGCTAGAAGCTTGACAACTTCCTGCAACTTGCGCAGGTCCTTTCCCCTTCTCCGCATGCGCTTGACATCCCGGGAAAACTGCTTGGTCTGCGAGACCTTCTTCATTTCTCCCAATTCTTGAACATGGCCTCTAAGGACTCGAATTCCTCAATGTCTTCGCCGCGGCGGCTCTTCTCCAGAGTGGCCGCTGTAAGCTTGTTCGGAATCGCGACCGGGAAAGGCAGACCGCCACGGATGGAGATCTGCTTGTAGAAGATGCGGATCGCCTCCGTGGGGGTAAGGCCAAGCTTCCGAAGGACCCCTTCAGCCTTTTGTTTTGTTTGCGGTTCAATGCGTGCGTGGACGACTGCTGTTTTCATGGTGTTATTGTGTCACATTCGCAACACAGATGCAAGATTTTTTCTCATTTACGTCTAACGGATCGCTCAGACGGATTGCCACTCCTGAGCGCTTTGTTACGCCTCGACTATCGCTGGCTCACATTCCTTATATAAAGACCTTCCTTTTCTTAAAGAAAGGGTGTGCCTTGTCAAGAATAAAGATTCAACCGCACAGCCCACCTCCGAAATCCGCATTTGGATGGGCCAACTTTTTTATGGATGACCCCACCGTCCTCTATTCATAATGAGTCCACATCCTAATGACCTTGACGATCCTCATTTCTTCCAAGACTTGGTATACGAGGCGGTGTTGAATGTTAATACGACGTGAATAGGCTCCGGAAAGGTCTCCGATCAGCTTTTCATAGGGTGGAGGGGTTTGAAACGGATTTTTGGACAGAATTTCAAGCAGTTTTTCGGCTTTTGGCCTCAGGCCTGCCGCCGCAATTCTCTTTGCGTCCTTCTGAGCTTGCCTGGTATAAACAATCCTCCACTTTACCATCCAGGCTTCTCGCTGCACTTTCTAACAGGCGTCTTGAGACCCTTCCGAATGGATTCTCTCATGCCGGGAACCGATAAGAGATATAATGTTTCTTGAATGGACCGCCAGTCGTCCTCGGAGATCAAGACAGCGTTTGACCTCTTACCCGTGATCTGGATCGGTTCGTGGGATTCTCCAGCCTGGTCGAGCAATTTATAGAGGTTTGCCCTGGCCTCTGTCGCCTTAATCGTTGTCATACGAATCACCTCAATAGTAAACGTACACTAAAACGTACGCAATGTCAAGAGAGATTATCTCTCTAGCCCCCATCCCCTCATCTCCCCATCTTTGTTTTTAATCGATTGGGCCAACTTTTTTATGGATGACACGGTCTTTCGCTCTTGACTGAAAAATTCAGTCAACTACTACTCAACGATTCAATGACTCTGGAACTCACCAATTTAACCAATCATTCATCCAACCGTTTCTTTATAAAATCTCAATTCCGAAATCTGAATTTAGAAACCGCCAACTTTTTTATGGATGACACCAACTCATAAATCTTATATTTCAAGACCTGCCCCCTTATCCACGTTTTGGCGCCAAAACGATTCAGAGGCAAGGTTTTTTAAATAACTTAACTACGTCCCCATCAATTCTTCTATAAAAAATTAATATAATCTATCCTGGATATTGTCAATCAGCTTATTAAAATAATTGGGCACTTTGGTTTCAAAAGTCATCTGCTCGCCGCTGGTGGGGTGTTTGAAGGAAATCGATTTGGAATGAAGCGCTAAACGCCTGTACCCATCCTTGGTTTTACCATATTTACGATCGCCTACGATCGGATGTCCCTGATCAGCCATATGTACACGTATCTGATTCTTCCTGCCGGTCAAAAGATTAATCTCCAGCAGACTAAACTGCTTGGTCTCTTTAAGCACCTTATAAGCAGTATGTGCCAGTTTGCCTTTTGTGGCATCAGTTGTGGAATAGACGACATAAGCCTTGTTCTCAGACAGGTATGAGGTAATCATTCCCTCTTTTTGGGCCAACTGACCATAAACCACCGCAACATATTTCTTTTCCGTGCCTTTCCACTGAGCCTGCAAATGTAACTTAACTTCTTCGCTTTTTGCGAATATCAGTACGCCGGATGTCCACTGGTCCAGCCTATGAACAATGAAAATTCGGTTTCGCGACTTTAGACAGCCTTTGCGTACATAATCGGTTAGAATATAGTAAGCCGTCTTGAATTTATTAGTCTCCGTCCCCACTGTCAATAGCCCCGCAGGTTTATCTACCACCAGGATATCTCTATCTTCGTAGAGTATTTCTAACCCTCTTGGCAGATGTTTGCTGGTCGAATGTTTTTTCTTAAGCATACTGAGGTCTCTTCTATCTTGTGCAAGTTTACTTGTGCAGTTTATAGCCTATTGCCACATTACTATCGAGTCACAAAGCATGAGGAGTAATAAGGGGGGGGTTATTTATTTAGATTCTTTTTGCAATATTGCAAGCCTGACCCCACAAAGCCTCTTTCCGAAGATTCTTTTCCTCTTATTGATCTGTTAATTGACAGAGCTTTTGGAAGCCATCACGAATGACTTTCGCTATAGCTTTACGGCGGCTAACAAGGAAATCTTCATAATTCATATTTTCCCATCCACCACAAAGAGCATGCCAGTAGCACATTTTCTGAAGTTCATCGGGACTCAGGCGTGAAGCATATTTTGGAAAATACTGTGTTGGGGAGAGGTCAGAAATGTCTATATTGTCCCACCATTCCACTAGCGCGTAATTTGCAATCTGGTTTGTATCACGGGTTTCAGTCATACCAAGATTTTTAAGGTATTTCTTTGGGTAAAGATGATGACGTTCAATAGCTGATTTTTTCGCCTTTATGCTTGGATCTAACAGTTCGGAAATCTTCATTTTTGAGAATAGCACTCGAGCATCAAGAAGATTCAAGGCTGCATAATATGCAAAGAGTGACGGGCTTCGTGCGGAAGAGGTAGCCAGTTCGTTAGGCAAAGTAATTGTCCATAAATCTTCTGTAAGTGTGTCTTGGATAATTTGGTCTAATACCTTGATAAAATCACTCCCATTATTGACAGAACGCAACCGTGCCAGATCTGCCTCCATTGTCGTTTCTGGTGAGGCGCTGTAACGAGCAGTCAGAGACGTCATAAAAAACCACCGAGCTATGAGATTGCGGAGTTCATGTGAACCCAATTTGAAAATACATTTACCAATTAGAAACATTATATAGCCATAGAGAAGAGCCGCTTGAGAACTGATCATTGAAGAGCTACGAAAGCCAGCAAATATAAGTGTTTTTAAAAACTCGTGCCAATTTTGTAGATCAAGAACTATGGCTTGAGCATTTTTTAGAACCTCGAATTGTTGGATACGACGCTCCTCAGAAAATTGTTCGGTTTCTAAATCTTTTCCTCTAAGAATTGAATAGACATACTGTAACCGTGCGCGTCGAAACCCTAACCCAACACTAACTCGAAGGAGTTGATCAGGGTCAGGTTGTATAAAGTAATTAAATGGTGATGCCTCACCCGCCGATGGTTGACGTGTGCCTCTACAAAAAAGCTCAAGCTGGCTGCGCCCCTCATCCCAAAAGACAGACATTAGGGTGAGAATAAAGTCAGCCTGGTTAAGAGTAATACCTTTACTATTTATGCGGACGAACACCTCAGCAACTTGTTCCTCTTCAATATTGGGTGAGAGTTCAAGCGCTGTAAATGGATAATGCTGGAGATCATAAAGCCGGTCAATTAATTCATTTAGCATATCCTCTTCTTTGTCACTTACTTCTCGATATTCTCTAAGTCGTGCTATAAAATCCTTTACAAAGCGATTACGTGTTGGCTCACCTGCCCAAAGTTTAGAGATGTCATGGATGAACTCTGGATCACGACGGATTGCAGCATCCGTAACTTCAAACTTTGCATCCTTAGGTCTAAAAGCAATTTGAATGTATTGAGGCGTATAATCACTCCGAAGGATTTGCTTTCCTTTGAGAACAGCATATAACGATGTCAGTCGTTGCTGTCCATCCACAATTAACAAACGGGGAATCTTCTGTTTTGTGTCCGTACCAATTTGCCTATGACCATTTCCTAACCCATTCACCCAAAAAAGGAGATATCCCACTGGAAAACCTTTATACATAGAATCGAAGAGGTCTCTCACCTTTGCAGGTGTCCAGACAAAGGGTCGCTGAATATCAGGCAAGCCAATCTCACCCATATCGATATCTTCAATAAGCTTAGATAAGGAATATCCTATCTCTTTGAATAACGTTGCTTTCATTAGGTTTACTCCTTCCATGAGTTCTTCACTTAGCTCTGGTGTAAAAGTGACGCATCGAAATCTTAGCTATAAAATAATCCTGTTTGCCAAAAGCTAAAACTTTATCTTTCTATACCGCACAGGACCAACTTTTTTATGGAGGACACCAAATCTCAATTTCTCAAGCCTGACCCCCAAGCTACCTCCAAGCTTGATATACTATCTCCCTTCTGGGTTCCTGTAAGCTATGCTCTCACATCTGCATATTTCTCTGACAACCGAATCAACTCCTCAATATTGCCTGTGAGGTCAATAATCTCCTCCCAAGTGGTTCCTGCAACAATATCTTGGGAATGGGCAAGCTTGTCTCTAACCTTCTCTATGCTCTTAAGAAGTTTCAATCCTGATTTTTTTGATTCAAAATGCAAAATTCGTTGAATCTCAAGGTGCGCACTCGCCAAATCTCCTTTATCACAAAACTGCAAACAGTCTACGAGATCCAAGCTTTCATTTCTTGCGACACGATCCCTCATTATTGTTTCGGCATAAGCAATCCGTTTCTTATTCAATTTCTTCTTCCAGGAATCGCCTTGATAAAATTGCCGGATCAGATAAGATAGATGTATCTCTAACAAACTTACTAAACCGAAAAGAAGAATGCGTACGGGTGGCTTTTGAAGATCCGCGCGCGTAATAATACCAGTCACAATATTCTCTGAAAGTACAAAAACTCGTTGTTTATCCCGCAATATGGGTAAAACATTAATTAAAGGAGTAGAATTCGAAATTAGGTTAGACAGATCAAAAAAGCGGACATATTCTCGACACTGACCTTGATTCAAATCCGAACCACATATGAATCCTATAATTGGCCCATCTTTTAAATTCTTAACTCCAAAGACATCAAAATCAAGTTGACGTATCGATCCTGCCACTTCGCAGGCAGGATCGTTACTAGCGCAACACTGTAATGGTTCTTCAATAGCTTGAGCAGTGATGCCAATTTCAAATAGCCTCCTCAGCTCAGAGACTCTGGTCCCCGTGCGTCGGCGGCCAGATCTTCTCGAGATCCATAGTTCTCTCAATTTGATCTCCCTATTGACTCTTGTTAATAAAATTAATAATTGTCGATACTACCAATATTGGAAATAGTTCAGACTTCGAGACTTCCTATTTCGTTATACCAGGGCTTCGCTGCAAATGATACGTGGAACTTCTTCGCTTTCCTGTTCGTGAAGCCGGCGCTCTTCGTAAACGCGCTCGTGGAGACCATGATCGTGATACAGGTCGGTAAGAGCCCGCACGAGGAGGTTTCCGATTACTCCGTTCCGCCGAAGGGTATTCAGCTGCCTTCGTAAGGCCGCTGTAACAGGTCGTTTAAATGCCTCTTCCAACTTTACTACTTGGGCCTTTAAGTCGGTATCGCCCTCCTTTAGCTGACTGTAGAAGGCCCGTAACTCACGCAAAACATAGTTTTGAGCTGTCGTCAAAGACAATCCTTGCTGCATTTGAGCCTGCCGGTGTCTAACCTCGTCAGAGAACGTCTTGAGCACTTTCATAACAACCTGATTGTGATCTTTGGGGAGACCAGCAGTTGGTTCACTCCGCGAACATTTGATCCGCCCCAAAACAAGCGGAATCTCGCGTGATGTGACCTCACCATTGGCGTCCGTAAAGAAAAGCTGCTGGTACTTGCCCGCCTGGCATAAAACATATCGGCCCAAACCGGAGGAGACACCCCGCGCCGACCGTATGCCATCCCGAAGTGCCGCGATTCTACGGAATTCTTCAGGCTCCTTCGTCCGCAAATTCCGCATCAACTCCTCGGCTTCGCTGACGTCCAGAAACTCCCCTTCCTCCTCCTCAAACAGTGTCAGTTCCGTACCTTTCTTCTCGTAGATTGCGAACATCGCATCATCGTTGATCTGTTCGTCCTTATCGAGAATGGCGGCATCTTCGCCGATGGTGTCGTGGATCTCCTGGATCCGTTTCCTGAGGATGTCATGCAAGCCCAGGTTCTTTTCAAGTTTGAGTTCCAGTAGGAAATTGAACCCCCAGACGCGTTCATTTTCCGTACCAATCCGATCGATACGGCCCAGGCGCTGGATCAGTCGCACCGGGTTCCAGTGGAGGTCATAGTTCACGATCACATCGCAATCCTGGAGGTTGAGTCCCTCGGACATGACGTCGGTCGCGACAAGGATGTTGACTCTTTCTTCATCCCTAACTTCGATGTGTGGATTAGAAAGGGGAGAGAAACGGGCCGCCATACGCGCCTTGCTCTTCCCCGTTCCATAAATGGACTCTATGTCTGGGCGTCTTCCGCTGGGGTTGATGTTCTCGAAAAGATACTGCACCGTATCCGCATACTGGCTGAAGATCAGGACCTTTCCCCGTTCTTGAAGGATTCCCTTCTTGAGGCCGGCCAGCAGCACCTGGAGCTTGGCATCTTTGTCCGGTGTAATCGGTGCCACAAGCTTGATCATCTTCTGAATCAGCTTCTGATCGGCTTTCAGGTGCTCCCGAAGCAGCTGCTCCTCGAAGTCTACAATCGAGTACCGGCCTGAACATGCGTACAGAGCATCCAACAGACCCTCATCGTCATACTCATCAGACTCATAAAGCAGCTTCTGGGCATCCTGCCCGGCCGGGACAAAGCCCTGATCGAGAGCCTCCAGAAAGTAGCCATGAATTTTTTCTAGCCTCTCCAAGGTCCTACGGAAGGCGTAAACACTTGATTCAAACCGTTTGAAAACCATTACCCTGATCAAACCGCGAAGGTTGACTCCCGCGCTCTGCAGATCCCTGTAAGGAGGGACCTTCTGCTTTTCCGGTCTCACATAGTTCCAAAGTCCGTAGCGCGCGTAGGTCAGCGCCCTCCCAGGCTCTGGGTTATATTTTTCTCCAGCCGGTCCTCCGAGATATCCGCGTATCTGGTCATAAATACCCGTGTACGTATCCTCGATACTGTATCGTAGGGTCTCCAGTTCCCGTTGGGGGAAATACTGATGCCGGCCTCCCACCATGACGTAGGCCCTCTTCTCAGCAGTCAGGTATGCACGCACCTTCGTTTCGGACAGTTCTTTCAGCGGTTGTCCGGTGTCCTTTGCATAGCCATACCAACGCAGGATATGCCTGCGCGTACGACGGATCAGGAGATGAACCAGCAGATCCTGAAGCCGCTTTTGTTTCTTCTCGACGAGGCTAAAGTACTCCTTTAGATTCGGCGGATGGATCGGCAGTTGGGTAATGTCATCCTGGTGGAAGAGCTTGATCTGGTTGTAAACGTCTATCGCACTGCGGTTGCGCGGGGTTGCGGTAAGCAGACAGACTTTTTTCAAGCCGCGAGATAAAAAATCGGCCAGTACTTCGTAACGTTGAGCCGAATGGTGTCGAAAGTTATGGCTTTCATCAATGAGGACAAAGTCGCGGTCTCTGTATGCCATGCTTTCTAAAACCGACTTTGCTCCTTCTTGATCCGGTAGCTTGAGCAGGCTCATGGGAAGAATCTTTGCGTCCAGCGAGAATTCATCATCGTAATCCTGCCACATCTCCTCCAAAGTTTTTGGGCAGATGATTAAGGGCTTTACTCCCTTCGTCCGAACGAAATGCTTCAGCACCGCCGCTCCAATATAGCTCTTGCCCAGGCCGACTACGTCTGCAACGAAAGCCCCACCATGGTCGCGAATCATTTGTACAGCTTGCTTCACGGCTGTCTTTTGAAAATCGGCTAGGCTTCGCGTCAGTTCGTCGTCCCACAGGATCTCCCCGCGCTCGCCCTCGTCCAGCCGGTCGGCCACGAGGGCATACAGGGTCTTCATGTAGATGTCGTAGGGGGTGACGGTGGCCGCCGGCCAAGACTGGGCAAGCTCCTCCATCAGCAGCGTCTCGAAGTCCTGCGCCTCCGCCCACAGGCCCTCAAACCACTCCGTGAGTTTCGCATGGTTATCGTTGCCGTGTACGACGACGTTGAGTTCGGTGTTGTGCGTCAGCCCGCTTAGCGTCAGGTTGGAGGAACCGACAACGGCAATACCTTTCTCGTACCGTCCATCATTCCGGTAGTCGAAGATATACGCCTTGGCGTGCAGGCGGCCCTTGGTGAAGACCTTTACCTGGAGGCGCTTCTCCTGGATCATGCGCACCAGGGTCTGGACCAGCTCCTGTGCGTCATCCGTCTGGTCCATCCGCTCGATCGTGTGCCGGAGGTTGGCCGCGGTTTCCTCCGCCCGATGCTTCTGCTCGCTGCGTTTGAGGTAGCGTTCCTTCTCCTCGGCCGCCGCAACGAGTTCGAGGCGCTGGTAGCCTTCGGCGATCTGCTCGATCGTCTCCCGGTTCGCCGTGTTGCCGATCAGCAGGCGCAGGCTGGTGACCCCCTCCAGGTTCTTCGCCACCGCCTCCAGGCCGGAGAGAAAGAAGTACCCCACCGCGAACTTGGCCGCATCCGTGCTGCCCAGGATCTGGTTGATGTGATCCACCAATTTCTGGTCCCGATTGTCGATGATGTCATGGGCTGGCATGCCTACCGACCTCCCTCCACTATCTTGATCTCTTCCTTCGTAAGGCTGTAGAGTCTGTACACGATTTCGTCAATCTCGCGCTCCAGCGCTGACGTATCAGCATTGGATTTTTTTTGTTTTGCCGAAAGGATTTGGTCAACAAGTTTTACAAAAGCATCTTCCGCTGTCGGCTTTACAATTGGTATTTTCAACAAGGGCTCTTTGTCAACCTGAAACTGGTCTCCCTGCATCTTACCTTTATGCCGTAACCAGAAAGCGATTAACCGTGAATTTAGCAACGCTGTCAAATACTTCATATTTATTCTTAAGCTTTTTATTACAAAAAATGTCTGAGAAACGTAACAGTCATAGTTCGTATAGGTAAAAGTCGGCTCACTGCATTTTCTCAGTGATATAACTTTTTCGCCTTTGAAGAAACTTTCTTTTCTTGCACGATGAAGACCATATGGTGCGTTGTCTGATGTAATTATGTATTTGAACCTGTCAAGGTGCCTTTTTATATTTGGATATGCTCGCATCGTCCTTTGATCCTTGAATGAGGAGCCCGTGTAGATCATCCAATACTTGTTCTTTGGATCTCCATAATATTTTGATAATTCGTCAGTCGTGTAGTAAGGTTTTATGAGCTCTAATTCTTCTCTGCTCAAGTTTAATTGTTTCTTTTCCTGGCCAGATATGCAGAAGATTCCCTCACCAACTTTAAAACCTTCTCCCAATTCTCTTTGAGAAGCCTTATTTAAGAAATCTTGATGAACATCTATTCCTGTAGAAACCTCTTGTTTGTCACTGAATTTAAAATTTGCTTTTCTTTGAATTTTGTTTAAAAGCATTTCTTTGGTTCGATCGCTGAACGTTAGTAACTTATTAACGAAATTCTTTCGATCAATAACAGGGGTTAAGTAATGTGCCCGTTCGTTTTCTGCATGAGCAAGCAAATCCATGACATCATTGAATCCTGCAGCACTCCCAGATAGTTTCCTATAATCAAATGTATATTCAGTTTGCTGCTTATTCCTCACGAATAGCATAACCATTGTTTGTATATCTGAAGACTCAAATATTTTGTAGCTACCAAAATCAAGCATTTTGAGGATCTGAGCATCTCGGATGACCTTGTTTCTCATCACTGAAGCACCTGCATTGGTAACCCAGTTATTTGTTGCAATGAAAGACAAGATTCCTGTGTTTTCTCTAAGTATATCAAGCCCTAGACATGCAAATAAATACCAAATGTCCATCTTGCCTTGATAATAGGGTGATTCTCTAACTCCCTCAAATGCTTCTCTGTAAGTATATTCTTTAATATACGGTGGATTGCCTATAACGACGGCAAAACCTTCTTTCACACCAAACATCCACTCGGCATCAAAGAACTCGGAGGATGCGTTTTGGTCGTAGGGGTCCCAGCCGGCAAGCTGCTTAGCGGTCTTGTTACCCCAGCCGTCCTTCTTGAGCAATTCCGCGATCTCGTTGCGTAGTTTCTTGTCCTGTTCCCGGCACTTGGCCTTCGCGGTCGGGGTACGAGCGAGGAAGTGCCTCTCGCGGACTCGTCGAAGCTCGGCCTCCAAAGCGTCGATCCACGGATTGCGCAACATCATCTGTTTGGGCTTATCGATCCCGATGAGGGTGTTGGCGGCGACGAGCTTGGTCTCGAGATTGGGAAGCGGCCGTACGCCAAGGTTTGCGGCGGATGGGTCTACCTTCTGGTCCGCAATGAGCGAGATAAAGAACCGCATCTTGGCGATCTGGACAGCGATGGACTGAATGTCCACGCCGTAGAGGCAGTTCTCAATGAGATAGAGCTTGCGGCCATAGTCGAGGGTGTTTTTCTCGAAAGCCTCGTCGATACCGGCAACCTGCTTCTCCAGCTCGCGAAGGGTACTCTCGCGAATGGTAGCGTCCTCTATCCGCTCGGCGGTCGCCATAGCATCCCGCAAGCGCTGTTTCTGGCGCTCTTTCCACATTTCGTTACGGGGGTCGAGACGGCCGAGGATGAAGACGAGTTTGTGAAGGATGCCCATCGGGAATGCACCGGAACCGACGGCTGGATCCAAGGCCTTCAACTGATCGATACTGGCGATGAGAAGCTCAGCCTCCTTTTCCGTGAAGCGGTGCCCTTCCTCCTCGTACAAGAAGAGGTGCCGCAGACGCGGCTCGACGTCGGCGGCCTTTGGGGAGGATTCCTCGACTTTGCCCTTGAGATAGGCGATGAGCGCTTCATCGACCATGTAGTTGACGATCTCGCGCGGGGTGTAGAACGAGCCGGTCTGTTTGCGGGCGGTAGCGCCGGTTTCCGGGTTGTAGGCGGCGAGTAGGTTCTCAAAGATTTTGCCGGCCAGCTCGGGATCGAGTGCGACCTCCTCCTCCAGCGGGGTGCTTTCCTCAATGGTGAACCTGTAGTGGTTCAGTATGTGGATAAGCCCGCGCACCTTGACCTTCTTGAACTTCTTGTCGCCGTAGTCTTCGCTGAGATCGACTTCGCGCTCTTCGCCAAAGAAGAGGAAATCTGGTACCGTGGGCTGACTGTCTTCGCGGTCGGAAAATCCGTCAATCCGCTCGTACCGGGGGTTGGCTTCGTCTCCTAGTATCTTGTCCAGGCATTCGAACAGCCCACCGTTGAGGAACGGTATGTTCTTGAACAGCGCTAATGCCTCGTTTGGCCGGACGAAGAGCTCCTTATGACGGTACAGACTGTGGGCCATGAAGTTCTGTCCGTTACGTCGCCAGTTGCGTTTGTCCATTTCTGTATTCAACGTAGCGAAGAACAGGTTCTGGAGGATCGCCTTGTAAAAGACCGAGCCCTTGTTCGAAACCTTTCCTGGCGCGAAACCGACCAGCAGATCGGCCAACTTCCGTTCATTGAACAAGTCGGCAGGAATCAGGCCCTTTTCCTTCACGAACCAGCAGAAGACAAGACGGGTGATCAGGCGGATGATGCTGACATGATCATAGCCATCCTTCTCCTTGGGGGCGTCCTTGGGGAATCGCACATGCTTCAAGGCCCAGAAGTACCAATTGGCTAGATCGGCGAAGAACGCCTTGGTTACCGCCTCGACATCGAAGGCCTGATCCTGTCGACTTTGGAGTTCTTCGGCCGTGATGGAGGATTCTTCCGCCTCGGCGATTTCCAGTGTTGCCAGGCGTTCCGTGGCTGTCCGCATGGCCTCGACGCCGACCCGCATCCGCCGGAGAACCAGCCGATTGGAGTCATCGCCATGGACTTTGACGTTGACGAGTTCCCAGTTCTTCTGCGGTTGGTCGCTTACCACGATCAAGCCCCGGAATGTCGGGTCATCCTTGCAGATGCGCTGGATGACCTGGCGTCCCGCACCCCGACGCAACTCATCCGCAGAGATTCGCAGGTAGAGGATCTTGAAGCCGTTGTGGTCGGCAAGTAGGATTGGCGCCCCGTTAAGCAAGGACCGAATGCTTTCGGGCCACTTCGCGCAGGGCAATTCACCGGTGGCATAATGATAGTTCAGGACATCGCAGAACACCTTGCGGGCATGGTCGGCGGAATTGAATGAACGCAGGATGCCTTGGATGACCAGCATCTTCGAGAGTCGGTCGGCTCTCCCAATCTCCGTGGGCTGGGCGGTTACGCCCACGCCGGCCATTGCCCCACCGTGGCATGCGCAGTTCTTCTTCGGCTTCAGATTCTCCAAGGTGTTGGGCCAGAGTGCCACCTTGAGATTGTCAAAGACACGCAGTACGCGGTCTTGGGTCAGGCGGTTGGCGATGTCTACCGCCAGCTGATCCACGTCCTCCTGGTGTTGCTCAAGCGCCTCGCCGGTGCAGAAGGAATAGATATCCAAGACTTCTTCCTTGGTTTTCGTGCCGTCGGGCAGTGTCCAGTCTCCCTTGATCGGAAACTCCGAGTGGCTGCCGAACCATTTATCGAAATTGCCTATTACCTCCTCGATGACCCTATTCCGTATGGCTTCCGGCAAACTGCCGGTGCAAATACACTGTGACGGGATATAGAGATCGACTCGGTGGTCCATTATGATTGGTTCAGCTATCTTGGTCATCGACTGTTCTCCCTATTACTCAGTAAATGTAAGCCGCTGGACATCGGCAAAACCGCAGGGGGGCGGGACGTAGTTGATTTCTTTCACTTTTCCATTTCAGAAATCTCATTCCCCTCACCTTTCAATTGTTCCGAGGTGCGTTCCTGTAACCACAGCTTACAGACATTCTTCCAACCTATCCTGCGCCATCTCTAAGTGATCGCGACGCTCAAGGATCGCTATCGCTTGAGGAGCGTTTCACTTGAGGATCGCTTCGCTTGAGGCAAACCCTCATAGAATAACAAAGATCTTTCTGGGCAGCTTTTAAATCTTCAAGAGATGCAATCGCTGGCATGATTACCTCAAAATATCGCAGAGCGCATAGTGCCCTCCTACGGCAAGGAGTTCAGCCTCCGGCGGGCAGACCTAGAGCATAGCGTAACTAAATATAGAGCCTTATTTGCCGATTTGTATTATTTTTTAGACCTAATTGGATGGGAAGTCAATATCTAATTTTGGAGTTCGGAATGCGGATCGCGGAGCATTTGATTGCGGAGTGAGGAGTAAACCCCGTTAGAAATTCCAGCGGGGCATTATTTCTAACGGGGTAAATAAAAGAAGATAAAACAAAAATGCTGACGGCTAAGTGCTGACCGTTGATTGTTAAATAATATTAGGCGGCCTTTTGGATTTCTTTGGCTTCATACTCTGGGAACATGATCATCGCAGGATGCACACCAAATGCTTTTGCTATCTGCACTACACGTTTTTTGCCGATTTCTACCCTTTCGTTCTCCAACAGACTAATATTGGTTGCGCTGATACCAGACCACTTTGCAAGCTCAGCTTGAGTCCATCCTTTTAATTCCCGAAGCATTCGAATGACCTCACCTGTCGTCAGTTTAGCATGACTCCTTGCCGTCACAAATTCAGCCTGTCTACGGTTTCTCATAAATCCTCCTTAATAATTGTGTGGTGTTATTTCTAACACAAAGACCGTAACAATATCCTGTTCTACGGCATAAATAACCCTGTATTGTAAACTTAAACGCGATGAACGCTGTCCTTCTCGTTCCCCTTTCAGTTTTTCGTCATGAAACCCAGGGAACTCTCTTAATTTTTCCGGCCCGTGTCTAAATATAATGTTCTTCCAGAGCTCGTATTTCTTAACGACTGCCGGCGAAAGATTCCGGCATATCTTTTCAATGTTGCGGTGCTCTTTTATGCGCCACATTATTAATTATAATAGTATATTACATTTAATAAGTCAAGTGTAAGTATTTGATTGCGGAATTCGGATTGGGGAAGTACTCTAATGCAGAATTCGAAATGCGGATTGCGGAGTATTAAGATTGGAAGCAAGTTCAAGGAACAGAGTTCATCGTTCAGATGCATAACCCAATGGTGTCAGACCTTGAAATGTGAATTAGTATTCTAACCGCCTTCACCTTTCAATTGTTCTGGGGTACGTTCCTCCAACCACAATTTACAAACATTCTTCCAACCTATCCTGCGCCATCTCTAAGTGATCGCGACGCTCAAGGATCGCTATCGCTTGAGGAGCGTTTCACTTGAGGATCGCTTCGCTTGAGGCAAACCCTCATAGAATAACAAAGATCTTTCTGGGCAGATTTTAAGTCTTCAAGAGATGCAATCGCTGGCATGGTTACCTCAAAATATCGCAGAGCGCATAGTGCATAGGGCATAGCGTACCCTAGACCGCAAGGCGCATGGTGTAACTCCAAAACGAAACCGCTCTGATGCGATTCCCCAGAAAGGCTCATTGCCTTTTCTGCTTTTTAGATCCTTTTGAGGATTTGTAGGGCACA
>Ga0209777_10004204_pt1 | contig 17176 bp, 15 predicted proteins | sample FrelakmetHBP12HB_FD_187147 | JGI IMG/M metagenome (GOLD analysis project Ga0209777, IMG submission 187147) | Freshwater lake sediment microbial communities from the University of Notre Dame, USA, for methane emissions studies -HBP12 HB (SPAdes)... | ecosystem: Environmental > Aquatic >...
TCTGCATTAACCTTGCCCGCTCGATTCTTTCTTTAATTGCCCCGGACGATTCACCGGAAGACCTTCCTGTGAGATCCTTATATCTGACCGCAGGGACATCGATATGAATATCTATTCTGTCTAAGAGGGGGCCCGATATCCTTGCCTGATACTGGCGGATCTGCTGAGTCGTGCATCTGCAGGCCCTCGTTTGATCGGTATAATAACCGCAGGGGCATAGATCCGGTTATCTTTACCCAATTTTTCCTGAGTCTTACCATACCTCGTGTATATGATCAACTAAATGGATATACTGAATTTCCAAAACAAATTGGCGAGCACATCCGTAAACGGAGAATGGATCTCAAACTTCGACAAAGTGATGTCGCTGGATTATCGGTGTTACAGAATGCACAGTTTTTGGCTGGGAAAAGAGCATGAGGGAACCTTCTACGAAGCATGTACCAAGGATTATCGATTTCTTAGGGCATTCGCCCTTTGAAGGTCCTGGAGATATTTTTGAATATTAAAGCATCGGCTCGGATACGGTGTTTGGTGAGGATATGGTACATGCTGACAAAAATGACGATGTCCGTTTCTGAACCTTTGACCGCTGTTTAGAATTCATCCATCAGTCCGATCTTGAACAAATGGAAAAGGCATCCCGGGAAAATTTCGAGATGCCTTTTCTTTGTAAGCGTGCTAAGAAAAACGATTCCTATCCTGTATGTGGATATAGTTTGAGCGATGATACAAGATAATAACCTGCCTACGCCATTGACGCGTGAGGCACTGTATGCGCTTGTCTGGTCCGAGCCCATGCTCAAAGTAGCGGCTCGGTACGACGTATCATCAAGTTATATGGCGCGTGTCTGTACTCTCCTTAACGTTCCACGGCCCGAACGCGGATATTGGGCCAAGTTGGCGGCAGGCAAAACGCCGCCGATGCCTCCTCTGCCTGATGCGCAACCGGGTGATCATCTGGTTTGGTCGCGGGACGGTAATTACGTCAAGGCGGCAAGGCCTCTTCCTCGTCCGCCTTCCGGGGCGCTAAAGCGCAGAGCAAGGCCCAAAACGGAGCGCCCGAGTCAACATCCATTGGTCGAAGGGGCAAAGGACCATTTTGACGCCGGACGTTTGTCCCGTGAAACCGGTTATCTGAAGCCTGCCAAAAAAATACTGATTGACCTGGCTGTCACCAAAACAGGCCTTGATAAAGCCCTAGCATTTGCCAACCAGTTGTTTTCACGACTTGAAGGGTATGGCTATCGGGTTATTATCGCGCCAAGTGGAGAATGTTTTCACAGAGCGGAATTTGACGTGCACGAAGTGCCTAGGAAAAATCGTGGATATGGTTACAATAATCTTTGGTCCCCCTGGCGATGTACAGTCGTGTATGTTGGGACGGTAGCGATCGGGTTGACGATTATCGAGATGTCCGAAGAAGTGGAGGTCCGCTACGTTGGCGGAAAATACATTCGCGAACAGGATTACGTCCCATCCAAACGGGGTCGCCATGTGGATGATTACACCTGGACGACAAAGAAAGACTTTCCCACCGGCAGACTCTGCCTGCAGGCCTATTCACCTTACCCGAGAGCCACGTGGGCCAAGCGTTGGCAGGAAACCAAGAATCGTGACCTTGTGACCTAAATCAAGACGATCGTCAAAGAACTTGAGAACGCGGCCGTGGACATCGCCCGTCTCGTCGAAAAGGGAGAACGTCAAGCCGAGTTGGAACGCCAAGAATGGGAGGCTAAACAAGAGCGGTGGCGCCGCGAAGAAGAGGAGCATCGGGCTGCCGAGGCGCATAAGGAAAGCAGGGACGAACTTCTCCAGATTATCGATATCTGGGAGAGCGCAAACTGTATCGAGCAGTTCTTTCGGGATGCCGAACGGCGGGCTGCCGGCTTGAGTGACGACGAACAGATCAGGCTGTTGGAAAAGCTGAAACTTGCCCGCAAAATGATTGGCAGTACAGATGCCTTTGATCGGTTCATGGCGTGGAGAGCCCCTGATGAACGATAATCTACACCACCTATGCTTGTGATGTTCCCGGATTTTCTGCAATCTCATCAACCTTATTCCCGTGAACCATCCGAGATGTTTTTTCCCGAGCAGCCACTTAGAGTTTTCGCCGGCGGGTAAAGCCCATAATCCATCAGATTACGGACGCCAGGGACCTCCGGGCAACCATTCCTTTTCAAAGCGCCCCTGGTTCTCGCTTGCTTCAGCGACAGGATGCAGGAATTCCCTGATGCTCTCCATGATCATCGGGAAATCTTCGAATATGCCTGGAATATGAGTCTTCTGAAGAAATGTCTTCCATTGGACATGTTTGCCGGACCTGTCGGCAAATTCTTTGGAAAAGATAAGGGCTTTAGAACTCAACGGTGTTGACCTTCTTTGACAGGTGGCCATAATAGCGTCCTGGAGCGTCGATCCGTGAAACGGATATTTGCGGCTCAATATCCAGATGTCATAGAAATCCTTCATGCGGCTGTTGAGTTCTGCCAGGTCCAAGGAAGCCTCGAACTTTTCCGCCACAATGGTTTCGATGCTGTAGGCCTTGACGATGGGCGGTTCCATATCGAGCAGTGTCGGAAACGTCATCTCCAGGGCGTCGGGAACGACGGCATCACCGAACCCGATATCGATCTGTATCGGGATTCTCGCCTTGCCGAGCCAGGCGTCGAATTTGAGCCTTATCCCGGGATATTCCGCATCCTCTGCCATCGACTCGATGCTCAAATGGTCGAATTCGTAGACGAGACCGTCATCGAGCTCCACCTTTCCAATCTTGCAGATCGACGTGCCAACAGCATCGATATCTCTCGGGCCGAGACCCAAAAAATCGATGTCCCGCGTTGTCCTTGCCGAGGGAAGACCCATGCCCATCAACAGAAGGCCTCCCTTCAGAATGAACTTTTCTTTCAGTGGCGACCGGGACAACCGGAAGAGAAAGCGCTCCAGACCATAGTAGATCAAAAGGGATTGAAATGGCTTTCCGCTTTTACGGGCCGCGGCCAGAAGCTGGGTTTTTACGGAAGCCGCCATATTCTTGATCTGCTCGGCACTCATGGCACCATGGCCTCCAGGTAAGGGGTGACGAGTTTTTCCACCTTGCAGAGCTTGGCGTATTCCATCAGCTTGGCCGGACTCGCCCCACGTCTTTTCAGGTATGAACGAGCCCCTTCCAGGGCTACGTCGAGCCCCACGCTGTTTCGCCAGCGGAAACAATCGATCACCGTCTTGGGGGCATTGTAGATGCGGACATCCTGCTCCATGATGCGATGGACCTCAACGCCCTCGTGAAAACAGGGACCGGTAAAGAAAATGGACCGGACAGGCGGGTAGGTCACTTTGGGTTTGCGGGCCTTCCTCTCCACAGCGAGCCAGATTTCATGCGGGATCTGGGTGGTCAGTTCGTGAAAAGAAAGGGCTGAAATGAGGCATATGACGCCGTGGGGGACGAGCTTGGCCACGTTGACCAGATCGATTTCCGTGGGGAAGCTCTCCATCTCGGCAAGTTGGTAGAGGCCCCGAGAGACGGAAACCAGCACACCCTCATCGCGGAGGCCGTACAGGGTTCTTCGGTGAATCCCGTGGCGAAAGGCCTCGCTGGTGCGGATGATTCCTCCGTGCTTCCTGATCGTATCGATGGCTTTTTCTTTAGCGGTATCCATGGGAAGGCATGGTACAATAACGTCGGCTAGATGTCAAGCATGCCGACGTTATTTGACCATGGCGACGTCACCCCATGATAATTATCGCAAGTGTTTGTTTGGCATAACACTAGAGAATTATTTCTTTAAAACTATTTAGTATCAGGTGAAATAATCGAATTTGCAACCATGATATGAGGCACGGTCTTACATCAAATCATTTTTCTATCAAGACTTCTATACTGGATGGCCTCAGCCACATAACTGGAGCGGATCTTCTCATCTCCTTCAATGTCCGCAATGGTCCTGGCAATCTTTAGCACCTTGGTATAGGCCCGGGCTGAGAGCCCGAGTTTCTCTATGGCCATTTCGATCAGTTTCTGAGATTCATCATCGACGGTGCAATACAGCTTTATCTCTTTGTCTGACATCCTCGCATTGAACTGCATGCCCCGGTCTGCAAATCTCTCTTTCTGCATTAACCTTGCCCGCTCGATTCTTTCTTTAATTGCCCCGGACGATTCACCGGAAGACCTTCCTGTGAGATCCTTATATCTGACCGCAGGGACATCGATATGAATATCTATTCTGTCTAAGAGAGGGCCCGATATCCTTGCCTGATACTGGCGGATCTGCTGAGTCGTGCATCTGCAGGCCCTCGTCTGATCTGTATAATACCCGCAGGAGCAGGGGTTCATCGCCGCCACGAGCATGAATCTCGCCGGATATGTGGCAGTGATGGAAGACCTTGTAATCGTCACACGTCCATCCTCTAAAGGTTGTCTCAATGCTTCAAGGACATTTCTTTTGAATTCCGGCAGTTCATCGAGAAACAAGACGCCGTGATTAGCGAGGCTGATTTCTCCCGGTCTGGGAGTGTGTCCTCCCCCCACGAGCCCGGCATCTGAAATTGTATGGTGAGGGGCCCGAAACGGTCTTGTCCCCAAAATAGTCTCCTTCTTGTTGAGCAGACCTGTGACGGAAAATATCTTCGTAATATCAATTGCCTCATGAAAAGTAAGGCTGGGAAGTATGGTAGGGAGCCGCTTTGCCAGCATCGTCTTTCCTGAACCTGGGGGACCTATCATTATTATATTATGACCCCCCGCCGCGGCAACTTCCAATGCCCTTTTTGCGTGCTCCTGACCGCGAATCTCACTGAAATCGCAAGGATAATTGCAACTCTTATTGAATAGATCGGTTATATCAAGCGTTAACGGTTCTATTTTCTTCCGACCGTCAAGAAATTCAACGACATCAGAAAGGGTATCAACAGGAATGACCTCGACAGCTTCCACCATGGCGGCTTCGTTGGCATTTTCTCTCGCTACAATGATACCCCTCTTCCCTATCTCCTTTGCCATGAGGGCCGCGGAAAGGACTCCATCAACCCCCTTGATGCTTCCGTCCAAAGACAGTTCTCCAATAAGGATATAATCGAGGGCGTCCGTATGCTCAATACAGCCTTCGCCAGTCAAAATGCCCACTGCAATGGGGAGATCGAAACCGGTTCCTTCTTTTTTGATGTCGGCAGGTGCGAGATTTACGGTAACGTGGTTCCTGGGGAATTTATAGCCGGAATTTTTTATGGCCGCCTTGATTCTGTCTTTGCTTTCCTTGACAGCGACATCGGGGAGTCCCACCGTTAAAAATTGAGGAAGTCCCGGTGATATATCTACCTCCACATCGACTGGATACGAATCCACACCGACAACGGTGCTGCTGATCACCTTTACGATCAATTCGTCCTCCTCGAGACTTTCTCAAGAGTGGGCGAAAATATTACAGAATAACTTTTTTTATGGCAAGGTAATTCTTTCGAAAAAGTATTTTTTTAACTCTCTTGACTGGGGAAAGGGGCTATGCTAATTACGACACAACTTCCTACTAGGGGGTTCAGAAAATCAAAATGACTAAGTTCTCCCACCTGGATGATAAAGGCAAGGCCAAGATGGTTGATGTGACGGGTAAGGAACGGTCCGTACGCAAGGCCGTTGCCCGGGGGAAGGTCCTGATGAAAAAAGAGACGTTGAGTCTCATCGAGAGGGGAGAAATACCCAAAGGGGATGTCTTCGCTGTCGCCAAGATTGCGGGCATCATGGCAGCCAAGAAAACAAGCGACATGATCCCCATGTGCCACCCCTTGGAATTGACGGGCATTGACGTCACGTTTACGACAAATTCAGATCTTGGTGAAATAACAATTCAAGCGACGGTCCAGACAGTGGGAAGAACAGGGGTGGAGATGGAGGCCCTAACGACCGTCAGTGTCGCGGCTCTAACTATTTACGATATGTGCAAGTCTGCCGATAAATATATAGTCCTTTCAGACATCAAATTAATCACAAAACATGGCGGCAAAAGCGGTCTCTTCATTAGAGATACGTAAACGAGAGATCCGCATCTATCCACCCATAGAAGCTATGTACCAAAACGTCTACAGAATAAGAAGGTCGTTTTTAGTTCCCTTCTTCGTTGATTTTATTCTCCTCTTCTTCCTTCTCCTGCTGTCGTACTTCCTGGGAGGTTCGAAATTAGAAAGAATATTACTTACGGCTATTTTCATACCGGTTCTTTATGTTCTCTTCGAATCTTCATTCCGCATGGTCCAAACAAGTGACCAAGGCATCGTGATCAGGAAATTTATGCGGAAAAAGGAGCTCCGCTGGGAGGATATCACTCATATTGGTGCTCTGATCCTGAGAAGTAGGGTATATCTCCTATTGACTACGGTGAAGGGATTCTATATTCTATCAAATGCTTACGAGAAGTTTTCTACTCTCGTTGGTGATCTTGTCGGTCACATGGACAATGAAAAGGTGGAAGAAGAAGTTAAAAGACAGATGGAGCATCCTGCAAGGAATATGTCGGACATCATCATGACATGGTTTACGGCTATGATTCTTGCGGGAATCATAATAATCAAACTATTTTCCTCGTAGATTTTCTGATCTTGTAAAAAGTCATGACCTGAGTTAAAAATCGTCAAACTTTCTTCACGACAAAAGCATGAGAGAAAGGGCCTGTCGTTATTATGAAACGCAAGAAAACAAAACCTGTTGCTGTCGATCAAAGTGTCCAGGCAAAGCCGTATGCGCTCATTGAAGAGACTATGGAAAAAAAGCTTGAAGACATTTCTACAGTCCTCTGCTCGGCAGGTGACGGGAAAAAAAAGAAGAGCAGATTGCACGCAGAAGTTCTGACCATCGTTGAAAGATGTCTTTTCAAAATTGCCCTCAAGCGGAATGGTAATGTCAAGAGTGCTGCCGCCAATTACCTTGGAATCAACAGAAATACATTCCAGAAAAAAATGGCCAAGCTGGGCATCAGTCGTGAAATTAAAAGTTAGCCTGTCACATAATATAGTTAGATTGATGGAAAAGGGGGTCCATATGCCGAGCCCCTTTTCTATTGATGTCGGGGAAGAAATAGTTCTGGAGAGGATAGCCGGCGACGGCGTAGCCATCTATCCCGGCACCAGGATTTATGGGTCGAAAACCCTGATCTCTCGGGGTACCAAGCTGGGGTATGAGGCGCCGGCGACCATCGTCGATTGTCAAACCGGACCGCATGTTGAGCTTAGGGGGGGATTTTTCAAATCATCTGTCTTTCTGGGAAAGGCAGCCGTGGCGTGCGGCGCACAGATCCGTGAAGGATGTATCTTAGAAGAAGAGGCTAATGCGAATCATACAGTCGGACTAAAGCAGACCATACTTTTCCCGTTTGTAACCTTGGGCAGCCTCATCAACTTTTGTGACTGTTTCATGGCAGGCGGAACAAGCCGGAAAAATCACAGCGAAGTCGGTAGTTCATATATACATTTCAATTACACAGCCAATCAGGATAAGGCAACACCTTCACTCATCGGCGATGTGCCCAAAGGCGTTATGTTGAACCAACCGCCCATTTTTTTGGGTGGTCAGGGAGGTCTGGTCGGTCCTGTCAGGATCGGTTACGGCAGTGTAATTCCGGCAGGCGTGGTTTGCAGGAGGGATTATCCTCAGGGAAATAGATTAATAACGGAAAGTGACATCTCCACCCACGACAAATCCTTTCGTGTGGGTTTTTACAGAAGTATCAAGCATCGCGTCTATAATAACATCTGCTACATCGCTAACCTCTTGGCCTTAAGGCAGTGGTATGTCCACGTACGACAGCCTTTCTTCCGCGGGGAAGACATGGGTGCGGAGCTTTATGCCGGGGCCATGGAAAACCTTGAAATTGCCGTTGATGAAAGATTGAAGCGATTCAAAGACCTGTCTGGCAAAATGGAAACATCGATAGAGGTCGGCAGTAATGCCGCTAAAAAAGGTACACGGGGAAAGCTTCTCAAACAAAAAAGGGAATTCAGCGAAAATTGGCCGAAGATTGAAGAGGCTCTTACCTCCGGAAAAGAAATAACTGTTGATCTCACGAACCGTGACTCATTCATCAGAGTCATTCATAAGAGAATGAAAGATGAAGGCGATTACATAAGAGTCATTCAGGGTCTGGATAAAGATACGTCAATCGTAGGAACGGCATGGCTACAAAACATTGTAGATCACATCATGGATGCGGCATTAATACATTTGCCATCCTGCACTTCCTGACGCCATCAATTAAACGAGTTTGGGACTTTGACAAGCATTATATGCAGATATTGAAGAAGTGGTACGCTGAAACAATCAGCTATCTTATGAAATGGAAGATATACGTAGGGGTTGATGTATACAGGGCTCCCAAATACTCGATCGTCTTCTTCCCGCTAATTCCTGATGTCCTCTGCTGCGGGTTCGCCGGCATCCTGGCGGTTAAAGGAGCTGGCAAACGTGAAGAAGGGAATCCCATAAAGAAGCTTGCCCAACTCTTCCGGAACATCAAGAAAAATGACATGAAGGCGCTCTCCACCGGTTCTGTGAAACCGGGCCGATATCTGGGGGGGGACCGATATCTGCAAGAAATGGAAAAAACACTCTTCCAGTTAAAGACAGACGTCGCATTTCAAGAAATCTTTTTCAAGCCCCTCACAGCCTCTCAACTTTCAGACCTTACGGAAGAGATGAAGGCATTTTTCTCGGGCGAAGAAAAATGCCTTGAAGAAAACGCCGGCAACTTTCCGACAGAGGAGACGGAAGCGATAAACAGCAGACATATCCTGATGAAGGATATTATCTGGGGTCTCGAGAAAGATGTGCTCGACAATATAGAAAAGATCAGGCTGCTCTCGGGAGCGGGGAACGTCAACGAAATATCCCCCGCATCATTTAAAAAATATAAGAGAATAAATTTTCTTCTTAACTGCATCGACAGGTTGGAGGTAAGGGGGAGAGATTCGGCGGGAATAGAGATATCCTTCAGACTCCCTGATACGGCCTCATTTGTGAATATTTTGAGCGTGCTCAAAGAGAAAGGCCTGTACGATGATTATTCCACGAGGATCCGTGCAGGCGACCTAATCAATGGTTCAATCTGTCTCTCTCATGAGATCCCGTCCAAGGGTAGTACGCGGGGCAAGGGCATTGATCTCGCGTTCGCGTACAAGACATCATCCATCATCGGCGAGCTCGGCCAAAATGTCAGGGATCTTAGAAAATTCATCTCCTGCGACAAGATATTCTATGAATTATCCAAGGAGGAGACAGAATTTGAGACGTCTATATCCCACACAAGATGGGCATCAGTAGGTTCCATTACGGAAGAAAATTGCCATCCCATTAATAACTTTACCATGAACAGAAACAGCGGCCGTGAAGATGCTGCATGGCCGGAGATCATAAAAAACTATCCTTTCTATGGCGAGGGAAGCTGGTTCATTAGCGTCATCTTAAACGGAGATATCGACAACTATCAATCCCTCCGGAATGCAATTGAAGAGGGGGGAGACCTCATTGCTCCGCATATTACGACCGACACCAAGATTATCCCCCTGGAAATTGAAAAGCACCTGCTCACCGGTCATGATCTGGCTGAGGCGTTCAGATTGGCAGTAAACGCGTTTGAAGGCTCCCATGCCATCGCCGTGGTCAGCAATACCGAGCCGGGAAAAGTGTTTCTCGCCCTTAAGGGCAGCGGGCAATCCATTTATGTAGGCCTTGCCCCTGAAGAGTATATATTTTCATCAGAACTTTACGGCCTCGTAGAGGGTACTCCTTTTTTCCTGAAGATGGACGGCGAAAGGTCTTCCTCAGCGGATAATCCTGAAGCATCAGGTCAGATATTTATACTTGACCAGAACTCTCAAGGGGGTCTTTCGGGAATCAGGCCGCTTTTCTACGACGGGACCTCTTTCAGCATCGGAGATGATTCCATAGAGAAGGCGGAAATCACCACCCGCGATATAGATCGGGGTGATTATCCGCACTACTTCCTGAAAGAAATCTCTGAAGCAACACTCTCTGTAAGAAAGACCCTGCGCGGCAAATATAAAATCTCGAAAGCGGAAAGCGGAAGATATTCAGTTACCTTCAATCTCGGCCGTGATATCATGCCGGAAAGGTTCAGACAGGCCTTAACCGGCGGCGAGATCAAGAGAATTATCGTAATAGGTCACGGCACCGCCGCTGTTGCCGGAGAGGCAGTTGCCGACGGCCTGAGACGATACCTGAAAGGGACTCACATCAACATCGACGCCAAGGTGGCATCGGAATTGAGCGGCTTCCTTCTGGAGGATGACCTGAAAGATATGCTGGTCATCCCTATCACGCAGTCGGGCACAACGACAGACACCAATCGTGCCGTAGCGATGGCTGTGGACCGGGGGGCAACAGTCATCGCCATCGTCAACAGGAGGCAATCCGACATAACAGGGAAGGCAAACGGAGTTTTTTATACGAGCGACGGCAGGGACATCGAGATGTCGGTGGCTTCGACCAAGGCATTTTACTCCCAGGTTGTGGCAGGTCATGTACTGGCGCTCTGCATTGCCCAGCTTCTCAAGAATGTCTCCGATGACTTTATTGCAGATGAGCTTCACAGCTTGGAACAGGCGCCCAATATGATGCGTAGGGTGATTGAGAAAAAAAGGCAAATCAAGCAGTCGGTCGAACAACTGGCAAAAACAAGACGGTACTGGGCTGTAGTGGGAGACGGACCTAATAAGGCGGCGGCAGATGAGATCAGGATAAAACTGAGCGAGCTGTGTTATAAAACGATATCGTCGGATTTTATAGAAAATAAGAAACATATTGACCTCTCTGCCGAACCCCTGATCATAGTATGCGCAGCCGGCAGCCCGGAAACTGTCACCGGAGACATCATCAAAGACGTAGCCATCTTCAAGGCCCACAAGGCCGGTGTTGTTGTTTTTGCGGATGAAGGTGAAGGCAGGTTCGACGGTATTGCCGATGCCGTCATTGAGGTGCCCAAAGCAGCAATGCCTTTACCCGTAATCCTAAATACCCTGGCCGGACACCTGTGGGGCTATTATGCTGCCTGCAGCATTAACGAAGATGCCATTTTTTTGCGAGAATTCAGGAGTCATCTCGATCATATAATGGCGGAACACGAGAAAAGAAATTATTCCATTTACGAAAGGCTGGCCGACAGAAATTACCGGAAGCTGGTCAGGGATTTTTCAACTGAGTTCAATCAAAAAAGAACTGATGGCGCCTTTTCATTCACTAATGTGAATACCATATCCGATATAGTTCTTCTTCTCAAATATGCGGCCGGAAAACTGCCCCTCGAAGACTACTGGAGCGATTTCAAGAGCGAGGAGGGTTTGCCGTCCCCGGTCGAGATGCTTGACATATCTCTTGGCCACTCGGTAGATGAGCTTTCCAGGCCGATAGACGCCATCAGACATCAAGCAAAAACAGTGACAGTCGGTACAAGCAGGAAGGAACAGCCTCTCAAAGGCATCATTTTTGACATATTGCGACAGCTCGAATTTTCGATCAAATCCATGACCACCAAGAATGTATTGACCGTCGCTAGGATGCAGCCGGCCATTGCCACGTTGAAAGGCTATACCCTCTATGGCATTAATGATCTCGACTCTGACGGAAATCCAGTGGATACCTCCACGATAACTATCAAGAACAGAGGGGGCATCTCTCTCGCAATGAAATCGAGGACGGAAGGTTCGGGTAATCTCATGGGAACCAAAAGGACGATAGTGAGTACCGGCCATGTCTACATAGGCCGTGGAAAATCCGACGGCGCTTCCATTGTCGTCATTCCCCTTCTCGGAGACGAAGGAGGCATTGGGAGCCTGCTTTTGATCCACGTGGAATTTAACGAAGCACTCTCCGTGAAAGGAAAGAAAGAGGTCTTAGGCTACAAATTTAACGACATCCGCAATCTCGTCAACGAATATAATCTGCCGTGGGATGACCGCTATCTGGAGAATATTTCCACAGGCATTCTCCTGGGCGAGCCGGTCGAAGTTATTGCGAGTCAGATAAGAGAATCTCTCGGAGGAAACAGCGGCAACTCAGAGACCAAGTAGATTTCAGGAGCAATCATGAAGACAAAATTTATTTTTGTGACTGGCGGCGTTCTTTCTTCCCTTGGCAAAGGTTTGGCAGCTGCTTCTATTGCAGCCCTTCTCGAATGCCGGGGTCTCAGGGTAACCAATCAAAAGCTGGATCCATACATAAACGTCGATCCCGGCACCCTTAGTCCATTCCAGCATGGCGAGGTTTTTGTTACGGACGATGGCGCGGAAACAGACCTTGACTTGGGGCACTATGAGCGATTTACCTCGACCCGCATGGCGAAGTGCAACAACCTCACATCAGGTCAGGTATATTTTTCGGTAATTTCAAAGGAAAGGAGAGGAGACTATCTCGGCAAGACGGTGCAGGTCATTCCCCATGTTACCGATGAAATCAAGGATTACATCAAGAGCTGCGCCGCTGGGTTCGACGTTGCGATCGTGGAAATCGGCGGAACAGTTGGAGACATCGAGAGCCAACCCTTTCTGGAAGCAATCAGACAATTCCGCAACGAGGCCGGAAAACAAAACGCCATATTTATACACCTGACATGGGTCCCCTTCATAAAGACCGCCGGGGAGGTCAAGACAAAACCGACGCAACACAGTGTTAAGGCCCTCCGTGAAATCGGTATCCAACCGGATATTCTGTTATGCCGCACGGAAGATTTCCTCTCGGAAGAAATCAAGGCCAAGATAGCTCTTTTTTGTAATGTGGAAGTTTCATGCGTGTTTACGGCAAAGGATGTGAAGTGCATCTATGAAGTGCCAATCGTTTTTCACAAGGAAGGGGTGGACAATAAAATTGTCGACCTATTAAACATCTGGACTGGCAGGCCTCATCTGGAGGCGTGGGAAGATGTGGCAGAAAAGATTAAGAATCCTCCCCACGAAGTATGTATCGCCATAGTGGGAAAATATGTGAATTTGACAGATTCCTACAAGAGCCTCAATGAAGCGTTAGTGCATGGGGGCATTGCAAACAACTGCCGGGTAAACCTGCGTTTTGTCGATTCGGAAAAAATCGAGAAAGAAGGGATGGGTAACAATCTTGATGGCGTTGACGGCGTCCTTGTGCCCGGAGGATTCGGAGAGAGAGGCATTGAGGGGATGATCACCGCCGTTCAATTTGCCCGTGAGAACAAGATTCCATATTTCGGCATCTGCCTGGGAATGCAGCTCGCCGTTGTGGAATTCGCCCGGCACGTATGCAGACTCGAAAGGGCAAACAGTTCCGAATTTGATAAGAGAACCGCGTATCCAGTGATCGATTATCTGCCCGAGCAGAGATGCATCACGGAGATGGGCGCAACCATGAGGCTGGGCGCTTATGCCTGCCTTTTAGAGGCCGGATCTTTCGCATTTGCTGCTTACGGCGTTAGTGAAATCAGTGAAAGACACAGGCACCGCTATGAACTGAATAACAGTTTCAGAGATATCCTTGTGGAAAAGGGGCTGCACATTACAGGCACATCACCTGATCGCCGCCTTGTCGAAATTGTCGAGATCAAGGACCACCCGTGGTTTCTGGGATGTCAGTTTCACCCCGAATTTAAATCGCGCCCTACGAGCCCTCACCCGCTCTTCGGCAAATTTATCGGGGCAGCTCTGAAGCAAAATTTGAAAAAATAGAGATCCCGCGAACACCTTACAAACCCAGCCGTCGCTCAAGTTCTTGTCCGAGTCTGGATAATGCGGGTGATACTTTGACGGGATATGGAGGTGTTGTCTCCAATCTCCTAAAATGGATAGGAAGTGCTTTTAACTGTGACCGCGTATAAGCTGCGATCTCTTTTAAATCCCGCTGCCCGGCAACTCTCTTGCCGCCACTCATCACCTTAGCAAGAAGCGGAGATCCCTGTTGCTCATCCCCTTCGATGGTCAGGACATCCCCGGCCATCATCCCGTTTTCAAACTGGCGAAAGACCTGTTTGCGCCCCGGCATGGTGGCCTTCCCCTGTGACTTCTTTAAGCGCGGCGTGCCGGCATACTCCATCAGCTTGTAGGCGCATTCCAGATATGGTGCGTCTTCCGAGGTATCTAATTTCGTACCCACACCAAAGCCTTCTATGGGTGCCCCTTGAGACAAGAGATCGCGGATCGCATACTCATCGAGATTGCCGCTTGCAAAGATGCGGATATCTGTCATGCCTGCCTGATCAAGTATATGACGGACATCTTTCGAGAGTATCAGCAGGTCGCCGCTATCAAGGCGGACGGCGCGAACCTTTATTCCCTTCTCCCTCAGTCTTCTTGCCGCTTCAATCGCCTTTTCAGCGCCTTTATGGACATCATATGTATCAATAAGAAGGGTTGTATTGTTCGGATTCGCGCGGGCAAAGCTGAGAAATGCCTCCAGCTCATCCTCATGGGCCTCAACATAGGAATGCGCCATCGTTCCGAAGATGGGTATCCCGAAGATGGGCTCCGCCAGAACCGTTGATGTGCCTGCGAATCCTGTCATATATGAGTCCCGGGCCGCCAGCAGCCCCGCCTCTGCCCCATGAGATCGCCGAACCCCGAAATCAATCAAAACGGCTCTGTCATCTGCGGCCAGCATGCAACGGGCCGCTTTGCTTGCAATAAGGACCTCGAAATGTAGGATATTAATCAGGCGGGTCTCGATTAGTTGAGCCTCCGGCATAGGGGCGACTACGCGCACAACAGGCTCGTTTTCGAAGAACACTGTCCCTTCCGGCATGGCATATACATCGCCGCTGAAACGGAATTTCGCGAGATAATCCAGCAGGCCTTTGGAAAATCTGCCCGTACCGGCAACATATGCCAGTTCCTCTTCATTGAATCGCATTCCCTCGAGGTAAGCAAGCAGCGTCTCAAGACCGGCCGCTACCAGGAAACCGCGACTTGGGGGCAAGCTCCGCACATAAAACTCAAAGACTGCCTCTTTGTACATGTCCTCGTCCACATAACCCTGCATCATGGTCAACTGGTAAAGATCCGTAAGAAGCGGACTGGTTAACAGGTTCATTGATTTCTCCCAGAGCGGATTAGTTCTTATGGAAAAAGGTAAATGTACCATAAACAATTCGTTGGTGTCTTATCAAGGAAAAAATAGATCGCAGAGCTTTCAAGTGAATGGTTGCGTCACGTCGTCTAATATTGCGCTTGTTCGAATACAATTTTGTTTTCACTCCGTAGAGAAATTACATTTATGTTTCTTTATCGCATTCTCGGTCTGTAGCAAGAGAAGGCAAATACTCTCCATATTCAATGGATTATAGATATTAAAGCATGTCTTTGCATTTGGCATACATCTTGAGTTGTGTACATTTAACAATGCAAAAGTAATCTGCGATTGCAGACATGATTCGTGAATAGAAAGGAGATTATAATGATAAGGAAATGTGTGAGCACGGCGCTAATTAATTTTGCTCTATTGGTTTTGTTATCAGGTATTGCTGGGGCGACACCTTCAACTACTTTCTGGACGCCCATGACTCCTGACATTCAGGCCTTTGGCGTTCTCCACATCGGCGTGGACAATTATTTCACCGTCGACAAAAAAACTACGCAGGGCGGCAGTTCACTCCCGACAGATGTTGGACTTACTCTGGGCGTACTTCCATTCGAAAAATTTCAAATGGAGATTGGCATAGACTATCTCCAGCCGACCGATTATCCCGTATCTTTCAACGCCAAGATGGGTTTTCCTGAAGGAGCGTTGTTCAAGAGTGCGCCGGCTCTGCAAGTAGGAATCTTCAATGTGGGAACCCATACAAATGACGCCCTTCCCGGCCAGAACAACAATGGCACCAACCAGAATATCGTGTATGCGGTGATCGGGAAGACCATACCATTTATCGAAGGGCGGCTCTCCGCCGGACCATACATAGGCAACAGTTCGGCGCTGCAAAACAGCGCCACAGGAGACAATCAGAATACCGGCTTTATGGTCGCATTCGACCGCGGGTTCTGGCCAGTAAAGGACAAGGAAGGTAGTGAGTTCAGCAGGATCGTCTTTGCCGCCGACTATGCTTCCGGGACCAATCAAATAGGCGGCGGCGGCTTTGGTCTCTATTACTATTTCACGAAAGACATATCTCTCTTGACGGGACCAGTGTGGTTTAATGACACAGGCTACAACGGTTCATGGAAATGGACGGTACAGCTTGACATAAATACGCCGCAGTTATTTGGAAAGAAGAAGTAGCAGAACGACAACGTCTCATAAAGAAGTTGCTCGCAGTAAGTGTATTTGTGCAGACATGAAGTCCTCATAAATGGCCGACTCTATCTCTCGACACACCCGCCGTCGCAGCCATACATAACCCCCTCTTCCTTCGGGGTTACGGCGGCTGCGGCGGCTCCCCTGATTCTATGGGTGATTTCTACTTACCGTGTCGTCATCTCTTGACGACGAGTTCTGGAAAGTCGGTGAATATCCCGTCAACTCCTAATGCCTGCAATCTATCAATCTCATCAGAGCTGTTGACTGTATACACAAATACCTCGAGTCCACGCTCGTGGGCACGTGCAATAAATCGTGCGCTGGCGAGATCGATTTGGACGTGTACAGAGTACGCATGATATCGCCGGGCAAATCGCGCATAGTGGCGACTGGGACGATCCATGAGAATACCGATCCTAATACGGGGATTGAGTTTCTTAACCTGCCCTAATCGACGCCGATTGAATGATGATACTATAAACTGTTCATAATTCCAGTGCCGCTCCCCGATATAATCTTCAATCAGGGAAACCGTCAATGCCGCGGTCTTAGGACCTTTCAACTCGACATTTATCCCGGCCCCGCGGTCTGCAGAGTCAAGAATCTCACGGAGGGTGGGGATAGGCTGACCTTTCCCTGCATCGAGGGAGCGCACGTAGGCGAGCGATTTATCTCTCACATAACCGGCGCCGTTTGTTGTGCGCTCAAGCCGTTCATCGTGTATGACGATCAACTCACCTTTGACGGCATACACATCTACTTCAATCCAATCAGCGCCCAGTTCAATGGCCTTCTCTACCGCTGATAATGTGTTTTCCGGCTCATGCCCTGATGCACCGCGATGGGCAATACAGATGAGTTTTTTCATGGTGAGGAAAAAAAAGAATAACTTTCGAGAAGAAAATTAAAAGCCGTTTACAGTCC